>ENA-OWZM01000013-OWZM01000013.1-human-gut-metagenome-genome-assembly--contig:-NODE-13-length-174696-cov-21.7906_pt1 | contig 174696 bp, 161 predicted proteins | sample MGYA00249259_ERZ652113 | MGnify/ENA primary metagenome ERZ652113 (study PRJEB26925, sample SAMN05827264) | human gut metagenome | biome: ENVO:2100002; feature: ENVO:00000062; material: ENVO:00002003...
CTTTCTCTAACTCTATCTCTATCTCTGGTGGACGAATGTCGGACAAATGTCCGCCGTTTGTCCGGGGCGCGGAAAGAGCCTTGTTTTGGAGCCTCGCAGCCCGCTTTCGCTCAGCCTCGGTAGAGGACTGGCCGATTAAAAGTTCGATGTTGCTCATGTAGAATGTGCCGCTGTCCAGCACTTCCACAAGGCCCAGCTTCAAAAAGATCTGCAAGGCTCTCTCCACAGTGCCGATCTGCTGGCGGGTGATGGTGGCGATCATCTGCGCCGTGTAAGGGATGTCCTCGTCAAGCTGGAGCCGCCCGCCATGTTTCAGCGATTTCAGATACAGCTTGAGCAGAATGTTGGAATACAACACACCGTCCTGCATACTTTCCAGCAGCACGATGGAATCATCGTCAAAATAGTTTTCTTTGAGTTTCAGGTAATAATATTTTCGGTTGTCTGACATAGGGTTCCTCCTTGGGGGTTCTCTTGGGATTCTGTACGCATTTTAAGGCCGTTTTAGGGGGCAGAGGATAAATCTATCAGCCTGCCTTTGACACCTTCGAAAAAAGCCTTGATTTACAAGAGTTTTTCAGCCTCTAAAGCGTGACATTTCTCCCGTTGTTTCCGCTTGCGCTTTGCGGCGTTGATCCGCTTCATGCGAGTGGAACATTCCGGGCAGTATTTGGCCCTGTTAGAACCGGGGGTAAACAGCGCCCCGCATACGGCGCATTTCTTCGCATTCAGCCGGTGGAACAGCGCCGTTTCCAGTTCCTTATCCTGCGGCAATACCGCCGTCCGAAACCACCTGCACAACAGGGAGTAGGAAATAGACTGGACACAGACACATTCCTCCCCATCGTCCAGGGCGATACAGTTTCCGTCGATGTAGTTGCAGCACTCATGCACCAGCCTCCGCGCTCTGCGGTACTGGCGGTAATCCATGACGGGGATAGGTTCAGTCTTGTCGTTCTTCATAAATGATTTCTTTCACAAAGCAGGTAACCTCCTTGAATGAATTTATTGTTAAATATTCGTGCAAAGTATTGTTTTCTTCGTGCAAATGGCATATACTATAATTGCCAGCAGAAAGGGGTTGATCGTATGGCTGGAAATACCACAAACATCAGTATCCGCATGGACGCAGATTTGAAAGCGCAGGCGGACGCACTGTTTACAGAACTTGGCATGAACCTGACTACGGCGTTTAACATCTTTGTACGCCAATCGCTTCGTGAAGGCGGCATTCCCTTTGAGGTAAGGCTGGAACAGCCGAACAAAGAAACGGTTGCTGCCATGCTGGAAGCGGAAAGGATTGCAAAAGACCCGTCTGTAAAGGGCTACAATGACCTTGACGAGTTGTTTGCTGACCTGAAAAGATGAAAGAAACCAAATATACCGTCAAGTACACGACCAGTTTCAAAAAAGACTACAAACGAGCCATCAAGCGTGGCTTGAAAATCGAGCTGCTGGAGCAGGTCGTAGCGTTGCTGGCGATGGGCGAACCGCTGCCGGATAAGAACCGTGACCATGACCTGTCCGGCGATTGGGCAGGCCATCGGGAATGTCACATTCTCCCGGACTGGCTGCTTGTCTACCGCATAGAAGATGATGTTCTGGTGCTGACGCTGGCCCGCACCGGCACACACAGCGACTTGTTCGGCAAATAAACCATCTGCCGCCGTATGGGGAAACCTGTACGGCGGTTTTTCTGTGTGCAAAAGGGTGTCGTGAAACGCGACGCACCTGAAAGGGGTACGCCAAAACGCGGTAGCCCTTACCGCTCCGGCTCCCGGTCGTGAGACTTGTCCCGTTCCTGTCTGGACAGCTGCTCGGCGGTTTTGCGGAGCCGTTCCACTGCTTTCAAATCCTCCCGCATGGCTTTCATGGCAAGCGTGTCCGTCTGCTTTCCAGCGGCCAGCTGGTTAATTTCCAGCTGCCATGCCTTTGGGGTGATTGCCTCGTCGCTGTCTTTCAATTCTTTCAGATACCGGGCCGCTGCGTCATACAGAATCAGTTCCCGGCTGTGGCGCTGTTCAAACTGTTCCCGTTTTTCTGGCTTTACTTTGGCAAGCTGCTTGTGGATGGACTTGTACTGGTTGTACTGTTCCCACATCTCCCCGCGCTCGGTAAGGGTGGCGATCCGGCGCTCGGCCTTGACGATCTTTCCGCGCAGGTCATAGTAACGGCTGTTCATATCAGCGATTTTTTCATGAAGCTGCTGCATAGACTGGATGCCGTTTGCCTGTAAAAAGCTGAATAGTGCAGCGCTTTCTTGCAAAGCCCGGATTTTGCCGGTGCGGGTGTCAGGCTGCTTGAGCTGCTGCTGGGCCTCCCACAAGGCGGTCAAGCTGCTTTGCTGTGTTTGTGGTTTTTCCGCTTCGGCTTTCGACCAGCGATAAAGCCGAGTAATGCGGGCTTTGATTTCTTTCAGCAGCTTGTTGTCGGCGGCGATCTGCCGGTTTACTTCGCCCTTGTCGGTGCGGATACCGCGCTTTTCCATTTGGCTGGCGGCTGGCCCCATATGGACAGAGGGAATCTTATCAATGCCCTGCCGCTTGTAGCTGCGGTGATCTACCAGGGCGGGCTGACCGGCAGCCTCCAATGCCCGGTTGGTGCAGGCCGCCCATGCCGCCCGCCAAATCTCCACATTCCCTTTGTCGTTCCAGTCGGTGGTGTCCTCCCGGTGGTTCTTCCAGCCGCCTTTCCCGTCCGGGATACGCTGGCCGTTTTCGTCCAGGTCGTATGCCTTGCGGCACTTTGCGCCCCACTGTCCATTTTCTTTCAAAGGCCGGAGCGTCAGCATGATATGGACATGAGGGTTGCCGGTTCCCTTGTCATGGATAGCAAAGTCGGCGCACATTCCTTTGTCTACAAAGTTGTCCTTCACATAGGACCGGACAAGGGCAAGCTGCTGTTCTATGGACAGTTCGCGGGGCAGAGCTGCCTCGATCTCACGGGCAAGCTGGCTGTCCCTTGCTTTCTCGATTTGCTCCACGCTGTTCCAGAGGGTGGAGCGGTCTGCAAACTCTGGCGGGGCGTGGGCAGGCAGCATGATCTCCGCATGGACAATGCCGCCTTTCCGGGTGTAGTCGTGGGTCATTCCATCCCATTCATTTGTCATCTTGGTTCCGCTGCGGTAAGCAGCTGCGGCAACGGCAGAACGGCCTGCGCTGCGCTTGATGATACTGACGGGAATATGGCAAAAATCTATGGGTGGCACCTCCTTTCGGCGGGGATATTTCAGGCTCCGTGGAACCGAACAGACGCGAAGCGGGTGTCTGGCTGCGCGGGGCGCACAAGGGGTTTGGGGAGTGTAGCGCCCCATCGCGGACGAAGTACGCAACAGCCCCCGGCAGGGCGCACGACACCGGCAACGGTGTATAAGTGCGCCCTTGTAAACAAGGGACTTATGGCGTGTCCCCGGATTTTGGCAGGTTTGCAGTCAATTCCGCAGCCCCCGGAAGATAGGACAGGGCAATCAGAAATGCTTTGACCTCTGCGCCGGAAAGGTCGGGAGCCAACGGGAAAATCCCCTCCAAAACGGCTCCACGCTCAATCAGGCGGCGGGTGCGAACCCTGCGTTCTTCGTTCCGCTGCTTGTTCTCCAAAATCTTCTTCCGGTTTTCAAGCTGCCGAATCTCCTTCAGGACTTTCTCCCGTTCTTCTTTTTGGGGGTGGGCTGTAATTTTTTCGTTCATGTCAGGCACCTCTTTTCTTTGGAAATACTCATAGATTGACCGTCCATTTCTGTCGAGCAAAGTACCGGCGCAGCCTCCGCAGTGCGGCATGGATGGATTTTCCCGCCTGTGATGGCGTGACACCCTCCATTGCGGCAATATCTTTCACTTTCATACCCAGCATATAGCGGGCGTGGACACGGCGAGCCTGCATAGGCGGCAGGGAAGAAATGGCTTCGTACAATCGCCGTATCAGTTCTTCGTATTCGGCTAATTCTTCTTTTTCTATCAGGTAGTCCTCCGGCGATGGCTGCGCCCAGCCGATGGCGGCATTTTCGATTCCATCGTTACAATCGAGGGAATAAAACGCCTTATACCGGAACATCTTGCGATCTCTGGCGGCCTCGGCTCTCTTATCCAGAAGAAACGCTTCGACGATCTCATCGGACACCTCCACAAAAATGTCCTCTTTGCAAAATGGATAATATTGTTTGAGATTGATGGTCTGCATAGGCACGCCCTCACTCTGCTTGAAAAAGGTCATCGTAGCAACGGCGCATATTCCGCAGCCCCCGGTGGATGGCAACGCTGACCTTACTGCTATGGATACCCTCTCTCCGGGCGATTTCCGGCTGCTTGATACCGGCAATGTAGTAGGCGTGAACACGGCGGGTCTGTGTCGGAGTGGCATGAGCCAGAGCCATCGGCAGAGCTGCAATCAGGTATAGGCGGGTGGTCATTTCTTCTCGTTCCAGCAAAATATCTTCCGGCGATCTGCTGTGTTCCAGTGCGTAATTTTCCAGCCAGCTGTATGCGTCCAGAGCGTAGTAGGCGCGGTGGTAGACTTTCCGACGCTCATAGTTCTCCATCTCCCGCTGGGCCTGATACATCGCTGCCCATACCTCGTCCGTAACATCCACAAACTCGTCATGCCGGTAGCGGGGATACATCCACCGCAGATTGATTGTTTTCATAGGCTTACCTCCTGAAAATCGGAGAGGCGGGCAGCTCGTCCGCTGTCCGCCCCTCGCTGAGATAAGGGAAATGATCCCTTTCACTTGGTAGCCAGAAAACAGGTCATTCGTTAAGCCTGTTCTCAAAGAAATTTATAAATTTTTTTCTGACCGCCTCCACACTTTGATACACAGCCACTTTGGAGCAACCGCATAGCACACCGATCTCTGCAAGGCTCAGACCGTCAAGAGCATAGAGCAGGAACCGGCGGCGCTGGGCCTCGGTACAGGTGTCCAGAACAGCCATCAGCTCATGCAGCGTTTCCATGCGGCAAAGGTATTCCTCCGGCGTTTCGCCGTAGACCCCTACACCCTCGGTGGTAATGATGTACTCGTCAAACTCCCGACCATCCCAATGCCGCCGCTGTTCATGGAACAGGTTCTCCGTTTTGTGATCGGCCCGGTCAAGAAATTCATAGACTTCCAGCGTGACCTCCACAGCCACAGCTTGTCCGTTATAATTGATGGTAACTTCCATCTGCCTTTCCTCCATTCAGATTTTTTGGGTAAATCTGAATGAGGCGGCGGGGCGCGGCTCCGGGGATAAAGTTCGGGCCATGCTGGCCCGATGTTACGGCCCCACAGGTATGAAAAAACGCCCGGACAGCAGAAAGCTATTCGAGCGCAAAAACTCCAATATTCACTTACAGAATGACAATTTTCGCACCGGCTGCCAGACGGGGCCTGTTCGTTGACTGGGCTTTTTTTGACGGTAGTGAAATATCGTCTGAATTTGTCGGCGGTCAATGTGCTTCATGGCGGTTCCCTCCTAAAGCCGCCGTGTCAGCGTGTAGTCGTCACTCCTTTGTCGAGGGCATAAGAAACGGCGGCCTTGATGTACTCAAAACCGCCGCAGTACCCGGAAAATCCATTTTGGGCGCACAAAGCTGCCTGCCCTGCAACGGTTTTTTTCTTTCCCCGTCTTGCGGGGCAGGATCGCTTGGCTTATTCGGTTTTAGTTTTGCTCTTGTTCGGCTGCCTCTTTCAGCCGGTCAAAACTCTCATCGCTGATGATGTGTTCAATACGACAGGCATCGGCCTCCGCAGTTTTGGGGTCAACGCCTGCGGTGATAAGCTGCTCGGTAAAGAAGCAGTGACGCTCGTAGATTTTTTCGGCTACCTCGCGGCCCACATCGGTCAGATGGAGAAAGTGATCCTCGTCCATTGTGAGAAAGCCGCCGTCCCGCAAGGTAGCCACTGCATGGCACACGCTGGGCTTTGACACCTCCATGTGCCGGGCAAGGTCAACAGAGCGTACCATACCATTTTTCTTTTGCAGCATTAGTACGGCTTCTAAATAATCCTCGCCCGACTCATACAGTTTCATTTTGTTTCTCCTATTCGGTTCGTTTAATAACTTCCCATATATTGACATCAGGGGCAGCCGGGGTAGGCTGATCGCAGCCATGACAGCCGTTGCAATTATGATTGCAGTCGGCTTGATAAGCCACTTTTCGGATATATCCTTGGTTCTCCAAATATTCAAGTTCCACTTGGATGCTCCCTACGTCCTTATGCAGAAGTTCAGCCAACTCCTGAACGCTGTATGTTTTCCCGCTTTGTAAATACTCCAATAATTGAATTAGCACAATAACTCCTTTCCTTTAGAAAATAACAAGACCGACGTGATACGCAATCGTTGCCATAATCAAGGCTGTAAGGACATAATAGAGCGCAATTCGCACAGTCCATTTCATAGAGTGTGTTTCCTGGGTTGTTGCGGTCAAGGCCATCAGGCAAGGCATATTGAAGAAAAACGCGAACAGGAAAGCAAGAGCTTCCGGTCTGGATATGACGGACAGCATACTTGTACTAAGTGCCGCCGTGTCTACGGTAGCGGACTGCTCAATAGCCGCCCAAATACTTCCCGTGTTAAACAGGGAAGCCATAACGCCAAGAGAAGCCTCCTTGCCCATAGCGGAAGCGACAAAAGCGATAAACAGTTGCCACGGTAAACCAAACAGGCTTGTCACAGGTTCAATAAAGGTTCCTACCTTGTAAATGATACTGTTCGCCACATTTCCGTCCGCCGAGTAAGAAAGCAGCCAGAAGATCACGGAAATGCAAATAATGATACGGAGTGCGCGGCTAAGTACATTTCCCATTTTGCTGAAAACGGAACCAAACAGACTTTTCCAATGAGGCTTATGGTAAGGCGGCAATTCCATAATTAAGCCGGTGCGCCCCTCTACCTTGTTCAAAGACCGGCCAAACACCTTATAAGTGATAAAGATGTGCAAAAACGCCACGGCAAACAACGCCAGAACTACGACAGCAGCCCCGTTTCCGAAGAACGTACCGCTGACAAGTCCAACTACGCCCCAGGTAGAAGCGCAGGGGACTACCCAGGACAGGGCAATCGTCATAACACGCTGTCCCCATGAATCAATGACCCTTGTTCCAGTGATTCCGCCGATATTGCATCCGAAACTGACGAGGAAAGGCATAATTGCTTTGCCCTGTAATCCCAGCTTTGTCATAGTATCATCGAATACATAGGAGATTCGCGCCATATAGCCGACATCTTCCATCAGGCCAAAGACAAGGCTGATTCCGAACACATAGCTTGCCATTTGCAGAGCGAAAGAAACAGCGGTCAAAATGGCGTTGCAGAGCAGCGATACAAGGAATGGCGCTGCGCCTATATCCAGCAGCCAGTTAGCCAGAGGGACGGAAATTGCACTGATAAGCCCGCTGAAAAGCCCCATCAGCGGGAAGCCAATCACCATAGAGCAGATCAGACCTAAAACGATCATGCCAATGGCAATAGGCTTTCCCCAGCGTTTGCTTGTGGCCGCCTTATCAAACCGGCTCCGCAGCAGCTTGTTCTTCTTGCTGGTCACGTTCTCATTTACAAGTTTGTCAATCCACTGGAATTTGCAATCACCTGTCAAAAGGTTTCCGTCCTTTACATCAGACAGCTTCTTTTCAATCGCGGTATAAGTGCCTGCATCAACGGTTTCTTTCACAAGAGAACGCGCCAATTTGTCCTGTTCTATCAGCTTTGCAGTCAACCATGTGGACGAATAGATGCCGATTCCGTCCGCAGGAAGCAGCGCCTTGATCTCGTCAAACGCGGCCCCGATTGTATTCTGATAAATCTGCGCCAGGCGCTTTTCGTCTAAAGTCGAAGCATTTTTATCAATGCTTTCTAACATACGGAAAAATGTGCCATACTGTTTTTTATCGGCAGCAACCAGCGGCACAACAGGGATGCCCAGGGATTTAGCGATTCCATTGGTGTCAATCTGCTTCCCCTGTGATTTTGCCACATCCATCATATTCAGCAGGAGAACCACGGGAACGCGAATCCCGGTATAATCAGCCAGCATGAAAAGGCTGCGGTTGAGCTGGGAGGCGTCAGCCAATATGCAAACAACATCTGCCTGCCCGCTGGCTATGTAATTCCGTGTAACAACTTCTTCATCCGAATTTGCAGACAGGCTATAAGTTCCCGGAAGATCAATGATTTTATAGGTGGTATCTTTGTGAACGAAAGAACCATCCTTGCGCTCCACTGTTTTTCCGGGCCAGTTCCCGACGTGCTGACGGGAACCAGTCAGGCCATTAAACAAGGTTGATTTGCCGGAGTTCGGCTGGCCTAAAAGGGCAATCGTTTTTTCACTCATTGTTTTGTCACCTCCACCATGATTTTGTCAGATTCCGTTTTGTTAATGGCAACCATCGTGTCCCTTGCGTACACCAAAACGGGCCGCTTTTTCGGATTTTGAATCACTTCAAAAGGGCAGCCAATCGTAAGGCCGATGGAGGTCACGCGGCTTTGAAAATGCGCGTCCCCGTTGATTGCAACAACCCTTCCGCAGGAGCCATCACTCAATTCATTTAATTTTTTCATTTCAATTCCTCCAATTCTTTTCTGTCAGCCCATAATAAAAATCCGTACCCCGATTAAAATTAAAATCACACCGCCTAATATTCCGGCCCGGTTTCCTAACCGATTTCCGAAAAAATGTCCAATCCATACGCCGACAAATGCAATTAAGAATGTTGTGGTTCCTATCAGTGTTGCCGAGGGGATAATTTTTACATTTAAGGCTGACAGCGTTATGCCGACAGCAAAAGCGTCAATACTTGTAGCAATCGCAGCCGGAACCATAACAGTAAAACCCAATGCTCCGTTTGTTTCTTTACATTCACCTTTTAGATTTTCTCGAATCATGTTGATACCGATTATGCACAGAAGAAACAGTGCAACATATTTGGAAACCGCTTCAATGTACTGGCGAATTGTTCCACCGCAGATATATCCCAGCGTAGGCATAAGCGCCTGGAATCCACCAAAATATAGCCCTGCGACAAGCCCTGTTTTTACTGGGTGCATTTTGGTATTCAAACCTTTGCATACTGAAACCGAGGAAGCGTCCATTGATAGACCGACAGCAACCAGTAATAGGTCAAGTAGCCCCATCGGTATCACCTCCTTTACCGGCTCCTGTTTATGCCCCCTTTACAATCCATTCTCTTGCTTTCTGCTGTTCCTGCACCATTTCGTAGTAATGGCCTTTCTTTCTTAACAGTTCTTCATGCGTTCCCGTTTCTTCAATCCGTCCCTGATTCAGCACAATAATCTGATCTGCGTTCTGAATAGTGTTCAGACGGTGGGCAATCACGAAAACGGTTTTCCCTTTCATCAGGCGGTCTATCGCCTGATTGATCTTTGCTTCATTGTCAGCGTCCAGAGAAGCCGTTGATTCATCCAGAAGCAGGATAGGCGCGTCCTTTAAGATTGCCCTTGCAATAGCAATCCGCTGTTTTTCACCGCCAGACAGGGTGTTGCCGCCCTCGGCAAGATGGGTCTGATAGCCATTAGGCAGTCTTTCGATAAATTCATGACAATGGGCCGCCTTTGCCGCCGCAATCACTTCCTGTTCGGTAGCATCTTCACGGCCAGCTTTGATATTGTTGTAAATCGTATCGGACAGCAAAGTATTTTCCTGGAATACCTCACTGATATAGTGCAAAAGTCCGTCAGGATTTAGCTCCCGTATGTTCTGCCCACCAATGCGGACGCAGCCTTTTGTCACATCCCAAAACCGGGCGATCAGATTAGCAACCGTAGATTTGCCGGAGCCGGACGGCCCGATCAGCGCCGTAGTGCTTCCCTCCGGGGCATGAAAACTGATATTGTGTAAAACATCGGCCTGATGGTTATAGGAGAAGTCCACGTTTTCAAAGGTAATATCAAAGTGCGAGAGCTTTACCTTTTCTTCTTTGTAGGATAGCGGCTTTGTGTCAAATGCCTGTTCCAGATTAGAAGTGGCAAGTTTCAGTTCTTTCAGCAGGTTATACGAATGTTCAAACGCAATCAGCAGCGCAGAAAGCGCAAGGCTCATAAGCATAAACGCCACAAGCTGTTCAGAAGCAATCGTACCGCCAAGGAACAGATAGCTTCCAATCAGCAGGACAAACGGCAAAAGGAAATTTGCAATGATAGAATACATACTTGTGGGGGCGGCGGTTTTTACTTCCGCCTGTACGCTGGTTTTCCGTATGTCCTCCAACGTATCAGACATTCTTGTGAAGTGCGTACTTGTCATATTTGCAGACTTGAACACTTTCATGCCCTTGATGTATTCCAGAACAATAGAGATCATTTTAGAAGTCAGATCACGCTTGATCGTTCCGTACTTCTCTACAAGCCGGTTGCCCCAATTCAAAACCGGCAGCGCGATCAGAATTACCACGCACTCGGCCAACGCCAGTTTCCAGTTGATAAAAAAGGTTCCAACCAAGATCAGGCAGCCCATGACCAATGTTTTGACGATAGAGGGCAGCGTATGGGTCAATACAAGTTCAAAATTGCTTAAATCCTTTGTCAGTGTACTAAGCAGATACCCGCTGCTGTTTTGATTAAAATAGCCAAGGCTTAGAGAACGGTAATGGTTTGCCAAATCCAAGCGTAGGCCGCTGCACATTTCGGCCCCTCTGGAAAAGCAGAGAAAATAGCCGCTACGGTAAATAATCAGCCGGAGAATTACACTGATAAGGCATACAATGGTATAGTTTCGTACAAGTCCACCTGTCAGAGAACCGTTCAGGAGATGAATTACGGTAAAATACAGCATAAGGTACATGACAAGGCTTCCGATGGCGTCCAGTGACATAAGGAAAATAGGAAATATCAACTGCTTTCGTTTGTCACCAATCAATTTCTGAATACTGCGTAACATAATCTTTTCACTCCTCCCCGATAGTTTCTCTTGTATAGGTGTCCCACATATGGCTGTATGTACTTCCGCTGGCGATCAGTTCATCATGCGTTCCCTGTTCGACAACTTTTCCATCCTGAAAGACAAAAATTTTATCCGCATTGCGGATGGTATGAAGCCTGTGGGCAATCATAATCGTGGTCTTTCCTCGCAGGAGGTTTTGGAGTGCAAGCTGTATTTTGTGTTCGTTCTCAATGTCTGAATAGGAAGTTGCCTCGTCGAAAACAACGATAGGCGCGTCTTTCAAAATGGCCCGCGCAATCGAAATCCGCTGCTGCTGGCCGCCGGATAATTTCACTCCCTCGTCGCCTATTCTCGTTGCGTATCCTTTCGGCAGGCTCATAATGAAATCGTCAATCTGCGCCGCCTTTGCCGCCTGGCGTACCTGTTCCTCGGTAGCATCTGTTCCCATACGGATATTTTCAAGAAGCGTGTCCTCCAAAAGAAATACATCCTGGAATACAAACGCGGTTAAGTCAGAAAGATTTTCGGTTTGAAGTTCTGTAACTGGGACGCCGCCAATCTTGATTGTCCCGCTGCTCACGTCCCAATAGCGGCCAAGGAGCTGTACCGCCGTCGTCTTGCCAGCACCGGACGGGCCGACAAAAGCATTTAAGCTGCCCGGTTCCAAATGAATATCAACGTCGGACAACGCATCCTTTCCGCCTTGTGTGTAGTTAAAGGTCACATTGTCAAAGTCAATACCATAACAGCCGGTTTTGGAAAGGGTTTGCTGTCCGCTTTTCATGGTTTCCATATCCATAATCTTCTTCACATTATCAAGGCCGCTGCCCAGCTCCATAGACTGCATAGCAATCGTCACCATGTTCAGGAAAGACGTGAAAAAGCACATAGTCAGCAGAATAAAGAGAAGATACGATGCCGCAGACAGCGAATCACGCAGATACAGCCAACCGCCCACCGGCAGCGTGAACAGAATGGCAGAATCCAAAACCACAAGAGCGATAGACAGCGGATTGCAGGACGATTCACACATCTTAATCCAACAGTCTGTATATATCTTCAAGGAATTTCGGTACTGCTCAAATTTTTCGGCTGTAAGGTGATACATTTTGATAACCGGCATAGCGGTGATAAATTCATTTGCGGAAGCGTTCAGCTTTTCCGTATCGCCTGCAAACTCGTCCGTCAAATCCGGGTAGCGCCCCATGAGGGCCATCGGAATTGCAATCCCCAAGATCATAGGAACCAGCATGATAAGCGCCATAATCCAGTTCAGCCGCAGCATGAAAATGAACATCATCAGAGGAACGACGATTGCCTGGGCCAGTTCCAAAGTGCTGTGGGCCAGAAAGGTTTCAATCCTGTCCACATCATCAAACAAGGTTGTTTTGATCTGTCCGGGCGCGTGTTCCTGAAAGAATCCAAGGTTGAATTTGGACATATGCTCCAATACTCTGACCTTGATTCTGTGCATGGTGTTGAAAGCCGCCGTATGAGAGCAGATACCGGCAAAGGATGTCAGGATTGCCTGTAAGACTGCTGCGGCAATGCCGATTCCGGCCCAACCAAGCATTGCGGGAAGCGTCACCTCCTGCTTGATTATCAGAAGCAGGATTTGGTAGACTACCAAATACGGGACGAAAGACAGGGCCGACGAAAAGACCGCCAGCAGCATCCCAAGGCTTAACTTGCCGCGCTCCTCTTTCGCAAGAGTAAAAACGTATGATAATCCGGTTCGTTTTTGTTCCATCGAAACGATACCCCTTTCTTTGAAATGTGCCAGTTAGATTTTGCTAACCTGACACAATCTACTTTACCCGCACGAAGTGGAAATTTCAATAGCCACCCCGCTTTACTGTTTGCATTTTGAAAAACGCTGAAAGTGCTGATATTTCTGGTGTTTTCAGCGTTTTTGTTTCATATATTTTATAAAATCGTGACCGATAAATATTGAATTGTCACCTTTTTTTGAAGTGGCGCGCAGAAAGCCGGTATGATATACTATCAAGTAGAGAAAGGAGGCGGCAGTACAATGGTTCCATCTGTAATTGACTATTTGTTACAGCTCCCTGAAGCCATGCACTTTGCAAGGGTGCAGGAGCTTTGCGGCGACGGTGTTTTTTTCTACCGTATGCTTTCCGAATACGGAAACGGCACGTTCCAACTGATCGAGTTTGAGGACGATCTTCTTTTGATTTTGATTGGTGACTATACGCCCAAGGACACCTTTGAAAAGATCACTGAAATTTCAGAGGACTATATGGAGATCAGCCAGTTTGAAACGGACAGCAGTTCTTTCAAGATTGGTGGACGGAAAAAGAATCAGGTGGATAAGGGGATTTATTGCTATCTAAACACACAGAAGAAAACTTACACCTATTGCGAGGGCGGGAAGCCTGTTCGTTTTACGAAAGTGATTCTATCGCCCAAATACTTCAATACTTATTTTCGGCTGCATGACAGGAACAACGCCGAACTTCTCAACTCTGCAAGGGATTACATTCTCAAAAACCCCAGCCTGCCGGAACTCAACTTTGTGTTCCAGCAGATACGGGATTGTCAGGCAGAGGGGCATACGCTGAAAATCTATCTGGAAAGCAAAGTAATGGAGCTTCTTTCTCTTGTTGTGAAAGGCATGGAGCAGGAACAAAAGCATATTTCTGTAAAGCTGGATTATAAGGACATCCGCAATTTAAGAAAAACGGTAACGGTGATGAAAAATGATCTGGCCGCATACCCGACAGGGGAAGAACTTGCCCAGATAGCGGGTATGAGTACAGCCCGGTATCAACTGGCATTTCGGAAGTATTATGGGACAACGCCGTATGAATATCTCAAGGAATTGCGGTTAAACCAGGCGCTGATTTTGCTAAAAAATTCTGATTATGGAATTGCTACGATTGCGGCTAAAGTCGGGTATCACAATTCCGGCCACTTTGCAAAATTGTTCAAGAAAGCCTATGGCCTCGGCCCCAGGGAATACAGGAATCTTCATGGAATTAAGTAAAGATCATCAGGCCCCGGCCACGCTGCCGGGGCTTTGCTATGTCCAAACAGCCCGCCAACCTACGCATTTAGAGCCTGAAAACGACTGAAATTTCAAGGCTTTTCCGGCGTGGTTGCTGGGGCGGCGGTATTCTTTATCCCGTTGCCGCCGTATTGGGGTTCTAAATGCATAGAAACAAGCCATAATAAAGACGCCGGATGCAACGGCCAGCGGGCCGCCGTGTCCGGCGTCTGTCTATTCTTCATTTATGGGCTTTGCACTTTCCGCCATTTTTATGATTTCTTCATCCGCAAACGCATAGGGGCTATATTCCAGGATATAGCTCACCTCCGGCGAATATGTCCAGCACAGGTAGGATAGTTCCCCTCTTTCATAAAGGGCAGCGTCCCAATCCTGAATTTTCATTTTCTGGCAGGAATCGGCCCGGTCAGGATTAACGATTAGTTTGATTGCCTCTGTGTTTAGTCCCGTTATTTCCGCAGGATCGGCTTCATAATAGGTGGTTTTGAGTATGTAATAGTTGATCTCATTGCCCTCCTCGTCTCCATATTTGAGGGTGGCAACTAATTCCGTCATGGATTGCTTCTTGTACTCATCTCCTAAAGCGTTTTCAATCCGTCCCAACATTTCCTCCGGGTTCTCTGCTGGATTTGGTGATTTGCCTCTTATCACGATAAATACAAAGACCAGAATACAGACCACGACAGCACCGGCTAATCCGATTATTTTCTTTTTGTTCATACCACGCCTCCCTGTTTTGTGTGTTCAGAACACCAACTCGTTTATGATGGATGATGTGCCCCTTGCCGCTCCCATGACGCACAAGTTTTATAATCACCATCTTCCTGACAACACAAACATTCTACTACAAAACATTCAATTAGTACAGGTACAGGGACTAAATTTCCAACGTACCGCCATATAATAATTAGTACAGTGACAGGGATTGGTGGTGATGCGGATGCAGCTAAATGAAGCCGTGAGTAAACGACTGACAGAACTTCTTTCAGAACGGAACATGACACAGTACCAGCTTTTTATGAAAAGCGGGGTTCCGAAATCAACCATAGGGAACGTTATCAACTGTTCGTATGAATCCGTGAAGCTACGGATCATCCATGAAATGTGCCAGGGACTGGGCATTACCCTGTGCGACTTCTTCCAGTCGCCGCTATTTGACGATTACCATCTTGATCCATAAACTCCGATACAACCGTTTGGGATGTACCGGAGTTTTTTTGTTGGAGAAATGTATTGCAGAAGATATGGTTTCTTCGTTTTTAACGAACACAGCCATTTTACTTTTTCCAATTTTCCAAATTAGTTGAAGATTATTTCTGACAAAACAATTTCCTCCGCCTGCGCCTTCAGCGTGTTCATCAGCCCCACCCAGCGCATAGGGTCACAGGCTTTCAGTTCCTCCGTGACACCCGCAACTTCCATCATGTGAGGCAACATGGTTTCCACACGCCCCTGTGCTGTCCGCTCAATCTCTAACAGGTGTGGATACAGCTTCTCGCTCATCAGCAGTTGGTTGTAGAGAATGGGGCGATGTTTCTTTAGGTAGGATTTTCTCATCCTGCCGTACTTGCCGATAGAAGTTTCCGGCTGTTCAGAAAGTTTTAGGTTGGGTATATCATAATCTCCACAACGAATGTAAGTCAACTTACTCATTTTCATTCTCCTTTGCTTCGTGATGATTAGACTGCTGCGCTGGCTGCTATGCTGCCTTTGCGCGGTTCTTCTTTTGGTAGCTGACCGATAGTAGAAAAAACACCTTTTTTCATATCCTCAGCCCGGATCAGGGCTTTCTTAGCGTCCATTTCCGCTTTTTTCTTCGCCTTGATTTTGTCCTCATACTGTTTCTGTGCGCCGCTGGCTTTCCGCTTCAAATAATTCTGATGAAGCCTGTCCTTGCGTTCTTCTTTTTTCCGCAGTTCTTCCTGTTCCTCCGGGGTTAAAGGAACCGGCTGTAAGGATGGTGGGATATAGCGCCCTAAAAAATTGAAGTAGATTTCAATTTCCTGCGTGGTGTCCTGGCTGCCTTTTCGGGCGCGTTCGTGGACAAGGATTTTCTCTACAAACTCGTTGAGCATGGTGTTTGTCAGCGTGTCAAAATTCTCGTACTTATCAATCAGGGCTATAAATTTCTCCGCTGATTTCTGGCTCTGCTCATAGCCGGTAACAGCCTTTTCCAACTCTGCAATTTCAATCTCAAGTGCGTCCTGCTCTTTGGCATACTGTGCATCAAGCGCTCTATATCGTGCATCCGGCAGCTTGCCGAGGGCGTTGTCCTCATAGATTTTGCAAATCAGTTTTTCCAGTTCTGCGGCTCTCTTTTGGGCAGCAGCCAGACGCCTGCGCTTTTTCGATATATCGGCACTCTGTTGAGCAACCTGCGTTTCCTGAACGGTGTGAATAAATTCCGTCCGGTCATTTCTGGAATATTCAGCGATAGCCCTGAGCGTGTCAGAAACCAATGTCAGAACAGCACTCTCATTGATACGGTGTTGTGTAGGGCATAGTGTCCCACACGGAACTTTGGTATAATTGGAACAGGTATATTGAGAAACCCGCTTGCCATTGTTGGTGCGGTGGACATACATCTTGCCGCCGCAATCGGCACAATAGAGCAAGCCTGTGAGGGGAGCCGCTTCGCCCCAGCCGTTTGGATAACGCCGTACATTGCTGCGGATTTTCTGCGCCAAATCAAAGGCCTGCTGGTCGATAATGGCTTCATGGGTATTCTCAAAGATCGTCCATTCGTCCTCAGAAACATAGTGGCTTTTCTTGTCCTTAAAGTGCTTGCGGGTCTTGAAATTGATGGTATGCCCTAAATACTCTCGTTTTTTCAAAATGTTCACGATGGTAGATGATCCCCACCCATAGGGGTCTTTGACCGGCTTTGAACGGTTCACACCCTCGTTGAAGCGGGCAAGGTGTACGACAGGAATTTCAATCCGGTCTGTGGATAATTTGCAGGCGATCTGGTAAGGCCCATATCCCTCCAGCGTGAGGGAGAATATACGGCGTACCACTTCGGCAGCTTCCTCATCTACCAGCCAATGCTCCCGTTTTTCGTCCCATAAGTAGCCGTAAATCACAGTGCCGGTCAGGTGCTTGCCACTCATGCCTTTTGACTTAAACACAGAGCGGATTTTCCGACTGGTATCACGGGCGTAAAATTCATTCATAATGTTGCGGAACGGGGTAAAATCGTCATCGCCTTTCAGACTGTCCACACCGTCGTTGATGGCAATCAGACGAACGCCTCGCTGCCGCAAAACCTCCATAACTTGACCGACCTTCAGATAGTCGCGTCCTAACCGGCTCATGTCCTTGATGACGATTGCCTCTACACGCCCTGCCTCCACTTCCTCCATCATCGCCAAAAATCCGGGGCGGTCAAAACGGGTGCCTGAGATACCATCATCTGTAAAGTGCGTAGGGTTAGGCAGCCCATTCCGGCGAGCAAAATCCTCTAACATCTGCTTTTGGTTGGATATGGAATTGCTCTCGCCCTGTAACTCATCGTCCCGGCTCAGGCGCTCGTACAGTGGGGTAATTTTTTCATTTCTCATGGCTGTACCTCCTGAAACAAAAATGCTCTAAGTGATTGCTTCACTAACCATGACAAAATCATGATTAAGAAGTCACTTAGAGCATATATCACCAGCTGCCAGCTTGTACTTTTTGTACTGGCGGACAGCGAAATGGTTGGGCTTCTCTGCCTCCAGCGCGTCAAACATCAGGTCAACGGGGTTTTTGAACTCCTCGTCATCCTCCCGGACCTCCATCGCATTGATGAACTCGATGAGGGTGGAAAAATTCTGTTCCTCCACCGGGGCCTCATAGTGGATATACCCGATAAGGGCGCAGTACAAAAGCGTTTCCGCCTTGACCCAGAAATCGTCCCCGGCCTTGCCCTCGCCCTTGGTATTGGCGATCAGCGTGGTGACCAGCTTCAAGATGTCCTTCTCCGAGTGGATGTAGGCAAAGGGGTTATAGTGCATGGACTTCTTGAAGTTAATGGTGTTGAGGACTTTGATCCGGTACGGCTCATAGATGACCTTGCCGTGCTTATCCTTCATGGGTTTGCCGTCCTTGCCCAGCTTGGAGGTGCCTCGCTGGAGCATTTTGCCGCACTCCACCAGGATGGTGCCTTTGGGGTCTGTGACCACATAAGAGCTGTGCATCTGCATCAGGTTCGGTTTCAGCCAGAACCGGGTCTTACCGGAACCGGAGCCGCCAATCACCAGCACATTTTTGTTTCTGGCAGTCTTGGGGTCTTTGGGACGGCTGTTCATAGTCAGGCTCTCGGTTTTCGTCAGAATCACATTGTTCTGGAACACCGGGTCGATGTAAGGAGCGATGTCCTCATGGGTTCCCCAGCGGGCAGAACCATACTCCATGCCGTGGCGATACTTTTTGGCGTTCTTGCTCTTGAGATAGACCGCCAGCCGCAGGCCAGCACCACAGCACAGACCCACCAGTAAATCCAGCGGGTGCAGGCTGGGCCACCAGCTTGCCAGCGCCACCGGCAGCGTGGAGAAGAACGAGAGCATTTTTGCCGAAGCGTCCGCGCCCTGCGCCCTGCGCCATCCTTCTCCGAAGTTGGTGGCAAACAGTCCCATCAGAATATACGGCAGGTTCAAAATCAGGAGCTTTTTGATGTCAAGCTGCTTTTTCATCGTTCCAGCTCCTTTCGCCTGGTGCGATCCACCACGGCATTTTTGACCAGCTCTTTGAACTGGTTCAGCTTTGCCAGCACAGACGGACGCTCTGTTTTCTCTGCTTTTTTCACTTTTTTGCCGGTGTACTCAGTAAAGGCGGCGGTCAGCGCATCCGCATCCCGACCTTTGAAAAAGATCAGGTACTTGGGCGGGGAGGTGCTGCGGTCTTTTTTCACCGCATAATCCACACCGTATTTCCGGGCAATCTTTTCAAACTCCTTGATGGAGGGGTCGGTGATCTCAATGTTGGATACGCCCTGATTCTGCCCTACAAGCTGCTTGACCGTCTGCTTGCCCTGGGGTTTGACTGGGATTTCCCGTTTTCGCTGCTTATTCAGCTTCTTTTCCTTGCAGTGGGCAAGGTATTTACAAATGGCGGCCTTAAACAGCCGCCCGGTGAACTTTGTGCCGTTGACTACCAGCGTTAAAGTCCTGTTTTCCACTTCTTCCTGCATGGGATAACGCCTCCTTTCCGCAGATTTTGCAGGGATGGGTCAGAAAATTTAAGGCGGAACCACCAGCCGCCGCAGAAGATACCGCATCATCATATCATCAGCAGGATGCTGTCCCGCAGCTGGGCAAAAAAGAGCTTGCCCTGGGGCGTTACCAGTGTATAGGAGCCGGTATGCCCATGATTGCAGTAGTCCTTAACGGTAAACAGGCCGTCGTTGGCAGGCTTTGCATAAGGCAGCACATTCCCGGACGGGGCGCGGTACACAAACCGCTGTTCCAGCAGGAATCGGACAAACCGGCGCTCCGGCACAACCAGTTCTTTGGCGGTGGTGCGGAGGTTGGTGCTGTGCTTGAGGTCGATAAACAGGTCATAAAAGGCTGCCTTGCCCTCCAGCATGGCGTTTTCTTTCCGCAGCACCGCATTTTCCTCGCGCTCGGCCAGCAGGTCGGAACAGAGTTTCATCATGGCTTCCGGGGAAGTGGCAACCTCCCACAGCTTTTCTCTGGTGATGTAAGCCCCGTGTTTTCGGATAGAGGGCAGCACCTCATCAAATACCCAGCGTTCAAACCGTTCCGCAGAGGGCAGCTTGCTGTGAACGATTAGGCGGTACACATCGCCTTCGGGAATAAATTTCATTCGCTGAATACCGCCGTTAGAAGGGGTCGGTAAAACGCAGACCCCTTTGCAGTGGGCTGTGATGGCATCAGCGGTACGTTGGTATCCAAGTGCTTTCGCAATATCCTTTCCGCAAAACAGCACTTTGCCGTCCTGCTCAAAAGTGCGGATACTGCCGAACTCCTGATTGCTGAAAATTTCCATCTGATTCATAGCGTAACCTCCTGTAAAAGACATTGTTGTGGGATGAAAAAAGACGGCCTTACCAGCCGCCTGCGTTCATATCGTGATTGACCTGTGAAGTGTAGTGGTTGCTGATGGTGGTGGGAGCGTTAAACAGCACCGTCAGCAGGTATTGCTTCATGTTGCGGACTTCGGTGGTGTTTTTCTGCAAGCTGTCCATGACAAACCGGATATGTTCGCTGTCCAGCTTCAAAAAACGGGAGCGCACCACCTCATGGGGAAAGTCGCTGCCAGCGATCCGGGTGGTTTTGCGTCTGGCACAGACGGTTTCCACCATCAGCTCCACGATCTCGTCCAAATCCTCCCGATAGGTAGCAAACTCCCTGCACAGGTAGTCATACTCAATGTTCTCTAAAATCAAATCCCGATAATTTTCTATCTCGGAGACTGACATCGCATCCCTTCCTTTCCGTTCCGGCAGTCTTGCCGCCGTTTTCTCCCGGAAGGGAATAGAATCGATACTTGATCCATCTGTTATTATTTTTTGAGTATTGGATTTCTCTATATTTAATTCTGCGGGCTTTTCCGTATCCGGTTTCTCCATATCCGGGTTTTCCGTATCTGGTGAAGCCGTATCCGGCTGGGGCGTATCCGGGTTCTTCGGCTGCGGTTGCTCATAGATGACATACTCGGTGTCGCTGATCCGGCCCTGCCGATCCCGCAGTTGATGGCGTACAATGTACCCGGCAGTTTCCAGCTCCCGCAGCGCGCCGCCGATAGCGTCCACGCCCTCCTTGCAGATTTTCGCAAGCCCTCTGGTGGTGTAGTTCCAGTCCTCCGGCAAGGACAGCATCATGGAAAGCAGCCCCTTGGCCTTGAGGGACAGCTTCCCGTTGCGTAAATGATGGTTGCTCATCACGGTATAATCTCTGGTTCGTTCAATACGAAATATGGCCATTGACCTCACTCCTTCCAAATTTCTCAGGGTATGAAAAACGCCACACTCCTGTAAAAAGAATTGTGGCGGTCACGATTTCTGTTCTTTTTTCCTGCGCCGGTAGGGGCGCTTAGGCATGGGCGGTTTATCCAGCAGGCTATTCCTCTGTGAAAACGGGAGCGTCTGGAAAATGCGGTCAATGTCGGCGGTTTCCATATCATGCTGGGAACGACAATCCTCCCGGATTGCTTCCCGGATTTCCTTTACAGTGCACATTTCAATCCTTTCCTTTCGCAGTAATGGCTTGTTTATGAGTGGCGGCGGTGCTTGTCCGGCTTAAAATCGAGGATGTGTCCCTCGATGATACGGGCGTGCCGCCTGATTTTGATTTCCCGGCGCTTCTGGCTTACGAGGGCGGCCTGATAGCCGTCCTCCGTAAGAAACAGCCGCATTTCATCACCGGGACTGCCGTAGGCGCAGGAACGCAGGACAGAAAACTCAATCATCCGGCGAGTGTTATCCTGAAAACGCTCCACGGCAAGAATGTTATGTCCTTTCAGCTCACGGGCTGAAATATCCCTCATAGGCTGCTCCTTTCTCAGCGTTCATGCTGTTGCTGGCGTTTTTTCTGCCACTGTTCCAGCAGCTTGATAATGGTTTCCTGCATCCTGGCCGGAGTATAACTCTTGGGAAAATACTTCCGCAAAGTGTCCGAAGTGAATGTCACCTTGTCCAGATCGCTTTTCTTTTCCTCGCCCATAATGGCCCGCATCACATCAATGGATAAACGCCCCTCTTGGCTGAACTTCTTGAGCCGCTGGGCCTGGGAGAGAGAGGGGGTGGCCTGTTCGCTGTCCATCGCGTCCAAAAGCTGGATCTGTTCCTCTTTTTTGAGGAAAGACAGCTCGTAGGCCGGATTAAAGGCGATTTTCTTTTCATCCACCATATCCAACAGTTCGGGAATTAGCTCGGTTAATCGGATATAACGCATGATCTGAATGCCACTTTTCTCACCAGCATCTTTGGCCACCTTGTCACGGGCACTCAACTTCTGTTCGACTTGAACAGAAGTAAGGTCTGTTCTTGCTCCCTGATGTTTGATGGCCTCTAACTTCATGCGATAAGCCCATGCTTTTTCACTGGGCATAACTTTCTCGCGCTGGATATTGGCATCTACCATCTCTATAACCGCTTCTTCATCGGTCATATCCCTGATAATGACTGGCATATCCTCCAAACCTGCCAACTCGCTGGCTCGGTGGCGGCGATGGCCAGAAATAATCTCATAGCCACCATCCGGGTCAGGGCGCACAAGGCCAGGCGCACGAACACCGCGCTTTTTAACACTATCCAGCGTTTCCTGCATCTTGGGGTCATCATCCTTGAAACGGTAAGGCTGACCTGTAAATGGCACCTCGGTCTGCATAGCTGGATACCCTTTAAAGTAGTGCAATTGTGTAAGGGGGATACGGACAACTCTCTCTTCGTCGGCTTCCTGACGTTCCTGCTCCGTGGTAAAAAGATCATCTACCGATGCCAGCTCTACTTTTTTCGCGCTGCTTTTCAAGTTTCGTCACCTCCTGCGTCAGATTTTTGTAGCTCTCAGCCACCTTGCCGCCAGGGTCATGGGCAAAAATGCTCTTGCCCTCGGCGCTGATTTCCTTTGCCCTAACAGAATGGGGAATCTCGGTGGCGAACACCTTGATTTTGCTGCCGTAGGTCTCCCGCAGCAGGGCGGCGATCTCCTTGGCAAAGTTGGTGCGGTTGTCCACCATCGTCAGCAGGATGCCGTCAATCTGGAGTTTGGGGTTAATCTGTCGCTTCACCTTATTTACTGTTTGGAGCAGCTGTTCTAATCCTTTTGCGGGCAGATACTCAGCCTGGACGGGAATTATGACCCTATTGGCGGCTGCCAGCGCATTGACCGTGAGCATACCCAGGGAGGGCTGACAATCAATCAGGATATGGGAATACTGTCCCTTTACGGTGTCCAGGTATTGCCGCAGGATAGTCTCGCGGCTCATGGCGTTCACCAGAGAAACCTCCATGCCGGAGAGCTGAATGTCAGCAGGCATCAGGTCAACGCCTTCCGGGTGGTGCAGGATGCCCTCACCGGGTCGCAGCGGCTCGTCCATCAGGATGCGTCCCATCGCGTCGGAAAGGGTAAAGGGTAGCTTGTCCGGTTGGGGATAACCCAGGCTGATGGTCAGGCTGCCTTGCGGGTCTCCGTCGATCAGCAGGACTTTCTTCCCAGCCTGCGCCAAACCGATTCCAAGATTGGCACAGGTTGTGGTTTTGCCAACGCCGCCCTTCTGGTTGGCGATGGCGATGATTTGCGTGTTCATTGACTTCACCTCATTTCTGATTGTTGCTGTTGCTTCTGGAAATAGAAAAAGCCGCCACTCCAAAATTAAAAGTGAAGTGACGGCTCTTTCTATCGCCGGAATACGAGTTCTTGAAATGAAAAAACACCCAGTCATTTTACACTGAGTGCTGTATCAAATTCATATTCAATTATCCAAATTAGGTCAAGCTATGCCAAACTGCCACAGCCCAAAACAAAGGGAAGGAGAGCTGAAAAGCGCCCCAAAAACACCGCAAAAATCAGCTCTCGGTTGTCCTATAATTTAACCACTAACCCCTTTTTTTACCCCCATTTTTGCCGGTTGTCCTATATTTAACCACGGAAAATTGGGTGAAAACGGCTCTCGTTTTACCAAATTTAGTCAAACTATATTAGCCCGTTTAGATATAGTAAAACCCCGGAAAACCTTGATTTTCCGGGGTTTTTGAACCATTTTGATACGGTTTGAACAGCAGATTATCTCTTGCTGAACTGAGGTGCTCTACGAGCTGCCTTGAGACCGTACTTCTTGCGCTCCTTCATACGAGGATCGCGGGTCAGGAAGCCAGCTTTCTTCAGAGCGGTGCGGTTCTCATCGCTCTGCTGCAGCAGGGCGCGGCTCAGGCCGTGGCGGATAGCGCCAGCCTGACCGGAAACACCGCCGCCGGAAACGCGGACGACGACGTCATACTTGCCCTCGAGGCCCAGCAGGACCAGCGGAGAGCGGACGATCAGCTTCAGGGTCTCCAGACCGAAGTAGTTGTCGATGTCACGGTCGTTGATGGTGACCTTGCCAGTGCCCTGGTAGACGCGCACGCGGGCAACGGAATCCTTACGACGACCAGTGCCGTAGAAATAAGGTTTGGTTTCGTACATGTTCGATTGCCTCCTTCTTAGAACTCGATCTTCTCGGGCTTCTGAGCTGCGTGAGCGTGCTCGGCACCCTGGTAGCAGTGCAGGCGGGTCAGAGCCTTCGCACCGATGGTGTTGGAAGGGATCATGCCCTTGACAGCGTAGGTCATGGCCAGGTCGCTGTTCTCAGCCATCAGCTTGCTGTACTGGACCTTCTTCAGGCCGCCGATGAACTTGCTGTGGGTGATGTGGAACTTCTGCTCGGCCTTCTTGCCGGTCAGAACGGCCTTGTCGCAGTTGATGACGACGACGAAATCGCCGCAGTCAACATTGGGGGTATAATCGACCTTCTGCTTGCCGCGCAGCAGAACAGCAGCCTCAGCAGCGACGTGGCCCAGGCTCTTGCCGGCAGCGTCGAGCAGATACCACTTGCGCTCGACTTCAGCGGGCTTGACGAGAGTAGTGCTCATATCTATTTCCTCCTGATAAGTGTTTCAACGGTTCAATGCACCTTTTGGGGCGCGAGTGTCAGTATACATCACAAGAACGCCCCTGTCAACATCATTTTTCGATTTTTTCGGCTCAGTTTTTTGAATCTCTCGTTTTCTCTTGTTTTCTCTTGAAATCTCTCATTTTCTCAAATCGCATTTTCGTTTCTGTTTTTGCGGCAGAGCGCTACAATTTCAGCCCCGAGTATGTTATACTAATAAAGATGCAGCCCCACCCCCGGGGCTGAGCCTTACATTTATGAGGAGGACATTCCTTCATGCCGAAAGACATCCACCAGCGCGACACCGCGCAGCAGCGCTCTTCCCGCCTGCTGCTGGCCATGGGCATCATCGTCCTGCTGGGCGCACTGGCCTATTTTGTGCTGACCCTCGTGGTCAACCGCCGCACCCCCGCTTCGCCCGACACCCGCTACACCGCCGAGAACGGCATCTCCGTCTACTACGAGTCCGCCGTCTGGCCGGTCTGCGAGATGACCGAGGACGCCACCCTTGGCCGTGCGCTGGAACTGGCCTCTGCCGAGAGCAGCGACGACGCCAACTATCAGGTCGTGCTCTTCCAGAAAGGCACGAAAGACACCTATGAGGACTTCATCGGCCAGTCGGAAAAAGAGCTCAAGCAGGCTTACGGCGTCATCAGCCCCCGAAAAGTCAACCTGAACATCGACGGTGCCGCCGTCACCGCCGTGCGCTGCGATATTCAGGCTTACTACGCCGTGCTGGCCACCATCGAGTACGACAGCGGCGACGTCATCTATGTCTCCGGCCTGACCAAGCTGGCCTCCATCAGCGACATCGTCAACCTCGTGGAGAGCGTGAGCCTGTCATGAGCGACACGAAAGCGATGCAGCGGCTCTGCGGCCTGATGCGCAAAGCCGTCCAGCAGTACGAGATGCTGGCCCCCGGCGACCGCGTTCTGGTGGGCGTTTCGGGCGGCAAGGACAGCGTAGCTTTGACCATCGGTCTCGCGCGGCTGCGGCAGTACCTCGGCTTTCCGTTCGAAGTCGTGGCCGTCACCCTCGACCCCCAGTTCGGCGGCAAGCCGGTGGATTACTCCGCGCTGGAAGCGCTGTTCCGGCGGTACGATGTGCCTTATGAGGTGCGCCGCACCCTCATCGGCCCCATCGTCTTCGACTACCGGAACGAGAAGAATCCCTGCTCCCTCTGCGCCAGGATGCGCCGGGGCGCGCTCCACGCCGCTGCCGAAGAGCTGGACTGCAGCAAGGTGGCGCTGGGGCATCATCTGGACGACGCCATCGAGACGTTTTACATGAACCTCTGGCGGGAGGGCCGCATCGGCTGCTTCTCGCCGGTGACAGAGCTGTCCGACCGGGGGCTGACTCTCATCCGGCCTCTCCTGCTCGCCACAGAGCAGGAGGTGCGCTGTGCAGTGAAGGAAGAAGGCTTTCCCATCGTCAAGAGCCGCTGCCCGGCCGACGGCGTGACCACCCGGGAGGACACGAAAAACTTTGTCCGGGAGCGGTGCCGCACCGACCGTGCTTTCCGGCAGAAGACCCTTCACGCTCTGCAGGAGAGCGGCATCGACGGCTGGCGTCCTTTGCACCCGGCCCGTACATCAAAAAAGGAGGACACAGCCCATGCAGATGCCCGCATTTGAAAAACACGTCTGGGCCGAGATAGACCTTGACGCCCTGCGCCACAATTTCCGCGCCGTGAAGGCCCGGGCCGGGGAGATGCCTCTGTGCGCCGTCGTCAAAGCCGACAGCTACGGCCACGGTGCCGTAGAGTGCGCCAAGGTCTTTGCCGAAGAGGGGGCCGCGTGGCTGGCTGTGAGCTGTCTGGCGGAAGCCCGTCAGCTGCGCAAAGCCGGGCTGACGCTACCCATCCTCATTCTGGGCCATGTGGAGCCGGGCCGTGCGCCCGTCCTCATCCAGGAGGACATCACCGCAGCCTGCTACTCCCTGCCCCAGGCCAAGGCCCTCAGCGAGGCCGCCTGCACTGCCGGCGGAAAAGTCAAAGTCCACCTCAAGGCCGACACCGGCATGGGCCGCATCGGTTTTGCGCTCCGCACCGACTTTGACGCGGCGCTGGCCGGGATGCTGGATGCCTGCCGCCTGCCGGGTCTGGACGTGACCGGCCTGTTCCAGCACTTTGCTGTGGCCGACGATGACAGCGCCGACAGCGTGGCTTATACCAGCCAGCAGCACGAGCTCTTCGTCCGGGCCTGTCGGGGCCTTGCCGAGGCCGGTTTTGAGCCTGCCGTCGTCCACTGCGACAACTCCGCCGGAGTGATGCTCCACCCCGACTGGCCCGCCGGACTGCCCCGCACCCACTGCATGGCACGCCCCGGCATCGTCCTCTACGGCTTCGACCCCAGCGACGAGGTGCGTTTTGGCATCTTCCGCCCGGTGATGAAGCTCAAGACCATCGTCAGCATGGTCAAGGAGATGCAGCCCGGCCAGTCAGCCAGCTACGGACGCCGCTTCACCGCGGAAAAGCCCACCAAGGTCGCCACCCTCTGTGCCGGTTACGCCGACGGCTACCCCCGCCTTTTGAGCTGCGGCAAGGGCATCGTGGAGATAAAGGGTATGCCCTGCCCCGTTCTGGGCCGGGTCTGCATGGACCAGATCATGGTGGATGTCTCCGCCCTGCCTGACGTGCAGGAAGGGGACGAAGCCATCCTGTGGGGCGGCGAAGTGAGCGACAGCGCCGAGACCATCGCCCACAAGACCGATACCATTTCTTACGAGGTGCTCTGCGGCGTTTCCCGCCGGGTACCCCGCGTTTACCTGGAAAACGGCGGCATCAAAGCCGTCGAGGACTGGATCCTATAAATTTCGGAGGAACTACATGGCAAGAGACAACATCCGCAACTTCTGCATCATCGCGCACATCGACCACGGCAAATCCACCCTCTCCGACCGCATCCTCGAGCTGACCAAGAGCGTGGACGAGCGGACGATGGAGGACCAGATCCTCGACAGCATGGACATCGAGCGGGAACGCGGCATCACCATCAAGGCCCGCGCCGTCACCATGAACTACACCGCCAAGGACGGCAAGGTGTACGAGTTCAACCTCATCGACACCCCGGGCCATGTGGACTTCGCTTACGAAGTCAGCCGCAGCCTCGCCGCCTGCGAGGGCGCTATCCTCGTGGTGGACGCCACTCAGGGCGTGGAGGCCCAGACCCTCGCCAATACCTATATGGCGCTGGAACACGACCTCGAGCTGGTGCCTATCCTGAACAAGATCGACCTGCCCTCCGCCCATCCGGACGAGGTGGCACAGGAAGTGGAGGACGTCATCGGCCTGCCCTGCCTCGACGCGCCCCGCGTCTCGGCCAAGACCGGCCTGAACATCGACCAGGTGCTGGAGCGTGTGGTCAGCGACATCCCCGCCCCCACCGGCGACCCGGACGCTCCCCTCAAGGCCCTCATCTTCGACAGCATCTACGACAGCTACAAGGGCGTCATCGTCTATATCCGCGTCTTTGAAGGTACGGTCAAGCCCGGCGACACCATCCGCCTGATGGCCACCGGCGCACAGTTCACGCTGGTGGAAGTGGGCCACATGGGCGCTACCAGCCTGACCCCCTGCGACCAGCTGCAGGCCGGTGAGGTCGGCTACCTGACCGCCAGCATCAAGACCGTGCAGGACACCCGCGTCGGCGATACCGTCACCCTGGCGAATAACCCCACCCCCGAGGCTCTGCCCGGCTACCGTCAGGTCAAGCCCATGGTCTTCTGCGGCATCTACCCCGCCGACGGCGCAAAGTACCCCGATTTGAAGGACGCGCTGGAAAAGCTGCAGCTCAACGACGCCTCCCTGACCTTTGAGCTGGAAACCAGTGCCGCGCTGGGCTTCGGCTTCCGCTGCGGCTTCCTCGGTCTGCTCCACATGGAGATCATCACCGAGCGTCTGGAGCGCGAGTTCGACCTCGACCTCATCACCACCACGCCCAGCGTCCGCTATCGTCTGACCCTGACCGACGGCACCGTGGAGATGATCGACAACCCGTCCAGCTACCCCGACCCCTCCAACATCGTCAAGCAGGAGGAGCCCTTCGTGGACGTCCACCTCTACACCCCCAATGAATACGTTGGCAGCCTGATGGACCTGTGCCAGAACAAGCGCGGCGTCCTCATCGACATGAAGTATATGGACGACGTGCGTGTGGACCTGCACTACGCCCTGCCTCTGGGCGAGATCGTCTACGACTTCTTCGACGCCATCAAGAGCCGGAGCCGCGGCTACGCCAGCTACGACTACGAGTTCAAGGAGTACCGCGAGAGCGACCTCGTCAAGCTGGACTTCCTGCTCAACGGCGACCCCGTAGACGCTCTGTCCATGATCGTCTTCCGCGACAACGCCTACGCCAAGGGCCGCCGCATCTGCGAGAAGCTGCGGGACAACATCCCGCGCAACCTCTTCGAGATCCCCGTTCAGGCTGCCATCGGCGGCAAGATCATCGCCCGCGAGACGGTCAAGGCCATGCGCAAGGATGTGCTGGCCAAGTGCTACGGCGGCGACATCTCCCGCAAGAAAAAGCTGCTGGAAAAGCAGAAAGAGGGCAAAAAGAAGATGCGCCAGCTCGGCAGCGTCTCCCTGCCCAGCGAGGCGTTCACCGCCGTGCTCAAGCTCGACAGCGACGACGATTGATCTTGGTTTTTCCGCTCCCCTCCCGCCCGGAGGGGAGTTTTTTTCATGTCTGGCGGGCGGGCGGCTAAGAATCTTAGCTCAAATCTTGACCTTTCTTCCGACATTGTGTACAATGAGACTATAAATCAGGTTGTCATTTTATGTCATTTGGAGGCGAACAGAGGAACCTTTCGCACCCAGAAATAAAACGAGAAGGAACGGATGCAACGATGCGGATCGCGATGGTAGGGTCAATGCTGTGAGTTCTCTGCCCGGAATGGTTCGGGGAGAGTTTGGTATAAACAACGAGTGGATCATTGGTGTATCCCATATCGATTCCTCCTAAAAAATCGAGACCCGGATCACTCCAAGTCTCATATGTTTGTGTTATTGTGTTTAATCCATATCGGAATAATCAAAGCTGATGTCTAGCGAGGTCGCATTGATGCGGTAATCTGCCGTAAGCACCGACTCCCATCCCTCACAGCGGGATCCACGCCTGCTGCGGGAGGACTTCTTTTCTGTCGGAGCGGCCTTTTCTGCGCTTTCATCCTCTTCCGGCACCGCTGCTCCGGTGGGATCCAGAGCTGCCGCGGAGTCGTCCTGCTCCGGCGGCTGGGGCGCAGCTGCCTCGGGCCGACTGGCTGGATGAAGGACATTGAGCTTCCGCTTCACAGACTTCGGCGGGGCCGAAGGCGTCAGGACAGGCTCCACCGGCGGGATGGCGGACGGCGGCGCAGCGGGCGCGGTATAGGTATGCTCTTCTTCTGCCGCCTCGGGCTGTGGAGCCGGGGCCGCTGTCTCCGGGACGGGGTCCTCCTGCTTTGCCCGGCCAAAGAGCGAGCGCTTCTTCGCGTGCTTTGCGGCATGGCGCACGGGCGCAGAGCCACGCCCGGATATCTTTTCCGGGCTGGCCTTGCAGACCCTCTGATTCGGTTCTTTCCGCGCTGATCTCATCCGCAGTTTCCTTTTTGTTCTCTTATAGGTACGTCCGCCGATTGGCCGGAGGGTATACTTCAACTATTTTATAATACCTCAAATCGTCCCCAAACACAACTGTTCCGTCATCTTTCACATCCGAACTGCCCGTTTTTCTTTTCTTCCTGCCCCAAAAAGGACAAACAAGAAGCCCCCGCCTCCGGGAGTACCGGAGGCGGGGGCTTCGCCGAGCTGTGATTTATGAAGAAGGTTTTCGGAAGGTACCGCTTATCAGGCAGGCTGTGCCTTGTTGGCGTTCTTCTGAAATGAACCCCAAAAGTTAGAAAAAAAAAATAAGAATTAAGCGGCCCCAACGGTCTGAATCCTGTACTGCACAGGGCTCAGGCCGTTTAGTTTTAATTTGATTCGGCGGTTGTTGTAGTAGTCGATATACTCAACAATGGCCTTTTCGGGCTGTTCAACGGAATCGAATTTTTCCAAATGGAACAGTTCCGTGCCTTCTTCCAGATAGATGCGCTCCCATCTTGCAACTTGCGTCTTACTTTGTACCCCGAAACGGTTGGCTGCTTCTGGACAGCTTAAATGTTCCGCGCGCATTGTTTCTACTACTTTTATTTTGAATTCCCCACTATATTTTTTCCGTGGTATTCCCTTTGGCATACAAAAACACCCCATTTCCTAAACAGTATACCTTACTGTCTAACAAATGGGGGTGCAGTTCGTACGAAAGCCGGAGCTTTTTCTTGTGTTTTTACACGCCCGAATAGGCGGAGAAGCCGCCATCGATGGGCAGGCAGATGCCGGTGATAAAACCGGCAGCGTCATTGTTCAGCAGGAACAGCAGTGCGCCCACAAGGTCCTTTTCGCTGTCGCCGAAGCGGCCCATGGGGGTCGCGGCGAGGATCTTGTTGGTACGGGCCGTCGGGGTGCCGTCCTCATTGTAGAGGAGGCTGGCGTTCTGCTCGCTGGCGAAGAAGCCCGGGGCGATGGCGTTCACCCGGATGCCGACCTTGCTGAAATGGACGGCCAGCCACTGGGTGAAGTTGGTCACAGCAGCCTTGGAGCCGGAGTAGGCCGGTATCTTGGTCAGGGGCAGATAAGCGTTCATGCTGGAGATGTTGAGGATGTTGCAGCCCGGGCGGCCCACCATCTGGCGGGCGAAGGCCTGAGTGGGCAGCAGGGTGCCGATGAAGTTCAGGTCGAACACCATCTCTACGCCGCTCTCGTCGAGGTCGAAGAAGGTCACGGTATCGCCCTCGAGGTCGGCTATCTCGAAATACTCTTTGTCAGTGTTGGCGCGGGCGTTGTTGCCGCCGGCACCGTTCACCAGAATATCGCAGGGGCCAAGCTCTGCCATCACGTCCTCAGCCACCTGCAGGCAGTTGGCCTTGTTCATGACGTTGCAGGTGTAGCCCCTGGCGATGCCGCCCTCGGCCTCGATCTCGTCGGCCAGAGCCTTGAGCTTCTCCATATTGCGGCCCAGCAGGACGACTTTCGCGCCCGCCCGGGCCAGAGCCTTGGCGAAGATGGAGCACAGGGTGCCGCTTGCGCCCGTGACGACGGCCACCTTGCCGGTCAGGTCAGTGTTCAGTACATTCTGTTCCATGTTCTTCCTCTTTACAGGCTCAGCTGCGGTACTCGGCGGGCAGCTGGTCCATGCTCTGCCACTTGGTCATGGCCTCTTCCAGCTTCATGCCGTTGGCCACAGCGTCGCGGCGGCAGGCATTGACCGCCTGGATCTCCTTCATCTTCTCGCCGGTCAGGGTGTAGCCCTTCATGGCGATAAGGGTAGCGGCCCAGGCCACCATCGGGATGATGCAGAACAGCACGATGACCACCCAGTTCATGCCGGGGGTGTAGGGGTCGTACTGGGTGGGCAGGCTCTCGAGGCCGATGAAGCTCACAGCGATGCCGACGACGGTAGCGGACAGGCTGGACACCAGCTTATCCACCAGGCTGAACAGCGTACCCATGATGCCGGGGATGTAGCTGCCGCTGCGGTAAGTCTCGTAGTCGGAGCAGTCGGCGACCATGGGAATGGGCATATCGGCGGTGGCGTAGTATGCGCCGTAGCCGATGCCGAAGAATGCGATGAAGAGGATGGTGTAGAGGTTGATGGACAGGCCGTTGTCCCCCATGATGGACAGGGTGAAGGCGTCGCTGCGGCCCCAGAGCAGCAGCAGCACCAGCACGCCGATGTAGCAGATGAATGCCACGCTGACGTACTTCATCAGGCTGGCCTTCTGGCCCTCCTTCTGGCTGGTGCGGACGGTGAGCAGGAAGAAGGGCACGCTGAAGACATAGCCCAGCACCATCATGGGCAGGTACAGGCCGTCATAGCTGCCCATCATGCAGCCGTACAGCATACACAGGACGGTGGTGTTGGTGGCGATGGAGAGAGCCAGCTTGCAGCCGGCACCAGCCACCATCAGACGCTGCATGGGGTTATTGTTCCTGATGATCTGGACGTACTCGTGCAGCTTGACCTTCTCGCTGACCTCGCCGCCGATGCCGAAGTACTTGGGCTGGTCCTTCTCCCAGATGCCGATGATGGCCAGAACGGTGAGGAGGATGGAGATGACGATGCCCACGGGAGCCAGGGTGCGGAAGAAACCGGCAGAGGCGTAGCCGCCCTCATAGTTTTTGGCGAGGATGGGGGCGAAGAACTGCATCACACCCATGCCCAGCAGAGAGCCGACGGTGTTGAAGATGGTGAACAGGGGGCGCTGCTTGGGGTCGTTGGTCAGAACGGTCTGGCCGGAACGGGTGCAGCTGGTCTGGAAGGTGTAGCCGATGACCCAGACCGCGTACAGAGCCGCGAAAGCCCCATAGCGCAGGCCCATCGAGCTGGCGGGGATGAGCGGGGTCAGGCAGTACAGCACGAGGATGCTGGCCGCCATGATGAGGTTGCCGATGACCATGAAGGGCCGGAACTTGCCGAACTTGCCGTTGGTGCGGTCCATCAGGGCGCCGATGATGGGGTCGGTGATCGCGTCGAACAGGCGCATGCCGGTGACCATGACCGAAGCGAAGATCATGGACAGGGCCAGCACCTTGCTGCCGAAGGTGGCGATGTAGGAAAGCACCAGCACATAGTACACGTTCGTTGCGCCGTTGTTCAGCGGGAACAGCACCAGCTGGTAGGTCTTGGCGCGGTTCAGGCCCGGCGCCTTTGCGGTTTGTTCACCCATTTGCGGTGTCTCCTTTTTCTTACAAAAAAACGGCAGCCTGCCCGCCGTTCTGGGGGACAGGCTGCCATTCGTTTTTAACAGTTGCGGAAATCTGCGCCGGAATTACTTCTGGTCAGCTGCGGGAGCGGTATCGACCATCCTCTTCTTAGCCTTGAGGGCCTTGCTCAGCTGCCATGCGCACAGGATGGTCAGGACGGCCAGCACTGCGATGAGCGCATAGATGGCGGTCTGCCACCACGGGGTGATGGTCTTCAGGGTATCGGTGGAAGACCAGCCGTTCATGGCGTTGGAGTTGACCACGGTGTAGAGGATGTGGTGCATCGCGTTGCGCATCTGGGTGACGATGTAAGCATCGTTCTCATAGTTTGCGGCCTTGGTGGTGTGGATCTTGGGCATCGGGCTGTCCCAGATGTCGGAGCCGGCGATGAGGCCGTCCACCAGGTCCATGTACTGGCTGGAGCCGGAGAAGTCGGTGATGCACATGCCGCGCATCCCCAGCTCGCCGCGCAGGAAGCCGGTCAGCAGGTTGGCGTTCGCGCCGCACCAGGCAGCACCCCAGCGGTTGAAGCCGGTCATGACGCTCCAGGCGCCGCCATCGGTGATGGCCTTGTCAGCGACTTCCAGATAGATCTCACGAGCGGTCTGCTCGTTCAGCCAGGTGTTGACACCGCGGCGGCTGGTCTCGGAGTCGTTCAGGGCGACGTGCTTCAGGTAGACGTAGACGCCCTTGGACTGGATGCCCTGCACCTCAGCAGCGCAGATGGTGCCAGCCACGAACGGGTCCTCAGAGTAGTACTCGAAGTTACGGCCGGAGTAAGCGGTGCGGTGCATATTGATGCCGGGGCCGTACAGGCCGGAGTAACCCATGGCCAGGCAGTCCTCGCCGATGCACCGGCCGACCTCGTTGATGAGGTCAACATTGAAGGTAGCAGCCATGACATCCTCGGAGGTGTAGCACATTGCGGATGCACCACCGGTCAGGGCAGCGGTCAGACCCTGAGGGCCGTTCTCGTCCTTGGTAGCAGTCTTGCCGATGGAGGCAGCGGCTGCGGTGTTGTGGAAGCCGAGGGTGATGGTCTGGACCATCTCGCTGTAGGTCAGCTGGTCCAGCAGGGTATCCCACTCGGGATCGTCGAAGCTCTTGCCGATCATGGAAGCGAGGGTCAGGCCGTTCTTGGCACCCAGAGTGGGCATCTCGACGCTGTTGGCCTCAGAGCCGTCGTACTTGGTGAAGGCGAGGCTTGCAGCCAGAGTCTCGTTGGCGGTCAGCTGTGCGGGAGCAGTGGGGATGGTGCCGGTCCAGTCGGAGCGGCTCATCCAGGTCACACTGCCGGGAGCATCGCTGCTCTTGTTGGGGTCGGACTCGTCAAACAGGTTAGTGATGGCGGTGCCGGTTGCGCCGGTGGAGAAGGTGGTGGTGTCAAGGGTGTCGTTGGTCCACTTCCAGACGAGGTCGGTGTTGCCGTTCTCGGTCATGCGGCCATTGGTGTTCCCGACGGTGTAGCCCTTGGCAGCCAGGATGTTGTTGACTGCGTTGTGGGAATCGGTGGCAGCGGTGAAGTAGTAGTCACCGGCGTCCACGATGTAGGTCTTGGCGTTGTTCGCGTCGTAGGTGCGCAGCTCGCTCTTCGGGACAGTGACGGTCACGTCCTCGGAAGCGCCGGGAGCCAGCACGTCGGTCTTTGCGAAGCTGCACAGCTCAGCAGCAGCCTTCTCGATGCCGTTTGCCTTGTCGTAAGCGGTGTAGGGAGACTGGAAGTAGATCTGGACGGTCTCCTTGCCGGAGAAGGTCTTGCCGGTGTTGGTGACCTTCAGGGTGACGGTGAAGGCATCGTCAGACTCGGTCACGTTGAAGTTGGAGTATGCGAAGGTGGTGTAGCTGTCGCCGTAACCGAAGGGGTAAGCAACGGTGGTCGCCCAGTTGTAATCGCCAGCCTTGGCGGTACCCATGACGACATCCTCGTAACGGGTCTCGAAGTAACGGTAGCCCAGATAGATGCCTTCCTGATAGACACTGTACATGCCCTGCACGTCAGCGCCCTCAGTCAGCAGGTCGTACTCTGCTGCGTTGGGGTAAGCCTGGGTGTAGAAGTTGTACATAGCGGGGTTTGCCATGTTGTCGTACAGATAGGTATCGACCAGAGAGCCGGAGGGGGTGACAGCGCCGGACAGCAGCTGGCCCACACCGTTGATGCCGGTCTGGCCCACGTCGCCGATCCACATAGCAGCGTCGATGCCGTAGTCCTCACCGCAGATCTCGGGGTTGAGGAAGTCCAGCTCGATGGCGTTGGAGCTGTTGATGAGGACGACGATCTTCTTGAAGGTACCGTTGTCCTTCAGAGCCTTCAGGTTCTGCAGCAGCTCGATCTCTTCAGCGGACAGAGCGAGGTAGTTGCCGTCGCCCTCCTGACCGGAGATCCAGCTGTCGCTGGTGCCATTCTCGCCGCTGGGAAGGTCTGCGCCCTCACCGCCGGAGCGGGAGAGGACCACGATCGCAGCGTCGCCGTACTCAGCAAAGCTGGACTCAGCGCTGGACAGGGCGCTCCAGGGAGCCTCGTTGACAGCGTACTGGGTGTTCGCCTCCAGAGTATCGGAGATGGAAGCGGGGGTCAGGCGGCTGTACTTGCTCATCATGGAGTCAGAGCTGTACAGGTCCCACAGGGTCTGGTTGATGGTGATGCCCTGAGCTTCCAGAGCCTGCTTGAGGTTGGGAGCCTTGCTGGTATCGACAGAGCCGGAGCCGGTGCCGCCGTACATCAGGTCCACAGAGCCGTGGCCGAACAGGCTGACCTTAGCGCCGCTGGCCAGAGGCAGGGCATTGTTCTCGTTCTTCAGCAGAGCTGCGCCCTCGGCCTCGACCGTCGCACACAGTTCGGCCTCGTAAGCCTCGCGCTCCTCATCGGAAGCAAAGCCCTTCTTGAAGTATTCGGTATCGCCGGTATTCTCGCCGTGGATGATCTTATAGGTAGATGCATTCAGAGCGACGTTGAGGGTGGTAGCGTACTGGTTTGCGATGATGTTGCCCACGATGGCAGCGACGGTCAGGATCGCCGTCAGGCCGGTGAGAACAGACCACAGCCGTACTTTCGGTTTGGTGTTTTTCACGGATTCTCCTCCTTTTTCTATAACAACCGCCGGTCGGCGGAATGTTTCACAAATCAGACCCAGTTTGCACTCTTGGACTTGGTCTTGACCAGCTTGTAGCTGGGATTCGGGGTATCCACATGGCGGAAGGAAGCGGTGTCGGTGCAGTCACCGGCCACAGCCCTGACTTCGATTTCGCCGGTAAGCGGCACACGGAAGCTGAAGACGTGCTCGCCGGTCTGCTCGCCGGCCTTCTCGCCGTTGACGTAGAGGGCGACGGACTTCTGGTTGGAGTAGACCTTCACTTCCATCTCCCTCTCCGTGCGGTCGGTGAACCGCTTGGAGCAGATGTGGACAAAGTTCTCGTCGCTCCACCACGCCTTGTAGAGGTAGAAGCTGTCCTTCCGGGTCTTCCGGTCGAAGGTGACGAGGCCCTTATGGTTCATGCCCGGCTCGCCGCCCTGATCGCGGGCGTCGGCTGCAAAGTCGAACATATTCCAGACGTGGGTCGCCCACATCCACTTATGCCGGTCGAAGCAGCGGAGCATGTACTCGTGATACTTTGCCTGATACTCTTCGGTGTGGTCGCCGCGGCGGGGCTTCGAGCTGTGGAGGTTCGGCATACCCTCGGCACCGTACTCGGAGAAGCCCAGAGGACGGCCCGGGTAGACCAGATGGAAGAAGTCCATCCACAGGTCGTTCAGGAACAGGCCCGGCACATACCAGCCGAGGTAGAGGTTCCAGCTGACGAGGTCGGTGATGTGGGCCACCGGGTTGAAGGGGCCGCACATGGCGTAGCAGGCCAGCGTGGTCAGGCGGGTGGAGTCCATCTTGTGGCACAGGTCGTTCAGCTCGCGGTGATTGTCGAGCATATCGGCCTTGTCCTTGGTGGAGATGGTGATCTCATTGGAGACGCCCCAGCAGACGATGCAGGGGTGGTTGTAGTTCTGGCAGATGAGCTCCTTCATCTGGCTGACGGTGTTGGCGCGGCCATTGGGCAGGTGCTCGGAGATGTAGGGGATCTCAGCCCAGACCACCATGCCGTACCGGTCGCAGAGGTCGTAGAAGTACTGGTCGTGCTGGTAGTGGGCCAGCCGGACGGTGTTGGCACCCAGCTCCCGGATGAGGGCCATATCCTCATCGTGCATCTCGCGGGTGATGGCGTTGCCCACACCCTTGCGGTCCTGATGGCGGGAGACGCCGTGGAGCGGATAGGGACGGCCATTGAGGAAGAAACCGTTCCCGGAGTCCACCGAGAAGGTGCGCAGACCCACGCGGGTGGAGACCTCGTCCACCACGGTGCCGTCGCTGCTCAGGCGGACGACACAGGTGTAGAGATAGGGGTCCTTCACGCCGTCCCAGAGGTGGGGAGCGTCGAGGTGGAGCTGAGCGTCTGCGCCCTCAGCCCTGGCCACGATGCTGCCGGCTGCGTCCTGCAGCTCGACGGAGACGGCGCCCTCGCCTTCCACGAGGGTCTCGACCCGGATGTCAGCCTTGCCGTCCTTGAGGGCGGGGGTGATCTTGACGCCGGTGTCGCCGAAGTGGCCCAGCGCGATGTGGTTTTTGCTGACCACCATCAGGCTGATGTCGCGGTAGATGCCGCCGTAGAATGTAAAGTCGGCCTTCTGGGGGTAGACGCGGTCGTTGATGCTGTTGTCCACCTCGACGGTGAGCTGGTTGTCTTTTGCCAGCAGATCGGAGACATGGACACGGAAGGTGGAGTAGCCGCCGTCGTGGGTGCAGATGTTCCTGCCGTTCAGCAGAACTTTGGCGCTGGAATTGACGCCCTCGAACTGCAGCCAGACTTCCTGCGAAGCCGCGTCGAACGCCGGAGCGGCAAAGGTGGTGCTGTAGGTGCAGGTGCCGCGCCAATAATCGTTGCCGCCGTCCTGGCCGTCTTTTGCGTTCCACGTGTGGGGCAGCTCCACCAGAGTGGTCTTGCCGTCCGGCCCGGTGAACTGCCAGTCCTGCATGAGCTTGGCGATGCTTCGCATTCGTTTTCCTCCCGTGTATCTGTAGCGTTTTCTCTGTTGTGCGGTCGTTTTTCTATCTTTCGCTATTATTTTATCAAAGACTTTTCCTTTCGCAAGACCGTTGCGATAATCGGTCGAATGGTGTGGATATTCGGTTTTGCTCTCACAAATCGAAGCTGATATATTTGTGCATCTCTCACAAACTGTTGGATACAACGAGAAAAATGCAAAAAGAAAAGAGACCGTCCCACATTTATTTTGTGAGACGGTCTTAAACCTCTTCGTTACGCCTGCGGCGTGGGGCAGGCTCTCCCTTATACAACCTCTCAGTCTGCTTCGCAGACAGCTCCCCTTGTAGGGGAGCCTCTGGCGAAGAGACGAAGCTTTGCGGAATGCCAAGGCCTCTCCTCGATAGGAGAGGTGGCAGCGCGTCAGCGCTGACGGAGAGGTTATCCCCTCTGCGGAAAAATAATCTTCACCGCAAAGAACCCGTTCTGGCTCTCTGTGGTCAGGGTACCTTTATACTTCTGAACGATGCGGTTGGTCACTTTGACGGCGTAATGGGCGGCACGGGTGTCGGCAGACTCCGCCGGGCGGTCGGGGCTGATGACGTTCACCACCACGAAGCTCTGCCGGGTGCAGACCAGCAGGTCGATGCAGCGGCGCTCCGGTTCCGGCGTCTTCACCGCGCTTTCAATGGCGTGGTCCAGCATATTGGCAAAAAGGGCGTAGAGGTCGCCGGCCTCAAAAAAGCTCAGACAGCTGCCGTCCGTCACCGCGTTGAGTTGGATGCGGCGGGACTCGCAGAGCAGGCTCTTTTCCGTGAGCACCACGTCCAGCACCTCATTGCCGGTGTTTCGGCTGGCGTCGTAGAGCTGAGCGGCCTTTTCGGCCTCGTCGATGTGGGCTTTCAGCTCCGGGTCTGCCGGGGCGCTCGACATCTGGCGGAGCGCGGCGATCTGAAGCTTCAGCTCGTGGCAGCGCTTGTTGATGATCTGGACGTTCTGCCGCGCCACCTGGTACTGCTCCCGCTGGCGCTCATATAACAGGTTGAGGGTGTCCATCTCCTTCTGCATGGCCGAGAGCTTGAACACCTCGGTCTGGAAGTAGAGCAGGGTCAGGAAGTAAAACTGCCCGACAAACATCGTCATGACGAGACTGCGATCCAGCGCCACCACCTGCCCGCCGCTCAGCAGCGCAGCCTGAAGCATGAAGAGGATGCCGATGAAAAAGGCGCTGGTCAGCTGGCGCGGGCCGATGTTATACGCTCCTTTATAAGACATCTTCCGGGAGAGGGTGGTGCAGATAACAAAATAAAAGAATGCACCAGCGGCCAGCTGTGCCAGCATGACCGGCAGGCTTCTAAGGTCGAGGGGCGTTCCCCGCCGCTCGAAGAATACTTCCACCAGATGCCAGCACTCGTAAGCGGTCTGGGAGGCAAGCAGGCTCCATACGGCACAGTAGAGCGCACTCTTTTTGTCTATCTCAACGCAGGCGTATATCATCATGCCCAGCAGGACGAAAAACGCGACATAGAGCGTCAGCAGAGAGAATTGCAGCTCGTGGAGGCTGGTGCTCTGGGCCGCGGGGTCGAGCACATAGGTCAGCCCCAGCAGCGGCAGCAGCATCCCCAGCGCCCGCAGGCGGGCGTGAGGCCGGTGCTTGAGCGGGACGCAGAACGCCGCCGCAGCAGTCCACCGCAGCAATGCCCGGAAGATGACATGGCGTGCAAGAAGATTCACAGCACACCTCCGATGTAGGACGCCACCGCCGTCAGGAACGCCGCACGCTGGCGGCGGCTGATCTCCAGGTGGTCGGTGCTGACATGGACAAAGTCGTTCTCCACAGCCTTTACATATTGCAGGTTGACCAGATAGCACTGGTTGCAGCGGGAGAAATGGTACTGCGCCAGCTGCTTTTCGGCGCTGGCAAGGCTGGCACGGACGGAAAACTCACCCTTGGTGGTGTGATACCAGAGCAGCCGGTCATGGGTCTCGAGATAGTAGATGTCGTCGGTGGAGAGCACCTGCATCCCGCCTCCGGCCAGCTGTAAAACGACCTGTCCGCCCCGGCGGCGCTGCACCCGCTGGACAGCCCGGGAGAGCTTGGTGCAGAACTGGTAGTAGTTCACCGGCTTGAGGACATAGTCCAGTGCATCCACCTCGTAGCCCTTGATGGCGTACTGCGCCATGTTGGTCACGAACACCAGCACGGCGTCTGCGTCCACGGCCCGTATCTTCTCCGCCGCGCCGAAGCCGTCCAGTCCCGGCATCTCCACATCCATAAAGATGATGTCATACCCCGGCTCGTAGTGCTCCGCGATGACAGCTCCATCCTCGACGGGCAGCACCTCGACCTGCAGGCTGTTCTCGGCGGCGTACTGCCGGATGAACCGGCACAGCTCGTCCCGCACTTCCTGCTGGTCTTCGACGACAGCAATTTTCAGCATCCCGCAGTCTCTCCCTTCTCCGTTCCATTCCATTTGCCGCTTTTTATTGAAACATACTTTGGTGCGAAATGCAACGGAGAAGTTCGAAATCGTTTCCTTCCCATCCGCAAAGATCCCCCGGAGTGCAGATTTATCATCACGTTCAGGAAGCACATCCCTGCGGAAGTCAGAGTCCAAAAACAGCAAAACCGCCCCGGTTTCCGTAACAGGAAGCCGGGGCGGCTCGTTATGCTATTATAAAAGCGTCGGCACTTCCTTTGCCAGCAGATCCGCCAGCTGTGCGTGGCCCTTACGGGTCAGATGCATGAAGTCCACCTGATTGAACTCGCAGTCGGCAGCATTGAGGAAATGGACGCTCTGACGCTCCGCGACGATACGGAACTGCTCAGCCACACCCTTCGACTTTTCCACGCAGCCCTCGCCCATGACGGCATCATGGAAGCCGTCGCCGATGCGGGGCGGGGCCACGACGAGGATGTTGGGAGCCTTGGTCCCCCAGCAGTCCACGCTCCTGGCCTTGAGGATCAGCCGTTCCATACCCGCGCCGATGCAGGCGGCATTGGCGTTGAACCGCTCTTTGACGTCGTTGGTACCCAGCATGATGATGAGCAGGTCGATGACTTCATGGCTCTTGAGGAGCGAATAAGCCACGCTCAGAGCGTCCATCGACTCATGGATGGGGTCCACGAAAACGGTCGTCCGGCCCGAAAGGCCCTCTTCCGTCACGAGATAGTCGCCGCCAAGCGCCGTTTGCAGGCGGCAGGTCCAGCGCTCGTCCTCATTGAAGCGGATGCCGTGGTCGGCACAGTCCGCCGGGTCGGCGCAGTAGCCGTGGGTGTTGGAGTCGCCCAGACAAAGGATATGTTTTTTCATCGTCTCTTCCCCTTTCAGATCTCGCCCCGCGACTGGCGGAAATAGTAAACTGCGCCCACCATGCCGGCGTCGTTGTGGAGCTGGGCGGCGCGGATCTCCAGTCCTTCCGCAAAAGCGGGCATCACGGAGGCACGCACTTTCCTTGCGATGGGGTCTATCAGCAGCTCCTGCTGTGCGCTGACGCCGCCGCCGATGAGGATGAGCTGCGGGTTGAAGATATGCACCATGCCCGCAAGGCCCTGGGCGATCTCATCCGTCCAGTCGTCCAGAAGCGCCAGGATGGTGGGGTCGCCTGCATGGGCCGACTCAAAGATAGCGCGGCCGTCCTTCCACTTCGGGTTCCGGGGCTGTGCGCCCCGCACCAGAGCGGTGGTCGCGGCGTACCGCTCCCAGCAGCCCGACGCGCCGCAGGTGCAGAACACGCCATCCAGCGCGTGGGTGCGGAAGTGTCCCAGCTCACCGCCGAGACCCCGCGCACCCTCCAGCAGGCGGCCTCCGGTGAGGATGCCGCCGCCGACGCCGGTCCCCAGCGTGACACCGATGACGTCCGTGTAACCCTTCGCGCCGCCGACCCAGACTTCACCCAGCGTCATGCAGTTGGCGTCGTTGGCGACGGTGGTCGGCAGGCCGAAGGCGGCTTCCAGCTCCGCCTTGATGGGTGCGCCGATGTAGTTGGGCAGGCTGCCGCAGGTGCCCGCCACGGTGCCCTTGCGGCTGTCGATCTGCCCGGTGGCGGACACGCCGATGCCAGTCAAGCTCTCTGCGGGGATGTTCTGGGCGGCGAGGAACTCTTTTGCGGCCTTCAGCACCGTGGTGAGGATGGGCGTCTCGTAGTTGTCGAAGCAGACGCTCTGCTCCGTTTTGGAGAGCACACGGCCCTCTTCGTCCACGATGCCCAGCTTGACGGCAGTGCCGCCAATATCAATGGCAAGATACTGTTTCATAGTCGTATCTCCGTATTATTTGTGCATGGCGTTGATGGCACCGGTGAAGCGGGCGGTGATCTCCGCCGGGCGGGTGATGGCACCGCCGACGACGAGGGCGAAAGCTCCGGCTTCCAGCGCCTTGACAGCCTGCTCCGGGTAATGGATATGGCCCTCGGCGATGATCTTTGCCGGGCATTCTGCGGCCAGCTTGTGGACAAACTCAAAATCAATATCGTTGATCCCCTGCGTCTCGGGGGTGTAGCCGCGCATGGTGGTGCCCACAAAATCAGCACCGGCCTCGGCGCAGAGCATGGCGTTCTCGAAATTGTCGCAGTCAGCCATGAGCAGCTGGTCGGGATATTTCGCCTTGATGGCGCGGATGAACTGGGCCGAGGTAGAGCCGTCGGGGCGCAGCGCACCCGTACCCTGCACGGCGAGGATGTCCACGCCGCAGGCCACCAGCTCGTCCACCTCCTTCATGGTGACGGTGATGTACATGGGGGTGCCGGGGTAATCCTTTTTGATGATGCCGATGACCGGCAGGTCCACCACCTGTTTGATCTGGGTGATGTCGCGGACGGTGTTGGCGCGGATGCCCACGGCTCCGCTCATGGCGGCGGCTTTCGCCATCAGGGGCATGACGCCGCCCTCTTTGGTGTAAAGAGGCTCCGTCTCAAGTGCCTGACAGGAGACGATGAGGCCGCCTTTGATCTGCTCAAACAGTGTTTCTTTCTCCATATCCATCAATCCTCCATCCTGATCTTGATGACCGCTTTGCGCACATGAGCACAGCCGGGGCGTGCCACGCCGGGCTTGTGCAGCTCGCCGGGGAAAAACAGAACGAACCGCCCCTCGCCCAGCGTGCCGCTGACGGCATCCGGGCTGGTCCTGAAACCAATATCTCCCGTGAACTCCCCTGCCTCTTCGCCGGGCAGAGTCGTATAGCCCCAGCCCTCGCCGCCGGTCAAATCGATTTGAAGGTCAGCGTACTTTTTGTGGTATTCGAGGCGGGTGCTGTCGGGGCTCAGATCGGCCTCCATCACGTTGATGAAGACGTTCTCGCCGTCCACCTCGGTGCGGCCCAGCGGCAGATCGCTCAAATCGTGGGCCACATGGTAGGCGGTAAGATAGTCGATGGCGGTGTCAAGGTTCCGGTGGAGCCCGCGATAACGGTTCAGGTGCTCCAGTGCGTCGCAGATCATGTTGATTTTCTCCTAACCAAGTGTTTTTTTAACAGAAGCACAAAGAGCGCCTGCCCTCTCCCCCTCATTGAGAGACGGAGAGGGGGCGCTTTTTGATTTTTCAGAGCTTTGCGATGGCGGCTTCGATCATGGCCTGTGCTTCGGCGACGATGGGCTCATCTTCCGGGATGAGGCTGGGCATCGGCTCGCGGACGCCGCCCAGCTCAAGGCCGTACATCCGGCGCAGGATCTCCTTCTGCACCGCGTAGAGGTTGCCGTGGGCTTCGCACATCTTATAAATGATGCGGTCGGCGTCGTACTGAATGGCGCGGGCAGCTTCGATCTCGCCCTTGTTGATGTGCTCGTTCATGGCAAGATACAGCTCCGGCATGACGGCATAGGTGCCGCCGATGCCGCCGTCCGCGCCGATGACGCGGCCGGAGACGAACTGCTCATCCGGGCCGTTGAAGACCACGAAATTGCCTTCGCCACGGGCGGCAATGCCGGCATCCTTGAACATCTGGATGTCCTGGGTGGGCATGGAGCTGTTCTTGACGGCAACGACGTTGGGGTTCTTGAGCATCTCGCGCAGCAGGCTCATGGTCAGGCCGGTGCCGGCCAGCTGGGGGATGTTGTAGATGACGAACTCGGTGTTGGGAGCCGCCGCCGACATCTCGTTCCAATACTTGGCGATGGCGTACTCCGGCAGATGGAAGTAGATGGGCGGGATCGATGCAATGGCGTCCACGCCCACGCTCTCGGCGTGGCGGGCCAGCTCGACGCTGTCGGCGGTGTTGTTGCAGCCGACGTGTGCGATGACGGTCAGTTTGCCTTTGGCTTCACTCATGACGGCTTCCAGCACGGCCTTGCGCTCATCGACGTGCTGATAGATGCACTCACCGGAGGAGCCGCCCACATACACGCCCTTGACGCCCTTTGCGATCAGATGGCGGGTCAGCGCCCTGACGCCCTCGGTGGAGATATTGCCCTCTGCGTCGTAGCAGGCATAGAAGGCCGGGATAACGCCCTGATACTTGGTAATGTCTTTCATTTGTCCATGTCCTTTCTGATGATTCAAGCCCTGCACGCTCTCCGTTCGGGAAACGGCAGCAGCGCCCTCTTGCGGTTCCCAGCGTCTGCTTCGGCCCTTGGGCGGGCCTCGCATCCTGCTGACCGCGGCGCCAAAAATTTCTCCCTGTTTCCGCCGCAGGCGGCGGTCGAAATTTTAGCCTTTGACCGCACCCATTGCGATGCCCTTGGTGAAGTACTTCTGGAAGATCAGGAAGATGATGATGATCGGCACAGCGGCCAGAGCGGCGCCTGCCATGATAAGGCCGAAGTCGGTGCTGTTCTCAGCCTGCAGCTTTGCGATGCCCAGCGAGATCGTCAGGTTGCTGGTGCTGGACAGCATGATGAGCTGCATGAAGTAATCGTTCCAGCTGTTGATGAAGGTAAAGATGGCCAGCGCGCCGATGCCCGGCTTGACCATCGGGAGCACGATGCTGACGAAGGTGCGCGCCTCGCTGGCACCGTCGATACGGGCCGCTTCCAGCATCTCGGTGGGGATGCCCTCACTGAACTGCTTCATCAAAAAGACGCCGAAGGGCCAGCCCACGATGGGAAAAATGACGGCCCAGATGGTATTGTAAAGGTTCAGTGCGCTCATCTCACGCAGCAGCGGGATGAGGATGACCTGCTTGGGCAGGGCCATTGCGCAGACGATGAGGGTGAAGAGCAGCCTGCGGCCGACGAAGCGCTTTTTTGCCAGCGCATAGCCTGCCATTGCGGCGGTGACGCAGGTGAGGATCATGGACATGACGGCCATGAACACGGTGTTGATCATCCAGCGCAGCGCGGCCGGAGCAGTCGGGCCGACGGAGAAATAGATCGGCTCTCCATCCGCGCTGAAAGAGCGGCTGAAGGGCACGGCCAGCTGCCACAGGGGTGCGCTCTTGCCTGCGAAAAGTTTCTGGTAGTTGGTCAGCACCCACTGGCTGGGCCACCACTCGGGGGTCGTGGAGTTGATGGCCGCGCCGGTCTTGAAGGAACCGGTGATGATCCAGTACAGCGGGAACGCGAACAGCACGGCCACGATGCTGATAAGAATGAACGTCAGTATCATGTAAGCGCTCATCTTTTTCAGCTTGCTGGGGTGACGCTTCAACGGTTTCTGTTTTTTTGCAGTTGCAGTCATTGCCCGGCACCTCCTTTAATTGTCCTGACTGCCAAACCTGAACTGGACAGCCGACAGGATGGCGATGATAACGGCCAGCACAACGCCCATTGCGTTGCCGTAACCATAGCGGTAGAGCTTGAATGCCGTGTAGTAGATGTAGTACATGATGGTATCGGTGCTGTGGTTGGGGCCGCCGGAGGTCAGCAGCTGGATCAGCGCGAAGCACTGGAAGGAGTTGATGGTCGTGATGACCAGGATGTACAGGGTGGTGGGCATGATGGCGGGCCACTTGATGCGCCAGAAGCACTGGAAATCGGTGGCACCGTCCACTTCAGCGGCTTCCACGATGGACTGGTCTACGTTGCCCAGTGCGGAAACGTACAGCACGATGGGCTGGCCGACAGAAGTAGTCAGCAGGATGAGGATGATGCAGCCCAGAGCGTATTTTTCATCGCCCAGCCAGTTGATGTTCTTATCGATAAGGCCCACAGCCTTGCCCAGATAGTTGAAGATGCCGTAGTAATTGTTGTACATCCACTTCCACACGACGGTGACAGCCACCGAGCCGGTGACGACCGGCAGGTAGAACACGCAGCGGAAGAGGCTGGTGGCCCACTCGGGCAAATCGACGATGGCCGAGCTGACCCACAGCGAGAACGCACAGGTCACAGGCACCGAGACGACCACGATGATGAAGGTGTTGCGCAAAGCGCCGATGAAGATGGGGTCTGCGAACAGCTCTGCGTAGTTGGCAAGACCCACAAAGACGTCGGCACGGTTCATGGTCGAGTCAAAAAAGCTCGTGACCACGCAGAGTATCATGGGGTAAATGACGAAGCCGAGAAAAAAGATGAGGCTGGGCAGAAGGAACAGGTAGGAAGCGATGGTCTCCTGCCGAACCAGTGCGCTGCTGCGCTTCGGCTCTTTGATGCTTGCAGTCTTTGCAGCCAAAGAAATCACCAGACCTTTCGTTCTGATTGGGTGCTTATCTCACACAAAATGCCCCTCCCTCGCCGGGATGTTCGAGGGAGGGGCCGTCATTACTTATTTGCCCTCAGGCGGAAAAGCTCAGGCTTTGGCGGCTGCGTTGGCGTTCTGGACAAAGGTTGCGACGGAAGTGGCAACGTCTTCGCCGGTGCCTACACGCTGGAGCATGTTCCACCACTCGGTGCGGGCAGTCGCCCAGCCCGGAGTGATCTGGTAGTAGTCGCCCAGATAGGCCATGAACTTGGTGTACTCGCTCATGATGGCGTTGTCGGCGTAGATGTCGCCCACACTGGCGCGGACCGGGAAGTAGGTGGAAGCCAGAACGCTGTCCTTCACCTGGTCAGGGTCAGCAGCGATGAACTCAATGAAGGTCTTGGCTGCCTTGACCTTGGCCTCATCGCCATTGTCGAAGACGCCAAAGCCCCAGATGCCGCCGCAGAGCTTCGGGTCGCCGCTTGCAGTCGGGAATGCCATGGGCATGATCTCGTCGCCGTCGTTGGTCAGGCCGGCGTCGTTGTTATCGCTGTTGAGCTGCTGGGCGATGTTCCAGCAGAAAGCCATCTGCAGCGTGCCGTTGCGGAACAAAGTGATCTCGTCGCCGCCGGCGATGGAAGCGTCGAAGTTGATGCCGTCGGTGTCGTACAGGGTCTGGATGGCCTTGATGTTCTCGGCAGAGTCTGCAGTGTACTTGGTGTGAGCGTCGTCGGTGAAGGTGCCGCCGTACATATTATTGATAATAGCACGGGTACCCTGGTCGCCGCCCTGACCGCCGCAGTAGATGGCTGCCACGTTCTCGTAGCCGCCCTTGTACAGAGCGTCAACGGTGTTCAGGAAGCCTTCGGTGCTCCAGGTGTGCTTATCGGTGTCGAGATACTTGTCAGCGCCCACTTCCTTGACCTTGGTCATGTTGACGGCCATGCAGTGTGCGGTCATGCACAGGGGGTACTCGTAGTAGTCGCCCTTGTCGTTGTGGCAGGCGGAGTTGACGGACTCGTAAATGTCCTTCTTGGCGTCGTCGGTCCACAAATCGTTCAGCGGAGCCATGACACCCTTTGCGCCCCAGTTGGCCACCAGACGCTCGGGGCCTTCCATGATGAGGTCGGGTGCGCTGCCGCCCTCGATGGCGGTGTTCACCTGGTCATCGCCGTTGGTGTAGTCCAGATACTCAACGGCCACCTTAATGTCAGGATACTTTGCGTTGAAGCTGGCGATAAGCTCCTGCACGGTCTCGTCCTTGCCCCAGCCGCCGATGGGGTATGTCCACAGCTTGATGCTTGCGCCGGATGCAGAGCCGGAAGCGGCAGTAGAAGCTGCCATGCTGGTAGAAGCTGCCATGCTGGTAGAAGCGGACTTGCCGCCGCAGGCAGCCAGCGCACCCGCTGCGCTCATAATACCAACGGCCTTCAAGAAGGAGCGACGAGAAATAGCGTTCTTCATAATAAGTTCTCCTTACCTATCATCATATCGGCGGTCCTTCATCCCTGACCGCTCTTGTTGGCCTTATTATAGAAAACTTCTTTCATCTTGTCCATCGGTCGCATCCACAATTTTCAGAAAGTTTTCTTGTCTATTCCGCACAAATATCTGGGATACCAGCCAGATTTTGGCCACTTTCACTAATTTTGACGTCAGTTGTAGCCGTTTTGTAATCATTTCTGCGCAGTTTGTCATTTTCAGTTTGAAAATCATTTTCGCTCTTCCTGCCGCAATTTTGAAATTTATTTTCAGAAATAAGTCATACTTTTCCTCGTTTTTTGGATGCTCTGCACAGCTTTTCCTTCCGAATTATGGCGAAAGGCACACTTGTCAAGCGGTCAAACTTCTTTTATACTTTTTTTATAAAAATGCCCCCTTCCCTGTGCGGCGGGAGGGGGCAAAAGAAAGCATAAGGAATAGTGCGGGCATTGCAGCCTGCTCGAAGGAGCTTGACCATGGGTACAAATTTTTGGGAATTGCTGCATCAACGACAGGACCAGCTGACCAGATCCGGCCACGCGGTCGCCGACTACCTGCTGCAGCACGCGGACGAAGCGCAGTATCTCTCCATTTCCTCGCTGGCCCGGGAGTGCAATGTCGCCGAGGCGACAGTGTTCCGGTTCTGCCGGGCTTTGGGGTTCGACGGCTACCATGAGATGCGCATCGCGCTGGCGCAGGCCAACGCCACCGGCACACCCTCCAGCCAGAGGGAGCTGCAGCCCGGTGCCACCACCGCAGAACTTTGCGAGCACGCATACGCCCGCTTTCTCACCGCCATCAACGGCACCCAGAACGCCCTCTCTACCGAGGCCGTGGACGAGGCCGTACACCTGATGCAGGAGGCCAGGCAGGTGTTCTGCCTCGGACAGGGCGGCAGTATGCTCCTGGCAAACGACATCTGCGCCCGCTTCGCCAGCCTTTCCACCAAGTTCCGCACCGCAGGCGACAGCCATTTACAGCTGCTGACTGCCAGTCTGATGAACGAGGCCGACGTTGTGCTCTTCGTCTCCTACTCCGGCGCGACCCGCGACATGATGGAGACACTGCGCACCGCCAAGGCCGCCGGGGCAAAAATCATCCTCCTGACCCATTACGAGGACTCCCCCGGCGCATTGCTCGCGGATGTCGTCCTTCTCTGCGGCGCACAGGAAAGCCCGCTGGACTCCGGCAGCATCCCCATCAAGGCAGCATTCCTCTATGTAGGCGAAGTTCTGGTGCTGCGGTATATGCTGGATGACCCCGCCCATAGCAACACCGCGCAGGACCTCACCAGCGAGGCTCTGACCGTGAAAATGCTGTAAAAAGTTCTTTCCCATGTACTGCCAAAACTGCCCGGAACGATAGGAGAAGGTCGTTCCGGGCAGTTTTTTGTGTTATGCAGTAAAAATGACCGCAACACGCCCGTTGACTCATCTGATTCAAGGCATTATAATCGACGTATGGCAAAGTTTGTCGAAGAGCAGGAGCGAAAAAAGTATGGATCATCGTCACCGCGATCGCACCTACAAAAAGAGCCGCTTTCAACAGGAGCTGGAGCAGAGCGTCTCCCGTAAGCTGATCTCAAGCCTGCTGCTGGGATGTCTTTTGTTCTGCATTGCGATCGCTGCTGTGAATGCTCTCAGCCAGAACGCCCGGCGGGAAGACCATCTGGAGAGTGTCGCCTCCACCTTCCATGAGGTGTACAATAGCACGTCCGCCTTTCTGCTGGACGCCGGACACACCGAGCTGTTCCTCTCCGAGCTGCGGAATGATCAGGACAACCTGCGTTATCTTATCAGCCAGTACAATGTCTCGGCTCTTGTGGAGATACAGCTCATCCTTACCGACTCTGAGGGAAAGGTTCGGTTCACGACCTTTTCGGAGGGAGAGATGAATCTCCACCGGCAGGAATTCAACGGCATCGCCGTGGACAACGCCTGCCATCTTATGCGGACCGTCTACACCACGGTCTACCACTTCCGGGCCAACAGCTCAGAATACGTTATGATCCATCCGCTCTACCGGGATGGCGGATATCAGGGTGCCGCGGCAGTTTATCTGAATGAGAACGACTGGACAAAACTGTTCGGCCAGTACCAGTACGACGCTATCCTCACCAAATCCAACGGTGATGTCATTACCTGTTCAAACTCCTCCTTCCTCTCCCAGAAGAACGCCAACAAGTATCTGCCCGCCGATGCGGCGCAGTATGTGCGAGTGAACGGGAACCGCTATCTGCGCAGCAGCCGCTCGCTGGAAAACGGCACGGTGTTGGCTTACTCCTTCATCTACTCGCCCACGAATTACAGTTATCTCTTCGTGGGTCTGCTCCTGATCGTACTGCTGGGACTGAGCTGGGCAGCAATGTTCGCCCGTATCATGCACGCTATGACTGAGCAGATGGTAAAGTCGGTGGACACTCTCGTGCGGGAGATCCGCATCATCCGCAAGGAGGACCCTGATCACATCATCGAGATCGACACCGGCGATGAGATCGAGGAGATCGCCCGTCAGGTCAACAAGATGGTTCGCAGCATTCAGGAGCTGAGCCAGCGCAACATCGCTCTTGCCGAAGTGAACAACCGGATGGAGATGCAGAATCTTCAGGCACAGATCAATCCCCACTTTATTTATAATACGCTGGACAATATCCGCTATCTTATCCCGACAGACCCCCAGCGAGCCCAGCAGCTGATCGGGCGGTTTATCGGCATCCTGCGCTACAGCATCAACAACACAAAGCACAATGTCCCTGTTAAAGATGATCTGAAGTATCTGCAGGATTATCTTGTGATCCAGTCCACCCGCTTCGGTGCGAATTTCTCCTACGAGATCGACATCGACGACGCCTGCATGGAGTTCATCATCCCGAAGCTGCTTTTACAGCCCTTGCTGGAAAACAGCATCAAATATGGCTTCCAGAAGAAGCCACGCATCCACATAAGGGTACGGGGCTGGCTGGGGGAGGATGCGCTCTATTTCATGGTAGAGGACAACGGCGGAGGCGTGGACGAGACCACACTGGAACAGCTGCGAGACATCCTGCGCTCGGATGAAGTGAACATCGAGCACAATGGTCTGCAGAACATCAACCGCCGCATCTGGCTGGGCTACGGCGGTGACAGCGGACTGACCATCGACAGCACCGAGGGCGAAGGCTTCACGGTGAAGCTCAAGCTCCGGCTGGGAGGAATGTAAACCATGTATCGCGTTCTGCTTGTAGAAGATGAAGAGATCATCCGCAAGGGCATTCGCTACTCGGTACCGTGGGAGGAGTGCGGCTGCTCGGTGGTGGGCGAGGCAGAGAATGGGGCGGCAGGTGAAGAAAAGATCGCTGAACTGCGGCCTGACATCGTCATTACCGACATTACCATGCCGGTAAAAAACGGTCTTGAGATGATCGCCGACACCCGGGAGAGATTCAACTATATCGCCATCATCCTGACAGGCTACTCGGAGTTTGAGTACGCCCAGCAGGCTATCCGGAACGGCGTATCGGATTATGTGCTCAAGCCCCTCGACATGGACGAGATGCGTACTGCGCTGGAGAAGGCTGTCCGACTTGCGGGGGATAACCAGTACCTCCAACAGCGGGAGGACGAGGCAGAGGCCGTCCGCAGCCGGACAGCTCTGCCGCCATTAAGCGAAGATAAGGTCACTGACCCGCTGGTGCTGCGCATCGTAGCCTATCTGAAAGAGAATTACCGGAGCAAGATAACACTTGCTGACCTTCAGGAGCAGTTCCACTACTCGGAACGATACATCAACCAGAAGTTTCAGAAAGAGCTTGGCACAACGGTCATCGACTACCTCAACCGCTGCCGTATTCAGAACGCTCTGGAACTCATCCGGAAGGGAAAACTGCCCATCTCCCAAATCGGCTGGGAGTGCGGCATTGGTGAGTACAAATATTTTAACCACGTTTTCAAAAAATACATAGGCTGCTCGGTGCGGGAGTACCAGAGCACCTTGAAATAAGTGTCTATGAAAAAATACCGGACAGCCATTGTTCGGTATTTTTTCCATTTGTTCTGCAATTTGAGTATTATTTTTGTGCTAGAAGCATTAAAATGGGACTATCGAAAGGTTTCAGGTAAAAAATGGAGGTTTTTACTATGAAGAAGATTTCTCGTCGTTCGTTCCTGATGGCTACCGGTGTTATCGCAGCTTCTGCTGCTCTGAGCGCTTGCGGCGGCTCCTCCGCCAGCACCTCTTCTGCCGGTTCTACCGCTGCTTCCACTGCCGCTTCTGGTTCTGCTGCACAGGGCGGCGGCGACCTCGTGATCTACTCGCCCAACTCTGAGGGCCTGCTGAACGCCACCATTCCTCTGTTTGAGGAGAAATACGGCGTCAATGTCGAGCTGATCCAGGCCGGCACCGGCGAACTGGTCAAGCGTATCCAGTCCGAGAAGAACGATCCCTACGCAGATGTCCTGTTCGGCGGCTCCTGGTCGCTGATGTACACCAACGAGGACCTGTGGGAGCCGTATGTTTCCGCCAACGATGCAAACGTCATCGACGCCTACAAGAACAAGTGCGGCTTCATCACCGGCAATGTGCTGGACGGCAGCGTCCTCATCGTCAACACCGACCTCCTCGGCGACATCAAGATCGAGGGCTACGAGGATCTGCTGAACCCGGCCCTGAAGGGCAAGATCGCCACTGCCGACCCCGCCAACTCCTCTTCCGCTTTCGCACACCTGACCAATATGCTGCTTGCAATGGGCGGCTACGAGGACGATAAGGCATGGCAGTACGTCCACGACCTGTTTGAGAATGTGGACGGCAAGATCTGCGAAAGCTCCAGCGGCGTTTACAAGGGAGTTGCCGATGGCGAGTATGTGGTGGGTCTGTCCTATGAGGATCCCTGTGCTCAGCTGGTTCTGGACGGCGCACCTGTCAAGATCGTTTACATGAAGGAGGGTACTGTCTTTCTTCCTGCTTCCGCCACCATCATCAAGGGCGCAAAGAACATGGACAATGCCAAGCTGTTCATTGACTTCATCCTGAGCGAGGAAGTACAGAACATCTGGGGCAGCACCCTGACCAACCGTCCTGTTATGAAGGACGCTGCCACCAACGATGCCATGACCCCGATGGCAGACATCAATGTCATCGAGGAGGACATTCCCTACGTCAGCGCCCACAAGTCGGAGCTGGTGGACAAGTACACTGAGATCTTCACCGATCTGCAGAGCAAGTAATTCAAAGGGCAGCAGGAGGCTAGTATGAGCAGAATATCAGTCAAAGACGCAGTAAAGCGCTACGGGAATAATACGGTCATCCCGGACCTGGATCTGGAGATCGGAGATGGTGAGCTGTTCACCCTGCTGGGTCCCTCCGGCTGCGGCAAGACCACCCTTCTCCGTATGATCGCAGGCTTCAACTCCATTGAGGGCGGCGACATCTTCTTCAACGAGAAGCGCATCAACGATATGGACCCCAGCAAGCGCAACATCGGCATGGTGTTCCAGAACTATGCCATCTTCCCGAACCTCTCCGTCCGGGACAATGTGGCATTCGGTCTGAAAAACCGCAAGGTGGACAAGGCCGAGATCAAGAAGCGGACGGATGAGTTTCTGAACCTGATGCAGATCATGCAGTATGCCGACCGGATGCCCAACCAGCTTTCCGGCGGTCAGCAGCAGCGTATCGCACTGGCTCGCGCACTGGTCATCTCGCCGGATGTACTGCTGATGGACGAGCCGCTTTCCAATCTGGACGCAAAGCTCCGTGTCGAGATGCGCAGCGTCATCCGCCACACCCAGAAGAGCGTAGGCATCACCACCGTGTATGTCACCCACGATCAGGAAGAGGCAATGGCCATCAGCGACCGTATCGCCGTTATGAAGGAGGGCGTCATCCAGCACGTTGGCACTCCCCGCGACATCTACCAGCGCCCGAAGAATGTCTTCGTTGCCACCTTTATCGGCCGCACCAACATCGTGAATGCCCACGTCAAGGAGGGCATCATCACCTTTGCCGACGGCTACCATGAGCACATCGACGCTCTGGACAAGGCTGCCGAGCAGGATGTGCGCTGTTCCATCCGCCCGGAGGAGTTCATTATCTGCAAGGACGGCACCGAGGGCATCCACGGCACCGTGCAGGAGTGTACCTACCTCGGTCTCAACACCCACTACACCATTGACACCGATCAGGGCGACTCGGTGGAGATCGTAGAGGAGTCCTCCATTGGCGAGGGCCTCAAGAAGGGCGAGAAGGTGCTGCTGAAGGTCAAGAAAGAGAAGATCAACGTCTTTACCAAGGACGGCGGCACCAATCTCATCAGGAGCGACGCTTATGAAAAACAATAATAAGTTCCGTCTTGATGTCTGGGGAGCCATTACGCTGGGGACCATCGCACTCTATGCACTGTTCCTGCTTTACCCGATGGCATACCTGATCCGCCAGTCTGTGCTGGACCCCGACACCGGCGGCTTCACGCTGGCTTATTTCACGAAGTTCTTTTCCAAGAGCTACTATTTCGATACCCTGATCAACAGCTTCAAGGTGTCCATCACAGCGACGGTGCTCTCCATCGCCATTGGCACCCCACTGGCATACCTGTTCACGATCTTTAAGATCAAGGGCAAGCCGGTGCTGAATATCCTCATTGTGGTGGCATCTATGTCGGCTCCCTTCATCGGTGCCTACTCATGGATCCTGCTGCTGGGTCGCAGCGGTATCATCACCACCTTCTTCAAAAACCTCGGCATCGCCATCCCGGACATCTACGGCTTCGGCGGCATCGTGCTGGTCATGACGCTCCAGCTGTTCCCGCTGGTGTTCCTCTACGCCAAGGGTGCATTGAAGAATATCGACAACTCCCTCATCGAGGCGGCTGAAAACCTCGGATGCTCTGGCATTGCCTGCTTCTTCAAAGTGGTCGTGCCCCTGATCATGCCCACCCTGCTGGCTGCGGCTCTGCTGGTGTTCATGCGCTCCTTTGCAGACTTCGGCACCCCGATGCTCATCGGTGAGGGCTACCGTACCTTCCCTGTTGTCCTTTACACCGAGTTCATCAACGAGGTGGGCGGCAGCGACGGCTTTGCGGCCGCTATCGCCGTCATCGCTATCGTCATCACCACGCTGGTGTTCCTCGTCCAGAAGTACGTTTCCAACAAGAACGCCTTCGCTCTGAACAGTATGCACCCCGTGGAGGAGCGGGAGGCCCGCAAGGGCATCAACGCTCTGGTGCATCTGGTCGTCTACCTTGTAGTGGGCATCGCCATCATGCCGCAGGCCTACGTCATCTACACCTCGTTCAAGAACACGCAGGGTAAGATCTTTGTGGACGGCTACTCGCTGCAGAGCTACCAGACCGCCATCGGCAAGCTGGGTCGCAGCATTCAGAATACCATCATCATCCCCCTGCTGGCACTGGTCGTCATCGTGCTGCTGGCTGTTCTCATCGCTTATCTGGTGGTGCGCCGCCGCAATGCCCTGACCAACGTGGTGGACATCCTCTCGATGATCCCCTACATCGTGCCCGGCACGGTCCTTGGCATCGCACTGCTCATCGGCTTCAATAAGCCCCCGCTCCTCATCAGCGGCACCATGCTCATCATGGTAGTAGCCCTCATCATCCGGCGTCTGCCCTATACCATCCGCTCGTCGGTGGCTATCCTGCAGCAGATCCCCATGAGCATTGAGGAAGCCGCTATCTCGCTGGGCGCTTCCAAGATGAAGGCATTCTTCCGCATCACGGTTCCCATGATGGCTTCCGGCATCATCTCTGGTGCCATCCTGAGCTGGGTCACCATGATCAGTGAACTGTCCACCGCCATCATCCTGTATACCGGCAAGACCAAGACCCTGACAGTAGCGATCTATACCGAGGTCATCCGCGGCAACTACGGCACTGCAGCCGCATTGTCCACCATCATGACCATCCTGACCGTCATTTCCCTGCTGGCCTTCAGCAAGCTCAATGGCGGAAAGGATATCAGCCTTTAAGCGATCCTCCCGTTCTCCTTCGAGCACTGAGTTTCCAAACCGGGCTGTTTCTCAGCAACGCAGATAGCCCCCAACGGAAAAATGAGACAGGCTTCCCGAAAGGTGGGTCGCCTGTCTCATTTTTGTTGTAAGTTGGACGCTTGGGGACTTCAGACCTCTGCGATCCCGTCCATTCCTTCGCTTGTGAAGATCTGAGATGCTTTTCAGATCACGCTTTCCGAGTTTTTTGCAAAGGCAGAGGGAAGTGAGTCTGTCCCGGTAGTACTTACGCCCCAGCAGATGCAGGTCATTGATCGGTGGTCGGTGCTGCGCCCACCTTGCCATCATCGCCAAAGAAAGGACGAAGAATCCTGAAAAAGAAATGGATCGAGTACAAACCTGGCCCCGGCGCTCAAGTAAACTGCCGCCGATTGTCTGTCTGTTCCCCGGCCCTGTGGTGCGGCGATTGGCTGCGCTGCTCTGTGGTCGGAGGGCTGGCTTATGTACTTTGATTCTTACGCCACCGGCAAACGTATCCAGCACCTGCGCAAGGCCAACGGCATGACGCAGGAAGAACTGGCTGTAAAACTGAACACCAGTGACCGCCATCTCCGCAATCTTGAACGTGGGGAAGAAGCATCATCGATCGATCTGATGGCTGTATCGGAAAAGCCCATCCTCACCTTCACCATCGACTTTGAAACCGCCAAACACTACCGGGAAGCCAACAAGATGCCCTACCAGTTCCGCCGTGCAGCGTGGACCGACCTGACCGTGGAGGTGTATCTGTGATGCTTCTGGGAAGCGGCCCTGCGTTAAACGCAATTCACCTCATACATGAGCAAACAAATAAGGCCCACCGCCAAAATTGACGGCGAGCCTTGTTTTATCCTTGATTTTTAACGGAGAGCTGTTGCAAGATCCTTACGCTCTCGGGTTCTTGATAGCAGCCTGAGCGGGTGCCAAAATTACAGAGCGTTCGGATTTACGATAATACGTCATTTGAAAATTTTCAGTTGATTCCAAGCTCTTTCATCAACTCCGCACGGCTCTTTTCATCTTCGGAAGCCCTCTTTACATCGTCAATGCGATTCTGGTCAAGGCGCTTCTTTACCAGTAAAGCCATTTTGTTTTCTCCGCGTCTCTCGCCTTTCACGATGCCTTTTTCAATGCCTCTGTTTTCCACTTTATCAAGCACATCACACATATTGCGTGGGCCTCCTTTCCTGTCATCAGTACTGGTATTGTATGCGTCTTCAAATCGGTGGTCATTCGTCATGATGCTCAACAACTGAAGCGTTTCCTGCACATGAGTCAAATCCTGTGAACTTGGCACATAATCGCCATTCTCTCTTTTCTGTACAAAGTAGTCTGCAACGACCTTGAAATCGCTTTGGAACAATTCTACCTGCTCACGAGTCAGATACGCAATCTGGAACAGGTTGATTTTATAATCGTTGACGTATGGCTCAAACTCTTTTGGGACATTCAGTCGTTCTTTCAGAGAAAGCGGCCCACTCCACGGCTTATCGTGACCAAAGTAAAGCACCAACGTCACAACTGGATAGAGATTTTCGCTATCACCAAGTAACTGCGCCCGATACTCTGCGCCATCGTAACCCATGACACGGAGCGGCATATTTGGATCAAAAGCGGTCTGGTTTTCAAAACCGATACAGGCCACGCGAATATTTCCGTTCTTCCAGCGTTTGGCAACATCCCGCTCGATCTCACGAGTCTTGCCATCTACTTTATAGTAGGAGCGTGGAGCCTGATCTTCCAATTCGTCTGCACCTAAAACTTGCCTTCCGTTGAATAGCAGTACATTTACAATATCGGAGAATACATCATTGTAGGACTCCAGAATCTTTTCAGATGCGTCCTTTTCTGCCACAGACTCACCGCATTTCTTTTCTCTTATATTATCACATCACATAGACTGAATCAATCACGCCCATGTGAACTTTTCACTCTACCGCTTGCTAAATCCAGAAATACACAGCTCCACACCATATCATCCTTCCGCCATCTTATTTAAGGCAACACCGCACAATGCCATAAAAGAAAAAACGGAAAGCAACCAACCCGTAAACAGCTGGAAGCACTCCTGAATTTGCTCGCAAGGCAAAAACAAGTCAAGCCGTCAGACAGGGTCTGTCAGCGAGGAGTAGATTTGCTAATGCAAGCAGGATATTCACTTTTGCAGTTTGTTTTTGCAAACCTCGGTATCGTGTCTTTCGGTATCGAAGCTGGAGTTTCAGAACCGCAAAGACGTGTTCGACTTTGGCACGAACCGAAGATTTCTCATGCTCGCGCCGCTTTTCTGCTCCAAGATATCCGCTGTCACCGTAGACTTGTTCTTCCTCACCGGTGAGAAGGTCGGCAGTAACACAGACATCATGCACATTGGCAGCAGTTATCTGTACTGTGTGGACAAGTCCGCTTTCAGAATCCACACCGATGTGTGCTTTATACCCAAAATGCCAGACATTTCCTTTTTTCGCAGAATGTGCTTCCGGATTACGCTCTTTCTTCTGATTCTTCGTTGAAGAGGGAGCCTCAATAAATGTAGAATCTACAATTGTTTCGCGTTTCAGAATCAGACCACGCTGCGTAAGAAGTTCCACGACCTGTGCAAACAGTTCCTGCTGAATACCGTTTTTCAGAAGGATATTCCGAAATCTGCCCAGCGTATCTCCATCCGGCACCTGATTACTGGACTCTACCCCGCAGAAATCCGAAAAAGCCCGGCTATCAATTACTTCGGCTACCGTTGTCCTATCCGACAGGTTGTACAGATTCTGCACCAGATAGATCCGAAGCATCTGTTCCAAATCGTAGGGCTTATTTCCGCGCTCTCCTTTATAATAGTACGGTCGGATCAGGCTGTTCCATTCTCCCCACGGTACGATTCGGTCGATCTCTGCTAAAAATTCTCGTTTCTTTGTCCGCACCTGCGACAGCTCATCGCTCAGGGCTGACAAACTCATTTGTTTGTTCATTGTGCTATTATAGCACGTTTGCTACTGGTTTGCATTATGCGGTATTGCCCTGAATTTTAAGAGACATCCTATCACCTCAATTCCCAATCACCCAGATTCAAGCCAACGCGCCGTTGTCCTCCACCTTCTCCGCTTCAGCCAGCTCTTCCCAATCTTCACGATTTCCGCATCTACGAAGGTAGTCGCGGCCGCCATCCACGGCGCAGGAGCCGCAGCAGCAAAACTTGAAATCATGGACAGTCTTACTTTCGATAACATCTCCACATTTCTTGCATCTGATCGCGTTCCTGATAATTTTCGGCATGATTATTCTCCTTTTAGTGCATTTTTGATTTTCTCTTTTTCTCCACTACCATCTGTACGAAGGCGCAGGAGCGGAACGGCACACTTCTCCAGAATGGAGTTTTTCTTTATGTCTCGCTCCTCCTGCTTACTCCTCGCTTCGTGGAAGCCAGTCCCGTCCACTTCAATAGCCAACACAGGTTGTTTATCCATTTGATTGAACAGCAGAAAATCCACATGGGTCAATGGATTGCAGGCATATTGGCGTTCTCCCTCTGTCAGCGGTTCATAGTTCTTCACCAGTGTCGCAAGAGAAACATGCACTGCACAACCGATAGAGGAAAACGCCTCCTCAGACAACACCTCTTGAATCACAGAGTACATGAGATTCTCGGAATCGTACTCCGATACTCGCTTATGTTTTTGGAGATATGCCCTGCGCTGCTCGGCATAGCCCTGATAGAGCATATCGAATACGGAGTAGACCTGGCTCTGGATAACCTCAAAATTGTTATATTCGATGTACCGCGTTAGGTCGCCGTAGTTGGTCTGGTCATTGCATGGATCCTGCGATGTGACCACAGCCAGAGAATGAACCGCGCGGGAAACCGCCACATTCAGCATATGGGGATCATCCACGAAATCCGTGATGACATTGTCGACTGAGGTCAGAATGATCGCATCTTGTTCTCGCCCCTGAAACTTGTGGACGGTGTCCACCTCATAAGTATCTCCCAGCTGCTTGCGGATGGCTGTCACCTGATCCCGATATGGCGTGATAATACCGATGCTCTGGAAATTTTGCTGATGCAGCCGCGGAAGCACCTCCTGCTGGATGACATCGATCTGGCGCTGGTTGAGATGCCCACGGGCGTGATTACCGGCAATCGTCCGGTACATGGTCAACACATCCGGCTCATCATGGTCTTTTGTCATAACGATCAGCTGTCCGTGGTAGAACTTCTGATTGCAGAAATTGATGATCTTCGGGTGACAGCGGTAGTGTTCCCGCAGCAGCGTAACAGGTGCATCCCGCCATATTTCCAATGCAGAGGACAGCAAACTGTGGGTAGAAAAGCGATAACGCTCATCCAAGGAATGCTTTTGCCAAATGGCATCGCTGGTGCGAATGTCATCCTCCGTCAGCACATTGGGGAGCTGCTTCAAGTCCCCGACAATCACGATATTCCGCGCACAGGAAAATGCCAGCACCCCTGTGGCTAAATCGACCTGTGAGGCTTCATCCACGATCAAGTAATCGTAGATATGATCGATGCTCAGCGTTCCTTTGATGGAATAGGTCGTGCTAAGCACCACCGGATACTCGCGGGTAAACTCTTCGGAATTCCGGCGGAAATCATTCTTTTCAAAGCATCGTCTATTATTCCGCCAATGATACCGTGTTGCCAGCTCCGCCCGGAACAACCGCAGGGACTTCTGTGTGAGCTCATCCATCTTCGCATCGAAAGCGTAGCGCTCCAGCTTTCGGTTCAATTCCTGCTTTTCAGCCTCCAGTTCCCGCCTCTTTACGAAATAGAATTGGCTTTGCAAATAGGGAATGACCAGTTCCGGGGAGCGGAGAAACAGTTTGAGCGCGTTGCGATTGAAGCGGAACATGATGGAGAGCTTTTGCAAAAGACCCAGTCGGGTTTCGTGTTCCGCGTGCTGTTCAAACTCCATCCAAAGCGCAAGAAGCTTCTGTGAGGACAGCTTGTCCAGGCTCTCCATTGGCACATCACTGTAACTTGCGTAATATTCCTCAAAATAATGCTGCTCCGGGTTTAGCCGCAAGAACTCCTGCTCAATTTCCGCAATGCGGTTTTTAGCATTGAGCATTTCGTTCAGTTCTTTGGAAAGCGCAGTCGTTTCCCGGTCTAATTGCTGTTGCTCCTCTGGTGGCATTTCCCAATCGCTCATATTCGGATAGGCGCCAGTTTGGTTCTCCAGGAACTTTTGCTTGTTGGCAAGGCTTCCGAGAAATGCTGTCAGAAAATCAGCATTCTTCTTTTCCAGCTTTTCCACAACATTATGCGTTGCGGAATTGTTGTTGGAGACAACCGCCACGGTTTTTCCACTGCGGACAACATTGGCGATGATATTCAGGATCGTCTGTGTCTTTCCAGTACCCGGAGGCCCCTGAATGATGCTGATTTTGGAAGAAAGCGCCCGCTCCACCGCCAGTTTCTGACTTTGGTTCAAGCCAAATGGATAGATCACCGCCTCCGGCATCTGGGGCATTTTGACGTCTTTCTGCGGTGCAAGATAGCTTGCCAACACGGTATCCTCGCTGACCTGCTGGATCTTGTCATACTGCATGCTTAGAATGTTGATACCGTTTTCCGCCACCAGACTGATTGCAGCGGCAGTCTCCTTGAAATATTGGAATGTTTCTTGATTTTTACCGTCTGTCAGGCAATTTTGCTGGAACTGCACTTCGCTCCTACGGAATGATAAATCTCTCTTTCCGTTGCGGACAATACGATAATACCCACTGAAGTCGAGAATCTCATCAATTCCGCTGATGGTCTGCCCATTTGCGGTGACAATCACCCGTGCAGGGTCGATTTTCTTTTGCAGGGGTAGGATCTCCACATTGCTACGCTGAAAGCTGTATGTCTTATTGGGCGCACTGATATAGACGACCTCGCACTTCCCGTCATGGAACTGAAAGCTCGCAACCGAGTCCGTCTGGTCTTTTCCTTTTATGATGATTAAGTGCTTTCGTGCGTCCATAGAAATCTCCTCTAAATCATGCAAAGTACATCGGCCCACTACCAACTTATTATTCGTCTTCTTCAAAAACTTCGCTGGAATCGGGCAATCCAGCCGCCATGTGATATTCATCGGTCTGCTGCCGGGTCTTTCCCAAATTTTGTGTAAAGTCCAGACAGCCATAAAACAAGAGCAATTTTAATATGAGGCGGCAGACGGCGAAACCGGCTGTCGCCTTAACAACAACATAACGCCGGCAAGGGGGAATGTCAAGGGCGGCGAAGCCGTTCATATACCCTTGATATTCCTCCGCAGCGGGTGTTAATTCGGCATACGCTCAGCGAAATAGATGGACAGCTGCGCATGGATGCGGCTCCAGTCCTGCCGGCGACCTGTCCACTTTTTCGTAATATCCATCATTGCCAGATACAGCATTTTCAGCAGACTGTCGTCTGTCGGGAAAACGCTCTTGGATTTTGTGACCTTCCGCAGCTGCCGATTAAAGCCCTCAATCGTGTTCGTGGTATAGATCAGACGGCGGACTTCCTGAGGATATTTGAAGTAGGTGCTGAGGTTGGCCCAGTTTTCCCGCCATGACTTTGCGATCTTGGGATATTTGTTGTCCCAGTTCTGCGCGAAAGTTTCCAAAGCGTCCAGAGCGGCCTGCTCGTCCACTGCTGCATACACGGCTTTCAGATCGGACATGAGAGCCTTCAGGTCTTTGTAAGAAACGTATTTGCTGGAATTCCGCAGCTGGTGAATCATGCAGTTCTGAATCTCCGTTTCCGGGAACACTGCATGGATGGCTGTATCGAAACCAGTCAAATTGTCTGTACATGCGATAAAAATATCCTCTACGCCCCGATTCCTCAGGCCATTCAGTACGGTCGCCCAGAACTTTGCGCTCTCATTTTCGCCGACCCACATGCCCAGAACATCTTTGCGGCCGTCCAGATCAAGGCCGATGGCAATGTACACTGCTTTCTTTACGATCTGCCCTTCACTACGGACATGGTAGTGGATCGCATCCAGAAAAACTACGGCATAGATCGATTCCAGAGGCCGCTGCTGCCATTCTTTTGCCACAGGCAGGATCTTATTCGTGATCCGGCTTACCGTAGTGTCAGACACAGACAACCCGTAGATATCCTGAATATGCGCCTCGATGTCACCGGTCGTCATGCCTTTCGCATACATGGACAGGATCTTCTCTTCGATATCCTGACTGATGCTGGTCTGGTTCTTTTTCAGAATCTGCGGTTCAAATTCACCCTTCCGATCACGGGGAACAGAAACCTCGACATCGCCGAAACTGGTCCGCAAATTTTTGCTGCTGTGGCCGTTCCGGCTGTTGTCCGTAGCTTTGTTCTTGTAGTCGTATTTGCTGTAACCAAGGTCCTCATCCAGTTCAGCCTCCAGACCCTTCTCCATGAATTCGGCAATGGTTTCCTTGAACAAGTCCTGGATGTCGTCCATGCTGTCGATATTTGCCATCTGCAGCAATTCACGGATTTTTGCCCTACGGGCGTTTTCTTCCGGGCTTCGATTCTTTCGGGACATAAGTCTTGCTCTGATCCTGCACTGTTCCCTTGAAGTGCTTTTCCAATCCGCATAGACACCGGGCAAATGTGGATTTTCCAGCACCATTATTGAAACATACTTTCGGGCGAAATGCAGCGGAGAAGACGCAAAAAGCCCCCGACTTCTGAAAACAGAGACCGGGGACTTGTCATGCAATGGTAGCGCAGCTGCATTTTTATTAGCCGCCCAGAACAGCGGGCAGGAATTCCGCCAGTCCGGGGATAGCGAAGGTCAGGATTGCCATGAGTGACACCGTGCCGATGACGTACAGCGTATCGGGGAAGGCCTCGTCCACCTTCATGCCCAGCACACGGCAGGAGGTAAACAGGTTGACCGACAGCGGCGGGGTCAGGCTGCCGACCATCAGAGTCATCAGCAGGGCGATGCCGAAGTGGAGCGGAGTCAGACCGACCGATACCGCGATGGGCAACAGGATGGGGGTGGTCAGGATGATGATGCAGACCGTCTCCATGAACATACCAAGGATCATCAGCAGCAGGAAGATGAAGGCGAGGATAAGGAACTTGGAGTCGGTGATGCTCATCAGCCAGCTTGCAAACATCTGGGGCACCTTCTGAGTGGACATGAGCCAGCCGAAGGGAGAAGCGACGGAGATGATGAGCATGATGACGCCGGTGGAAACGACAGCGTCAGCAGACACCTTGAAGAAGTCCTTCAGGGTCAGCTCGCGGTAGACGAACACGGCGAGGAACAGCGCGTAGACCACAGCCACGACAGCGGCCTCGGTAGCGGTGCACAGACCGGAAAAGACGCCGCCCAGAATGGCCACGGGCATCAGCAGGGGCAGCAGAGCATCCAGAATAATCTTCATGCGCTCATTGGCGGTGTACTCGTGGGGGTCCTTGTTCTCCTTCTTCTGCCGACGGACAGCGAAGAAGCTATTCAGGACGATGAGGGCGATGATGGTCAACAGGCCGGGGGCCACGCCGCCGAGGAACATATCGCCCACGGAGACGCTGGCCGACTGGGCGTAGACCACCATGACGATGCTGGGTGGGATGATGCAGGCCATCGTGCCGCCGGCTGCGATAAGGCCGGCCGTCAGGCCCTTGGGATACCCCTCCTCCAGCATGGAGGGGCCGATGATCTTGCCGATGGCGGCAGCAGAGGCGACACCGGAACCGGAAACGGCACCGAAGAAGCCGCAGGCAGCCATAGCCGTTGCACCCAGACCACCGGGGAATTTACGAAGCAGCATATTCGCCAGCTTTATCAATCGCGGTGTACTGCCGTAGACCATCAAGGCACCGGCAAAGATGAACATGGGCATCGCCAGCATGTTAAAGCTCTTTGCGCCGCTGACCATACGCTGCAGCAGAATATCCATCGAGGGGCCGCCGTTGACGTAGAGCAGAGTCATGCAGCTGATGCCGATGGAGAATGCGACCGGCACGCCGATGAGGAGGCAGACCGCCAGCGCAACAAACATCAGGATCAATCCAGTATTCATCGATTCAATTCCTCCTCTTCCTTAGAGGTATCCCTGCCCATCAACTTCATCAGGTGCAGGATGGCCCAAACCACATAGAAGACAATCATCAGCACGCAGCCCAGCAGGATGGCCAGATAATTGATGCCCTGAGGCAGACGGAGGGCGGGGGTCTGCATGGGCCAGCTGGTCATCATCTGCTTATAGGCGATGGTGGACACGATGACCAGAAACGCGATACAGATAACGTCGTCGAGTAGCTCGAAGGCGTTATACACCGGGGTCGGGAGCTTGCGGATAAAGAAGTCGATACGGGTGTTGCCGTTGTTGATAGTGGCCATAGCCGCGCCCAGATAGGTAATAAAGACCATCGCCATGCTGGCAACCTCTTCCACCCAAGTAAATGAGTGGTCAAAGAAGTTGCGGTTGATGACCTGCATGAACACGATGACCACCAGCAGGCAGATCGAGATGCAGCTGATGAGCCGCAACAGGAATTTGATGGTATCGAGAAGTTTCTTTGCCAAAATCTATTCCTTCCTTTCTCTCGGAGATTGACAGGTGCCCATCTTTATTTATTGAAGGAGGTAGCCAGATCGATCCAGCTCTGGCCGTCGGCGTACTGAGAGGCGTAATCAGCCCACACGCCGTCCACCTTGGCCTGAAATGCTTCCTTATCGACCTCGTTGACCTCCATGCCTGCTTCCTTCAGCAGCTCGAGGTACTTGTTCTCATCGCTCTCTTCCAGATCGACCTCACGGGCGTTCTTGGCCTCTTCCATCAAGATTTCCTGATACTCGGTGGGCAGGCTGTTGAACCAGTCCATATTGCAGACGAAGGGGGCGGCATCGTACATGTGGCCGGTGAGGGACAGGTATTTCTGCACGTCCTGCAGAGAGGCAGAGTAGATGTTGGACAGCGGGTTCTCCTGACCGTCGATGGTGCCGTTCTGCAGGCCGGTGTAGACGTCCGAGAAGGCCATGATGACGATGGAAGCGTCCAGTGCGTCGTACATGGCGACCTTCATGCTGTTCTCGTTGGTGCGGAACTTGATTCCCTTCAGATCCTCGGGCTTTTTCAGCGGGCGGGTGTTGTTGGTCATGTGACGGTAGCCGCTCTCCCAGATGGACAGGACCTTGAATCCCATGGGCTCGATGAGCTTCTCGGAGAACTGAGCGCCGAAGTCGCCGCCCCATGCATTACGAGCATTGTGCAGACTGGTAAACAGAAAGGGCAACAGGGCCACGTTGACCTCTGCGTTGATGCCCTCGAAGTTTGCAGCACCCATCTGCATGCAGGCCTCTGTGGAACCGCCACGCACCTGCTCAATCAGGTCGCTCTCACCGCCCAACGCGCTATCAGTGTAGATCTCGACCTGAATGCCGCCGTTAGTGCGCTCCTCAACAGCCTTTTCAAAGCTCTGCAGCGCGACGATGGAGGGGTGAGATGCACTCATGACCGAGCCGATATTCATCGTATAAGTAGTGCCGGGCGCTGCCGCTGCGGCAGTCGATGCTGCGCCGGAGACAGCAGCGCTGGTGGAAGAAGAACCGCCGCAGGCTGCCAGAGCGCCTGCCATTGTTGCAGAGCCAAGAACCTTCAGGAAATTTCTGCGAGAGATTTTCATAATCGATATCCTCCTAAATTTTCTTATTCCTTTTTGAACCTGCGGAGTCTTTCTCAACAGGTCGGGTTCAGTATATTTGCTGCGCGCAGGCTATATCCCGCTCTAAAATTTTAAATTTTTGGGTAAATATTAGAGTGAAAAGACCCGTTTCTATTCAGGTCTCCTGCATTTGATCCAAAAATAAAAATCAATCTGTATCAAACTTCGTATTTTGCTTTCAGTGCCTTGATACGGGCAGCCTTGGCACGGCATTCGTCATCGGTGGCGTAGTCGTCGGTGGCGCGGGCGATGTGGCGGGTGACTGCATTGATGAAGCGGGCAGAGTCTGCAGCTGCGATAGCATCCACGATGGCCTGATGCTCCATGAGGTTGCACTCCAGTGTACTCAGCTTGAGCGGAGTATGGTTGACACCGAGATAGGCCAGAAATGTGATGCGGTTGGTCCCAAGGTCTTGGTGCATTTTGACTACACGGGCGTTGCCGCAGTAAAGCATATAGCAGCGATGAAACCGCACCTCATTTGCGACCCAATCGGCGTTGAAGTGTTCGCCGCGCTCCGCCACCAAACGGCGGGTCGTTGCCATCACTTCCTCCAGCTCCTTCACCAGCTCAGGGTGTCCTTTTGACATCTCAATAATCGCATCTGCGTAAAAAACCTCGCACATCATGCGAGCTTCCAGCGCATCCAGCAGTTCGGCGTTCGTGTAGGTACGCACCACCATGCTACGGCGGGGCAGCGCCTCCACATAGCCCTCGGAGATGAGACGGTTCAACGCATCCTTCACCGGCGTATGGCTCACACCAAATTCCTCGGACAGTTCCCGGACGATAAGCTTCTTGCCGGCCTCATACTTGCCGGTATAAATATTCTGCCGGATCTTGTCTGCCACCACATCTACTAAAGAGGTATTGACCAGCAGGCTGAGATCCGTAATGCACTCGATGTTCTGTACTGTGTTCATGAAAGTTCCCCAAATTTACCTAAATATTTCGCTGGCCTTATCATATCACACCTTCGCGCAGTGGCACAAGATGTCTTTTTCACAAGAAAATCAAAAATTTCTTGTGGATATTGCCGATCCGACGGCCTCCTTGGCGTCGTTTTGTGCAAATCGCTTCGAGAAAGACCACCATTTTGAGCGTTTTGCCGCTTGCGTTTTGTCCTGCAACTTGCTACAATCAATTCAGAATTTACCTAAAAATTTTCGCCTTCGTTTCGCATTTCATTGCCGGACCTCCCGTCCGGCCCTATCCTGTGCCTTTTCTGTCCTGTACTCGCGCACGGCACGTCTTTTATGGTATAGTATAGAAAGGCACCGAAAAAGAAAGAGGCTACTTTTATGAACCATACCGGCTCTATACAGCTTTTTCTCGATACCTGCCACCTCATCCACGCCAAGGGGCTGGTCAGCGGCTCCGGCGGCAACATTAGCCTGCGCTGCGACGACGGCATACTCATCACCCCCTCCGGCCGGAGCTTGGAATCCTTAAAGGAAGAAGACCTCGTCCTGCTGCAGATGGACGGAAGCTGCACCTGCCCCAACGGCGGCATCCCGTCGAAAGAGTGGCGGATGCATCTGGCCTGCTACCACGCCCGCCCGGACGTCTCGGCCCTCGTCCATGTCCACAGCAGCAATGCTGTGGCCGTTTCCTGTATGAAGGATACAGACTCCTCCTGCGCTATCCCGGTGTATACCCCCGGCTACAGCATGCGCGTGGGCGAGCTGCCCCTCCTTCCTTATATGACGCCCGGTTCGGTAGAGCTGTGCGACCACGTCTTTCCTCTCATCGCAGAGCGCAACTCGGTGCTTCTGGCAAATCACGGTCCTTTGGCCGTGGGCCGCAGCATGGAGGAGGCGCTGAACATCATCGAGGAGATCGAGGACGAGGCGAAGCTTTTCCTGCTTCTGGGTGACCGTGGCATCGCTATGACGAAAGCACAGCAGAACGCTCTGCCCTCCCACGGACTGCGCTTTTGATTGGTAAAGGAGGAAAGCCTCGGATATGACTCAAAACGAAACATTGCTGCTGGGCATCGACATCGGCACTACCGGCACAAAATGTGCGATCTATGACCTGAAGGGTGAGCTTGTTGCCCACGCCTATCAGGAGTACTCCATGATATACCCGCAGCCGTCCTGGGCCGAGCAGGATCCCCATCGCTGGTGGAACGCCGTCCAGACGAATCTGCACAACTGCTTTGAGCAGCAGGGCATCGACAGCAGCCGCATCGCCTCCATCGGCCTGAGCTGCACCAACGCCATGACGCTGGTGGACGAGGCAGGCGAGCCGGTGTACAACGCCATCGGCCACCATGACAAGCGCGCCGACCCGCAGGTGGCGTGGCTGCGTGAGCGTGTCGGTGAGGATCTCGTCCTCCGCGTTACGGCGAACAAACTGGACAAGGGCTCGTTCTGTCTACCCTCCCTGCGCTGGCTCATCGACAACCGCCCCGAGCTGGTGGCTCGGGCGTATAAAATGCTGATGCCCAGCGGCTACATTATCCAGAAGCTCACCGGAAAGTTCTCCATGAACCGCCCCCGGATGAGCCTCACCTCGCTGTCCGACATCCGCACCGGCGAGTGGAGCCACGAGATCGCCAAAAAGGCGGAGATTCCCTTCTCGCTGCTGCCTACCCCTTACGACCCCTGCGACATCGTGGGCGGCGTCACCGAGGAGGCTGCCCACATCACCGGATTAAAAGCCGGTACACCGGTGTCTGCCGGTTGTCTGGACAGCGTAGTGGCCACATTGGGCGCAGGCGCTGTGCAGGAGGGCGATGTCGCCCTCACCATCGGCAGCAGCGGCCGCATCTGCTACATCGGCAGCGAGCCCATCTACGATAAGCGTCTGCTGAACTGCCGCAGCCCCTATCAGGGCCTGTACACCATTTTGCAGACCACCGACAACGCCGGCATCTCCCTGCGCTGGTTCCGTGATGTCTTCGGCGACGCCGTCCAGCAGAAGGCCGAGGCTGCGGGCCTGTCCGTTTACGATTACATGAACACGCTGGCTGAGAAGGTTCCCGCAGGCTGCAACGGTCTGGTCTATCTTCCCTATCTGGCCGGTGAAAAGTCCCCCATCTGGGACTCCGACGCCCGGGGCGTCTTCTTCGGCATGAGCCTTTCCACTGATTACGGTGCTTTCGTCCGCGCCATCATGGAGGGCGTTGCACTCTCTATGCGGGACTGCATGGAAATTATGCCTGCTGCCAAGAAGTCTATTTCCCCCATTCCTCTGGGCGGCGGCGCAGCCAACAGCCGCGTCTGGTGTCAAATTTTCGCCGACGTGCTGAACCGTCCCATCGTCCGCCTCAAGAGCGGTGAGACGGAAACTCTGGGCGATTTTATCATCGCCGCCGAGAGCGTCGGCCTTACCGACGTCACCCGCGACTTCGGTAAGAAGCTAGCCGCTGAGAGCGAAGTCCTCTACCCCGATTCTGCGGCGGCATCGGTCTATGATAAGGCCTATCAGAAGTATAAGGCTGTTTATCAGAATACGAAAACGCTATTCTAAGTTACCTTCTTCATTTTTCATTCTCCCTTTTCTCCTTACCCCGGCTTTCTGCGCAGATGCAGGGTGGCCGGGGTATTTCTTTGTACAAAAAGGACTCCCCGGGGGAGCTGTTCCGCTTCTCGGGGAGTCGATTCTGATTCAGTTTAAAAGTTTTTATTCAGCAGAGACCCAAACCATGCACGGGTCTCCTGCTTCTTCTGAAGCTTATTGTACATTTTGACAGTCTTTTCGTAGACCTTCTCGCTCATCTTGTTGCTTGCAGTGGTGGCGGCAGCCTGCTTTGCTTCCTTCGTATCGGCAGCAGCGACAGCAGCCTTCATCTCTGCAAACTCCTTCATGATGTCCTTCTGGAGAGCGGCATAGTCTGCCTTGGCCGCAGCCTTGTCCTTCTCGGAGACATCGCCGTAGGTCAGCAGGTTGGAGAGGGCGTCACGCACGCCGTAGAAGGAGTCGGTCCAGTCGTCCGGGTAGGTGTAGTAGCCGCCCTTGGCATCCTGATACCAGACGCCCTCGGTGGGCTGCTCGTCGGAACGGGTGACCTTATGGACCGAGACCTTGTAGACATCTGCAGTGTCGGTGGTCAGCATCGGATAGTAAGGGACGAAGGCGTTGTACACGTCGTCGTCAAAAGCGGTCCACTCGGTAATGGCGGTGTTCAGATCGCCGGTGGCGCTCACCTGGAACAGATGAGTCTCCACATTGCCCGTCTTGCCGATGGGCTCGGTCTGAAAGAAGTGGATGGAATCCTCCACCGAGAACTTCTTGGTCAGCTGGATGTTGGAGTAGACCGGGACGATGGCACCGTTCTCGCCGACGTTGCTGATAGCAAAGTCGGTCTCGCTGTAGTTGTCCTTCGTAAAGGTGTCGGTGCCGTACAGGTAGTTCAGGCCGGCTGCCATGCGGTCCGATGCGATGTCGCCGTTGTAGGAGGCATCCAGGTCGATGACGTTGGCAGCGGCGTCGCCCACAAAGGTACCGGCCTTCTGGGCCACGGAGATCAGGTTGGCAGAGGCCACCACATGGTCGGTGTCATCCAGATCGATCTTGCCCATAGCGGCGATGTTGGGCTGCATGAAGACCACGCTGGAGGAGAGCTTCAGGGCAAGGTAGGTGTGGCCCGTCAGGTTCTCCACGAACCAGGTCTCGTTCTGGTCGGCAATGAACACGCCGGAGCCGCCAGCTGCACCGGCGTTGTCGTAGATGGAGGTCAGCAGGGCAACACCCTCGCGGGCCGTGGAAGCTTCGCTCAGCAGCACCGTGGTGATCTCGGCTTCCTCAATGCCGTTGTCCACATAGGGGTCTACGCTCAGCACGGCGTCGGTGCCGTAGAGAGACTCGGTGGCAGAGACCATGACGCCCTTCTCGTTGGTGCCAGCCTCCTCATAGGGGGTGTGCTCGTGGGTGCTGTCGCAGTCCGGGCAGACGCCCAGACCGTTGTCGTCCCGGCGGGCGGTGTAGCGGTAGCTGTCGTGGGTGAAGGTGTAGGTAAAGCCGTAGCAGCCCTCGTACACCTCGCCCGCGGTGTGCTTCCCGGCGGGGCTGATGTTGAACAACTTGTTGTAATCGTTGGTGCCCAGATCCTCGATCCGGCCAAACATGGTGGTGCCATCCTCGGTGAGGTCGCTGCCGACATAGAGTGCCGTGCAGGCGAAGGCGGAAGGAACCACGGCAAGCGTCATCGCACAGGCGATGAAAGCCGCAGCAATTTTCTTCTTCAAAGACATAATAGTATCGATCCCTCTCTTGTTGATTGTCGGCATTTCGTCGGCAGGTGTTATAATACACTCATTTTAATGAAAATGCAAGTATTTTCCCGAAATTTTAGCATATATTCATTTTTATATGGTATATATTCATACCACGTTTTTCATCTGCCCCTCCGTGAGCGCAAAAAACCGCCCCGGCTTCCTGTTACGGAAACCGGGGCGGTTCATATACTTTATTGGTGCTCTCTCAAGCTCTCACGCAATTACTTGCGGGGGTTCTTGATCGCAGCCTGGGCGGGTGCCAAAATTACAGAGCGTTCGAGTCAATCCACCTTCACTCGCCCTGTCTGCTTGAGGGGTTCTCCATAGTTGATATGGTAATGGCCGTTATTCTGCATTCCGAATTCAATATATTCCGAAAATGTTGTCCCAGAAATCGTAGTATTAGTCAAATGCATCACAACAGCCACTCCAGCCAAATCGTCATCCCAAAGTTCCTTATAAATAGCATTATTGGAATACAATTTCAGACTCACATCCACAGAATCGCCCGTTGCGAGTAGCGTTCCTATTCCGCCTTGTCCAAAATTTCGACACGCCACTAACTCTGTTTTGCCTTGGAATCCAACAATATCAACGCTATCCACTTGAATATGCCGAATAATTGATTCAGAAATATTTTGCAAGGAAAATTCTATTGTTTTAATATACTTTATTTCTTCAACCAAGGAATCAATATTCACTCGAATCTCACTGGTTTCATGTTGTACGGAATCTCCATAATAAGACCGAATAATTCTGAACTGTTTGGACTGTGGCACATAGGACAGTGCTCCGCGATGAAGCATTGTCGGTTTGCATGATGGATTTGTCAGCTTCACAGCTGGTAAAAGTTTTTGTGACATTATTTTTTGGAGTCTATTATTTTCTTCGCTTAAGCGCCTATTAACTTCTTGTGCGTCTTGTCCCTGCTCAACAGTGATAATGCCAAGTATAATGGTACCCAGCAAAGCTTGCAATCCAGAAACATAGGAAAGTGCATCTCCTGCCGACCATTCAGCCGGAAAAGCACTGGAAAACTTAAAGAGGATATTAACCACCATTGGAATAGCGATTATTGAAATCATAAGCAGCGCAATCAGCAGCCATTTATATTTTACGAATATCTTCTTCACAAAAGTCCTGCCTTTCATATTCATAGCTGTAACTTAATTATACCGTCCCGCCACTCATAAAACAAGAAGCTTCCATCTTTTACAGAAAAAATGCCTATGGATTCCATTGGAATCCATAGGCATTTAGGAACTTACTTTTGAGAAGGCATAATCACCCTTCTACTATAATAATGTGTCCGAAAGATAAGGCTTCAGCATCTCAACCAGTTCGTAGACTTTCGTTCCGGGTGCTGACTCAGAGGGTTTCCGTCCTTCATTTTGTTTGTCCAACCGCTTTGCATTGGCAATCGCAATGTCCATGTAAGGTCGCAGCACTTCATACATATCCGGGCGGTTCTTCTCGTAACTCCCTGCGCCAATGTTTTTCAGCCAATCGCTTAGCTTCGGCCAGTAACGAGATCTATCAATATCAGTATCCATATACATAAAATGCAGCAAATACCACAGTTCTACGCACTGGTTCGACCATACAGCATGGTAAATCGTCTCACCTTGTGCATTGTATTCTTCGCACAGCTGTGCTACCATGTCGATATTTTCTGCCGGAAAATCATCTGTGTCATAGACAATCCAGACGTGCTTAAACACAATGCCGTTATTCTGAACGTATTGACGAGCTTTCATCAACAGATTCACCGTATTGTCGCCAATGCCCTCTACCTTTAGCTGGATTCTATCACGGTACTTAGAATTGATAATCCGTTGAATTGCGCCAAAATACTGCGGCTCGGTTTCTGTACCTTCAGATGCAATCAAGTGGTATTCCGGCTGAATCATCCTCGCCTTATCACGGCGATTCTTCATCCAGCTTTTTCCAAGGTCACTCTTTTTCGGAGGTTTCAGACTCATGCCCAATCCCTCCCTGTCAGCATATTAGAAAGGTAGGGGTCTGCACCATATCGGCCTTCCAGATACTGCTTGTCAAAGGCTGCCGTACTCTTGACGCGGGTGTTGTCCTCCTGTCGGAACTCATAAAGCGAATAAATTTCGCTCTCATGATTATCATTCATTGCTGCAAACCAGATTTCATCGCGGCGGAAAACAGTATTCTTCATCGTAGTCAGGTCGTGAGAACTGAACAGCAACTGTGCGCCCTTCTTGTTCAGTTCCGGGTTCTTGAACATCTGAATCACATACCGGAGCAGCTTCGGATGCAGCTTGGCATCCAGCTCGTCCACAACGACTGTGCGGCCTTCCTGCAATGCTACCATCAGAACCGGCAAAGCCGCTATCATCTTCTTGGTTCCATCCGACTCTGCTTCAAAGGGAAGCTCGTAGACCTTGCCTTTGATCGTTCTTTGCGTAAACAGGTGCTTGCTATCTTCATCATAGCGATAACCGGACAAATCAATGCCTACATCATTTAGTGCATGAATCAAGCTTTCCTTGGTCGCTTCATTCTTGGACACCAGCACAATGTTTTCCGCTCTAGGGTTTGCGTAGCTCTGCGTAATGCAAGATTCAAACCAATTCTGCACTTCTGCAATCACAGAGATATTATAGTTGATTGCCAAAAAAGAAAGATACGGCATCTTCGGGTTGACGTCCAGATTGATGCTCGCCTTACTGATGCTTGCACCCAATTCAATTTTCTGACCATCTCGCTCAAAAATCAAACCTGTCTTCTTGCCGCCCAGTGTGCGCCACAAGAGGGACTCAAAGACAATTTCTTCCTTGAGCGAAATGTAATACTGGTATTCCTTCTCGCCTACACGGAAGAACACCTGAAAAATCGTAGGCTCATTTGCAGAGCTTTCATCCAGCATAAAGGGAGCCACACTGCTGCCCTGCTGGAAAATCATTGGCTGCCGATTCTTCTCCAATGCATGAATCGGCTTCACAACAAGGTTAATCAGGCAAAAGAATGCCTGAAGCAGATTCGTCTTACCGCCACCATTGGGGCCGTAGACTGCACTGACCGGAAGCAAATCTTCCGCTTTCTCCTGCCGAATCAAGGCATCCTGAAACTCCGGAATTGCCATTGCACGGAAATCAAATGTCGTTTCATCCTTATAAGACTTAAAATTCTGAAAAGAAAATTGGCAAAGCATTCTTTCAACTCCTTCCTGTTATTAGTATACCTCATTTTCAATTTTTATTCCAGCATTTTAGAAAATTTCATTCTTATATAAGTTTTATAGAGCGAAACCGAAGAGTAAAAAGTTTTTATTTATACAAAAAACGGAGCTTCCCGCAGCATTTTATCTGCGCAAAAGCTCCGCCTCATGGTCGCTTATGATTATCTTTTAGTAGAACTGAGTTTCGGCGCCGCTTTCCTCTGCAATCTGAATCACTTCATCCACGCATTGGCCCGCTTCTTCCTCTGTATCGGGGTCGTATGCGTAAATATCATTCATCTGCGGACCAAACGCCGCACCGTCTGCAATTATCAGAACCTTCTCGGATTTCATCGGAAAGATCTTTTGTTTGATGTTATTATTTGTACCTTCTGTCTGCTCACAAAACAAGATACAAAATGCCCACTGGCCCTTGATAAAGAAAACCAGACCTGTCTGATCGGACGAAAACCATCCCAAATGTCGAAACTGGATTTATTGCAGTCTGTAATGATTTTTCCATTCGACATAATGAATTTGAAGGGCAGAGATAGGAAATACGTTGCCTTTGATCAAATCGCCCTATAAGAAATCCCAAAAAGCAGTTTATTATCATTCTATTAGATTTCGATCTATGGATAACAGTGTCATAAATCACCAGATAGAATGCTATGCGTTTTTATAGTAGTTGTTCCTCCCGATCAATTTCTATTTGATTCATAACATCCTGATAAATCACAAAATGAGGTGTTTTTTATGACAATGGCAAAAAAGCTCCCACTTTTAGCACCTTCCATTCATACGTTTGAAGTGAATGGAACGTACACGGATTGCGAAGCGAAGCGCACTGTATTTATGGCAATTCAAAAAATGGTATCCGCTGGAAAATACTATCGGATTCCGTATCATGGCTCCTCGAAAAAAGGCTACTCTTATAAAAGAAAAGATGGTGGTTTGACCATCACATTGGCAGATTATCCAGACTTTAAGAAGCGATACATAACGTTATCTGGCGTGAACCTTGCTCGGATCGCAGGTGATCCATCTCGTTTAAGTTTAACAGATTTATCGCCAGAAGGTTTGGCCATGCAAGAGCAGGCATTTCTGAATGAATTGGAGCAGCTTGGACTCCTTGAAATTGAGAATTCCATTAAATGGAAAATGCACCGATTGGATATTACACAAGACTTCTATGTAAAATGCGATCCCTCGCTGATGGTAAAAATCATTCGTTATGCAGGAAGCGTTGACCCATACAGGAAAGGTCGCGCACTGCACTATAACCAGCACAATGAGATCCGAAGCTGTAAATTTGAAAAAACGTGGTACGATTTTGCACTCTATGACAAGCATCAACAGCTCTTGAATTGTGAAAAGGAGAGCTATCCGATTTCTCCAGACGATTTGGAACGCTCAAAAAATCTGGTTCGATATGAAATTCAATTAAAGCGCCCCAGTCTGAAAAAATTTGAACACGATAAGTTGGAATCTTCAAAACTCCGGTTTAGGAATCATGCGTTGTTTCGTTATTTTGAAGAAATCAGCGATGATATTCCGCTCTTTCTATATCGGTATGCCGTCGATTATTTTGGCAAGCATTCGTGGTATAACGTTCCAACTGCCTTGAAAGCCGTACAAATGAGCAATCTTGATGACGATACCAAAGAACTTGTCGCTGCGTATATCGAAGCGCAGGATGAGCCGGAACTGACTGATAAGATACATCATAAAAAGAAAATCGCAAAGGCTTTGGAAAAAATAGAGATCAACGACGTGATCATCCCTTGCCGCATCCTGAACGATCGTCAATGCGGCCGATTTCCATGTCCGCCCTTATGCACAAGGGTACAAGGGCTTTGAGCGAACAAAAAATGATCCGTACAAAACAGAACGAAAATTCACCAGAATCACAAGAATGGAGTTGATTTTCAATGCTAGACAACTATCCCGATGTCCTGAGCTTCCGGCAGGTCATGGAAATTACGCATGTTGGCAGAAATCTACTGCTTCGTCTTCTGAACAGCGGCGAAATTCCCGCCTTCAAGATGGGAAAACTCTGGAAGGTTTACAAACAAGACCTGATCCAGTATATGAGCCACTGTCAGTGAGCCGTATCCTTCGTTTAGGGCAAAAAGAATCCCGTTGGACTCCGCAGCAGGAATCCAGCGGGATTTAATCTTATTGATTTTTAATGCGTTCGTCCGCCAAATTTCCAGAAGGATTTTACACTCTTGTACTTTTACCAAATCTGTATTTCAGCACCGTTGGCTTCAGCCATCTGAATCACTCTGTCCACATATACTCCCGCATCTTCCTCCGTCAATGTTTCGATGTCAAAATCATACCATATCTCATGAAGGTCTTGTATCATCCCCTCAACTTCCATATAATCAGTAGCTTCATCGTAAAACTTCAGATACTCTATAAATCGTGACAAAGCATCCAGATTGCTATACTTTCCACTGTATTCGTATACATCCGTATACATTGCATTCAGCCATGCAGTCTTAAAATCACTCCCATAGCTGAGGTAGTACTCTTTCGTGCTTTCCGGCATTTCTCCAAACTCATAGGAGTTGACGTCTACAGAGATCTCGCCAGAAAGTTCCGAATAGGTATCCATTCCATTCGTGCTAACAACTTTACGGTCTGATCTGGTAGCCGTCTGGGCAGAATTGTCGGAATCCGTATCCTCTGTGTAGGTTTCGCTCTCAGGTTCTGCCATGCTGACGCTGGAAGATGAATCTGCAAGCGCATCATCCAAAGCATTTTCCAATTCGTCAAGCGCATTGCTGCTGGCAATTCCATTATCGTTGCAATAGCTATTACTAATCTCGGAAAGCGTGATGTTCTGCCTTAATAGGTTCATCGTTTCACCGTCCATGGTCATCCGGTCGATTTCAAAAGAGCCGTCATCATTCAACTTGAAATAGATGCCAACGGTGGCTTTTTCTCCCGTTTGTGTGCTGACGCACTCACCGCTGTAGTGGACAAAAGTCACTCCGTCCTGTTCATAGTTTTCCCACGTTCCATTTGCAAAAAAATCGTCCAATACCTCGCCAACCGTTGCTCCTGCCGGAAAAGCACTAAAGTATCCGTCCGAAATTCCTTTGGAGCGAGCATTGTCTGAGTAAAGCACAGGATATAACATATATACCGCAAACGCGACAAACGCCACCGTAATCGCCAGCTCAATCAACAACGGCATCTTGTGTGCGCCGAACAGCTTCCGAACCGCTGCCTTTTCTTCTTCCACCTGCTCCGCAGAAATTTTTTCAGGGTACAGGATAGCGATCACCTGCGACAGCAGAACGCTGCTGAAAACGGCATACAGATATTCTTTCTTACTGCTTTTGGACGGTTTGGTCAGGATGGTCATTTTCAGACCATCGGCTGTGTTTTTCAGTTGATAAGTACCACGCTTTTTGCTGTAAAAGGTCATGGCATCCGCAGTATCTGTGACCTGTTCAACGTCCGGGTTGGCAAATCCACGGCGGATGCGGTCTACGGCTTCCTCCCAGCTCATTCCTTCCGGCAACGGCAGCTGGCCTCTATCATGCTCCGGGCCGTATACTTTTTTGTAGACATCATCCCGGAAGCCGAAGTAGATCACTGCGGCGATCAGAAGCCCCAAAAGGACCGACACTGCTCCGGCACCGGTTGCAACACCTGTCACCACGCCCACAACGAACCCCAGCAGCAGCCAGATCTTTAAGGAATCCAGCGCAATGCTTCTGCGGGCAGCTGCGGTAAACAGCGGATGAAAGCCGCTCAGATTTTTGGATTTTCCTTTGGCTTTTTTAGCTTCTGCACTGCCATCATAGATTTCAAATCGTTCTTTCATGATGTTTCCTCCCATCTCAATGGATGCGTAACCTTTTCCGTTCGGAATGATTCCAATGAATCATTTTGATGCTTTTATTATAAAGCGTTGATTGGACACCAATATTGTCCATCCGGCAAACTTCCATTCGGATTTTTCTATATAGCTTTGCATAGAAAAACCGCCCCGGCTTCCTGTAACGGAAACCGAGGCGGTTCGTTTACTTTATGGGTGCTTTTTCAGGCGCTCAACACCTACCAACTAGCGTTCAGTTTTTTGAAGTTTTAGTCATATCTGTATTTAGAGGACTTTCCGTACACTTTTCGGAGCGATTTTTTCAGGCTGACCACCGTTTCTTTGATGATTTTTGCTTCATCGGCGGAGCAATCTGCAAGCTGTTCGGTCATCCAGTTGTCGAACACCGGCCTTGCTTTTTTGATCTCGATGCACAGCAGCTCGTCCGCTGAACAGTCCAGTGCGTTGATGATGTCGATCAGCGTTTTCAGGCTGGGTACCGAGTTGCCCGTCTCGATATGGCTGATGTGCGTGACCACCACGCCAACCTCATTGGCCAGCTGTTCCTGCGTCATGCCCTTTGCAAGGCGGCAGGCACGGATGCGTTTTCCGATGTCGGCATAGTCCACCATAGTACAAGTACCCTCCGTTTTGTGAAGTGATACTTGTATTGTATGTGCAATCGACCAAGATTGTAATAACCTGAAAGTGCAGTAGACTTTTAAATACTCTTTTCATCAAAATCCGATTCAGTCACTTTACCCCATAAAGTTCATAACCAGTAGAATCAAGATTCCAATAAAATTCACAGCGCCGAATGAGAGGGAAACTCCCAGCAGCACTTTATACTTTTGTACCGTCATTTCTGTCAGGGCGCTCTGGCAGTCATCCAGTTCCTTGGTGGCCGCTTCTTGCAGGTCTGCTATTTTGCGGGAAAGCACGACCATGCTCATTCCGTCCTCCCCTCTAAGTTGATCCGTCTGATCATCCATACTATCTTTCAAATCACCAGTCTGCTGGTTCAGGTCTGTTTCCAAAGCGCTCTGCAGACCGCTGACTTGCGTCTCAATTATTTGTGTCAATTCACCTTTTGTACTACCGTGTTGTGTTTTGATATCTTTCAGAAGATTTTCGCGGCCTTTCTGTTCGCCTTGCCCCAAGCACTGATTCGCCTTCTGCATTTCTTTTAAAAGAGGAGTGACGATACACCCTGAGAGCAACTGCTCCACTTCGCTTTTGGAGCCCTCATCCATTTTCTGCACATCCGTTTCCTGCACACTTGTTTCCATTCCAGAATCCTCCCATCGTTTTTCTATAATCCTCGTCGAGCAACCAGAGCAGCAGGACGAGTGCCATTTTGTCTTCTGCCTTGCAGCTGTTGGCAACACGCTTCAAAATGTCGCTTCGTTGCTCTCGATAGGCTTCCTCCGCTTTTCCAACATATTCTTTCAGGCGGTTTTGATCATCGTGCATTAGGTCTTCTGTTTTCTGGCGTTCGCGCTGCAGTTTCTCTTTCTCCCCTTGGGGAATCTTCATTGCTTCTTTTGCCCTTCGGATTTTTTCATCCTGTTTTCGGAGCAGTTCATCTTCCCGGCTTTCCTGTGCACATTCGGGCACCAACTTTTTTTCAATCGCTTCGCACCAGTCGTCTTCATATCCGCCCAGAAGCTCCTCCGCCTTATGAATCACGTCATGGTTTATATATTTAACATCGTCCCATAAAACCTTTTCCCTGTGGAACAGGCTCACACGCTTGGGGTAATAGCGAGGATATGCGTAATCATAAATTTCCTGTTCAACCCTCTGCCAGATAGACTCAACGCTGATGGAAATATCCACATCCGCCTTTTTGAGCCAGCTTTCACATTCCGGCAGATATTTTTTCTCGATTTCTTCTTCCAGATATTCCAGAATCTTGGAAAGCACCATTTTATCCGAAAGATTTACCTTTTGTGCGCAACTGCGGTCACTGAGATATTTTCCGCCGATACTGTACAGATATTCTGTCTCTATCAGTCGTTGAACTTGATCGTTCAGCACTTCCAGCCTGCCCTGACCAAAGGTTTTTGCTTTTCCGGAAAGCTGCTTTTTCGCCTCCATCATATTGCGAATATGATCTTTCCGCTGATTTCTCAGCTCTTTTATATCTCTGCTCTCACGCTCCTTTTTATATTTTTCCGCTCCACAAATAATTTGCCGGTTGCTCTCCAGCACACGATCTTTCTCCGCAATTTCAGCATCGAGTTCTCCCAGGCGGTCTTCTCCATAGATTTTCACCTGGTCCCGTAGCTTTTTGATTGCCACCATAAACCGCTGCCCTCTGCGCTTTACAATGGAATTGCGCAATTCCGCCAGAACACGATTTTTCGTATCCAGCACTTCTTTGGCATCTGCTGGCTTTTCTTTCAGAGAGTCGTGCATCCTTTGGAGCGAATCTCCCAGATCCACCGGAAAAATCTCCATCCGGCTGCCCTCTCCGAGATATCCCCTCACTTCATGATCGTATGTACCTCTTACGAACTGATAAAAACTTTTATCCCTTGCTGTAGCTGGCTTGCGAAAATAGTCCTTGATCGTTCCCTGGCTGTAAGAGCTTGTCGTAACCACAACATACTGCTCTGGCATTTCTCTCCAACGCAATTCCCCAGGCAGTTCTGTATCTTCCAGCGATTGAATCTTATTCGCACTGCAGGCTACAATGCACACCTGTGCAATGGGGATATAACGTCGCATCAATGCTTCCACATGATTTTTCTCTTTCTGATTCCGGCTTTCCACACCGGGCATATCCATCACCATGATATCCTCTGCGGTGGGGTCCTCCACAAAGAAACTGCGCGGAATATCAATAAACAAAATCAAATCGTCTGCTTCCTTGTTCTGTTCCACCCTGCTGCGCATTTCTTCCAGCTTTTGGCTCAGCTCATCTGCCGTATAGCTCTGCTTTTCTGGAATTTGTCCATTAAGGGGTGCCACTGCAAGTCCATAGTCCTCGGTATCCGATTTGGAGTAAATGATTGCCGTTGAAGTAGAAGAATTTCCTTTCGGCACTTTCGCACGCAGGGTCTTATAGACCAGTGGGAAGCATTTGTCACGAATCCCAATCATATTCAGAATCAGGGTTGATTTTCCGATCTGGGATTTTCCATAAATCACAACCAGATATTTTTTCCGCATCGTATCGTAGCGGAGCAGTGGGTTATCTCTGACGGAGAGAAGGCTTTCCTTGATTTTGTTGAACGCATTTTCCTGCCAGAGGTCTTTCTGTTGAAAAAGCTCCTCATATTTCACGCAGCATCCCCCTCATACGTCCGGATATCTCATGCAACAGATTCAGCGCCGCATTGATTTGAATTTTGGCATCATACTCAACCACTGCGTTTTTTACCTCACCATTCAAATCGCAGATGTTGTTTTCGATATTCTGGCGCACACGCTCCATCTGTTCGTCGTACTTATTGAGCGCATTTTCTTCCAGTGTATCATAAATGCTACCCACTGCCGTTTTTGCCCGGCGGTAGTCCTCAAACTGCATTCGGGAGATATCACTCACCGTTGCAATCGTTGCACCGGCACCCACAGCCGCAACTGCACCAACTGCCACCACCGGCACGCTGACCCTAAAAGCTCTTGCGATCTGTGGGATCATATTGATGGTACCATCTCCCACCAAATCCATTCCGGTCATACTTCCTAGGCCGATTGCAAATTTTGTAATCGCCGTAGTGTCTTTAAAGCTCATTTCTTCTTCATTTTTCGTTTCAGAATTTTCTTCTTTCCCCTCACTTCCCATTTCCTTAACGCCTGCGGCCATTGTAGCTGCATCTCGCGAAAATTTCAGTGCGGTCTGTGCACCACCTGCAACATGTTCTTGCTCCACCATGTTCTCGCAGGGTTCATATCCTTCCGCTCCACATTTCTCTGACAAAGTGTCATAGTTCATTACCGCAAAGTAATAAGTGGCCATCTCTGCCAGTGCTTCCATCAGGTTTCGGGTGTTCCTCGTCTTGATTGAGTAAGTCATCTGTCTTTGGCTCGGGTCTGCGATCAACGTACAAATGTCTTCCTTCAGTTGTATGTTCTTCTCATTGGTTTCCTGCAACAGTTTTTTCCCGTTTTTTCGCTCTCCTGCAACCAAAAGCTTCAAACTTTTCGGCGTGCATGGATCCTCCAATTTACGAAGAGAAGCGCCCAACGCATTTCTTACACATTGATCGGGGATAAACAAAGGCTCTCCCTGTCCCACCGTCGTGTGGTCTACCAGCGATTCCTCCACATTTCTTCTTGCATTTTCCATATCATTGAGCGTAACGCCCGTAAAAATCTTCTTAACGCTCCGCAGTTTTTCGCCGAATCTATTCAACCCATCTTTAATATTGTCACAGCTTGCCGCTTTTCCTTTGTTGAAGTACATATCCAGCTGCGCCGCATAGGCATTTCGCTGCTTCTGAACAGCTCTGTCATAATAGGCCAGAAGCGTATCATTCTGATGATCTTCGATTTCGGCACTGTCATCCGCTTTGATGATTTCCAGAATCCCATAGAGCGTGTCTCCGATTTTTTCTACTTCATCATTCAGATATCGTATATTCTGATGTTTTTGCTCCATTCCATAGTAAGCATACCGGTCCAGCGCCCGCTTCATCTTTTCGATCCACTGGTTATTTTTATCCAGATCCTCGTACTGGCCGGTGCACACCACACGGTCCTCCTGGCTCTGTGGGATCTCCAATGCCTCCATGCAAGTCTTTTTTACCGCTGCGTTGTCATCTGCGCTGCTGTCAGAACGCGTAATTGCATAGATGATATTTTCGCCAAATCGATCTTTCAGCTGCCGCAGCTGCTCATAGTTATCTGCCTGAGAGAAGCTGGACTCATCAAATACAAAGATTGCAGCATCCGACGAGTTGACCGCAAACTCAATCAGCGTTTTCCAATAATCGTTTTTCTTTTCAAAGCCGGGCAACAGTACAAAAGACACCCCGGAATTATTGAGATGCCGATACGGCACACACAGCTCCAGATACAAAATGCTGCCGTCTCCGCCCGCTGAAGCCTTCGCAAACTCCTCCGGTTCCATTTCTCGGTCTGTAACCGTGTATGTCCCGTTTTCTCCCCGCTCAATCACACTTGCCTGCATCAAAGGCTCCTGAATGTCTTTCTCCGTGATCATCACAGGGATCCGCTCCCCTCGGCCAAGGCAAATATTAAGGTTCTCCGTTTTCAGACCGTAGAAATTTTTGATCATCGTCGTTTTTCCGGCACCCTGCATACCGGAAACACAGATCAAGGTTCGTTTCTCCATAAGCGAAGCAATTTTCAGCTTTCGAATGGAACCTTCCAATGTTTTTGCCTGTTCATAAGCATCTTTCAGGTTTTCATTACCCCGCAGTTCATCGGTGCAGGACAACACGTTCAAGCAATAGGTAGTAAGCTGTGTAAGCTCATGCAGCGAGATTGCCGCGAGTTCCTTCTCGTTCATTTCACGTTCCTCCATTCATCTGCTACTCTTTTTGCTGCCGAAAACACGCTTCTTCTCCACTCCGGCACCATATACAATGCCACAGCTACCGCAATTACGCCGCCAGCCAAGCGGCCCAGGGCTGAAGTTTTATGCTGCCTGGAAAGTTCCGGTTCCTTTTCTGTCAGCATCCCGGAGGCTTTGCTTGCAAAACATCCAGCTTTTTTCATCAGTTCTTCTACGGTTTCTGTTGGCATTCCCTGCGCAGACATTTCAGCCGCTTTTCCGGCAAGCTCTGCTGCTTGCCTTAAGACCTCTGCTGCATTTTTTACATTTTCAACTTGCATAGTGTTCTCCTTACTGTTTTTTAAAACGACCTAGAAAGCCCTTTTTCCGCTCTACTCCCAGCTTCGCATCAAGTTCTGAAACCGAATTCAGGATTTTTTCTTCTTTCACTCCACCTGTGCGGGCATGTTTTGCCGAGGCATCCGCGCGCTTGTGCATGCTGGCGTACCAAGCATCTGTGGCCTTGAGTGTCTGCATGAATTCTGCTTCGCTGCCTTCCACCTGCACACAGAACAGAAGATACTTCTGGTCCAGCGACAGCTGGTAATTCCGCAATCGCTCATCCATCTTCTGGATGTTCCGACGCTCAAGCGGCGTAGAGACATGGAGTACTTCGTCATACAAAGCATCCATCCGCTTTTCCAGTTCGATCCCCGTTCGGACGTCGAACTCGTGCAGCACCAGATAGGCCAGCTGCAGTGCAGCCGAAAAGTTGAAATTCAGCACGAATTCTACCGGCTCGCCGCCGCTCTTCAGCGCAGCATTGCCTGCATCTACCATGCACAGGGCACCGTTTCCCACCAGCTGCATCATGCGCAGGCTGCCCTCGCGCTCGAGCGGAACACATTCCGCCCACGGCCTGCCGTCCAGATAGTGCCGCTTGAATGCCCAGCACACTGCTGTTGCCGCTTTCTGAAAACCCAGCACCAGCCCTTGTGCAACACCAACACGGAAATCGTACCCCCGGCGGAAGGCTTCTGTCATCACGTTACCCAGCAGTTCTTCCTCTTTGCCCACTTTCACACCGCTGAACATCAGCACTTCAGTGCCCGGTATGGCCAGACCCATACCGCGGCGACCGTTTCTGGCGCTTCCCTTGCTGCCTGCCACATCGGACATGCAGTGACCCAGCCAGTTTGCAAATGCCGCCACCAGCTTTTCCTTTACGCCTTTTCCTTGGACATGAATCTCACCGCCGCTGGTATTTATAACGTAAAGTTTTCCGCCGGAGAACATCGTGCTCGTATCCCGCAGCTGGTCAATGATGGAAAAGGTAAGACCCACCAGACTCGGTGCATGTGCAAGCGATTTGATGTGATGATCTATCGCGGACAGCTCAAACATCCCACTTACATCTTTTCCGCTGCGCTGGTCATAATTGACCTTGTATTTTTTCTCCAGAAATGCAATGGCACCGCTCAGGTCATTTGCTTTGCCGCCCAACATCCGGGAATACGCCATTACGACCTTTTCCACCCGCTCGTCCGAAAAACTTTTCAGCACCGACTCGGATTTGGCATTGCTGACATCGCCAAGGAGAAATGCATCCACCAGCCCTGCCGCAGCACCGCAGAAAGCCGCCATGGCAAACTCATATCGGTCACACCATTCCTTGTTCGGGTCAACGGCTTTCATCAGGCTTTTATCCGTATCGCGTGACTTCATCAATTCCTGTCCCATCCAAGCACCCCTTAGTTTTTCAGCGAGACCTTCTCCGTCACCAAGCTGGCCAGTGTCTGCGCATTGTTTAGCATCAGCCGCAACTGCTCCGCCTCCCGATCCGAAAATTTGCTGTAATCGCTCTTGTGTATCCGCTTGACCACCGCAATATTTCCCGAAACGGTCTTACTCTGTGCCTTCGTCTTGCGGAGCAGCGAATCCACATTCTGGTCGATGCAGTTCAGCCGGTTCAGTGCTTCCATCCGTCTTTTTGCATCCTTCTCCGCATTCAGCGCCTGATTTTTGTTGTCGATGTTCACCTTGACGCCCTTTGCCACCAGACAGACGATCGCACATCCAATGCCCACAGGCCCCACCAGCGACAGCAAAATTTCTCCGCCTACAACGCCCGCACCTCCAGCGGCCAAAGTGCCTCCACCCAGCCATGCGAGGATCGCATTTGTCGCAGCAGCACCGCTTAAAGAACTGATAGACACGCCCGCTGCGGTCGTGCCAAAGGTCGTTGCCGCCGCCAGCATAAGGTCTGCTCCAAACAGACCCGCGCCTGCACCCGCTGCAGTGCCCATGGTCAGCGCCTTATCCACTGAGCCTTTTCCGCTCTTTTCGGCTTTTTTCTGAATTTTTTCCAGTTCCTTTTCAAAGTCTTGATAGCCCTTCTGTATCGTTTTGCCCGTTCGTCCAAACTCCGCCGGACAGTTCGTGAGGGCCTGCATATATGCGTCGCACGCCTTCAGCTGCTCCATTGCTTCCTGCCGCGTCTTGTACAGCACCTTCGAATGTGCCAACACCTCATTGCAGCGCTTTCTATACTGCTCATCGGCTTTTTTATCCACTTCTTCTGCATGCTCTTTTTCCAGCATATGAAACATTCTGATTTCCTCCTTTTTCAAAGAACCTTAATGAAATCCCCCTGACTTCTCACCCACATTTGAATACCCGTGCCAAACACCTCCGCTTCCACAATCCAGCCCTTTTCCGTCACCTGCAAAACCTTTGCAGTGGGCAGTCGGTCGAGAACGGATTCCAGACTTGGCCCGGTATACTCGAACCGGATGGTCTGTAACTCGCCGCCGTACATAAACTGAATGCGCTTGCGCATCTCGCCCTCCTGAAAGCGGTCGGTATAGCGCTGGGCAAAGTGCCGATCGAAGGTCTTATAGTTCTGGATGCGGTCGATGCGGTAAATCGTCGGGGAGTTGTCCTGCGGGTTCTGAAAATGCTTATCCTTGTCGATGCCTTCGATGAACGCCGCCAGATAGAAATAATACTCGCTGAACAGGATGCCCACCGGCTCAATGGTGCGCACACGGGTCTCGCCGTCATGGGTGCGGCAGTAGGTAATTTCCATGACATTGTGATTTTCTACTGCCGTGCCGATCTCCCACAGGCTCTCGATGAACTTCCGGCCGTGCTGCGGCTCAACGTAATGGAAACGCTCATTGCTAATGAGGTCTTTCACCTGATTCAACCGGTCCAGCGGGGTGCACACCTGCACCAGCTTGTCCAGAATGGGGAACATCTCCTCCTTGACCATGGAGCGGCTCTCCAGCAGGATCTTGCACACTGCCAGAATTTCGCTACTGGTGAGGAAGCGTGAAAGCGTGTCATCCAGCAGATAGCCGCCCTTTGCGGAGTTGTATAAGATCTCTCGGCGCGGCTCGCTGTCTGCAAAATGATTGCGCAGGGTATCAAGATCGCGTTGGATGGTTTTCTCACTGACACCGAAGCGGTCAGCCGTCTGCTGTTTGTTCAGCACACCACCCTGTACCAGCACCTGCTGGATATAGAGTATACGGTCTAATCTACTATTACGCACAGTTTATTCTCCTTCTCTGCTCATTGTAACACAACACAACTATCGCTGCAATTCTTTGTGTGAAGTTTTGTCGTTTCACGGAATTACAAAAAAATTTTTGTCTCTTTTGCACAACCCCAGTATACAAAAAAAGATGGACAGACTGCCTGTCCATCTCCTAAAAAGTCAAGGTAGACTATTCTTAAATTGCCAACCTCTTTTGAAGCGATATGCACTGTTCATCAACTCGTCTGTGATGGTGTAAAGCGCCCGGCGTGGCGAACCATATCCGCCAATCAGCCCAATCACAATCGCAAGATTCAGCACAAATGCAATGCTCAACAGCACCATCAAAAATTTTTTCATACGCTCTTCTCCTTCTTTCTTATGATTCCATCACTTTTCTGCCCTCATTATACGGATTTGGCTGGACGGTATGGTTGTCCATCCTACACAAGCCACAAAAAAAGGAACACGGCATTCTCATTTTGAATGTATCGTGTTCCTTCTGTCCGCTTTTGTAGCGCTTCTTCTACATAGAAGTCAATCCTTCATTTCAGCGTCCTCTCGAATCTGCCTCTTATACTTATAATAGGTATTCCGGGCAAGTCCAGTCAATTTCATGCACTCCATGTCATCCAATGTACCGCCAAAGGTCTTGCAGTGGGTGCGGATGATCTGCTTGGCTTCTCTGGCTTTTTTCGTTTCAAATCCAACACCCTTTTTGCGGCCAACCTGCTTGCCGTTCAGCCGGGCGGTCAAAAGGCCCTCACGGGTGCGCTGGTGCAAGTCGGCAACTTCTTTTTCGGACTGCTCAAAGGCCAGTTTGATCTGCTCTTTTGCCAAGGCCATCAAATATTCGTTGATGCCCTTCAAGATGAAGTCTACATTTGTCCCTGTCATGGCAATGCTGCCGGACAGGGCTTTTTTGTAGGTCTCGGTATCGATGTGGTGCTCTTTCAAGAACACCAGTCGGATGCCCTTGTGGTAGAGGTCTTCGTACAAAGCAAAACCTTCTTCTGCATTTCTGGACATCCGGGATACTGAATCGAATACCACTATATCACCGGATTTCAAAATCCGATAGAGCTTCAGCCACTCCGGGCGAAAAATGGATGTGCCGGTGTAAGCTTCCTGCACGATATGGGCAGTCGGGTATTCTGCCTTGATGTTGCGGATCTGGCGGTCGATACTCTGTTTTGCAGTGGAAATTCTGCAATAGCCATAAATACTCATAACTCTTTTCTTTCTGTATCAAAAATGCCGTTCGTCATTTTAGCGTTGCCGATTTGCTGATACAACTCTCTCAAATGATAGAGAATTTGATACTCTTTTACCTCTACGGCATTTTTAATACTTTTCCGGCACAAGTTTTCTGTCATTTCTGCTTCACATAGGTCTTTATAAATTCTTCCATTGTGACACATGGCTTTTGATTTTTCTCTGTTCCTCCAAACGGAGCATAGTTCCAGTCGGTTTCCTCGTCAATATATCGCCGCCCACCGTCCGGTAGTTCCAGCGGTTCCGTAAGGATGATGGTGCCCCAGTGGTTGACCATCACAAAGGGCGCGATCTCACAAGGGATGCCCCGGCACTCATCATCATGACGGACATCGTAGGCGTACAGGCCGTCCGGGACAGTATCTCTCTTGATGCGGATGCTGGTGAACAGTGCAGGCTTTCCGCAAACCGTGATTTCTTCGTAATGTTCGGTCATTGCATTAAAGGTCATAAGGCGTTCCTCCTATTAGATTTCAATGATAAAAGCTCTAAACTTCTCTTTGTAGAAATCCATTGCACTCTGCGGCAGGGAAGTCAGATTCCCTTCGTTGTCACATCCGGCCAGAAATCCCGGCCCGGCAAGAACATCGGCTCCATCCCACAGCGGACGATTGAGCGGCAGGCCAAGCAGCTTGCCTTCATCATTGCAGACCAGTGTGACCGCTGAACCGGTGTCACTTAAGGCGATGCATTCGATCAGCCCGCCTACAAATTTCTGCATGGCTTCAAGGGTGTTGTCCAACTCGATCTCCTTTGGCAGTTCCATTGGCAGGAGCGCAAGGACTTTGATTTTTTCTTCTTTCATCGTAAAATCTCCTTCTTCTTATGCTACGTTCAATCTGGTTGCCTTATAGCAGTCTGCGCACATCCCCTCATGGGTGGCTGCAAACTCTGCCGCCTGCATGATAGAGCCGTCCTTCAGTTTGACCCTCTTGATGGGCTGATTGCAGCGAGCGCAGATGCAGGGCACAGGCGGCTGTTCCTGCTTCGGGCTGGTGGATCTCGGCTTCGGCTGCTTTTGAGGCTCTGCTTCAGGCTGCGGTGCGGCATCTTCCGGCAAATCCTCTCCGGCATAAACGTACAGGCCCAGACCAAACATAGCAAGGTTCTTCACCAAGCACCGCATGATAGCCTTATTCACATCGAACATGGAGGCTGCTTCTACGGTGCGTTCTTCCATGCCGATTTTTTCACGGCGGCGGGTCTGCGGATTGTAGTCCCATTTCGGGGTGGTGTAGGTATAAGGCACGGCTTTCATGGCTTTGTTTGCGCCATCCAGTACCGGCAGCCACATTTCGTGCGAAACGCCCTCAATCGTGACCGAGGTGTATACCATGAAGCCGGTTATGGGGTCATAAACATAGGGCAGGCCGTTGAATTTCTTGACCTCATAGCTGGCAGCGGGATACAGCTTCTTCACCTCTGCCCAAGCATACGCCCAGCTCACATATTTCAGTTCAGTATTTCCAGACTTCTTGACTTCCAGATGATCTTTGAAGTCGATAGCAAATAATTACGAATGGATTTTCCGTAGCCATAATAAACCTCCGAGAAAAAAAGGCGGCAGAGAAGTCACTCCCTGCCGCCATATACAAAGTTTTATGCCGCATGAACAATGGTAAACCTGCGGCTGCTTACATTTTTGCTGTACTGGTTGAAAATATCCGGCTGCTCTTTCCGCAGACGTTGGGAATCCACACGCTTGCTTTCGGAGGATACCCACGACACCTTATAGCCCGGTGCTGTGCCATAGGCGGCATCCTGCATTTGCAGCTTGACCTGCTGCTCGATGGCCGTTTTCTCCTGTTCCATCTGCTCGATTTGGTCGGAAAGCTCCTGCCGCTTATCCAGAAGTCCATGCAGGGCACTCAGGTCAGCGGTCTTGTCGCGGTCATCCACCTCATATAGTTGATTGATCTGCTGGGTGTCACAATCGCAACCGTTGGGTGCAGGGGGAATCTGGGGCACAACATGGTTCGTCCAGAAAAACTCTTCCTTATCAATGAGGTCAGAAAGCACCTGCTTATCCGTCACGATCTTGTGGATCACCAGCTCTCTGCCGAAAATCAGAGCCGCCACATACCAGCAGTCGAAACCGCTGACGGCTAAGTAATGGTCAACCTGCGCCAAATAGTGAGCCGGAATTTTGCCATCCGCCCACTTGTCCGCAGAGAAGGGCGAAACCGTTTTGCACTCCAATCCAGCTTTCTGCCCAACGATCAGGCGGTCAAAGTCTGCCAGAAGCAGCGGATGTTCCTCGCTCTGGTAAATGGCATTTGCACGTCGTACTTTCAGACCAGTGGCCTCGGTGAAGCGTTGCGCTACATAATCCTCCAAGTCACGCCCCTGCCGCATAGCCTCGTTGTCGATATTTTCAGTGGTATCGCTGATTTTATCGTGGTACACCTGAAATGCAGAACGGTAGGGATTCAGACCAAGGATAGCCCCGGCATCCGTGCCGGTAATGCCGCACTTACGGTAGCGGAGCCAATCCTCTTTGGACAAGTTCCGTGTAGATATAAGCCTTTTCATGCAATGTTTAACCTCTCTTTCATCTGTTCTTCTGCGATAGAGAAATCATATTCCACCAAGTCTTTGATAATGGTGGAAAACTCGTCTACCAAGGTACGTTCATCATCCAGCCAGAGGGCATACAGGAAATCCAGAATGTTCCGCTGCACCCGGAGATGGTTCCAGAAACGCTCGTCCATCTGCTTTTCGGTGTCCAGCGTAATCAAGGCACTGACAATGGTGCTTTTCATCGTGATCTCGTATGCCGTGGTGCAAGTAGGCTTTGGAAAATCGGCTTCGATGCTGTTCAGGAACTCAGAAAATTCCCGGACAGCCCGATTGCTCACATCGTTCATACGTCCTCCTTTATGCTGCTGCTAGCACCATCTTATAAGCTTTATCAATCATCGGATTGCCCTCTGCGGTTCGCAAAAACAGATTTTCATTGTAGTTCCGGGTCTTGCGGATGGGGTCTGCATGGGTGGCAAAATCTGAAACAGCGTTCACAAACCGCCAGCCGTTCTTTCCGACCCACTCCAAATCAGGTGCGTTATAATAGCGAGCCTTCAACTCTTCCTGCAAGCGCAGGTTGTTCTTCCGTTGGCCATCGGTCAGATCTTCGGCGACAGGGAAGAACTCGTTGATAAACTCCTGCACCTTGCGGTCAGACAGCTTGATGGTGGTCAGCTCATGGATGCCTTTGCCCAGTTCCCCCATATAGCTGTTGGCAAGCTGCAAGGTTTCACGAGCGTCCTGCACCCGGAGCAGAACATTTTCGGTATGGCGAGCAGTCCAGATGCGCTTTGCAGTACCCAAAGCCAGATTCAAGGTGTTCTGGCAGACCACACGAACCGGGGTCATGGCAACTTTTACACCAGAGCTGCCATCGTGACTGTTGAAGAACACAAGATATGGGGTCACTTCATCTCCGGCGATGATATACTTCTCCGGCAGCTTTGCCAGCATCCAGACTTTTTTGCCGCCCTGCAAAGAACCGGCAGTCTCATAAGTAACGCCCTCACCCAGTAGGTCATCGGTGAACTGAAATGCTTCTTCGTTCTGCACAATGCGGTAGCGGTCAGATACGACACCGAGTACGGCATCATCCGTGCTGCGGACGTTAGCCCGATAACCGGGGATCATAGCACCCGTGCCGGAGTAGATGTTGCGGCTTTCCACCTGCCAATCCAGACCAGCCAGCTCCAAGGCTTCACGGCTTGCAGGGGCATCCATCACGATACGGCCAAGGCCATGCCAAGGGGTCTCACGGACAGAGAACATGGTTTCAACATTTGCAGACATAACTTACTACCTCCTAAAACTTTAATGTGATTACTTGTTTTCAAGTTTATGGGCGGTCCAGATAATGAGTATTGCGGCAGTTTTCCCGATTGCCTTTGCACCCTTCATCAGAATCTTTACCATAACATCAGCCATTGTTTTTCCTCCATTTTTAAGTAAAAAGTAAAGACCTGTGGACAGAATCAAACTGCTCACAGGTCTTTCTATAAAGATAATATATAACTGTAATTTTTTCAGATACGCTTTGCCTTGTGTCGGGTGTGTCAAATGTGTCAGATTTTTATGAAACTCTCTATATATTTCTTTATTTTTATCCCTTCTACTCTATTTTTTCTCTTAGATAAAGCGATAGGATAAAAGAGAATAGATAATATATAATAAAGGTTTCTCGAAAATTCTGACACATCCGGCACAGCTGACACAGTACTTTACGGTCAAGTTTTTGTGCGGATACCCACGGCTACTGTGAGATCATGCCACTCATTTTTACGAATCCCCTGATTTCGGGAAGCCTTAAAAGCCTTTGCTTCTTCAAATGAAATCGTGAAACGAGCCATCTCCATAAAGCCATCCAACGTACAAGTGGCACTATTTCCACTCTGCACTTCTGTCAGTTGGAAATCAAGTACCCAGCGGTATTCCTCATTCGTCAGCGGCGTGATCTGCGCCACACAGCTATTGATAAGCTCCCGGTTAACATCATTTCTAGATGCCTTCTGCCACTCATCCAACTTCTGCGCAATTAAATTCATATCAAGGGTTCCACTGCGCTCATCCTCCTGTTCCACATTCTCATATTGAGATTGCAATTCTGCAATCTGCGCATCCAATCCCTTCCGCCGCTCTGCCAATTCCTGTTTTGTGATGATTCCGTCTGCACACAGGTCTATGTACTTATCCAGACGCTCCCTCTGTCTGGCGATGCTGTTTTCCAGCATCGCCTTTCTGGAAATGCGGACAGTCTTTTCTTCTGCCATGCAGCGGTTCAAAATTTTATAGACCTCTTTGACTGTTTTGCCCTTGTCAAAGGTGAGATGTTCAAATACCTTTGCTGCCATCAAGTCCAGCTTCCACTCACAGATTGCTCTGATTTGGCAGCTAATTCCCAAGTCCAAGCCATGCTCCTGCAAATAGCTGATGCTTGGCCTACGGGTACGGCGATAACACTGAAATCCATGAACTACTGCACCATCCCGATTTACACGCCACTTGAACTGGATAAATCCTGCACCACAGCTGCACCGCAGTTTTGCCGTCCAGACTGACTTTGGTGTATTTCTCATATACTTGTGCTTTTTTCCATTTTCATCTATTACCCGTGTTGATTTCGATGCCAAAATTTTCTGACATCTATCCCACATTTCTTCTGATACCAAAGGCTCAAAGTCGCCTTTTACATAGATGTAGCTGCTCTCGTCCAGATTTTTAACACGTTTCTGCGTCAAATATCCGTCGCTGTGGGATTTATTGTAGCAAATACACCCCTTATAGGTTGCATTATGTAGGACTCTGCTCACCTTGGAAGCGTCCCACGAAACATGACCTCCCGCATCCAACCGTCCAAGACGATATAACTCTGCGACTATTTTCTGTAGGCCGACTTCACCACTCGAATACATCTGGAAAATCAACCTTACAATTTCAGCCTGTTCCGGTTCGGGAACATAGGTTCCATTCACCCTGCGGTATCCTAAGATGTTTCCGCTGCCATATAAAACGTGCTTCTCCCGGCTGATTTTCTGCCCAGCCTTTACGCGCTCTGAAATTTTGCGACTCTCATCTTGTGCCATAGAAGACATGATCGTCAGCCGAAGTTCGCCATCGTTGGTCGCCGTGTTGATACCATCGTTGATGAAAAATACGTCCACCCCACGTGCTTTCAACTCCCGTGTGTAGGACAGCGTATCAACTGTATTTCGTGCAAAGCGACTCACTTCGCGAGTAATGATTAGGTCAAATTTGCCCTTCTGAGCATCTTCCATCATGCGCAAAAACTCTGGCCGCTTCTGTGCTTGTGTTCCGGTGATGCCTTGGTCTACGTAGACCTCCACGATTTCCCAGTCCGAATGCCGGGAACATTCGATTTTATACCACTCCAACTGATTTTCTAGTGCGTTGATTTGCGCCTCATGCTCTGTTGAGACACGCGCGTATACCGCAGCTCTTATACATATTTCCGTTGTTTTTCTGATTTTGGGGCAAAAAAATGGCGATCAAACAATGACCGCCATTTTCCCTTGCAGATATTGTAATTCTATTGTTTCTTTCACCCGTTTCACATACTGCTCCATAAAAGTATAATCAGGATTTCCGGATTCATCAACAGGGAGCATCACCCCAGTATTTGCCATTCTTTCGGAATTGAACTTATACAAGTAACCAAATTTGCTTTTTTGCTGTAAAATAGCAACTTTCATAAACAACAAGACAAATTCATTATCTTCATGGTGCTTCAAGTGAAAGCGTTTGACATCATCGGAGAAAATGCACTCATAAGGGTGATAAAAACCAATAACCATACCATTTCCATTATAATTGACTCCGAGTACATTTTTATCCAACGATTCGTTCGTATCACTTACAAAACGCGCAACGCCATTGTTGTTATCTAATGCCCCAATAAAAGGTCTATCTCCGGCAGTAGTATCTGCCGCAACCAACCTTTTTCCCGGAAAAATATCAAAAATGTCGGAAATAAGAAAAGACTTCCATTCCTTTTCATTCAGTGCCGGAAGCCCCCCCCCCCGTTTGGATATTCTTGCCAATATAATCAATGTAATTTTGTACAATTTGCCGCTCCCGTTCCTTGATGTACTGTTCCATGAAGGCATAATCAGGATTGCCGGATTCATCAACAGGGAGCATAATTTTACTGCGCCTTAAACGCGTCAATGTTGCACCGTTTCCGCCCCAACTAAAAATAGATAATGTATTTTTTATTAGTGGAACAAGGAATTTTGCATTTACCGCATTCAGTTTATCGTTCCTAAGCACCTGTATATTTTGTCCTGTATAGAAGGAATTTTCTTGATAAAATGCAGTTTGCGTATCTAATCCAACAGTAATACAATTACCTGTATCCATACCATAAAAAGGTTGTTCACATATGAAATCGTTGATTCCATTGTTTGTGTCCGTGCGTGTCACATACGGATATTTACCAGACTGATATATCAGTTTATTCTTATCTATTCCACTTGATGTGGATTTAATCGAAAAAACACTACTTAATGGAATTGCTAACCATTCTCTATCATGCAAATCAAGCATTGCCGTCACCGCCTTTCTGTCCGAACAGATACCCTTTACCGTGCGTAACCATGTTGAACTCAAATGTCAGATAATCGGCAATGCTGTTCATAAAGTCCGCTTCTGTTGGTATTTCATCATTGTAGTAGTAAAAGGAATGCAGCCATTCGTCTGTATCTTCAACGGTTGTTTCCACCATAAAACTTGACGGAAAATTCGCAACCTTGCCACGCCAGCAATCAAGAAGATACTGCCGTTTATCCTTTGCGCGTTCGGTTTCCACAAGCCCCAAATGCTTTTTGACTTCAAACCCATCATCTTCAAAATTAATGAACTTTGCAATCTTATCTGCCGGGTGCGGTTCGCCTGCTGTGAAAACAGCAATGCAGGGAACAGTACCAACCCGATAGAATGTGTCTTTGTTCAGGCTGATAATGCCCTCTAAGGTATGCTTTTTCAAAATATCCTGCTTAACCGCTTTATCCTCTTTTGTCTTTCCAATCATAGCGGACACAGGTACAATCACGGCAGCACGCCCACCTGCTGTGATTGAATTAAGCAAATGACGGATAAAGCACAGTTCCGAAAGGTTTGCCGTGTCTTTACCTTTTGCCTGTGAATACGGCGGATTCATAAAACCTACTGTAATGCCGCCGCCCTTTAGCTGTAATTCGCCGGGATCCTGCGCCAGGAAATCTTCACAAATCAGATTGCTTTGCCCGTCACCACGCAGAATCATATTCGTTGTAGCGATTGAAAACATATCGTCACGAATTTCTATTCCGTGAATTTGCTGTTGCTTGATGTGCTTGCGTTCTGTATCATTCTTTGCCGCTCGCAGCATTTTGTGCATTCCGGAAATCAAAAATCCCCCTGTGCCGCAGCACGGGTCAAATATAACATCGGTAGGTTTCAAATCCACCAATTCACAGAACAATTCCGTAATATGACGGGGCGTAAGTACAACGCCCAAAGCCTGCCCGTCACCGCCTGAATAGGAAACAAATTCACCGTAAAAGCGACCCAGATAATCTTCACGCCCGTTTGATACAATCGCCTGAAAAATATTGTTGTTGATATATTCTGCAAAATATTTCAGAGGTGTTTTATCGCCCAGATCCTGACGCTTTGTATTTAACTGCGGTCTGTCCTTTATCAGCGTGAATTGATTTAGCACACGCTGCTTTTTAACTTCCGGGGCAACTTTTGCACGTTGCAGATTCTTTTCAAGATACTGGTACAGAATAGCACCGTCTGTGTTGCTTTCCAGTGTGTCACCTGTCAACTGATTCAGATTAAAGCCGTATTCTTTTTCACGCAAAGCAAGAAGAATTGCAGATACAACAAGCGGCTTTTCATCTTCTCCAAGCCCGCCGTAATTCCGCAGATATTCGTGCAGTTCCTTTGCCTTTTTCAGAATATCAGCAAGTTCAATATCTTCCGGCGGCGTTTCTTCAAGTACAAGCTGCTTGTAATATTCCACAATATGAGCTGCTGAAAAGTTTTCAAATGTCTGAACTTCCGGCAGCCACTTATAACCGTTCTTATCTACAAATAGCGGCTGTAAAGTATGGTGCTTGCTATCACCAGCATTGCCGAACGCAAAAACCTTTTTGTAAGTGGTTTTCTGCAAGATGTGCTGTGCATAGTGCAACGCACCGTTGACGGCATAATCTGTTGTTGCCTGTACAGTCATAGAAATAGTGCCGTCTGCGTCTTTTACGCAGAGGTTCGCACGGTCCGCCTTATCTTCCATGACAAGCACAAAATCATCTACAACCGCCGTGTATTCTGGAAATCCTGCCTTGCCTGTCTGGTGCTTTGACGCTGTTTTCAGTGCGTCATTGATAGGAACAATGTTACTGCCTTGTGTGTCTGCCTGAATGCCTGCTTCAACCAACAAATCATGTATGTATAAATCGAAATTCGCTTCTTTTTTTGCCATAGTTTCGCGCCCCTGACTTTCTATGTGTATTTTGGGTGCAAAAACCCAAATATAAGAATATCATAAATCGGAGGAAATCTCAATCCGGCTATCATGAAAATCCACGAAGAAAATCTGTTGCTTGCCCTATCCTTTCTATCACTTATCATTTTCCATTTTCCATCTTCCAGTATCTTACAGTCTGCATTGTTTTCAACCCGCTTCACACCTTACATAAGAAAAAACTCCCCCTGATCTCCTGTTGCGGAAATTAGGGGGAGTTGATGCTTTACTTGTGCTTTCTCAAGCCCTCACGCGATTACTTGCGGGGATTTTTGATAGCAGCCTGAGCAGCGGCCAGACGTGCGATAGGCACACGGAAGGGAGAGCAGCTGACGTAGTCCAGACCAACCTTGTGGCAGAACTCGACGCTGGAAGGATCGCCGCCGTGCTCGCCGCAGATGCCCAGACCCAGGTCGGGACGGGTCTCACGGCCATCATGTGCAGCCATCTTGACCAGCTTGCCGACGCCGACCTGGTCCAGATGCTGGAACGGATCGCTCTCGTAGATCTTGTTCTCGTAGTAAGCGCCCAGGAACTTGGCAGCATCGTCACGGCTGAAGCCGAAGGTCATCTGGGTCAGGTCGTTGGTGCCGAAGCTGAAGAACTCAGCCTCCTTGGCGATCTCGCCGGCAGTCAGAGCTGCACGGGGGATCTCGATCATGGTGCCGACCAGATACTTCATGTCAACGCCGGAAGCCTTGATGAGCTCGTCTGCGACCTTGACGACAACGTCCTTGACGAACTTCAGCTCCTTGACCTCGCCGACCAGCGGGATCATGATGTGCGGAGTGATGATATAACCGGTCTCAGCAGAGACGTTCAGAGCTGCCTTGATAACAGCGCGAGTCTGCATTGCTGCGATCTCGGGGTAGGTGACAGCCAGACGGCAGCCACGATGGCCCATCATGGGGTTGAACTCGTGCAGAGAAGCAACAACATTCTTCAGGTCATCGAAGGTCATGCCCATGTCGGCAGCCAGCTCCTTGATATCCTCGTCCTTGCTGGGCAGGAACTCGTGGAGAGGCGGGTCCAGATAACGGATGGTCATCGGGCGCTCACCCATGATGCGGTACATCGCCTCGAAGTCACCCTGCTGGAACGGCTCGACCTTGGCCAGAGCAGCCTCGCGCTCTTCCACGGTACGTGCGCAGATCATCTCACGGACAGCCTTGATGCGGTCCTCAGCGAAGAACATATGCTCGGTACGGCAGAGGCCGATGCCCTCAGCACCCAGGTCAACTGCCTGCTGTGCGTCGCGCGGGTTATCGGCGTTGGTCATGACCAGCAGCTGACGAGCGGCGTCTGCCCAGCCCATGAAGCGGTTGAAGTTCTTGTTGCCGGTGGCGGCGACGGTAGCGACCTGCTCGCCGTAGATGTTGCCAGTGGAGCCGTCGATGGAGATCCAGTCGCCCTCGACGAACTTGTGGCCGTTGAGCTCGAAGGTCTTAGCCTCTTCGTCGATCTTCACGTCGTTGTCGTTGCCGCAGCCGGAGACACAGCAGGTACCCATACCACGAGCAACAACGGCTGCGTGGCTGGTCATGCCGCCGCGGACGGTCAGGATGCCCTGAGACACCTGCATGCCGACGATATCCTCGGGAGAGGTCTCCAGACGGACCAGAACGACCTTCTTCATCTTGCCGGACTTGACCATCTCCTCAGCCTCTTCGGCGGTGAAGACGATCTGGCCACAGGCAGAACCGGGAGAAGCTGCCAGGCCCTTGCCGACGACCTCAGCAGCCTTCAGGGCAGCTGCGTCGAACTGGGGATGCAGCAGGGTATCCAGCTGCTTGGGCTCCACGCGCAGGACAGCCTCCTGCTCGGTGATCATGCCCTCGTCCACCAGGTCACATGCGATCTGCAGAGCAGCCTGAGCGGTACGCTTGCCGTTACGGGTCTGCAGCATATACAGGTGGCCGTCCTCAATGGTGAACTCCATATCCTGCATATCGCGGAAGTAGTTCTCCAGACGGGTAGCGATCTCAACGAACTGGTCGTAGACCTCAGGCATCTGCTCGTGCAGATGGCTGATGGGAGACGGAGTGCGGACACCAGCAACGACGTCCTCGCCCTGTGCATTGATGAGGTACTCGCCCATCAGCTTCTTAGCGCCGGTGGCGGGGTCACGGGTGAATGCAACGCCGGTGCCGGAGCGGTCGCCGGAGTTACCGAAAGCCATCTGCTGGACGTTGACAGCGGTGCCCCACTCGTAGGGGATCTCGTTCATCTTACGATAGACGTTTGCACGGGGGTTGTCCCAGCTGCGGAAGACGGCCTTGACAGCCTCGATGAGCTGGTCCTTGGGGTCCTGGGGGAAGGGCTTGCCCTCGTTGTCCTCGTAGATCTTCTTGAAGGTGCCGACCAGCTCCTTCAGGTCGTCAGCAGTCAGGTCAACGTCGTTCTTGACGCCCTTGACTTCCTTCAGCTTGTCGATCTCGACCTCGAACAGGCTCTTCGGGACCATCATGACGACGTCGGCGAACATCTGCACGAAGCGGCGGTAGCAGTCATATGCGAAGCGGGGGTTGTTGGTCTTCTTGGCCAGACCCTCGACAGCCTCATCGTTCAGGCCGAGGTTCAGGATGGTATCCATCATGCCGGGCATGGACTGACGTGCGCCGGAACGGACGGAGACCAGCAGCGGGTTCTCGTTGTCGCCGAAGGTCTTGCCGGTGATCTTCTCGAGGCCCTTGACGTGCTCGAAGATGTCAGCGGTGATCTCGTCGTTGATCTGGCGGCCGTCTGCGTAGTACTGGGTGCAGGCCTCGGTGGTGATGGTGAAGCCCTGCGGCACCGGCATACCGGCTGCGGTCATCTCAGCCAGACCAGCGCCCTTGCCGCCCAGAATGTTCTTCATGGTGACCTTGTCGCCGCCAAAGGCATCGTTGCCTTCGCTGAAGTAGTACAGATACTTTTTGCTCATGCGTGTTTACCTCCCAAATGGTAGCCGCTGGCGCGAAGCACGGCGGTCTTATCGTTGCTCTGCTTGTCATACGATAAACATTTCTCTGTGAATGCTAAACTATTATACCAAAATTTCACGTCTATTCCATCGGGCAAATCACCGAATTTGTTTGATATTTTTTGTGCAAACCCTTGCATTTTACTCACTTTTTGGGTAATATAAAATGGGAAAGATTTGAAGAGGATTTTCGAGTTCTGATGCCGTTTTTGGGCAGTTGGATACAACTTTCTATCCATTAAACTTTCTGCCGTTCTTGTTTGTCTTCCATCTTTCCGAATTTCTTCTATCTTGGATACAACATTTCCTCTTCCGCAGGGGTCTGCACAGCTTCTGCGAGAGGCGGTTTTGGAGGAGGTTTTTCTCTATGCAGAACATTGATGCATCCGCACTGGCTGCCGCAAAGGCAAAGCTCGACGCTGCCGAGGCCCAGCGCGAAGAGGCGCTGCTGCGCCACATCGCAAACGGCGTGGACATCCGCAGCCGCAATGTGGAAATCGGCTCCGAAGTGGTCATTGCCCCGGGAGCCGTCATCCTCGCAGGCACCATCCTGCGCGGCAAGACCACCATCGGCGCAGGCTGCGTCATCGGCCCCAACACCCTCATCGAGGACAGCACCGTGGACGAAGGCACCACCGTCAACGCCAGCCAGGTCTACAGCAGCCACCTCGGCCCCCACAACAATATCGGCCCCTTCACCCATGTGCGCATCAACACCGTCACCGGCTGCGGTGTGCATCTGGGCGCTTATGTCGAGACGAAGAACTCCAACTTCGCCCGGGGCAACACCGTCAGTCACCTGACCTACATCGGCGACAGCGATGTGGGCAAGTACTGCAACTTCGGCTGCGGCACCGTCACCTGCAACTACGACGGCAAGGACAAGTTCCGCACTCAGATCGGCGACTACTGCTTCATCGGCTGCAACACCAACCTTGTCGCCCCCGTCACCATCGGCGACGGGGCCTACACCGCCGCCGGCAGCACCATCACCAAGGACGTCCCCCCGCAGGCTCTTGGCATCGCCCGGGAGCGTCAGACCAACCTCGACGGCTGGGCTGAGCCGAAGATGGAGGCGTACATTATAAAGAAGCAGAAACTCGAAAAAGAGCAGGGTTAAGGTTTCCGTTTTTGCTCCCCTCCGACTCTGCCCAGAGCGTCGGTTCCGCATCCGGTGCTTTCCATCTGCCCCGGCGCACGTTCCGCATCCGTGCGCCGGGGCATTTTATGCTTTTTGTGTATCTTTTTGCGCGCGCGTATGTTATAATAACATATTGTTCGAAAACAGATCCAACGTAAAAAAGGCAGAATATATCATATGAACACCAATGACATCTGGCTCATTGCCGGCCTCGGCAATCCGGAGCCGAAATACGACGGCACCCGTCACAACGCAGGCTTTGCCGCGCTGGACTATCTGGCCGGCAAGTGGGGCATCTCCGTCTCCAAGACCAAGTTTCAGGGCCTGTGGGGGCAGGGCGAGGTGGACGGCCACAAGGTCGTGCTCCTGAAGCCCCTGACTTATATGAACCTCTCGGGCGACTCCATCGGCCCGCTGGCGGGCTTCTTCAAGATCCCTGCCGACCACGTCATCGTCCTGTGCGACGACATCACCCAGGACCCCGGCAAGCTGCGCATCCGGCCCTCCGGCTCTGCGGGCGGCCACAACGGCCTCAAGAGCATCATCGCCCGCCTCGGCGGCGAGAACTTCCCCCGCATCCGCATCGGCGTGGGCGCAAAGCCCCGCCCGGACTACGATTTGGCCGACTGGGTGCTGGGCAGGTTCCCGCCCGACGACGCCAAGGCCCTCGCCGGCCGCTGCCCCGACATCGCAGCCGCCGCAACTCTCATCATGGACGGCAAGCTGGGTCTGGCGCAGAGCAAGTATAACGGGTAATCCCTCTCAGGCGCTGACGCGCCAGCTCCCCCAGAGGGGGAGCCCTTGGCAGGCCGGGCCACTTCACGCTGCCCGCCGAAAGCCCGCGCATACGCAAAAGGCCGGGCCCCGCTTACACGGGCAGCGGCATCTGAACAGGCACCTCCCCCAGACAACAGGGCACTATCGCTTCCGACAAAAGAAACCTCTCTCATCCAGCGCAAGCCTGACCGACACGCCAGTGGCTCTCCCCATGGGAGAGCTGGCATCGCGCAGCGATGACTGAGAGGGCTGAAAGGAGGTCCACCATGTACGAAGCGCTCCTGAAAAACACCCCTGAATACCAGAAGACAACGGCCAGCCTCGCCTCCCCCGGCCCGGCGGCGCTGTTCGGTCTGCCTCCGGCAGGCCGGGCATTGCTCTACGCCGCGCTCCAGAAGGACACGGGCCGCATCCTCTGCGTCGTCACGCCCGGCGAGGCCGAGGCCACCCATTTTGCCGACGACCTCAAGACGCTGGGGCTCTCGGCGGCGGTGTTCCCGCCCCGGGACTTCATGCTCCGTCCCGTCGAGGGCGCGGGCCGCGAGTACGAGTACCGGCGTCTGTCGGTGCTGGGCGCGCTGGCGGGCGGACGGCTGAACGCCGTCTGCGTCCCCGCCGAGGCCCTGCTCCAATACACTGTGCCGCAGGATGAGTTCCAGAAAAACACCCTCACCCTCAAGCCCGGCATGGTCTACAACCGCGAAGCGCTGGTGGAGCGGCTCTTCGCCGCCGGATATGTGCGGCGAAGTCAGGTGGACGGCCCGGGACAGTTCAGCGTCCGGGGCGACATCGTGGACATCTACGCCCCCGATATGCGCCAGCCCGCCCGTGTGGAGTACTGGGACGACGAGATAGACTCTCTCGCCTCTTTCGACCTGCTGACCCAGCGGCGGGACGGTGCGCTGGAAAAAATCTATCTTTCCCCCGCCCGTGAGGTGCTGTTCGGCAGCACCGCCGACACGGCGGAGGCCCTCCGCGCCGCCCAGAAGAAAGCCCGGGGCAAGCGCCGCACCGCCCTCGAAAAGGCCATGGAGTCCGACCTCGCCCAGCTGGACAGCGGCGTCATGCCCGAGGCTATGGACAAATACTACGGTCTGCGGTACGAGACGCCCGCCACATTGCTGGACCACCTGAGCAGCCCCATCTTCATCCTCGACGAGGTGGGCGGCATCCGGGACGCCCAGAAGGCCACCGAGTTCCGCCGCAGCGAAGAGCTGACCGGCCTGCTCGAGGAGGGCGTCATCTGCCCCGGCCTCGATGTGCTCTACCAGACGATGGATGACCTCGCCATTGCGGCGCAGGACCAGAGCACCCTGCTCTGCGAGAACTTCCTGCGGGGCATGAACGAGTTCAAGCTGAAAGACCTCATCAACGCCGAGGCGTTCGCGGCCCCCAACTGGGGCGGCGACCTCGCTTCTCTGCGGGAAGACCTCGACCCACTGGTCCAGCAGGGGTACGCCGTGGCCCTTTTCGCCGGCACGCCCAAGGGTGCAGCGGCCCTCACCCGCGATTTGGCTGACAAGGGTTATGCCGTCAGCATGAGCCGGGACGTCCGGCCCGCGAAAGGTCTGGTTCAGGTACTGCCCGGCCACCTCACGGCGGGCTGCACCTTCCCGTTCGCCCGCGTGGCGGTCATCTCGTCCCGGCGTCACGGTCTGGACGACGAGGCCGCCGAAAACAAAAAGCGCAAGAAGAACAAAAACGCCCTGTCCAGCCTCTCGGACATCAAGCCCGGCGACTATGTGGTGCATCAGAGCCACGGCATCGGTATGTATGCGGGCATCCAGCGTCTCGAGGTGCAGGGCGCCATCAAAGACTATCTGAAAATCCAGTATTCCGGCTCCGACGTGCTGTATGTGCCGGTCACTCAGCTCGATCTGCTGAGCCGCTACACCGCCCCCGGCGACGAGGAAAAGGTGAAGCTTGCAAAGCTGGGCGGCACCGAGTGGCAGCGCACCCGCGCCAAGGTCAAAAAGGCCACCGAAGAGATGGCCCAGGAGCTCATCGAGCTCTACGCCCGCCGCCGTCAGGCCACAGGCTACGCCTTCCCCGCCGACGGCGAGTGGCAGAGCGATTTCGAGTCCCGCTTCGAGTACGACGAGACGGACGACCAGCTCACCGCCACCGCCGAGATCAAGAAGGACATGGAAAAGGGCTGGCCCATGGACCGTCTGCTCTGCGGCGACGTGGGCGTCGGCAAAACAGAGGTCGCCTTCCGCGCGGCCTTCAAGTGCGTCATGGGCGGCAAGCAGTGCGCCATTCTGGCCCCCACCACCCTGCTGGCGTGGCAGCACTACAACAGCATCATCTCCCGCATGGAAGCGTTCCCGGTGAAAGTCGGGCTGCTCTCCCGCTTCCGCACCGCCAAGCAGCAGAAAGAGACCCTGCGGGGCCTGCAGGCCGGCAGCGTGGACATCGTCATCGGCACCCACCGCCTCCTCTCCAAGGACGTCCGGTTCCACGACCTGGGCCTTGTCATCATCGACGAGGAGCAGCGTTTTGGCGTCAAGCACAAGGAGAAGCTGAAAGAGAACTTCATCGGCGTGGACATGCTGACCCTCTCGGCCACCCCCATCCCCCGCACCCTGAACATGGCCATGAGCGGCATCCGCGACCTCTCCACCATCGAGCAGCCGCCCATCGAGCGCCAGCCGGTGGAGACATTCGTGTTGGAATACAATGACGTCATCCTCGCCGAAGCCATGAAAAAGGAGCTGGCCCGGGGCGGTCAGGTCTACTACCTGCACAACCGGGTGGACAACATCGAGTCCTGCGCCGCCCATGTCAGCCAGATGGTACCCGGGGCGCGGGTGGGCATCGCCCACGGCAAGATGACCGAGGAAGAGCTGAACCCCGTCTGGCAGCATCTGCTGAACGGCGAGATCGACATCCTCGTCTGCACCACCCTCATCGAGACGGGCATTGACGTGCGCAACTGCAACACCCTCATCATCGAGGACGCCGACCGGATGGGTCTGGCCCAGCTGTACCAGATCCGGGGCCGCGTGGGCCGCTCGGGCCGGAAAGCCTACGCCTACTTCACCTTCCGGCGGGACAAGACCCTCACCGACATCGCCCAGAAGCGGCTTTCGGCTATCCGGGAGTTCACAGCCTTCGGCTCCGGCTTCCGCATCGCCATGCGCGACTTACAAATTCGCGGCGCAGGCAGTCTGCTGGGCCACAGCCAGCACGGCCACATGGAGGCCGTGGGCTATGACCTCTATGTCAAGATGCTGGGTCAGGCCATTGCCCGGGCCAAGGGCGAGCCCATCCAGCGGGACAAGAGCGAATGCCTCGTGGACCTGCGGGTGGACGCCTTCATCCCGGAGAAGTATATCGCCGACGGCCCGGGCCGCATCGAGGCCTACAAGCGCATCGCCGCCATCCAGACCCCCGAGGACGCCGCCGACGTGCTGGACGAACTCATCGACCGCTACGGCGACCCGCCGCCCTCTGTCAGCGACCTCGTGAACGTCTCGCTGGTGCGCGTACAGGCTGCCGCCGTGGGCGTCTACGAAGTCACCCAGAAGAAGGATACCCTGCTGTTACAGGTGGAGACGCTGGACGTGGCCATGATACGCGGCCTGCTCATCGCTTTCAATGGCCGGGTGACGGCAGGAGCCGGCACCAAGCCCTACCTCTCGGTGACTCTCCAACCCGACGAAAAGCCGCTGGAACTGCTGCAAAGCATCCTCAAGGCGATGGCCGACATCCTTGCTGCCCCGCCGGAAGAAAACACCGGCAAAAAATAAATTTCACTAGGAGTACACTTATGAAGAAGAAACTCATCGCGCTCGTCTGCGCCCTCGCTCTGGCCGTCGGCCTCGTGGGCTGCAGCCTCTCCACCCCGGATTCCGTAGGCACCATCGGTGACGTGGACATCTCTTCCGGCCTCTATCTGCTGGCCCAGTTCGATGCCTACCAGACCGCCGCCGACCTCGCTTCCGACGACCAGGACGCCACCAAGGTGTCCAGCTTCCTCAAGGCCACCATCACCGTCGATGACGCCACCGGCGAGACCGCCGTGGTCAACGACTATGTGGCCCAGAAGACCCTCGAGAACCTCGAGTCCTACGCCGCCATCGAGACCCGTTTCGATGAGCTGGGCGGCGTTCTGACCCTCGACGAGGAGACCCAGGCCGACAGCTACGCCTCCCAGCTGATGGAGCAGAACGGCGACCTCTACAAGGCCAACGGCATCGGCCTCGACACCCTCAAGCGGTTCGAGCGCATCCTCATCAAGAGCAACGACCTGCTCGAGATGTGCTACGGCACCGACGGCGAGACCCCCGTCTCCGACGCAGAGCTGACCAGCCACCTCGAGGACGAGATGGTCTACATCCGCTATGTGGTCGTGCCGCTCTACAACACCAGCACCTTCGCTTTTGCTGATGATGACCAGCGCACCCAGATGCTCGAGCTGGCTCAGACCGCCGCCGAGAGCTGCAACGCTGCCATCCCTGATGGGGCCAGCGCCCAGACCTCCGCTTTCAGCGCCGCCGTCGCCGCCGCCCTGCCCGACATCTACGCGGTGCTGGATGGCGAGCCCTCTTCCGACGCGTCTTCCCTCTCCACTGCCCTGCTGGGTTCTGACAACATCGATTCCACCTTTTCCGAGGAAGGCTCCGCCGACGTCGTCCGCGCCCTCAAGCCCGGCGAGGCCGCCGCCGTGCAGTATTCCAGCTATGCGCTGATGATGCTCGTCCGTCTCGACCCGCTGGACGCTGATACGCTGGACAGCCTCCGCGCACAGGCCCTCTCCGACATGAAGAGCGGCGAGCTGCAGGACAGCCTTCAGTCCTATGGCGCCCAGCTGCCCCACGCTCTGGATTCTGCCGCCATGAAGAAGATGCCGGCTTCTAAAATCAAGAATAAGCAGTAATTTTCCTTAAAAATAATACAAAAGCTCCGGGAATCTGTTGATTCCCGGAGCTTTTCTGTTCTCATACTGCTTTTCAGATCCCGCTTCGGCCTTCTCAGGCTGTGGCGGGCGGCCCGACATTTTCTAACGCATTCTGATGCGATCCGACGTTTTTATCCATTCTCTCGAAAACAATGCAGATGCATCATTTTTCTTATATTTCGGCGTTATTTTCGCCTTCTAGAGCATCTCAGAATGGGCAGTTTTTGCGTTTTTGAGTTTCCATAATTTTCCAGTCAATACCTCTTCGACTGGTCTTCACCCTGATTATAGATGAATCGCTCTCCAATGTCAATAGCCCAGCGCCTATCAAAAGCCCAAGGGCGAGGCCCCTTGCGGAACCTCGCCCTCAGACTATGTGAGATAAATCACTACATGCGCGAACATATAATGTTTATCATTACAGGCCGTGTGCCTGTAATACCTGTTTTACAGCAATTCAACTTTTTAACGCAACAGCAGCAGCGTTGAATTGCATATTGCAAACATGCTGTTATCCTGAACATTTTCATATACAAGGACTTCGTGGTCTGCCTCGATGGGTTCAGTATAGTGCATTTTTACAGGATTGTCAATATATGGTATTATTTTCGACATTTTAGCCAATCAGGAGCCGTGAAAAACAGCAAAATGCTCTGCCTGCACAGGGACAGATGGCCGTGAGCCCGTTCATTCTTTTACTGCCTTTTCAAACTCCGCTTCCAGTGCCTCGTTGACGGCGCGGACGGCGGCGGCATCGGGTTTGATGGCCGTGCGGTCGTAGGTGAACAGGCCGTTCACCTCGTCCTCCACGTCGGTCAGCTGGGTGTACACCAGCGCCGACAGGCCCTTTTTCAGCTGCGGGAGAATCGTCTTGCGCTGCAAATCGCAGTAGCGCTCGGTCAGCTCTGCCCGGCTTCTGGCCGTGCCGTAGCCGTAGGTCTTGCGGGGCGGCTCATGGCCGGGCATGGGCCATGCAATGCCTCCGTACTCGCTGAGGGCCACCGTGCGCACCTTCGGGCGGATGCGGAGCGGATAGAAGTAGTTGTGGAGGGAATGCACATCTCCCCCGCCCCGGTCGAACCAGCCGCTGGCCTCGTCCACCGGACGGGACGGGTCGAGGGCGCGGAGGGTCTCGGTGGCTTTCCACGCATCGAACTGGCCCCACCCCTCGTTGAACGGCACCCAGCACCCGATGCAGGGGTGCCGACCCAGCGCAGCTACCGTGTCGGCCAACTCCCGGGCGTACTCCTCCCGGCTGTGGGCGCTGCCCCGGCCCAGAAAGCCCCACAGCAGCTTCCCGTCCGGGGCGCGGCGCATCAGGGGCTGTAAGGCGTTGGTCAGGTAGGTGACGTACCACATCGGGTAGGCCCCGCCGCCGTTGACCATATCCTGCCAGACGATGATGCCCAGCTTATCGCAGTGGTAGTACCAGCGCTCCGGCTCGATTTTTGCGTGCTTGCGCAGCAGGTTGAAGCCCAGCTCCCGCACGGTGTGCAGCTCGTGCTCCACAGCCGCGTCGGAGGGCGGGGTGTAGAGGCCGTCGGGCCAATAGCCCTGGTCCAGCAGGCCGTTGAGCAGGATGGGCCTGCCGTTCAGGAAAAACCGCCGGATGCCCTTTGCGTCCTCTTTGCACTCCCACTTGCGGAGGGCAAAATAGCTGTGGACGGTGTCGAAGCCCTCTTCTTCGCCCTGGGTCGTGCCGACGGTCAAATCGTAGAGGAAGGGGCTGTCGGGGCTCCACGGGAAGAAATGCTCTTCGGCGATGTTCAGGGTCACTTCGCCGTCCCGGTCGGCCTCGTCGCTGCCCCAGTCCTCGGCGATGGTCACGCCGCCGGCCCGCACCACGGCCCAGAGGTTCACCGCGCCGCCGGGCTTTGCAGTGTGGACTTTCACCGTCACGGTCCGGGCGTCGTAGTCCGGGGTGACAGTCAGCGTATCAATGTAATTTTCCGGCACCCGCTCCAGCCAGACCGTCTGCCAGATGCCGCTCTGGGCCGGGTAGAACATCCCGCCGGGCTTGAGAGTCTGCTTTCCCCTCGCCTGCGTTCCGGTGCCGGTGGGGTCCTGCACGGCCACCCAGAGGGTGTTGCGGCCCTGCGGGCGGAGCAGGTCGGTGATGTCCAGCGTAAAGGGCCAGTAGCCGCCCCGGTGTCCCCCGGCCAGACGGCCATTGACCTCCACCGCGCAGGCGTAGTCCACAGCCCCGAAGTGGAGCAGGACGCGCCCGCCCTCGCCCGCCGGGGGCGTGAAGGTGCGGTGATAGTGGAGCCACTGGCCGGGCTGCAGCGTCCGGCCCACGCCGGAGGCTTTCGCCTCGGGCGAATAGGGTACGAGGATAGCGCCATCCCACTTTGCCGGGAACTCCGAGCTCTGGGTGATGGCGTAGTCCCACGGGCCGTTCAGGTTGACATAGCTGTCCCGGCGCATGCTCGGGCGGGGATATTCGGGGAGCGGATGCATGGAACTACCTCACATTCACTTTTTATAGGCTGCGGCCAGCTTTTCCAGTGCGGGCAGGCTGCGCTTCACCTTCTCGGTGTCGATGCAGTAGGCAAAGCGGACATAGCCCTTGACGCCGAAGGTGTCGCTGGGGACCAGCAGCAGATCGAACTCCCGGGCCTTGAGGCAGAAGGTGTTGGCGTCCTCTTCCAGCGCCTTCGGGAAGATATAAAATGTGCCGCCGGGGCGCTCCACCTCAAAGCCCAGCTCGGTGAGCTTATCGTACAGCAGGTTCATGTTCGTCTCGTAGACGGACAGATCGCTGGTGACGTCGAGGCACTCGGCAGTGGCTTTCTGGATGACGCTGGGCGGGCAGTTGTGGCCGGTGAAGCGGGAGATCTGGGCCATCATGTCCACCAGCACGTCTTCGCCCTCGCAGCCGGGCCGGACGGCCACATAGCCCAGACGTTCGCCGGGCAGGCTCAGGCTCTTGGAGAAGGAGAAGCAGGTCAGGGTGTGGGGGTAGAACGCTGCCGGGTAAGGCACCTTTTTGCCGTCGAAGGCGATGTCGCGGTAGGGCTCGTCGCTGACGAGGAAGATGTTGTGGCCGAAAGCCTTGCTCTTTTCGGTCAGGAGGTCGGCCAGACGGGTCAGGGTCTCGGCGGAGTAGACGACGCCGGTGGGGTTGTTCGGGGTGTTGATGAGGACGCAGGTGACGTTCTCGGTCAGCATCTCTTCAAAGGCGTCGAGATTCGGCTGGAACGCCGGCGCCTGGGGCGGCACGACTTTCAGCACAGCGCCGGTCCCCTCCACATAGGGGCCGTACTCGGGGAAGTAGGGGGCGAAGGTCAGCACCTCGTCGCCGGGCTTGGTCACAGCGCGGATGGCGTGGGCGATAGCGCCCGCCGCACCGGTGGTGGGGAAAATATCCTTCTGCTCATAGGGCAGGCCGAAGGTCTTTGCCAGATGGGCCGCAACGGCGGTGCGGAAGCCCGGGTCGCCCTGACTGGGGCAGTAGCCGTGGAGGGCGACAGGCTCTTCCTCGGCCAGCAGGGTCTGCATGGCTTTGGTGAACTTGTCCGGGCAGGGGACGCTGGGATTGCCCAGCGAGTAGTCGAACACGTTCTCATAGCCTATCTCGGCGGCGCGCCGTTTGCCGTACATGAAAGTCTCGCGGATGACGCTCTTGTGGCCCAGCATGGCGCGGTAAGTCTCGTTCAGCATAATACGTTCCCTCTTTTTCTTATTGATCCTCTTCCGGCAGAGCGGAGGCATAGCTCTGCTCCACCTTCACCATACAGCAGTATCCCGGGTCCTGCTCCTTGACGAAATTGCACATCTCGGCCAGCCGCGCGTCCTTGTCGCCGGTGTAGCCCGCCGGGAACACGAGGTCGAACAGCACGTTGGTGTGGCTGTCCCCCGGCACGATGCGCAGGTCATGGATGGATAGACGGGGGTCCATCTGGCGGGCTTTTTCCATCAAACGGCTCCGCAGGACGCCTACGGCGGCGTCCGACGTCACGATGGGGTCGTAGTGGATGGTGACCTGTAAGTGGTCTTTTTTCAGAAAATCCCGCTCGATGTTATCGATGATGTCGTGGGCTTCCAGCGGGTCGGCCTCGGCGGGGAACTCGATGTGGAGCGAGGCGAACTGATGCCCCGGGCCGTAGTCGTGGACCATCAGATCGTGGACGCCCAGCACCCCCGGGTAGCTCATGACGGTGTGCTCGATGTGCTCCACCAGCTCCGGCGAGGGGCTCTCGCCCAGCAGGGGGCTGAGGGTGTCCATCATAAGCCCCCAGCCCGACCAGAGGATGAACGCCGCCACGGCCACGCCCATGAGGCCGTCCAGCACGTCCCAGCCCGTCAGGTGGGAGAGGACGGTGGACAGGAGCACGGCGCCGGTGGTCAGCACATCGTTCCGGCTGTCGGCGGCGGTGGCCATCAGAGTCTCGGAGTTGATGCGCTGTCCGATGGTCTTGTTGAAGCGGCTCATCCAGAGCTTGACGCCGATGGACGCCGCCAGCACCCCCACACTGAGCCAGCTGAACACCACTGCCGTCGGGTGGAGCACTTTGAGCACAGATTCTTTCAGCAGCGAAAGCCCGATGGCGAGGATGGTGACGCAGACCACGAGGCCCGCCAGATATTCGTACCGGGCGTGGCCGTAGGGGTGCTTTTCGTCCGGGCCTTTGGCCGCCAGCCGGAAGCCCACAAGGCTTACCACGTTGGACGAGGCGTCCGAGAGGTTGTTCAGGGCATCGGCCATGATGGCGATGGAGCCGAACAGCGTCCCCGCCGCCAGCTTGCCCAGACAGAGCAGGAGATTGCAGGCCATGCCCACAAGGCTGGCCAGATTGCCGTAGGCCGTGCGGACGGCGGCGTTCTTGGTATCGTCCGGGTGCCGGACGAACAGGCGGATGAGCAGTTGTGTCATAAAATTCCCTCTCAGCAGGTATTTCGATGCTACCAGTATAGCACTGCACTTTATGGTTTTGAAGTATTTCGGTAAAATTTTTCGGGTATGCAAAGCCCCCGGCGGGGAAGTTCCCTGCCGGGGGCGGCGTTTTCAGCGCAAAGGGCCTTACTTATCGGAAGGCTTGCTCAAGTCGATGCTGCGGATGATCTTGCGCACGGGCAGCACGCTCTTGGCGTTCATGGACAGCTCGTCCACGCCCATCCGCAGGAAGGTCTCGGTGAGGGCAGTGTCCGCGCCCAGCTCGCCGCAGATGCCCACCCAGATGCCGTGGCGGTGGCCCGCGTCGATGGTCATCTTGATGGCCCGGAGCACAGCGGGGTGGTGCGGGTTGAAGAAGGGCTCCAGCTTTGCGTTCTGGCGGTCCAGAGCGCAGGTGTACTGGGTCAGATCGTTGGTGCCGATGGAGAAGAAGTCGCACTCCTCGGCCAGCTCGTCGGCGATGAGGACCGCGGCGGGCGTCTCGATCATGGTGCCGACCTCCAGCTTCTCGTCGAACTTCTTGCCCTCAGCCCGCAGTTCCGCGCGGCACTCGTCCAGCACGGCCTTGGCGTCCTGCAGCTCCCGCAGGCTGGTGATCATGGGGAACATGACGCTCATGTTGCCGTAAGCGGAAGCGCGGAGCAGGGCGCGCAGCTGGGTCTTGAAGAAGTCCTTCCGGGTCAGGCAGATGCGGATGGCGCGGTAGCCCAGCGCGGGGTTCTCCTCGTGGTCCAGCTTCATGTAGTCCACGGTCTTGTCTGCGCCGATGTCGCAGGTGCGGACGACCACCTTGCGGGGTGCAAGGCTCTCGAGCACCTGCTTGTATGCCTCAAACTGGTAGTCCTCCGTCGGGAAGTCCTTGCAGTTGAGGTAGACGAACTCGGTGCGGAAGAGGCCGACGCCGTCGGCGTCGTTCTGCTGCACAGCGCCCACGTCGCTCATGCCGCCGATGTTGGCAAAGACGTTGATGGTCTTGCCGTCGAGGGTGGTGTTGGACTTTCCCTTCAGCTCCTGCAGCAGGGCCTGCTTTTTCTGGTCTTCCTGCTGGCGCTTTTTCAGGCTCTTGAGCAGGTCGGGGGTGGGGTCAACGTAGACACAGGCGTTGTAGCCATCCACGACCGCCATCCTGCCGTCCCAGTCGTCCTGGATGATCTTGCACTGGATAAGGGCGGGGATGTTCATGCTGCGGGCGAGGATGGCGGTGTGGCTGTTGGAGCTGCCCTCCCGGGTGATGAAGCCCAGCAGCAGGCTCTTGTCCATGCGGACCGTCTCGGACGGGGCCAGGTCCTCGGCCACGAGGATGCTGGGCTCCGTCCCCTGCAAAGTAGCATTGTCCACGCCCTGCAGGATGTCGAGGATGGCCTGTGCAATGTCGATGACGTCGGCGCTGCGGGCCTGCAAATAGGGGTCATCCATGGCGGCGAAGACGGCGGCCTGATTGTCGCCGGCGGTCTTGACGGCGTACTCAGCGCACTTGTGCTGGCCGTTGATGATCTCCTTGATGGCGTCCACGAAGTCGTCGTCATCCAGCATCATGGCGTGGATGTTGAACACCTCGGCGATGTCCTCGCCGGCCTCGGCCAGAGCCTTCTCGTACAGAGCGGTCTGCTGGTCGATGGCCTTGGCGCGGGCGTCCTCAAAACGGGCCACTTCAGCGGCGGTGTCGGCCACTTCGGCGGCAGAGATGACGGTATCTTTTTTCTTATAGATCTTCAGCTTTCCGATGGCAATGCCATTCAGGATGCTTCTACCGGTACCTACCTGCATCGCAATTTCTCCTTATTCTTGCTGTTTTGTGTTCCGTAACAAAAAGCCCCCGCAGGACATTCCCCGCAAGGGCTTCTCATCACGCTGGGCGATCAGACGTTCTCGCTCAGGAAGTTCTGGATAGCTTCGGCGCAGGCGGCTTCGTCATCGCCCTCCACCTTGATGGTGACGGTGTCGCCCTGCTTGACGCCCATGCCCATCAGGGCCATCAGCTTGCGCAGGTCGCAGGTCTTGCCGCCCTTTTCGAGGGTGGCGGTGCTGGCAAAGCCCTTGGCCACCTTGACGAGCAGACCGGCGGGACGGGCATGGATGCCGCAGGCATCCTTAACGGTATACTGGAATTCCTTCATGATCATTTTCTCCTTACTTCATCCGGTCCTCCTGGGCAGCTCACCCTGCCCCTCGGGACGCAGCCCTCGAACCTTCCGGCTGCTGGATGTCTACCTTTATTATAAACCTTGGTCGTTCTTTTTTCACCCTTTCATATTGCCGATTTTTTATCAAAAATTTTAGTAACATTGAACAGAATCTTTCTGCAGAAATACCACTACTGCACAATTTTTCTGTTTCATCGCACTTTTTTGTACAGAATGACGGTTATTCGACGGGGTATCCCTCGGCGTCCAGCGGCAGGTCGGTGTACTGCACGGGCTGCTCCTGTGCAGCGTCCGGCTCGCCGGAAGTCTGCTGGGCCTGCCCCTCCGCGCCCAGCTCACCGTCGTGGCGCTCTCCCCAGTCGCCGCTGAAATCTTCGCCCGAGGTCTGCTGGGCCTGACTCTCCGCGCCCAGCTCGCCGTCATGGCGCTCTCCCCAGTCGCCGCTGAAATCCTCGCCCGAGGTCTGCTGGGCCTGACCCTCCGCGCCCAGCTCGCCGTCGTGGCGCTCTCCCCAGTCGCCGCTGAAGTCCTCGCCCGAGGTCTGCTGGGCCTGCCCGTCGGTCAGTTCATCCTCGTGCCGTTCGCCCCAGTCCCCGCTGAAGTCCTCGCCGGACACCTGTTCGGCCTCCTGCAGGGCCATCGCGGTCTGGGCGTCTTTCAGCCCGGTGACGGTGCCGGAGGGCTTTTCCAACAGATACGCGCCCACGGCCTTTTTCTTGTAGACCAGCAGCACGCCGTAGCTGCTCACATCGCCCCGGCTGGCCGCCGGGATGAGCGCCGTCCACTTCTCCACCGTCTTGCCCTTGTAGCGGGCCAGGTCCATGCCGCTCTGCTGCACCACCCCGTTAAAGGCCGAAAAGCTGTCGTCCCACTTGCGGGGGATCTTGACCTTATCGGCGGTGATGGACGCGCCGTCCACGTCCAGCCCGTAGCCCGTGAACCAGGTCTGGATGTCCTGCGCACTCTCGATTTTATTGCTTGCCGCCGCGACAGCCACCGAGCGGGTGCTGATGTACCGCCCCAGCATGGCACTGAACACCACCAGCGCACAGCACATCGCCCCCACGCCCAGCTTCTTGACGCTTGCCTTACTCAGTGTGACCACAAACATACCCTTGCCTCCCACCCATTCAGATTTGTCCGTACAGCATATGCGGGAGGCGGCGGTATCATGCAAAAACGGGGCTGCTTTCCAGCAGTCCCGTTTCGTTTTTCTGATTCACTTTTCAGTGGCAGGCGTCTGGCGGTAGATGCCCAGACTGTTGTCCGGCATGGGCATCTCCACCCGGGAGGCGCGGTCGTTCACGGCCGCCATCATCGCGGCCATTGCGGCCAGCACCACGGCAATGATGAGCCACTTTACAAAATTCGGCAGTTTTTTCATTTGTTACATCCTCAGTTGGTTTTCGGTCGGCAGAGGGTGCGGGCGCGGGCCAGCAGTTCCGCCGCCTCCGGCCCGGAAAGCCGTTTCACCCACGCCGGGCGCTCTGCCGCGCCCGGGCCGGTGCTGTCAGCTTCCGCAAAGCTGGCAAGGCCGGTATCGGTACGGTCATTCCATGCGATAAAACCTTCCGGCGCGATGTGGGCGCCGAGGCGGCAGTCCAGCACCGCCGTCTTGCCCTCGGGACGCCACGGACGGCCCAGATAGACACTGCCCGCCGGGCAGTCTGACACGAAATCGCAGTTCCAGAACACAAAGCCCAGCCCGTCTGCCCTGCCCGAAGGAGCTGTGACATAGCTGTGGGGGATGTGGTTGTCCACCGTGCGGATGATACAGTTTTCGAAGAGGGCGTCGCCGCCGCCGAAGATGAAATCAATGTCGCCCGCGATCTCACAGTCGGTGTAGTACTGGGCGGTCGGTTTGCGGGGCGCAAGACCGCGCGGGCCGAGAAAGCCGTCCTTCTCCCGCTCCTTTTCGGGCAGCGGGGCGCAGAAGAGCGTGTCCTGACTGCCCAGCAGCTTGACCCGGCGGAACACCGCCCGGGTGCTGTCCACATAGGCCGCGACGGCCTGCCCGGCTTTCGCGCCCGGGCCGGCGTCGTTTTCGATCGTCATCTCCTCCACGCAGAGCGTTTCGCCGCTGAAAAAGGCGGTGTAGCTGCGGAAGGTATGGGTGGGCCGCCCGTCCTTGTGGGGCAGCCTGCCGCCGTCGCCCCACACGAGTTTCGTCTTATCTGCACCCGCCCCCCGCAGGGTGATGCAGCGCTTTTCGCAGACCAGCTTTTCCCGGTAAATGCCGGGGCCGACCTGCACCAGTGCTTCCTCCTCATAGGGTACGGCCAGCACCGCCTCCGCGATGGACGCGAAGTCGCCGCTGCCGTCCTGTGCAACTGTAACTGTCAGCATATATATTTCTCCTATGATCGTTCCAGATACTGACAAGTATACCCTCTCGCCGCCCAAAAAGCAACTCAGCTGTTTTCAAGCCGGAGGACAGCGGCGGTAATGTCGTCGGGACGGCCCCGCTGGACGGCTCGGACGCGGGCGGCTTCCACCAGCTTTTTCGCCAGAACGTCGGGCTGTTCTGCCTTGGCAGCGGAGAGTTCCAGCTGCTGCATCACCCAGCCGGGGCCGTCCACCAGGAGGCCGTCCGACACCAGCACCACATAGTCCCCCGCCGCCAGATGCACCACCCGGCTCTGTCCGCTGACGCCGCCGAGGATGCCCATCGGCAGGCTGGCTTCGCCCACAGCCCGGGCCTTGCCCCCATGCACGAGGAAGCCCGGGGCCGCACCGGCCTTGAAGAGCCGGGCTGTGCCGGTATAGAGGTCTACGCTCACGAGGTCGAGGGTCGCGCCGCTCTCCTCGTCGCTCTTGAGGGCCAGTGCCACGTTCACGAGCCGGGCCGCCAACTCTGCGGTAAAGCCCGCTTTGAGCAGGCGTGCCGTCAGCTCTGCGGCAAGGCTGCCGTCTACTGCCGCCGGACGTCCCGTTCCCATGCCGTCGCAGAGTATCATCTGGGCCGCTGCCGCGCTGCAGAACTGCTGGACCGCGTCGCCGGAGATCTCGCCCCGCGCCGCCGCGCCCGCTGTCCCGAATACGGCCCGGAGCAGGGGCTTTTCGGCAAAGAGCAGGGTGGTCATCCCCTTGCAGGAGAGCACCTGCGGCGGCTCGAGGCTGCGGCGGCAGATGCGCCCCACCTCCTCGGCCAGAGCGGCCAGCTCTTTTTCATTGAAGCGGGTGCGGGGCAGCGTCACCGCCGCCCGGGTGCGGCCCAAATCGTCCAGCGTCACAGCGCATTCCAGCGGCGGCGTCCCCAGCTGAGCGAACAGCGCCGACACCCGGCCAGACTTGTAGGGCTCCGGGCTTCCGGGACGGCCCAGCTGTTCACTGAGGACGCCCAGTGCATCGGCCACGGCGCTGTACTGCTCCGTGAGGGCCGTCCGCATGGCCTCGGAGTGGACGCGGGCCTCCCGGCGGCTGCGGTAGAGTGCAAACGCCTTGTCCCCCGCCGCGCAGAGCGCCGCCGGGTGGATGCACCGCGCCAGCTGACCGGGCAGAAGCGCCGCTTCCAGATGGCCTTTTTCTTCCAGAATGGGGCGCAGAGCCTCCATTCCTTCCAGGGTGGAGGCGTGCTCCTGCTTCCAGCAGACTTCCCGCCGTCCGCAGTTGGCGCAGAGGCCGTCGTGGATGTTGTCGATGACCCAGCGGAACCCCTCGCACCGGCGTGGAAAAGCGTCGTACACCTCGTTCACCGTCTCCGCCAGCGAGGAGAGGCTTTCGGCCACCGCTTCCAGCCGGGTCGCGGCGGCAGAGAGGCGCGGCCGCTCGTCGCCGGGCGGGTCGTCCTCTTTGAGGGCGGGCATCAGCCAGCCCGCGGGCAGCAGGGCGCAGAGCCCCGCACCCGCCCCGGCGCTGAGCAGAAAGCTGAACGCCCCCGCCAGCGGCTGGACGCAGAGCACCCCCGCCACGCAGCCGCCCGCATAGGCCGCAAGCCCCTCCACCCGTCGCGCCGGGGCAAGCACCGCCGCAGCGGCACACCCACAGGCAAGCCCGGCGGCGGCAGGCGCAAGGGCAGGGTCTGACGCGGCCAGAGCCGCACCCGTCACCCCGCTGAAAGCCAATGCCTCCAGCGGCAGGCCCTTGCAGCAGAGGGCCAGCTCTGCCGCCGCACAGGCCATCACCCCGGGCAGGAAGAAGCCAAAGCTCATCCCGCCCAGTGCGGCGGCCGCAGCGGCAGACAAGATCAGGCTGCCCATGCCCGGTTTTTCGGGCGGGAAGCGCCGCAGGCCGTACCCCGCCGCTGCTGCCAGCAGGGCGTTGCCGCCGCAGAACAGGATGGTCTGAACGCCGTTTTCCTCCCCCGCCGCGAAGCAGACTGCGCTTCCCACCAGTGTGCCGCAGCCAGCCGCCACCGCCGGGACGAATCGGCCGGGCCAGAGCCACCGTGCCGCTACCGCCGCACCCAGTGCGCAGAGCAGGCAGACGCTCTCCACGGTCAGCGTTCCGAAGCTCCGGGCCAGCACTCCCAGTGCGGCCCCGGCAGCCCCCACGGCGAAGCAGTCCTCCGCAAAGCCCAGCGTCAGCCCCAGCCCGAAAGGCATCAGCGCACCGTACAGCACGGCCCAGCCTCCGGCCAGCCCCAGCAGGAACGCGCTCCCCTGCCGCAGGGCGGGCCGCACCGCCGCCCGCGCCCGGAGCGCACCGTTCACCCGCTTTTTCCCGTCTGTGAGCTGTATCGTCCGAAAAGATACCTGCATGAAAAAATCCCCGCTTTCCGGCGGGGATCTTTTGCAATATCACGCTGTGCTGTTCTGTTTCCCGCGCCTTCTGCGTATACTGTAGCGCAGGGCGCGCGCAGTTTTTGGCGGGGTGATGGAATGGGATAAAATCTCAGCAGAAGTAGTGCGCTTCGCCAAAAAAGCTCGTCCATTTTGCGACCACCTCGGCACTTCGCGCCTCAATGATGGCCATGATGTTCCGCAGAATGCGGGGCGGTATCTGCGAATTGTTATTGCTCAGATAGCACTTTCCGGCTCGTGTTATCCATATCTTGGTGGCGTTTGCGCTGGGTGCGCCCTGCGCCACATGGACATGGACAGGTTCCAGAGGCTCGTTCTCGTTGGCCCAGAAATAGACCCAGTAAGAGCCTATCTTAAAAACTTGCGGCATTTTCGACCCCTCCCTCTTTGGAGAACTGCAGGATCAGATGAGCCGTAGATTCCACAAGCTCCTGATACCGGGCAATTTCCTCCGGGGTAAAGCCGTTGATGTCTTCCCATTTGTAGTCCGGAAGATAGCAGACAGCAGAATGGAAGCAGTCTTTTGCATCCGGCTTTTCAAAATAGATCTTCACGCGGCCATCCGGGAGCATCTCCGAATGGACGACCTCGGTGTTATCGTCCAGCGTCATAAACGGATACATCATACAGACTGCCTCCTCACTTTTTTATTATAAGGTATTTCAGCCATTCAGCTTCTCGATAGCGGCCTTCACCCGCTCGAGGGTCGTTTCGCGGCCCATCATGCAGGCGAGGTCGGTGCCGCCGCCGGGGGTGCGCTGCTTGCCGGAGAGGGCGATGCCCAGCGGGTAGAGCAGCCAGCCATTCTTCTTGCCCAGCTCCTCGGCCTTGGCCTTGCAGGCGTCGAAGACGGCGTCACGGTCATTGAAGTCCAGTGCCTCGTCGCTCAGCACGGGCAGCAGGGCTTCCAGTGCCTCCTTCGCGGACTCAGGGGTAGTCTTCTGCTTCTTGTTGGCGTAGAGGCTCACGTCATACGCGGGCATGGCGTCGAAGAAGTCCAGCTGCTCGGGGATCTCGCCCAGGACCTCGCAGCGGGGCTGCAGGTTTGCACAGAGCAGCTTCTTGTTGATGGGGGTATGGACGGCGCTGTCGATCCAGGGCTCAGCCTTGGCGAGGAACTCCTCGGGGGACAGGCGGCGGATATACTCGGCGTTGATGGCCCGCAGCTTGAGGGGGTCGAAGATGGCGGGAGATTTGGAGATGCCGTCCGGCGTCCAGATCTTGACCAGATCAGCCAGCGAGAAGATCTCCTGCTCGGCGTACTCGCCCTTGGGGCTCCAGCCCAGCAGGCAGATGTAGTTCAGGATAGCCTCGGTCAGGTAGCCCTTTGCAACGAGATCCTGATAGCTGGCGTCGCCGTTGCGCTTGGACAGCTTGTTCTGAGCGTCCTTCATGACCGGCGGGCAGTGGATGTAGTTGGGGATGTTCCAGCCGAAAGCCTGGTACAGCAGGTTATACTTCGGGGTGGAGGACAGATACTCGCTGCCACGGATGACGTGGGTGATGCCCATGAGGTGGTCGTCCACGACATTTGCGAAGTTGTAGGTGGGCATACCGTCGGTCTTGATGAGGATCTGGTCGTCCATCTCGCTGTTGTTGACCTCGATGTGGCCGTAGACCATATCGTCGAAGCCGGTCACGCCCTCGCGGGGGATCTTCTGGCGGATGACGTAAGGCTCACCGGCGGCGAGGCGCTTTTCCACCTCTTCCCTGGGCAGGTCGCGGCAGCAGCCATCGTAGTGGGTCATCTCACCGTGGGCGCGCTGCTCGGCGTGGAGGGCTTCCAGACGCTCCTCGGTGCAGAAGCAGTAATAGGCCTTGCCCTCAGCCACCAGCTGCTCGGCATACTGCTTGAACATCCCCATGCGCTCGCTCTGGACGTAGGGGCCGACGGGGCCGCCGATGTCCGGGCCTTCATCCCACAGCAGGCCGGTCTCCCGCAGGGTGTTGTAGATGACATCCACAGCGCCCTCCACGTAGCGGCCCTGGTCGGTGTCCTCGATGCGGAGGATGAAGGTGCCGTCATCGTGCTTGGCCATCAGGTAGGTGTACAGGGCCGTGCGCAGGTTGCCAACGTGCATATAACCCGTGGGCGAGGGAGCAAAACGGGTGCGGATATGATTGTTCGGCATAATGATTTCTCCTTTTATCGCAATCTTCAAAAATAGTGCCTATCAAAATAGCATATTTGCGATATGCAGTTTGCGGATGCTGCTTGTGCATGAAAAACGCAAACTGCTATAATCTATCATAGGCAAATGAATTGCAAATATCTCTGCCTAAGTTTACCCTCTCCGGCCCTGTTTGTCAACGGAGACAGCAAAGAGAAGCGGCCTTGGCCGCCCCTCTTTGCTTTTTTGAGAAGTTTTTGTCGAATCTGCCCGTTTAGATTGACGAATGACTCAACTTTTTGTATACTGAACAGGAACAAGTTGACAGAATTTTCCTGTTTTTCCTGCACAGGAACATTTTTTGCGTTGTGTCGGCGTAAAAGATGCTCATTCTGCCATCTTTCTGGACACACTGAAAAGGAGAAATGAATATGAAAACAACTGGCATCGTTCGGGGCATCGATTCTCTGGGCCGCATCGTCCTCCCCAAGGAGCTGCGCACCAATATGCACATCGACAAGGACTCGAAGCTCGAGATCTTCGTGGAGGGCGATCAGATCATCCTCAAAAAGCACCGTCCCGCCGGCAGCTGCGATTTCTGCGGTGAGCTGGCGGCCGACATGGCCCAGTATGAGGGTTACTGCATCTGCCCCGCCTGCCGGGCCAAGATCGCTGCGCTGTAAACGGAAAAGGAGAATCACATGAGTCAGATGATCGACTTCACCCTGCCCTCCTGCGTACCGGGCCGGACGCTCCATGCATTCCGCTGTGTGCCGGAGGGCGAGGTGCGGGCCATCCTGCAGCTCTCCCACGGCATGGTGGAGTTCATCGACCGGTACAAGCCTCTGGCCGAGTATCTGGCCGCCCGGGGCATCCTCGTCACCGGCCACGACCATCTGGGCCACGGCGGCTCCATCCGCACCAGGGCGGATTACGGCTATTTCGCCCAGCCCGACGGCAACCGCGCCGTCCTCGACGACCTCCACGCTGTCACTGCGCTGACGAAGCAGCTCTATCCCGGCGTCCCCTATTTTCTGCTGGGCCACAGCATGGGCTCGTTCTACGCCCGGCAGTACCTTTGCGAGTGGGGCGGTGAGCTTGACGGAGCCATCATCATGGGTACCGGCTTCCAGCCCAAAGCGCTGGTCGCCACGGCCCGGGCGCTCTGCCGGGTGCTGGCCGTCTTTTTCGGCTGGGAGCACCGCAGCAAGCTGGTGGCACGCCTCTCCTTCCTCGGCTACAACAGGGGTCTCGAGGGCCGCACGCCTCAGGACTGGCTCAACCGTGACCAGGCCGAAGTGGACAAGTACCGCGCCGACGAGCGCTGCACGTTCACCTTCACCCTGAACGCCTACTACAGCATGTTCACAGGCATCCTGCGGCTGTACGACCCCGCCGTTCTGGCCGGGGTGCCGAAGGACCTGCCCCTTCTCTTCCTCGCCGGTGACGCCGACCCTGTGGGCGAGCGCACCGCCGGAGTCCGGCGGGCCATCCAGAGCCTCCGGGACGCCGGTGTCGGGAACATCGAGTCGAAATTCTACCCCGGCGCCCGCCACGAGCTGCTGGTGGAGACGAACAAAGCCGAGGTGTTTGCGGACATCGCCGGCTGGCTGAACAAACAGATCTGATAAACATAACGGGGCTGTTGTGCAACAGCCCCGTTTTTTTGTTTTTCTTCTTTACTTTTTGGCTGCCCAGCCGTCCACGGCGGCCACGAGGGCCCTGCCCCGGCGGCCCAGAATTTTAGGCAGCAGGATGCGGGCCATGGCCCAGACACCGGAGAAGTTGTACAGGATGATGAGGGCGGTGATGATGCCCGTCCAGAGGCCGTACAGCGGCGTATCGGCCAGCAGCACGAAAGCCTCGAACACCAGCGCGGCGGCGTTGACGAGAACACGGCCCGGGTGGACGCGCATCCCGATCATGCCGTGGGCGTCCATAGCGCGGAGAGTGAACACCAGCCCGAGGCCGAGGAAGGACGCATAGGTCGCACCCACAGGACCCCACCACTTGATGAAGAAGTAGTTCATGAGGCAGTTGCTGATGGCACCGGCCATCATGGTGGCCATGCTGCGCTGGGACTTCTTATTCACGACATAGACGCTGTTCATGAACTGGTTGAAGCAGCTGCAGGTAGACGCCAGCACGAGGAACGGCACGAAGTGCCATGCGTAATAGTAGTTGGCCTTCATGATGTGCATGACCGGGCGGCAGAGCCAGATGATGCCCGCCGCACAGCAGAACAGCACGCTGGAATAGGTGCGGAAGATCCGGGTAAAGAACCTGGCTCTCCCCTCTTCCTCGGTGACAGCCGACAGCTGCCATGCGTCGTAGAAGATAAGGCCCAGCGTCGTGAGGATGGTGGGCAGGAAGTAGCCGGTGGAGAGCAGGCCGCTCCATGCGTCGCCGCTGTGGCCGTCGAGGCCGTCGCACATCTCACGCACAAAGAACAGATCGGAGGCGTTGATGATCCAGAAGCTTATCTGGGCCGGTATCATGGGCAGAGAGAAGCGGAGCATCTGCTCCCAGAGGGTCTTGTTGATGCCCTTCAGCTCGATGAACTCCCAGAGCCTGCCGGTGAACATCAGGAAGAGTACACTCACGAGGTCGCCGCTGATGATGGCCAGCAGATAGCCGTTGGCCCCCCACTTGAAGCCCACCAGATAGAGCACATAAAACGCCATGGTCGCCACGGTGCAGAGCACGCCGTCCACGGCCACCAGCTTGTTCCACTGGCGGCTGCGCACGAACTGGGTGCAGAGGGTGCGCAGGCAGCTCATCAGGACATAAATATAAATGAGCAGGCCGTACTGGGCCATATCGGGCAAAAACTGCGCCACCGGCCAGCAGAGCACGAGGATGCCGAAGCCGCCGAGGATGGTGAGCAGGCCGTTGGTGAACACCTGCTTTTCGCTGTTGCCCTTGTCGAGGCCGAAGCGGATGATGGCGTTGGACATGCCCATCGACACAAAGGGGATGAGCAGGTTGGCGTACTGGCTCAAAATCTTCGACAGGCCGAGGTCGGAGATCTCGGCCATCGCGTAGGTCAGGAACGGCTGGACGATGAGCGTCAGCAGCTTGGACGAAAAGCTGCTGATGGCAAAGATGATGGTATTGCCGGCGAGCTTCGAATATTTATCGCCGCCGGAGGTCTTTTCGCTTTCCAAAAGATTTTCTCTCCTATTTTAATAAGTCCCGCCGGGCTTTCCAGTCCGGCATCAGCTTCGCCACTTCGGCCCAGAAAGCCGGGCTGTGGTTGGGCTGCAAAAAGTGGCAGTACTCATGCACTACCACATAGATCTGTGCCGCCTCGGGCATATTGTAGAGCTGGAGCGCGAAGGTGATCTGGCGCTTCGCCATATGGCAGACGCCCCAGCGGCTGGTCATGCTGCGCACTTTGATGGTGGGCTTCTGCCCGCCCAGCACCCCGGCAAAGGCCGGGTAGACCTTGTCGCTCATGGCCGTGAAGCGGGCCAGGGCGGCCGCCTTGTCGGGCAGCTCCTCCTGCCGCTTTTCGCGGGCGGCCTGCCGGGCCTGTGCGGCCCGTATCCACTCCGCCTCGGCGATGACGTAGGCGTCGGCCGCTTCCAGCGTCGTGCGCAGGGGGATGCTGAGGGCCACGGTGCCGTCCCGCCGGACGTGGAGGTTGAGCCGCTTGACCCGCCCCCGCGTCAGCTCATAGGGGATGCCCCCGGCCACTCGCAGCATCACGCGCCCTTTTTGCATCTGCGCAGCTCCGCAAAGGGCAGCTGAGACAGCACGACGGCGGCGAAGATGAGGACGCAGCCTGCACTCTCCCGCATCGAAAGGTTCTGGCTCAGCAGCAGCCAGCCGCCCAGCGCGCTGAATACGCTTTCCAAACACATGATAAGGCTGGCGATGGCGGGGTTCAGCTCTTTCTGGCCCAGGATCTGAAGCGTATAGCCCGCGCCGCTGGACATGACGCCGCAGTAGACCACCGGCAGAAAGTTTGCGCCGTACTCTGCCAGCGTGGGCGTCTCGAAGATCAGCGCCGCCGCAGAGCTTTCCACGGCCACCACGATGAACTGGATGAGGCTCAGCCGCACACCGTCCACAAGCGGCGAAAAGTGGTCGATGGACATGATCTGGAAGCTGAACAGCACGGCGCAGCTGAGAAGTATCCAGTCGCTGGTCTCAATGCCGCCGAAGCCGTTCTTCATGCAGAGCATATACAGGCCCGCCACGGCGATGACCATGCTGACCCAGAGCTGAGCGCTGCCCTTCCGGCCCAGAAAGAGGCCGAACACCGGCACCAGCACGACGTACATGGCCGTCAGGAACGCGGCCTTGGCCGTGGACGGGTCGATGGTGATGCCGATCTGCTGAGCCGCAGAGGCCGCGAACAGGAAGGTGCCGCAGACGAGGCCCGCCGCCAGCAGGGTCTTGCGCTCCGGCTTCTCCTTCGGCCAGCCGTAGGGCTGGCCCTGTTTTTTGCGCACGGCGTCGAAAGCGAACACGGTGGGGATCAGCACAAGGACAGCCAGCCAGCTGCGCCCTGCGAGGAAGGAATAGGCCCCCATGCCGGAGCCTGCGCTCTGGGCCACGAAAGCCGTACCCCAGATAAAGGCGCAGAGCATCAGCATGAGCGAATGTTTGGTCTGTGTCTTCATCCTGCGATGCCCTCCACCTTGAGTCCTCCGTAGAGGTAGTAGCGGCTGGAATCGTAGGAGATGGTCAGGCGGTAGCTGGCCGCCGGGTCCAGCCCGGAGATGACGCAGCGGTAGTTCTGACCATCGGTCTTGATATAATAGGTGCTTCCGTTGACGTACTGTGCGCCGCCGGCCACCTTCTGCCAGACGGACACCTTGTACCGCTGGGTACCCTCGGCGGTGCCGTAGCCGGCGATGGTCAGGCTGCCGCCCGGGACGGTGAAGTAATCGGTCTGGCGGCTCCAGATGCCGTTGAACACGAGGTTCAGGCTCCCGTTCACCGCCGCCGAGGCATACTTGGCCGAGGCGTCAGCAATGCCCTCGATGTTCAGCGGGTCGCTGGTCGGTTCGGCCCAGCGGGTGCTGTCCTCTTCCTGCACCTCATTGTCCGCGCTGTTCTTCATGTCCAGCACAGTCTTGACGCCGGACGCAGCCACAAGCAGCACCAGCACCGCCACGACGAGCAGGGCGATTCGCTTTATCTTTTTCATGATCTTTTATCCTCAAATTTTGTTTTAACACGAGGTTTTACACGATTCTTAAAAGTTATTTTCGCAAGCAGGGTGCGCCGAATGACGAGGATCTTTGTCGGCAGACAAGGCGGTTTTCCGAAGCGAGCCTAGGCGGATCGTAAGGAAAATCAACGCAGTATGCAGGCAAAAAGACCGCTCAGGCGGTGCGCAGCGCTTACGAAAACAGCCTTTAATAGTATACCGCATTTTATGCTCCCATACAAGAGTTCAGGCTGTAGTCAGAGCGGCCAGCGCCGCACGTTCGGCGTCGGCAAGCTCCGGCCGGGCCGACCGGAACAGCGAATCGTACCGGTAGAGCGCCCAGCCGCCCGCGCCGAGGCTGTGCAGACTTTCCACCTGCCGGGCAAGAGCGCTGCCCGTACACCACTGGCTCTGGCTGTCCTCGTTGGCACCGCCGTCCCCCTCGCCGATGCGATAGGCCCCCAGCCCGAAGTAGAGGGCCGTGGATGCCGCCCGGGGCATGGCCAGCCACTCCGGCACGATGTTCTCGAAGGCGAAGCGGGTGCTGCCCGACTGGAGGGTATAGCCGCAGCCCCAGTATATCTGCGGGCAGAGGTAGTCCACCACGGCGTTTTCGCCCTCGGCGGCCAGCCATGCTTTCACGTCGCTGTACTGCTGGCCGAGGTCGTTGTCGGGGTTGCCCTGCGGGCTGACGCCAAAGCGGAGGGTAGCGTCGGCGGCTTTGACGGCGTCGTGGGCCGCTTTCACCAGCGCGGTGACGTTCTGCCGCCGCCATGCGGCCAGATCCCCCGCGCCGCTGGCGGCGAACTGGGCCGCGTCCAGCGCAGCGTCTGTCGTGGGGTAAAAATAGTCGTCGAAGTGGATGCCGTCCACAGCGTAGTTCTGCACCAGCTCGGCCACGCCCTGCACCACATAGTCTGCGGCTTCCGGGATAGCCGGGTTCAGGTACAGCCCCTCGCCCACGGCGCAGACCCACTCGGGATGTACATTGGCAAGGTTATTTTCCGCCAGCGCGGGCGGCATCTTCGCCGAGGAGCGGAGGCGGTAGGGGTTCACCCACGCTTCCAGCGAAAGGCCCCGGCTGTGTGCTTCGGTGATGAGGACGTCCAGCGGGTCGAAGCCGGGGTCCTGCCCCTGTACGCCGGTGCAGAGATGGCTCCACGGGAAGAGGGTGCTCCTGTAAAGCGCGTCCCCGAAAGGCCGCACCTGCGCGATGACGGTGTTCAGCCCGATGGACAGACAGTTGTCCATCAGCTCCGCCGCACCGGCACGGAAGGCTGCTTCGGACGAAAAGTCCATCCCGGCCCATTCCAGATAGCTCACCCAGACGGCCCGCCATTCACCCGAGGGCAGGGCGGCGTTGGGCGCTGCTTCGTCCGTCGGCGGCACCGACGACGCCGAGGCCGTCTGGCCCCGGCCCAGCAGCACCGCTGCCCCGGCCAGCGCGGCGCAGCCTGCCCCGGCCAGGAATGCCCGCCGCCCGAACCGGCCCCGCCGGGCGCGGCTTCTTCTCCGCCGCTGGGTCATGCGTCCTCCTGCATCTTATAGAGGCTCAGCGCCGCCCAGCCCCGGGCGCAGGCCAGCAGCACCCAGAGCAGGTTCGTCCAGAAACCCAGCGCGGCCATGCCGCCGTATTTCGCCATCAGCAGGAAGAACAGGTGGAGCGCTTCGGCGGCACCCACCAGCTGCAGCTGGCGCTGGACGGCCATGCCGCGCTTGTACTCAGTGCTGAGCAGCAGCGGCCAGGCCAGCGCAGAGCAGAGGTAGCCCGCCCAGCCGTTGACCATGTAGCTCACCATCAGCAGCACGAACACGCCGGTGAAGTTGCGTTTTTCCCAGCTTGCCGAGCCTTTTTCCGCCGCGAGGAAAAGGGCCGCGATGCCCGCCGCGGCGAATGCGATCTGCTCGATGAGGCTGAAGCTGGTGCCGCTCAGGACGGCAAAGCCGTTGAGCATGGAGGCCGCTGCGGAAGCCAGCAGCAGGAAATACCAGGTCTTTCGCGTGAATTTGAGTTTCATATCGTCCCTCCCGCCCGCAGAAAGGGCGCAGGCTCCCCATCAGTTTTTGGAATTTTTCAAATATTATAACACATTTTGGGGCGTGTTGTGTTACAATAAGGAAAACTCGACACAAATTCCATCGGGAGGCGCACATGAACGCTGTTTTTTCCATCCTTCTTCTCGCGGCCATTCTGGGCTTTATCGTATTTCTGCTGTCTAAGAAAGACCAGAACCGCCGCAGCCAGTACGGCCCCAGCGGCCTGTCCGAGTTCCGCACCGACCTGCCGCTGGACGACTGCTTCGACCGGCTGGACCAGCACAGCCCGGACGATGTCTTCGCCTACGAGTGCCGCCGGGAGAACGACGGCGGCTTCACCCTCCACCTGACGCTCCATCAGCCCACCCAGCAGCCGCTGGACACCCTCTACACCCTCCGGTTCGACCCGGGCCGCCAGACCATCGTGACCCTCATCTTCATCCGGGAAGCTTTTGGCTACAAAGAGCCGCTGTTCCAGCCCGCGATGTTGGACGAGTTCATGCTGCGCAAGTTCGACGCCCGCCGCACAAAATAATTCCGGCAAAAGGATTTGCTTTTTTCTGATTTTTTGGTATACTTATAGTTAGTCCATGTGCGGCAGACCGCCGTCTTCGTGGGCCAGTAGCTCAGTTGGTCAGAGCTGGCGGCTCATAACCGCTTGGTCGCGGGTTCAAGTCCTGCCTGGCCCATAACAAAAAGAACCCCGGCTTAGGCCGGGGTTCTTTTTGTTATTTCGGGCCAGCGGACTTGAAGAAGCACGGCCGCCCGCAGGCGGCAACCGACAGCCCAGTGGGCTGTCGGTTAGTGCGCGGGTCCCAACGGCCAGGAACGTCTACCAAGAAAGCTGCCGTTTCCGGAGTACCTTCTGCTGCACTCTTTTTATCACGCAAGAATTTTGTCGAGCTGGAACTGAACGATGGTGTTCAACCGGTCGAGCCTCTCAGCTTCGAGCAAGATGCTCGGATGAGCTTCAAATCGGAACCCCTTCAGGTTTTTCAGATCCGAACGAATCGCATCTGTCAGAAGCCCCTTGGCCGTGGCGATGAAATCCGAACCGAGCCGGGGCGCACAATGGTGGATGCACCATTCCGTCTGTCTCAGCTGCTCACTGTCCAAATCGAACAAGAGACTGCGGTTATTGTCGAAGACCGGAGCCATTCTCTGCACCTTCATCGTGTCATTGTCGTACAGGACGCCGAAATTCCCGCTGTGGCGGTCGGTGTTCAGGATGAGCGCGTCCAGAATGCACATCCGCCGGAAAGCGTTCCCGCTTCCGATGCTCTCAAAATACCGCAGAAAACCAGAAATCGTGCGGTCTTTGGTCAGCACAGCGGCTTTTGCAAGGCCGTACTTCTCGCTGGTGAAAAGCGGACACTTTGAGATAAGTTCGCCATGGTAAAAACCGAGGTCATAAAGAACACTTTCCGGGCAGAGCTCGGCAGCCAGCTGTGCGGCCAGATACTCCGAGACCGGTTCCAACCCGAACACGCCGCCAGTTTTGTAGAGCTGTATCTCTGCGCCCTCCCGCACCCAGCACTTTGCATACTGGCCGTCCGTGCTGAACTCCGGGGAGGTAGAGGAAAAAATGGAACTTGAGAAAGAGCCGTCAAAAGCCGCTTCGGAAATGACCTCATTGAAGGGGTTGCGATAAAGGGAAACGTCTTTCCAGCACAGCGCAGAATCGGCTTTCTTGACCCAGAACGTATCATTGAGGGAAAGCGCGTGGGCTACATCCAGATAGCCTTCCAGCGTGTCGCAGCCATATTCCCGGAGCAGCTGTGCAATGTAAGCCCGGTGCTTCGGAGCTTTGCGCCGTTCCAGAAAATCCGTTAAATTGGTGTACCCGAAAGGACGCAGACCGGTATGCCAGTTATCCTCCCGCGCGCTGGTCTCAAGATATTCATTCTGCTCGCAATGAAACTCCAGCCAGACCGTGTCTTTGTTCAGAAGAAGATACTGCATCCATAACGCTCCTTTCCGAGCACTCCGCCCTTGCCCTCATTTTCAGAGATTTTGACAGATGAAATGATAGGCTCATCTTATCACGTTCCGCAGAATCCCAAACAGCCGCTCCACATCAACAGGCTTTGCCAGATGGGCGTCCATGCCGACGGAGAGGGCTTTCTGGCGATCCTCGTCGAAGGCGTTGGCCGTCATGGCGATGATGGGGATGGTGCGGTAATTGCCCGACAGATCGCGGATGATCTTCGCTGCCTGATAGCCGTCCATGTTGGGCATCTGGATGTCCATGAGGATGGCATCATAATAGCCCGCCGGGTGGGCCTTGAGCGCTTCGATGCAGAGTTCGCCGTCGGCAGTGCGCTCCACGGTAAGGCCGCTCTCTTCCAGAATGGTCACGACGATCTCAGCGTTGAGGTCGTTGTCCTCGGCCAGCAGGATGCGGCAGCCCCTGAGCTGGGCCGCGCCGCCCTCTGCATCCTGCTCCTCTACCCTCTTCTGGACCTCATCCGCCAGTGGGAACCCGAGGGTGATGGTCACAGTGGTTCCTGCGCCCAGCTTGCTCTGCACGTCGATGCTGCCGTGCATCCACTCCACAAGAGCCTTCACGATGGGCAGGCCGAGGCCGGTGCCGATGACTTTGCTCTCGGTGCTGGTATGCTCACGGGTGAACTCCTCGAAGATATGGGGCAGATACTCCTCGCTCATGCCGATGCCGTCGTCCTGAACAGTAAAGGTATAGCGGCCCGTCTTCGGCTTCTCAGCCGGGAGCTCTTTCACCGACACCGCAATCTGTCCGCCCTCGGGCGTATATTTGATGGCGTTGCTGATGACATTCAGCAATATCTCCCGCACTTTGGTGCGGTCGCTCACAATATAGGGATGTTCGACCTCCGTATGGTAGGTGCAGGTCAGCTTTTTCTGCCGGACAGAGGGCTCGAAGACGTCCGCGAGCGTCTGCATCAGCACGCACAGGTCGCCGGTTTCTTCTTTCAGCACAGCCTTGCCGCTCTCGATGCGGGCCATTTCCAGCACATAGTTGATGAGCGAGAGCAGAAATGCGCTGGACGAGCGTATCTTCTCGGTGTAATCCAGCACCTTGTCCTTCTCGTCGATGTGCTTTTCCAGAAGCTCCGAAAAGCCGATGATGGCGTTCATCGGGGTGCGGATGTCATGGCTCATATTGAACAGGAAGCGGGTCTTTGCCTCGTTGGCTGCCCGGGCCTCCTGCGCAGACTTTTCAAGGGCCGCTTCGTGCTGCAGGTCCTTCCGGTGCCGGTTCATGAGCTCCCAGCAGGCATAGGCCGCCATCATGCCGATGATGGCGGCGATGGCGATGCTCAGCGAGAGCTGCTGGTTCGAGAACCACCCGGCTTTCGGAATGATCTCAAAATACCAGGTATCGTTGGGGACGCTGCACGCAACTTCCAGCGCGTTGCCGGGGAAATCCTCTTCGCTCTCCGCGATGACGATCTTTTCGCCGGTATAGGGGTCTTTTTTCCAGATTTGATACCGGTAGCCCGCATCCTCCATCTTGTCCAGCTCGACCTCCTCCATGAAGTTGTCCCACTGTAAAACAAGGATGGAGAAGCCCCAGAACGAGCGCTCCCCCTTTTTACTATAGGTATAGATGGGGTCAAACAGCAGCGCGCCCGTTCCGCCCTGCACCAGCTCGAAGGGACCAGCGATGGTGTACATCCCGCTGTTCCTGGCAAGGTTTGCTTCCTTTTTGCGGGCGGGGTTATGCAGCACATCGAGCCCGATGGCCGCCTCGTTGCCCGCTACCGGATACACCTGGGAGACGACGCCGTCTTTCGCCAGCTCGTGGGTCTTGATGACGCTGCTGCCATCCTGCATATTGCCGGATATACCTGCAAACTCCTCTTCACGGAGCACATGGCCCGACTCGATATATTTTTTGATGAAGTCCGATTCTGCCAGATAGCGGTTCAGCTGGGAAGACACGCGGCTGATGGTGGACTCGGCCGCATAGACAGCCCGCAGCCGCTCGTCTTTTTCCTGATTGAGCGAGAGAAGCCGGAGCGAAAACAGGGCCGCCGCAAATGTGAGCAGGAAGACCACTGCGGGCAGGATGACGTCCCTGCGGGCAAATTTTTTGAGTGCCATTGCTCGTTTCCTCCTGTTCCGGCATTTCCGTTTTATCCCATTATAAGAAATCCGGGTGCAAAAGTAAATCATCCGCCCCCGAAAATTCACAAAAGCATGCAACAATGGAAAAAGCCCGGTGGTTTCAACGAACCATCGAGCTTTTTCTTGGCGGAGTAGGAGGGATTTGAACCCTCGCGCCGTTGTTTAGACGACCTACGCCCTTAGCAGGGGCGCCTCTTCGGCCTCTTGAGTACTACTCCAGAGCAAAGTGCGTTACACTTATTCAAAAAAATGGCGGAGAGAGTGGGATTCGAACCCACGGTACGTTGCCGTACGGCAGTTTTCAAGACTGCTTCCTTAAACCACTCGGACATCTCTCCTCGTGGGCACTCGCACACGCCGTACCGAATGCCTATTTAATTTACCAGATTTCCGGCCTTCTGTCAAGCCCAAATTGAAACTTTTTTCGTCCAGCCCTGCAGATCCCTCTCGCGCGACAACCTTTTTTTGGCTGGCCGCTCACTTTTCTCTTTACAAAAACATCTTTTTGTTGTACAATAAAAGCATAAAATATTGACCTCGGAGTAAAGGAGTGTACGACCATGTCGTTTTCAGAGCTTTTGAAGCAGTGCCGCAAGCAGAAGGGGATCAGTCAGGCTGAGCTGGCATCCAAACTGGGGGTGACCCAGCAGGCCGTCGGCAAGTGGGAAAGCGGCAGATCCTCCCCCGACCCCGCCACGGTGGCCCGCATCGCTGAGATCCTGAGCACCACAGCCGATTTCCTGCTGGGGCTCTACCGTCCGGTATCCAACGTGACCACCCCCGAGGAGCGTTTCTTCGGCAACTACGCCGAGAGCCTCATCCCGGTCATCGGCACCGTGAAGGCCGGGTACGGCGCACTGGCCTTTGAGGAGGATTATGGACAGGAGTATGCCCGCGTCAAGGACCCCTCCAACTACTTCTACCTCGTCGTGCGCGGCGACAGCATGGAGCCCCGCATCCAGGACGGCGACCTCGCCCTTGTCCACAAGCAGGACACGCTGGAAAACGGCGACCTGGGCGTGCTGGTCTACGGCGACGAGGGCGAAGGCACCCTCAAGCGGTATATCCAGCGGGGCAACTGCGTCGTTCTGCAGCCCTTCAACCCCGCTTACAATGAGCTGGTCATCAAGGGTGAGGACCTGAATCACCTGCACATCGCGGGCCGCGTGGTCGAGACGAAGGCCAAGTGGTGAGTCTCTCCCCTGCCCCACGGCGCTTCCGATCAGCAGCTGTGGGGGTAAGGGGGAGATATCCCCTTCTGGGAGGTATCTTTCTATGGAACAGTCCCTGATGGACAAGCTCACCATCTTGGCCGACAGCGCAAAATATGACGTGGCCTGTACGTCCAGCGGCGCGTCCCATCCGGCGAAGCGCGGCACCATCGGCAGCTGCTATGCGCCGGGCTGCTGCCACGCCTTTACCGCTGACGGCCGCTGCGTCAGCCTGCTGAAGGTCCTGATGAGCAACTGCTGCGCCTTCGACTGCAGCTACTGCGTCAATCGGAAGTCCAACGACGTTCCCCGGGCCACTTTTTCGCCCCGGGAGCTGGCAGAACTGACCATCGAGTTCTACCGCCGCAACTACATCGAGGGACTTTTCCTGTCCAGCGCTGTGCTGGGGACCCCCGACTACACCACCGAGCGGATGCTCACCGTTCTGCGGCTGCTGCGGAACGAATATCACTTCGGCGGCTACATCCATGCCAAGACCATCCCCGGCACCAGCCCCGAGCTCATCCAGCAGATGGGCTACCTCGCCGACCGCCTCAGCGTCAACGTCGAGCTGCCCAGCGAGCAGAGCCTCCATCTTCTCGCCCCCGACAAGGGCCGCCACTCCATCTTCCGGCCCATGAAGCAGATCTCGGCGGCAGGCGAAGAGAGCAGGCAGGAGCTGACCCTCTACCGCCACGCGCCCAAGTTCGCTCCCGCCGGCCAGAGCACCCAGATGATCGTCGGTGCGTCGCCCGAGACGGACTACCACATTTTGCAGCTGTCCGAGGGGATGTACCAGAAATACGGCCTCAAGCGGGTGTTCTACTCGGCCTATATCCCGGTGTCGGACGACACCCGCCTGCCCGCGCTGGACACGAAGCCGCCGCTCCTGCGGGAACACCGGCTCTATCAGGCCGACTGGCTGCTGCGGTTCTACCAGTTCAAGGCCGACGAGATACTGGATCAGGACAACCAGAGCTTCAACCCCTATCTCGACCCGAAATGCAACTGGGCCGTCCAGCACTACGGGCTGTTCCCGGTGGACGTGAACCGCGCCCCCTTCGAGATGCTGCTGCGGGTGCCGGGCATCGGCCCCAAGAGCGCCCGCCGCATCCGGGACGCCCGGCGGCTGTCGGCCCTCGGCCTCGACGAGCTGAAGCGGATGGGCGTCGTGCTCAAGCGGGCGCAGTATTTCATCACCTGCCGGGGCTTTTCCGGGGCGCACCCGGGCCGGGGCAGCGCCGGACGGGAGCGCATCACCCGGGCGCTCATCGACCCCAACGTCTTCAGCGCCGGGGCCGAGCAGCTGAGTATGTTCGCACCGCCCGCCGTTGACCGGCTGGTGGAGCAGGGCGTGCCGCCCCGGGCGGCCCAGCGGATGGTGCGGGAGGAGGCGGTGCAATGTCTGGCGAGAGCACTGTGATGCCGCCCCGGAAGCTCCACGACGCCGATGTGGTCTACCTCTACGATGGCAGCTTTGAGGGCTTCCTGTGCTGTGTATTCGAGAGTTTCGCCCAGCATGAGATCCCCTTCGCCGTCTGGACGCCCCAGCGGGAGACGGCCACCCTCTACCCCGTCCGGGACATCGAGACGGACTCTGCCAGAGCGCAGCGGGTCTTTTCGGCCCTTGGCCGGAAACTGGGCCGGGAGACGGAATATCTCGTCAGCCGGGATTTCCTCTCCGGACAGGAAGATAAGGAATTGCTGCTCATCCGCTTCCTGCATCTGGCCTTCGCCCTCGGCCCCGGCACGGTCAAGCGGATGGGCCACCCGGATGTGGCCCCGCTCTACGAGATGAAAAAGAGTCTCGACTGGGAGGTGGACAAGTTTCAGGGCTTCGTCCGCTTCGAGGAGCACGACGGGATGCTGGGTGCGGTCATCCACCCCAAAAACTATATCCTGCCTCTGCTGCGGGGGCATTTCTGCTCCCGCTTTCCGGAAGAGAGCTTCATGATATACGACGCAGTCCATCAGGCGGTATTGCTTTATCAGGAGCACAAGGCCCAGCTTCTGGAGCTGGCCGCGCCGCTGGAGCTGCCCCCGCCCAGCGCCCGGGAGCAGGAGTTCCAGGCCCTCTGGAAGCAGTTCTACGATACGCTGGAGATCAAGGCCCGCCACAACGAAAAGGGCCGGATGACCCACTGTCCCAAGCGTTTCTGGCAGGATATGGTAGAAATGCGGTGATTCTTTACAAAAAGGTTGCATCTGCGCCGTTGCGCTCTGCAAAAGGTATGGTATACTAAAGGGGAGCTTCGGCAGAGCATCTGCCGCACCCACCCCGAAACGGGCTATGATAAAAGGAGCATTGTTAAAACTATGGTTCGCATTACTATGGAAGACGGCGGCATCATCGACATCGAGCTGAACGAGGAAGCTGCCCCCATCACCTGTGAGAATTTCAAGAAGCTGGTCAATCAGGGCTTCTACAACGGCCTGACCTTTCACCGCGTCATCCCCAACTTCATGATCCAGGGCGGCTGCCCGCTGGGCAACGGCACCGGCGGCCCCGGCTGGAACATCAAGGGCGAGTTTGCCGCCAACGGCGTCAACAACCCCATCAAGCACGTCCGCGGCGTCATCAGCATGGCCCGCAGCATGAACCCCAACAGTGCCGGCAGCCAGTTCTTCATCATGCATAAGGATGCACCCCATCTGGACGGCCAGTACGCCGCTTTCGGCAAGGTCGTCGCCGGCATGGACGTCGTGGACAAGATCGCATCCGTCCCCACCGACTGGAACGACAAGCCCAAGACCCCCGTCAAGATGAAGACCGTCGAGCTCATCGAGGGCTGATCTTCTGCACCTGTGGGGCTGTTGCAAAATAAAAATGCGATAGCAATTCGCACAAAGAAATAGCGCAAAATCAGAAACCCGGAACCCTTTTTGAGCCATTCTGGCCCCGAAAAGGTTCCGGGTTTTGTGCATTCTTTTTTCATGAAGCTATTTTGCAGCAGCCTCTTTATTTTTATTGATGCATTTTTACCAGCCGCTCGTTCAGCGCCCGCAGGCCGTCCCGCACCTCGGCGGGCGAGACGACTTCTATCTTGCCGCCGAAGCCGCAGACCCAGCCGTAGAACTGGTCGCTGACACAGACGGGGACGTCGAAATGGAAATGCTCCTTCCCTTCCGGCACGAAGATGGGCGAAGCGCCGAAGCGCTCCCGCATGGCTGATTCAAGGTCGGAAGTACACCGCAGGGTGACTCTATACTCCGGCCCGCCGAACATCTGGAAGTGCTTTTTCAGGTAGGCGGGCAGGTCGAGATCCGCGAACTGCTCTTTGCCGCGGCGGGGCTCGTCCAGCACCGTGACGCCGGCCATTTTATCCACCCGGTAATGGCGGATGCCCACCGGCTCCTTCTCGTCCTGATAGGCGATGAGGTAGTAGCAGCCGTTCTCCCACGCCATCTGCCAGGGGCTGATGGTGTAAGGCGCGGGGCGTCCCGCCTTTTTGTAGCGAAAGCGCACCATCCTGCCGGTGTTGATGGCCGTAAAGAGGGCGTCCACGCTGTAGGGCAGGTCTTTGTTGGCGCTCTTGGGGCGGCCATCGACATAGACCTGACGCTGGAGCTGACTGCCCTCATACTGGGAGGCCAGCCCTTCCAGCTTATGGATGAGCTTATCACTGGACGCTTTCGAGATGACCCGGCTGGACTGGACAGCGTCCACCAGAAGCTTCAGCTCCGCCAGCTCGAAAGGCCGCGTCGCCATCCAATAGCCGCCGCTGCGGCCCCGGCGCAGCCGGATGTCATAGCCCAGCGCGTTCAGCGCGTCGATGTCGCTGTAGACGCTCTTTCGCTCGCAGAGGATGCCCTGCCGGGCCAGCAGCTCCACCAGCTGAGGCACGTTCAGCAGATGCTCCTCGTCGGTCTGCTGCTCAAAGATATGCAGCAGCGCCAACAGTTTGGATTTTTGTCCCTCCTGCTTGGGCATGGGCGGCCTCCTTTACGGTCACGAGTCCTTTTTGTCGAATGCGGCGCGGCGCTGGGTGGACAGACGGAACATCTCTTCCAGCTTGTCCCGGTCATCGGCCACGAGGGCGTCCCGCAGCTGGTCCAGAGCGGAATCGAACTGGTCGATCTCGGCGATGAGGTTCTCCTTGTTCCAGAGGAACAGCTCCGCCCACATCTTCTCGTTGATGCGGGCAATGCGGGTCAGATCGCGGAAGGAGTCGCCCGTGTACTCGCAGAGAGAAGAGTTGTCGTTTGCGCACATGAGGCTGACGGCGATGGCGTGGCAGAGCTGGCTGACATAGCCGATCATCTTGTCGTGCTCCTGCACCGTCAGGGTGCAGATGTGGCGGAAGCCCAGCACCTCGGCCAGCTCTTTCGCCCACTGGACGGCCTCGGGGGTGTTCTTCTCGGTGGGGGTGATGATGAAGTTGGCCGGGGCAAAGCTGACCTCGGCGGCGTGCTCGACGCTGGAGGTCTCACGGCCTGCCATCGGGTGGCTGGCGATGAACTCCACACCCTCCGGACACATGGCCTGCACCGGCTCCACAAGGCCGGTCTTGACGCCGGAGACGTCGGTAAAGATGCAGCCGGGCTTGATGAGATGGCCGTAGGTCTTGAACCAGTCGATGAGGGCCGTGGGGTAGAGACCGAAGATGATGTGGTCGGCCTGCGAGACGAGGTCCTCGAAATCGTGGGTCTTGCCGCCGGCGATATAGCCGTGGTCGAGGGCGTACTGTAGGTGGCCCTCGCTGCGGTTGATGCCGTCCACATGGAACCCGGCTTTGGAAAGCTCGAGGGCGTATTTGCCGCCCAGCAATCCGAGGCCCACGATAAGATAACGCTTTGTTTTATCCAGCATATTCTACCTCCGCGCCTAACGGCTTGATGGCTTCAAAGAAATGGGGCCAGCTCTTCTGCACGGCCTCGGCGTCGTCGATGGAGAGTTCCAGCCCGGCGGCCAGCGCCAGCACCGCAAGGCTCATCACCACACGGTGGTCGTTGTGGCCGTGGAGCGGCGCGGCGGGGGCGTGGAGCCTGTCTGCACAGCCGTGGATGGTGATGGTGCCGCCCTCGCTCTCGAGGACGCCGCCGCAGGCCCGCAATTCGGCTTCCATGGCTGCAATGCGGTCGCTCTCCTTGATACGGAGACGCTCCGCGTTGCGGATGGTGGTGGTCCCTTTGCAAAGCAGGCCCAGGACCATCAGCACGGGGCCGAGGTCGGGGCAGTCGGCAAGGTCAATGTCCACACCGTGGAGAGGTGCTTTCTCGAACACGATGCCTGCGTCGGTGGTGCGGAAGCTTGCGCCACAGCGGCGCAGAATGTCGAGGATGGCGGCATCGCCCTGCAGGGTGTCGGCGGATAATCCTTTGAGGGTCACGCCGCCCTGCACCGCGCCCAGCACCGCCGGGAATGCCGCCTGGCTGTAATCGCCCTCCACGGTGTAATCGCAAGGCCGGTATCTCTGCCCGCCCGGGATGAAGAGGGTGTTTTCGTCCTGCCAGCGGCTCTCGACGCCGAAACGGCGCTGGGCCGCCCGGGTCATCTCGATATAACTGCGGCTCTCTACCGGCGGGATAAGGTGGAGGGTGCTGTCGCCTGCCAGCAGCGGCAGGGCGAACAGCAGCCCGCTGATGAACTGGCTGGACACGTTGCCCGCCAGCTCGTATTCGCCGCTTTTCAGAGTTCCTTCGACGGCAAGGCCCGCCGAAGACTGTTCAAAGCGGAGAGACTGCTCCTGATACAACTTCTCGTATACTGTCTGAGGGCGTTCCATCAGCCGTCCGCGGCCAACAAAGGTCACTTTCTGCCCGGTGAGGCTGGCAAGGGGGATGAGAAAGCGCAGGGTGCTTCCACTCTCACAGCAGTCCACCGGAGCGCTGACGGGCAGAAAGCTCCCCAGCCCCTCCACGACGGCACGATCCGCACCGGTGCGCACTTTGGCGCAGAGCTGCCCGGCGGCGGAGAGGGTGGCAGAAATATCCTTGCTGAACTCAAGGTTTTTGATGTGGGAAGCACCCTCGGCCAGCGCCGAGCAGAGCACCGCACGGTGCGCCATGCTCTTGCTGGGCGGCGCGGTGATGGTGCCGCCGATGCCGCCGGGGGCGCGTTTTATCGTAGCATTCATATCACATATCCCGGCCGATGGCCCATGCGACCTGACGGCACTTTGCCATAGCCTGCGCGAAGGCGTCGGGGGTCAGGCACTGTGCGCCGTCGCTCCATGCGTGGCGGGGGTCGTAGTGGACTTCCACCTCAAGGCCGTCGGCACCGGCAGCGACAGCGGCGATCATCATGGGCTCCACAAGGTTTGCCTTGCCGGTGGCGTGGCTGGGGTCCACGATGACGGGCAGATGGGTCTTCTCATGGACGATAGGCACAGCGGAGAGGTCGAGGGTGTTGCGGGTGTACTTCTCGAAGGTGCGGATGCCGCGCTCACAGAGGATGACCTGCTCATTGCCGCCGGCCATGATGTACTCGGCGCTCATGATCCACTCTTCGATGGTATTGCAGAGGCCGCGCTTGAGCAGGACGGGCTTGTGCATCTTGCCCACAGCCTTGAGCAGCTGGAAGTTCTGCATATTGCGGGCGCCGATCTGCACCACGTCCACATATTCCTCGAACTCGGGGATGCGCTCCTCGCTCATCAGCTCGGAGACGATGGGCATACCGGTGGCCTCGCGGGCCTTTACCATGTCAAGGATGCCCTCGGTCTCGAGGCCCTGAAAGGAGTAGGGAGAGGTGCGGGGCTTGTAAGCGCCGCCGCGGAAGAGGGTCGCGCCGCCGGCCTTGACGCCCTGTGCGATGCGGAGGGCCTGCTCTTCGCCCTCGATGCTGCAGGGGCCGGCCATGACAGCGACCTTCTCCTTGCCGCCGATCTTCACGCCGCCGCAGTCGATGACGGAATCTGCCGGGTGGAAGAGGCGGTTGGCACGCTTATAGGGAGCGGAAACACGGGTCACGTTGTCGATCCAGGGGTTGGCGAGGACGTCGCGCTCGTCGATCTTGGTGGTATCGCCCACAAGGCCGAAGACATTGTAGTCCTTGCCGGTGATGAGGGTGACGTCGAGGCCCTGCTTTTCGAAGCGGTCAACGATTTTCTCGAGTTCTTCCTTCGGGGTGCCCTTTTTGGTGGAGATGATCATAAAATTCTTCCTTTCTATCCTTCTTTTCCACGCCCTCTTTGCTCCGCTTTCCAGCAGAAGAGAGTCGATTTTCACATCACTAAATGGGTGTGCGCACTGCCGTCCAGCCGCAGCAGCTGGGCCAGATAGGCGGCAGCGTGGAGATAGCCGCTGATGCCCTCGCCGACGAAGTGGCCCTGACAGCCGAACGAGACGATGTCCGTCTTGCGGAAGGGCTCGTGCTCGTCGGGCTCGCTGAGCAGCACTTCCACGGCAGGCACACCGCAGAGGCGCAGCGCGTCGAGGATGGCGACGCTGTAGTGGGCGTAGCCGCCGGGGTTCAGGATGATGCCGTCGGCCCGGCCTGCGGCAGACTGGATCTCGTCGATGAGGTCGCCCTCGTGGTTGGACTGGAAAAATTCCACTTCCATGCCCATCTTGGTGCAGCACAGCTCGAGGTAATCCAGAAGGCCGTTGTAATCCAGCTGACCGGTCACGCCCGGCTCGGTGAAGTGCATCATGTTGAGGTTGGGGCCGTTAATGACTAAAAATTTCATCCAGTGCCTCCATTGCGGCGGTCACGGCGTCTTCCACCGTGCCGCTGTTCGGGATAACGGCGTCTGCCGCCGCGAGATACAGGGGGCGGCGCTCCGCCTCCATCTTTTTCAGCGCCTCGGTGCTGGACGAGAGCGGACGTCCGCCGCCCACCGTCAGCGCATCCAGGGGCCGGTCGAGGAAGAGCAGGACGCCGTTCTGATGCAGCGCCCGCAGATTCCCGCCCCGCTTGATGATGCCGCCGCCGCAGGAGAGCAGCTGTCGGCCCTCTTTGGCAAAGCGGGCGGTCTGGGCGGATTCCTTCGCGCGGAAGCCGTCCTCGCCCTCGGCGGCAAAGATGTCGGGGATGCTGCGGCCGTCGGCCTTGACGATCTCCTCGTCGAGGTCGATGAACTTTTTGCCCAGCCTCTCGGCCAATGCGCGGCCCACGGTGGATTTTCCGCTGGAGGGCATTCCGATGAGGGCCACGTTGAGCATATCGCGGCGGAGTGCGGCAGTGATGCGGCCGATCTCCCCTGCCGCGTCGTCGAACTTCCGGCTGAGGAAGTATTCGGCGGCGTACACGGCCTGCGCCACCAGCATCTCGAGGCCGCCTACAGCCACCGGGACCCCGGCCTCCTCGGCCCGGAGGATGAGCTCCGTCTTATCGGGGTTGTACACCACATCCAGCACAGCTTCCAGCCCGGGCATTTTTGCCACGTCCAGACTGCACACGCCCACGTTGGGGTACATTCCGGCGGGGGTGGTGTTGATGACGATCTGTGCGCCGCTGGCAACAGCTTCTTCATAGGAGAGCTGGCCTTTGGCAGCGTCCGGCGTCCGGCTGACGGTGAGCACTCTGGCCGCGCCCTTGTCGCGGGCGACGGCGCTGGTGGTGTTGTGGGTGCCGCCGGTGCCGAGGATGAGGACGGTCCTGCCCGCAAAATCGACGCCGTGGGCGTCGCACAGGTGGGCAAAGCCGAGATAATCGGTGTTGTAGCCGTAGAGCAGGCCGTTCTTGTTGACCACGGTGTTCACCGCGCCGATGGCCTTGGCACGGGGGTCGATGTAGGTGCAGTATCCCATCACCAGCCGCTTATAGGGGATGGTGACATTGATGGCCTTGAACTGCCGCCTGATGAGGAAAGCCCGGGCTTCCTCTTCGGTGGGAAGCGGGCAGAGGTCGTAGTGGTAGCCGCAGAGCATCTCATGGATGATCTTCGAGTAGGAATGGCCCAGTTTCGAGCCGATGAGTCCGTATTCCATCACAGTCCCTCCCTGCGGTAGCTGGTGGGCCGCTCCATCCATGCGGTGCCGTAGCGGGCGGTCATCAGATCGCCCACAGCCAGCGCGGCGGCGCAGGTCTGGACGATGGCAGCCCGCGGCACGATGCAGGGGTCATGACGGCCCTGAATGGAGAGGGGCGCGTCCTGCTTTGCAATGTAATCCACCGTCTCCTGCTCTTTGTAGATGCTGGGCGTCGGCTTGACAGCGGTGCGGAAGACGACAGGCATTCCGTTGGTGATGCCGCCGTTGATGCCCGCGTTGTGGTTGGTGGCCGTGACCACCGAATCGCCCTTCATGCGGAAGGCATCGTTGGCCTCAGAGCCTTTCAGGTCGGCGAAGCCGAAGCCGGTGCCGAACTCAATGCCCTTCACGGCAGGCACCGAAAACGCCATGTGGGAAATAAGGCTCTCCACGCTGTCAAAATACGGCTCGCCCACACCGGCGGGCAGGCCGAGAATGGCTGTTTCAAGGATGCCGCCCACGCTGTCGCCCTCCGAACCGGCGGCACGGATGGCCGTTTTCATCGGCTCTTCGACGGAAGCATCCAGCAGGGCGAAGCCCTCGTCCCTGCTTTCCAGCACGCTCACCTGAGCGGCCAGTGCGGCGGCATCGTCCAGCGCAAAGGGCGTATCGGAAATGCCGGCACAGCGGGCGATGTGGGTGGTGATGTCGATGCCGGCGCGGTCCAGCGCACCCAGCACGATGGCACCGCCTGCCACCAGCGCGGCAGTGATGCGGCCCGAAAAGTGTCCACCGCCCCGGGCGTCCTGAAAGCCGTGGTATTTGGCGTAGGCGGTATAGTCCGCGTGGCCGGGGCGGAGAAGGTCAGCCGTCTTGGCGTAGTCGCCGCTGCGGGTGTTCTGGTTCTCGATCATCAGGGCGATGGCCGTGCCGGTGGTGTGACCGTTCACGACGCCGGAGAGCAGCTGAACTTTATCGGCCTCCACACGAGGCGTCGAAAGCCCGTCGCCCCGGGCGCGGCGCTTATCCATGCAGGCGGCAATGAATTCCTCATCCACCGGTACACCAGCGGCCATGCCGTCCAGCACACCGCCGATGGCCCGGCCGTGGCTCTCGCCGAAGATGGTCAGTGCCAATGCGCTGCCAAAGGTGTTTTTCATGGCTTTAGTCCTCCATGCCCAGCAGGGGGCGCAGACCTTCCACCGGGATGGTCTCCGCGCGCCAGCAGCCCAGGCCCGGCACCTTGATGACGGTGATCTGGCCGCCCTGTGCCTTTTTGTCGTGGAGCATCTCGGCGTAGACCTTGTCCTTGTTGCAGGCGGTACGCAGGGGCAGGCCCAGACGGCGGTAGACCGCACGGACGCGCTTCTGCAGTGCCTTGGACTCGATCATCGGCAGCATCCCCAGAGCCACGCACTCGCCGTGGTAGAGGCCCACAGTGCGGCGTCCCTTGACGCCCTTGACGGCCTCGATGCCGTGGCCGATGGTGTGGCCGAAATTGAGGGCCTTGCGCATCCCATGCTCCGTCTCGTCCTGCTCGACGATGCTCTTTTTGAAACGGAGGCTGCGGTAAATAATTTCGCCGATCTGCCCGTCGATGTCGCCCTTCTCGAAGATGGCGAACAGCTCCGGGTCGGCCAGCAGACTGGCCTTCACCGACTCGGCCAGACCGTTGATGTACTGGCGGCGGGGCAGGGTGGCGAGGGTGCTGGGGTCTACGATGACCAGCTTGGGCTGCCAGAAGGAGCCGACGATGTTCTTCGTCTCCCCCAGGTCCACAGCGGTCTTGCCGCCGATGGAGGAATCGATCATCGAGAGGGTGGTGGTGGGGCAGTTGATGAAGTCGATGCCGCGCATATAGATGGAAGCGGCAAAACCCGCCAGATCGCCCACGACGCCGCCGCCCACGGCGATGACGAGGTCGCCGCGGCCCATGTTGAACTCCAGCATCTGGCGCAGGACGCCTTCGAGGATCTTCATGCTCTTGCTGGCCTCGCCCTGCGGGACCGTAATAATTTTTGCGTCGCGGCACTGGTCGGCCACACGCTGTGCGTACTCGGCGGGAACGCCTGCGTCCGTCACCACCGCCACCCGGCGGTCGAGGCGGGCAAACTGGTACAGATTTTCCAGTGCGCCGTTTTTCAGGATGATGTCATAGCTGCGCTCACCCAGATTCATGGTGAGCTTGGTGCCGATAAATCCACTCATTTTGTATACACTCCTAACAGCCGCACCGTGCGGCAGGTATGGTCCAGCTCACGCAGCAGCGCGGCGGTCTCGTCGGCGGAGGGGTCGCCCACCAGCTCGACGTAAAAATAATAATCAAAGGGGACATGGGGCAGCGGACGGCTCTTGATGGACTCCATGTCGTAGCCGAAGCGGCCGATGACCTGGATGACCTCAGCCAGCTTGCCGGGTTTGTTGTCCAGTGTGAACAGCAGCGAGAAGCGGTTGCCCACGGTGGGCTTTTCGCGGCTGAGGACGATGAAGCGGGTGGTGTTGTCGCCGTCGGTGTTGATGCTGGGGACGAGGACTTCCAGCCCGTAGAGGGCGGCTGTCTCGGCGCTGGCGATGGCGGCTTTGGACGGGTCGCCCGACTCGGCCACGAACTTTGCGGCCATCGCCGTGTTGGGCATGGCCGTGGCGGGCAGACGGAACTGCTTTAAGAACGTCTCACTCTGGGCGATGGCCTGCTGGTGGCTGTAAACGTGCCTGAGCTGGGCCAGCTGGGTGCCGGGCAGGACGAGCAGGTTCTGGGAGATGGGCAGGTCGTAAACGTCCACCACCCACAGCTCGGGGTGGTTGTAGCACAAGTCGAGGACGGCGGAGACGTCGCCTGCGTGGCTGTTCTCAAACGGCACAACGCCGTGGGCGGTGTCGCCCCGGCTGACGGCATCGAACACCTCGTCCCACGTCGGGCAGCTGACGGCCTCCGCGTGGGGGAAGAGCGCCCGCAGCGCGATGTGGGCGAAAGCGCCTTCCACGCCCTGATAGGCGGCGCGGTTCCGGCCCAGCACCTCGGCTTCGTACTGCTTGGCGACGTCCATCATGTTCTGGACATGGTCTTTATAGTAAGGCCGGAGGGCAGCGTTTTGGATGCGGGCCGCAGCCTTTTCCAGCACCACCGCCTCCCGCGCGGCGTCAAAAATCGGCAGGCCGTGGGCCTGTTTGTATTGGGCGACGCTGAGCACAGCGGCCATCCGCCGCTCAAACAGGGCGGCCAGCTGCCCGTCCACCGCGTCGATCTCGGCGCGGGCTTGTTCCAGTGTGTCCATCTTTCCACATCCTTTGGGTAAAATTTCAGTTCTTACAGCGATGATACCTAGTAAGTATACCATAACCCGGACAAGGAAACAACAAGCCCTGCTCTCTTTGAAAGTGGATAATATTTCAAATCCGGGGCCGTCAACGCGAAGAGATTGCAACCAAAACGCCCCCTCCGGCATTGCCGGAGGGGGCGTTCTTGCTTATTTGCGCAGGTCTTCCCTGCTGCGGGGGGTGCCGAACACCCGGCCATAGGGGTTGTCGAGGTCGGCAGCCTTCAGAGATGCAGTTTTTTCGGCAGGCTTTTCAGGGATGCTGAGATGCTTTGCCTTCCCCTTGGAGAGAACACGGTACCGCATGGCTCAGCCCTCCGGGGCTGCCGTGGAGACAGCGCCTTCGGTCAGCTTCTGCCAGAATTCCTCGCCTCCGGCGAGGTTATCCGCAGTGCCGCTGTTCCACGCGCCCCGCATTCCCACATAGAACCGGGACATATACTCCTGACTGGAACCACTCCTGCTCTGGGTGGTGTCGGGGCCGTAGTCACCGAGGTCGAGGCCAGCCAGGACCGGGCAGTCATCCCACTTGTACACCATGTTCCACCAGTCCTCGTCGCTGTCGGCGGCGGGCAGAGTGCCGTCGAGATACCGCAGCGAGCCGGTGCTCTCCTCAAAGCCCGCCGGGTCCCAGAGCAGGAAAACAGAGCTGAGGCCGCCCTGTACGTCGGCGGCCAGCTTGGTGGTGCCGGCCATGGTCAGATAGGCGGCGCTCTCGGTCTGGGTCTCAGTGTCGGAGTAGTCGAGGGTGTAGACGTTGAGGGTCACGACCACCCTGCCGTCGCCGTTGCGGTCTTCGCCGTAGGCGGCCAGCGCATCCTGCAAAGCGTTCACCGTGTCCTCGGGCAGATAGTAGGGGGCCACCACGGCCACGTTATGATCGGGCTTGGTGACGAAGAAATACTGTCCGATGAAGCTGTAGGCCGCAAAAGCCGCGGCGATGCCGATGATGATGACCCATTTCAGGTTATAGTCCCACCAGTTGGCCCAGCGCTCCTTGCGGGTGTACTGTCTTTCCTTGCGGGGGGCAATGTCCTTCGGGTCGATGTCGCGCTCGTAACGGTAGCTTGCCATGAGGCAGTGTCCTCCAAAGTCTTAAAGCTCTGCCAGAATGGTCTGGCGGACGGCGTCGGGCAGCTGCTTCTGCTCGGCCCGGCTCATGCCTGCCGTCCGGATGGGCGGCAGCACCCGGACGTATACCGTGCCGGGGGTAGCCCGGTTGCCGTGGGCCTCGAACAGGCCCCGTGCGCCGGAGATGGCCACCGGCACCACCGGCGCGCCGGTCTTGACCGCGATGCGGAAGGCACCGGCCTTGAACTCACCGGCGCCGCCCTCTTCGCCCTTGTAGCGGGTGCCTTCCGGGAAGATGATGAAGCTCCGGCCGCTCTCCACGATGGCGGTGGCGTCGTTCAACGCGCGCACCGAGGCGCGGACATCGTCGCGCTGGACGAAAACGCAGCCCAGCAGCTTCATCCAGCGGTTGAGCAGAGGAATTTTTTCCAGCTCTTCCTTGGCGAGGATGCCGTAGGGCTCATCGAGGCCGGCCAGCAGCAGCGGGATGTCATAGTAGCTGCGGTGGTTCGCCACAAAGACGCAGGGGCCATCCTTCGGGATGTTGTCCAGTCCCTCGACGCTGAGCCGGACGCCGGTGACGTTCAGGATGCCTTTGCTCCAATGGGGGATGTACTTTTTTACCAGCCGGCGCACCGTCTCGGTGTCGCCTGCAGCCAGCGCACGCTCGGCTTTGTACAGCACACTGTAATGGACGATCATGTACCCGAACAGATAAACGAATAACGCAATGGTGCGGAAAATGCTCACAGAGCGATACCTCCTTCTGGCTCAAAAAGCCGTTTCTATTGTATCACACTCCGCCCCAAAAAGGGAGAGGAAATACTTTTTTTACATTTGGAGGGCTTTGCGGCTTGCAAAATCCACAAAATCCGGGTATATTTATAATCAGAAAGCCAGCACAATGGCGTTTCCTGCCAAAACCGTGCTGTGCAATGTAAGCCGTCTTTCGGGACAGCGAGAGAGGATATCCACACAACATGAGTCTGTTCCCTTCTGCAAACGATTTCAAGTCCGGGCCGGGCGTCGAAAAGGACGCCCCCCGCAAGACCGGCGTAGGCCGCTTCTTCGAGCTGGTGGGCCGGGATATGAGCGGGATGTTCCTTGCAAACCTGCTCACCTGTCTGGGCTTTCTGCCCGTCATCTGTCTGGTGTACATCGGCTTCCTGATGAACAGCCTGCCCGTCATGGTGCTCAGCGCCGCCGTGGGCGGCATCCTGGCCGGGCCGGTGCTGGCAGGCATGTACGACACCGTCCTGCGCGCTCTGCGCGACGAGGCCGGTTACTGGTGGACCACCTACCGCAAGGCTTTCAAGCAGAACTTCAAAGCCAGCATCCTGCCGGGCGTGCTCTACTGCGTCGTGGTCACGGTGCAGGTCTTCCTCGTGTACTTCTGCTTCAACCTGCTCTACCACGGCACCAACGTCGGCGTGGGGATGTGGGTGGCCACGGTGCTCAACCTCGTCATCTTCCACATGCTGTTCTCCTACATGTGGCCCCAGGTGGTCCTGCTGGACCAGCCTTTCGGCCAGACGCTCAAGAACAGCGTCAACTGCATGATCGCTTTCCTGCCCCACGCACTGGCTGCGTCTCTCGTGACGGTGCTGTTCTGGGGCCTCGTCATCCTCTGTATGCCGCTGGGCCTGCTGCTCATGCTGGTGTTCGGCTTCTGGTTCCAGGTGGAGATCACCAGCCAGATCGTCTACGGCGACCTCGACCGGGTGTTCCGCATCGAGGAGAACATCCGCAGGCTCCACGACGCCGAGTATGAAGCCGAGACGGCCGAGGAGCGCAGCGACGACGAGGAATAAACGACACAAAGGGGATGCGTGCAATGGAACAGCGGAACAATCTGGTGCTGCAGGGCACGGAGACGTTTTCCCGCGGACAGCTCGATAATGTGGCGCTGGACAACGGCAGCGTCGTGCTGGACAGCGTGGCCGGGCGGTACCTGCAATACGGCAGCTACACGACGCCCGAGTTCGCCATGCCGGCCTTCTGCAACCTGAACGTCAGCTGGAACGCCCACGCGCCCCAGAACACGATGGTGGAGGTGCGCTGCCGCGTCTACGCAGGCGGCAGCTGGACGGGCTGGATGAGCTTTGGCAAGTGGGCGCCGGATTACCCCCGGGCCAGCATCAGCACCCACAGCGACGACGGCCTCATCTTCCTGATGGGCGACACCGTGACGGTGGCGCTGCCCGGCGGCGGCACCGGCGTCCAGCTTCAGGTCAATCTTTCGACCAACGACGATAAAGTCACCCCGGCGCTCCGGCTGCTGGCGGCGGCGGTCCGCCCCCTTGCGTGGGATAAGCAGGGCGGCCACCCCATCAACCGCCGCCTGTACTTACCGGAATACTGCCTCTCGGCCCATGACCCCAGCTTTGGCCGGGACATGGACCTGCCGCTGGTGATGGCGGCCCTGATGAACCGCTGGGGCGAGGACATCCTGCCCGAAGAGGTGGCCTACGTCATGGAGGACAAGACCACCGGCAGCACCAGCAATGGCGCTTTCGCCGCCGCGGCAGCGGGCTGCTGCGGGTTTCCCTGCTGGCAGGCGTGGATGGACCTGCAGGACCTGCGGGAGCAGATACACGACGGCTGTTCTGTGGCCGTGCGCATCGAGCGCCGCATCCGGGGCCAGCGGGACCCCATCGGGGTCTGGATGGGTCTGCGGGGCTTCGGCCACGACGACGCGGTCCTCGCCGATTATGTCCTGCTCAACGACCCCACCGCCGACAGCGACGGGGCCGTGAACTGCACGATGGCGGTGACGGATTTTGCCCGCTGCTTCACCGGGCGGGCCATCGCTCTCCGCCCCAAGCCCCGGGACACCGAGGCCAACCGCCCCCGGCGGGTCTCCTGCGACTTTGTGTACAGTGCCGAGGATGACTGCTGGTATCTGGCCCAGAAGGGCCAGCGGCAGCTGCTCCCGGCCGAATTTTCCGGCTGGGCGGCCTGCAGCCCCCACGACGGAGTAGCCCACGCCACCACAGCCCACCGCACCTTCCGGCGGATGGAGCGGACACGGACCGGCGGCTTCCGTTTCCCGCCCGAGCAGACCGCCGCAGGCGGGCGGTGCAGCGTCTACATCGTGGACCGCACCGGCACCATGCAGTTTGCAGAGGTGCGCCTGCCTGCGCCTCCGACGCCCGCGCTGCCGCCATCGGAAGCAGACCAAAGCACCGCGCCTTCTGTCTCCTGAGAGGCAGCACAGCCAAGAGCTTTTTGGGATAAATCATCAACATGGGAGGAACATATTATGGCAAAGACGATCATCACTTTGGGCCGTGAGTACTGCACCGGCGGACGCTACATCGCCAAGGATGTGGCGCGCGCACTGGGCATCAAGCTCTACGACAAGGAACTGATCACGATGGCCGCCAAGAATTCCGGACTGTCCGAGGAGGCCGTGGCCGCCAGCGAGAAGCGGCACACCCACAGCCTGCTGTACAGCCTGTATACGATGGGCAATGACCTTCCGCTGGGCGATCAGGTCTTCATCCTGCAGAGCCGCATCATCAAGCAGCTGGCCGACGAAGGCCCCTGCGTCATCGTGGGCCGCTGCGGCGACTATGTCCTGCGCGACCGCAAGGACGTGCTGCGCATCTTCGTCTACGCCCCCAAGGGGTGGCGTCTGGCTTACGGCAAGGAGAACAACATGCTGCAGGCCAAGGACGAAAAGGGCATCAAGGACGAGATCGACAAGACCGACCGCAACCGTGCCGCCTACTACAACTACTACACCCAGAACCGCTGGGGCGATGCCCACAACTATGACCTCGCCATCAACGCCGCACTGGGACATGACGCCTGTGTGAAGATGATCCTTGCCGCCGCAGAGGCCAAGGAGAAGTCCATGGAGGGCTGATGCCCGCCGCCCCGGAGGGGGAAAAATAAATAATGATGCTGCGTGGGTGGGGTGCTTTTGCGCTCTGCCCACGTTTGCGGCATAGAAGAACTCTGCATCCCCAAGTTATCAGCATCAAAAGGAGAAATCGTGGAAAACAAGCAACCCTTATCCTCTCCCGCCGGTGAGCGGGAAAACATCATGGGTACCATGGACATCAACCCTCTGCTCATCAAGCTCAGCGTGCCGATGATGGTATCCATGCTGGTGCAGGCCCTCTACAACGTGGTGGACTCGATTTTCGTGTCCCACGTCAGCGAGAGCGCCCTGACCGCCGTTTCGCTGGCGTTCTCTTTGCAGAACGTCATGATCGCCGTGGGCGTCGGCACCGGCGTGGGCGTCAACGCCCTGCTGTCCAAGAGCCTCGGCGAAAAGAACCAGGAACGGGCCAATAAGACCGCCGAGAACGGCATCTTCCTGTCCCTGTGCAGCTACGCCGTCTTCCTCGTCATCGGCCTCACCTGCATGAAGCCCTACTTCTACGCACAGACTTCGGACATGGACATCGCCCGGCAGGGCATCCAGTATCTGCGGCTCTGCTGCGTGCTCAGCCTTGGCCTCTTTACCCAGACCATGGGTGAGAAGCTGCTGGCCGCCACCGGCCGCACCCATCTGAGCATGATAAGCCAGCTGGTGGGCGCTGTCGTGAACATCGTTCTCGACCCCATCTTCATCTTCGGCTACTGCGGCGAGGCCCTGTCCGGCACCACCGGCGCTGCCGCGGCCACCGTCATCGGCCAGTTCTGCGGCGCGGGCATGACGCTGTACTTCAACCTCAATAAGAACCCCGACATCCAGATCAGCTTCCGGGGCTTCCGGCCCAGCGCCAAGGCCATCGGCCGCATCTACACCGTCGGCCTGCCCAGCATCGCCATGCAGTGCGTGGGCAGCGTGATGACCTTCTTCATGAACCAGATCCTGATGGCCTTCTCGGCCACGGCTGTCGCCGTCTTCGGCGTCTACTTCAAGCTGCAGAGCTTCGTGTTCATGCCCATCTTCGGCATGAACAACGGCATGGTCCCCATCATCAGCTACAACTACGGCGCACGGAAGCCGGAGCGGGTCAAAAAGACCATCCGCCTCGCAGTCTTCTATGCCGAGTGCATCATGCTGGCGGGCTTCTGCATCTTCCAGTTCCTGCCGGATAAGCTGCTGGGCCTCTTCGCCGCCGGCGACGCCATGCTGGCCATCGGCGTCCCGGCGCTGCGCATCATCTGCCCCCACTTCCTGCTGGCGGGTGCCGGCATCGTGCTGAGCTCGGTGTTCCAAGCGCTGGGCAACGGCGTGTTCAGCCTGACCGTCTCCATCTGCCGTCAGCTGGTGGTGCTCATCCCCGCCGCATGGCTGCTGAGCCGCACCGGCGAGGTGAACATGGTCTGGTGGGCCTTCATCATCGCGGAGGTGGTCAGCCTTGCGCTGAGCCTCGTTTTCATGGCCCGCATCAACCGTACCGTCATCGTCCCGCTCTCCGAAAAGCAGGACGCGGCCGTATAACCTGAAAGGAACGTGAACTCTATGGCAAAAAAGCTGAAGTGGAACCTTATCCTCATGAGCCTGCTCTATCTGGCGCTGGGCATCTTCCTGCTGATGGTGCCTGGCACGGCCCTCAACGTGGTCTGCTGCGCGCTGGGCGGCGTGGTGCTGGCCTGCGCGGCAGTGCAGCTGGTGCGGTATTTTGTCGTAGAGCGCGGCGTGTTCCAGAGCCAGCTCACCCTCATCTCGGGGCTTGTCTGTCTGGCGCTGGGCGCATTCCTCATCCTCCGCAGCGATGTGGTGGTGCGGGTGCTGCCCATCGTGTTCGGCCTGTTCGTCATCTTTGACAGTCTGGGCCGCATCCAGAACGCCCTCGAGCTGCGCCGGTGCGGGTATCCGAGCTGGAAGATCTTTCTGCTGCTGGCCGTGCTCAGCGTCGTGCTGGGCATCGTGATGGTGGTGGACCCCTTCGGCACCATGGAGACGCTGGTGATGGCCATCGGCCTCATCCTCATCCTGGAAGGCGCACTGAACCTGCTGAGCGCCCTGTACACCATGCTGGCCGTCCGGCGCTTTATAAAGCTGCATCCGGAGACCCAGTCCATGCTGGAAGCCATCACCGGCCAGGATCTGAACGGCGACGGCGTCATCGCCCCGGATGTCTCCCACGCAGATGTGGAGTCCACCGCTGTGGAGCTCGACTATGTGGATGAGAGCGCCGAGGTGGAGCAGGAGAACAAATAACGTTAGCGGGCTTGCCCTCTCCGTCCCCTTCGGTGACAGCTCTCCCAAAGGGAGAGCCTCTGGCCTACCGGAAGATTTTTGCCTCTCCCTTTGGGAGCAACAATGATGACCGCCGCCAGTGGCGGAAGCAGAGAATCATTGTTGGGGCAGCGGCCAGCAAGACGCAAGCGAAGCGCTGCGGATGCTGGGTGCCGCAACCCGGGCGGTGGATGCGACCAGCGAGAGCAGACGGAGAGGGCAAGGACGCTGAACGCAGACTAACCCTCTGCTGAAAAACGAAACCCAAAATCAATTCAACACAAAGGATAAAAAGAGTTATGGAAAAGTACGATCTCATCATCGTTGGTGCCGGCCCTGCCGGCATCTTCACCGCTGTGGAGCTGCTGCGCCGCGGCAGCAAGAAGCACATCCTGCTGGTGGAAAAAGGCAGGCCGGTGGAAAAGCGCCACTGCCCCAAGGCCGAGATCGGTCACTGCGTCAACTGCCGCCCCACCTGCGCCATCACCACCGGCTTCTCCGGTGCAGGCGCCTTCTCCGACGGCAAGCTGAGCCTCTCCTATGAGGTCGGCGGCGACCTGCCCAGCCTCATCGGCGAAGAATTTGCGCAGGAGCTCATCGACTACACCGACAAGATCTACCTCGAGTTCGGCGCTGACCCCCATGTGGAGGGCATCTACACCGGCGAGGACATCAAGGAGATCCGCAAGAACGCCATCCACGCCGGTCTGAAGCTGGTGGACTGCCCCATCCGCCACCTCGGCACCGAGAAGGCACAGCAGCTCTATCTCGCCATCCAGAACTATCTGGCTGACAACGGCGTGGAGATGCTCTTCTCCACCGAGTGCGAGAACATCATCCTCGAAGACGAGGAGTGCAGGGGCGTGCTGCTGCGTCAGGGCGACGGGGAGCCTCGCGCCGTCTACGGCGACACCGTGGTCATCGGCACCGGCCGCCGCGGCGCAGACTGGCTTGAGAAAATTTGTGCAGAGCACCATATCGCCCACAAGCCCGGCACCGTGGACATCGGTGTCCGCGTCGAGTGCCGCAACGAGGTCATGGAAAAGGTGAACAAGGTGCTGTATGAGTCCAAGCTCATCGGCTACCCGAAGCCCTGGAAGAACAAGGTCCGCACCTTCTGCCAGAACCCCGGCGGCTTCGTGGCACAGGAGAACTACGACAACGACCTGGCCGTGGTCAATGGCCACAGCTTCAAGGAGAAAAAGAGCGAGAACACCAACCTCGCCATCCTCGTCTCCCACAACTTCACCGAGCCCTTCAACCAGCCCATCGCCTACGCCCAGAAGGTGGGCGAGCTGACCAATATGCTGGGCGCAGGCCACATCATGGTGCAGCGCTACGGCGACATCCTCGACGGCAAGCGCACCTGGGCAAAGGAGCTGGCCCAGTCCAACGTCAAGCCCACCCTGAAGGACGCCGTGGCCGGCGACATCACCGCCGCCATGCCCTACCGCGCCATGACCAACATCATCGAGTTCATCAAGATGCTGGACATGGTCGTCCCCGGCTTCGCCGCCAACGAGACCCTGCTGTACAGCCCTGAGCTGAAGTTCTACTCCAACAAGGTCAAGATGGACTCGAACCTCGACACCAACATCAAGGGCCTGCACTGCCTCGGCGACTCTTCCGGCTGGACCCGCGGCCTGATGATGGCCTCCGTCATGGGCGTGCTGATGGGCCGCAAGCTGGCTGAGAAGGAAGGCTGCTGAAACGCCTTTCTGCACTGAGCTGCGCTGAATATTTGGTTCCCGATGCCTCTCCGCACTCCGCGGAGGGGCATTTTTTGCGCTTCCTGCGGCAAAACCGTGCAGGATACAAAAATCGGCAGAAAAAGTCAATTTCCGTCAACCCCGAAAATTTATGGGGATTTGAATTGATTTTCTTCGTTCAAACTGCTACAATCTCAAGTAGAACTCAAGAAGGAATTGTGTCTTGCGCATAATGCGAGGAGGGATCACTTATGTGCGAAGCCCCCGGAAGCGTAGTAACGCTGCTATGTTCCGGCATCCAGCTTTACAGCGCCGAGAGGCGCATTGCGGACTGCATCCTTGCAGATGTAAAGCGGGCGTCGATGTGTACGTCAGCAGAACTGGCCCGGCTGAGCTGTTCGTCCGAGGCCACCATCACCCGGCTGTGCCACAAACTGGGGTTCGAGAACTACCGCAAATTCCAGCTGGCGCTGGCACGGGACGCCATGGAGCAGCAGGAAGCCCGGCGTATGCGGGACGAAGGGCAGGACGAGCTGCATCAGGCACTTCTGAACATTCTGGCAAACCGCGAAGAGGAGCTGCGGGCCACCATTCAGGCCATTGATACCCGCCAGCTGCGGCAGATCCTCTCTCTGCTGCGCAGCTGCGAGATCATGGAGGTGGTCTCTGAGGGCGGCGGCCTGCCGGTGGCCTTCGATGCCTCCATCCGGTTCAGCCACCTGGGCAAGCGGTGCGTTTCCAGCGCAGTCCACGAGAAGAACCTTGCCTTTGCTCAGACGCTGACCCCCAAAGACATCCTCATCGTGCTCTCGGCCTCCGGGCAGAGCGCCAGACTGGAAGAGGTGTCCGCTGCCGCCAAAGGGCGGGATGTACCGGTGCTGCTCATCACCTGTGACAGCCACGGCCCGCTGGCCCAGCTGGCCGACTATGTGATGACGGCTTCCAACCGCGAACAGCGGCTCATCGAGGGCAGCCATGCGGCATCGCTGCTCTCGCCGAACGTCCTTATCGAGGTGCTTTACTACCTGCTGCGGATGGAAAATCTATAAAAAACAAACGCTGGCACCTTCGTGCCAGCGTTTGTTTTTATCATTCGAGCTCCAAATCACTGGGCAGGATGACATCCAGCTCCGCCGCAGGCTCTGCCACGAGGCGGCGGCTCTGGTTGAAGATGGCCTTTTCCAGCGTGTTGCGGGCGAGACGTCCGTTGCCCGCCGTGCGGGCATCCTCTGCCTGACGGCGCTCGTAGTAGCCCCGCAGCGGTTCCGTGCAGCTCTCGGCCAGCCTGTAGCCCTTGCCCCTCGCCAGCACATTCGTGATGTCCAGCAGCTCATCGGCGGTGTAGTCCGGGAACTCTATCTTGTTCGGGAAGCGGCTGGCAAGGCCGCTGTTGGCGGTCAGGAAGGTCTCCATCTCTTTGGTGTAGCCCGCAAGGATGACCACCAGCTCGTCCCGGTGGTCTTCCATCCCCTTCACCAGCGTGTCGATGGCCTCAAGGCCGAAGCTGTCCTGCTCGCCCCGGTAGAGGCTGTAGGCCTCGTCGATGAAGAGGACGCCGCCCAGCGCGCTCTGGATGACGCTGTTGGTCAGGGGGGCGGTGTGGCCGGTGTAGCGGCCCACGAGGTCTCCCCGGCTCACCTCCACCAGCTGCCCGCCCTTGAGGGCGCCGATGGCCTTGAGGTACTTTGCCACGAGCCGGGCGATGGTGGTCTTGCCGGTGCCGGGGTTGCCGGTGAAGATCATGTGCATCGAGAGGCTGGCGGTCTTGAGGCCCGCCGCCGCACGGCGCTGCTGCACCTGAATGTTATCGGCAAGACCGAAGACGTATTCCTTCACCGGTGCAAGGCCCACGAGGTCGTTCAGCTCTTTCCTGATCTCTTCCACTGCGCCGGTATAGGCGGCGGGCAGCAGGTCGAAGAGCTTCTGGGGTCCGGCGTCGTTGAGGGCAAAGTCGAGGCCGTCCTCCCGGGCAGTCAGTGTGATCGTTCCGGTAAGCGCGACATCTGTTTGCAGACAGTATTCGCTCAGAGCGCGGAATATCTTATCGCAGCAGGCGGTCAGCCCCGCCGCACCCTGCTTCGGGCTGCACTGGGCCGCCACATAGTCCCGCACATCCGCGCCCGCCGACAGGGTCAGGCCGAGGCGGGTCTTCACTTTTGCGGCCAGCGCGTTGAGCTGCTGGGCTGCCAGCGCGGCGAGGGCTTCCCGCGCAAAGGCGCTGGTCTCACAGACATCGCCCAGCGCCGAGACGAAGGCCGCACCGAACTTATCGGCCAGCGCCTCCCGGCCCTTCCGGGAGAAGAAGACAAGGTACTTGCCGCAGGGGGTGATGCGGCTCACAGCCCCGGGGGCAAGCGCCGTTCCGGCGTCCACGAGGATGCCCTCCTTATTGACAAGATACCGGCTGGACAGGGGCGCACTGCCCTTGACGGCCAGGTCTGCCAGCGTCTTCAAAAAACCCGGATAGCAGCTCTCGTAGTGCTCAAAGACCAGGATCTCGCCCGGCGCATGGAGGGCGGCGTACAGATCCTGCAAAAAGAGCTTTTCAGCCCCCGGGTTGGGGTAAAGCGCCAGATCCATGACGGCCAGCTTATCGCTCTGCAAAAGACCCCGGGCGGCCATGCAGCGGGCCGTCTCCGTCAGAGCGAAATGCCGCCCCGTGCCGGGCGCACCGCAGAGCAGGATGACGTTCCGGGCCGTGGGGGCCTCCGTCCCCAGCATGAAAGGCCGGCGCATGGCCCGCACGACGCCGTCCACGAAGGCGTCCTGCCCCAGCACCGTCTTTTTCACCTCAGCGGCCAGCCCTTCGAAGCTGCCCAGATGCTCCTGTCTGACTTCGGCGGTGCCTTTGGCCAGCAGGCCGTCGGCCTCCATATCCTCAAGCATCTTCCGGCTCTGGGCCAGCGCCTCCTGTGTGGTGTCTCTGCGCAGCTCGGCGTTCTGTTTTTTCAGCATTTCGTCCAGCTTTTTCTGCTGCTCGAGCAGGGCTGCGTTCATATCGGGCAGGCCGGGCTTTTCCGGCGGCGTTTTCTGCGTATCAAAGCGCAGTTTTCCTCCCGGGCCGAACACTCCGTTCATCAAATTCTCCCAATCGTCGGTGTATGCCATCTGCCTGCCTCCGTCCTGCGTTTTTTCCAAGTATAGTGTACTTTGCCCCCTTTTGCAAGAAAAGTCTTGAAAATCCACGGGCAGGCGGGTACACTAATTTTATATTGATTTGATATGCGAAGGGAATGGAACGAAATGAAAACGCCCGCAGAGTGGAAAACGCTGTTCGAGAGCAGCGCCTTTGCACGGCAGACAACCTACAGCGGCCCTCTGGGGCCGGAATATAACCCCTCCGGCACCCGGCTCCGGCTCTGGGCGCCCACGGCGCAGAAGGTATCGGTCAACCTCTACCGCCGGGGCGACGGCGGGGCCTGCATGGGGACCCTGCCGCTGGAACAGCACGGGCAGGGCGTCTGGTCGGCCTATCTGCCCGGCGACCAGCACGGACATTACTATACCTTTACCGTCGAGGTGGACGGCACAGCATATGAGACGGGCGACCCCTATGCCCGGACGGCGGGCGTCAACGGCCTGCGGAGCATGATCTTAGACGCGCCCCGCATCGACCCGCCCGACTGGAGCCACGACCACCGGGTCATCGTCCCGGCCTCCCGCCGGACGGTGTGGGAGGTCAGCGTCCGCGACTTCTCGCAAGACCCGGCCTGCGGCGTTCGGAATGCATGGCGGGGCAAATTCATGGCCTTTACCCAGAAGGGGACCACCCTTTCTTCCGCCGGCACCTTCCCCACCTGCCTCGACTACCTCAAGCGGCTGGGAGTGGGCTATGTGCAGCTGATGCCCATCTTCGACTTCGGCAGTGTGGACGAGAGCCGCCCCCTCACCCGGCAGTACAACTGGGGCTACGACCCCACCAACTACAACGTCCCCGAGGGCAGCTACTCCACCGACCCCGCGAAAGGCGAAGTCCGGGTGCGGGAGTGCAAGGAGATGATAGCCGCCCTCCACGCGGCGGGCATCGGCGTCATCATGGACGTGGTGTACAATCATATGTACCGCAGCGAGAACCCGCTGAACAGCACGGTGCCTTATTATTTCTTCCGGCAGAACCCGGACGGCAGCTTCTCCAACGGCAGCGGCTGCGGCAACGAGTTTGCCAGCGGGCGGCCCATGGCCCGGAAATACCTCATCGACTCGGTGCTCTACTGGGCGCAGGAATATCACATCGACGGCTTCCGCTTCGACCTCATGGGCCTCTATGACGTGGACACCATGAACGAACTGCGGGCCGCGCTGGACGCTCTGCCGGGCGGCAGAAGCATCCTGATGTACGGCGAGCCGTGGCAGGGCGGCGGGAGCCAGCTCCACCGGTACGAGGCCAACAAGGCGAACCTCGCCATGCTGTCCGAGCGCATCGGCATCTTCTGCGACAACACCCGCGACGTCATCAAGGGCAGCTGTTTTGACGCCCGGGAGCCGGGTTACGTCGAAGGCAGACCGGGCAGCTTCTGGGACATCGGCGGGGCCGTGGCCGCGTGGTGCCGCAGCGACAAGCTGCCCGCCCATTCGCCCTCCCAAATCGTCAGCTATGTGTCCGCCCACGACAATTTCACTCTCTGGGATAAACTCATGCTCGTCCGGTACGCCCGTCCCGAGTACACTGCCGCCGACTCGGCGGCGCTGGCCCAGAACCGGCTGGCGGCGGGCATCTATCTCACCTGCATGGGGATGCCCTTCCTGCAGGCCGGCGAGGAGTTCGCCCGCACCAAAAAAGGTCAGGGCAACACCTACCACTCTTCGCCCTCCCTCAACCGTCTGGACTGGAAGCGGGCCGCGCAGTTCCACGGACTGGTGGACTATTACCGGGGCCTGCTGGGCCTGCGGGCGCAGTTCCCCCGCCTGAGCGCCTCGGACGCTGCCAGCCCGGCGGCCATCCGATTTTTCTCGCTGGAACAGCCCCTCGTGGGCTGGACTTTGCCCGCCGCACCCGGCGACGGCGCGGCATGGCGGGCGCTCTGCGTCTTTTACAATCCCACGGAAGAAGAAAAGCGGGTCCACCTGCCCGACGGCCAGTGGAAATTGCTGAGCGACGGCGTATCGTCCGCGCTCTGGAAAGGCCCCAGCCGGGTCTGCGGCGGCGAAGTGACACTGCTGCCATACAGTGCAACGATTTTCGGCCAGGTATAACAAAAAGCGGCCCGCCGCTTTGCGCGGCGAGCCACCCGATCATGTCCTGATTTAGCCCTGCGGGTTCTGCTGAGGTGCAGACTCGGCAGACTTCTCCTGACGAGATGCGCCGTTGGTGCCATTGCCGCTGTTGGAGGCGTTCTTTTCGCCCAGCGTCAGGCTGACCGTCTGCATCTGACCGTCGCGGGCGACGGTGATGGACAGGGTGTCACCGGCAGAGTGCTCCTGCATCAGGGTGCCAAGGTCGGTCTTCTGGGCCACCTCGGTGTTGTCGATGCTGATGATGCGGTCGCCGGCCTTGAGGCCCGCCTTATCGGCAGGGCCGCCGGAGACGACGTCCATGACGTAGATGCCGTAGGCGTTGACGCCCAGCTGTGCCGCCGTCTGTGCGTCGTTGACAGCCAGATAGGTGATGCCCATGTAGGGACGGCCCGTGACGTAGCCGTTCTCCAGCAGGTCCTGCGCCACCTTGATGGCGTCGTTGATGGGGATGGCGAAGCCCAGACCCTCGGCGTCAGAGCTGGAAGACTTTGCGTTGACGATGCCGATCAGCTCGCCGTTCATGTTGAACAGGCCGCCGCCGGAGTTGCCGGGGCTGACAGAAGCATCCATCTGAATGAGGGACATGGTGTTGACAGAGCTGGAGCTCTGGATGGAGACACTGCGGTTCAGAGCGCTGACGATGCCGCTGGTGACGGTGCCGCCCAGCTCACCCAGCGGGTTGCCCACGGCCAGCACGTTGTCGCCCACGGCCAGCTTGTCGCTGTCGCCCACGATGGCGGGGGTCAGACCGTCGGCATCGACCTTGATGACGGCGATGTCGCTGGTGGAATCCTCGCCCACGACGGTGGCGGTGTAGTCCTTGTCGCCGATGGTGACGGTGATGTTGGACGCGCCGCTCACGACATGGTCACAGGTGAGGATGTAGCCATCCGAGCTGATGATGACGCCGCTGCCGGCGCCGCTCTCCACCTGGCTCTGGCCGTACCAGGACCACTGGGAGTAGACCACCTGCTCGGTGGTGATGACCACGACGCTGGGGCTGACGGTCTTGGCCACCTGTGCGGTGGTCATGCCGCTGGAAACAGTCGTGCCTTCGGCCGCGCTCTCAGAGTCTGCCGAAGAGCTGCTAGACCGCTCCACCTTCTGGATGACGACCTTGTTATTGCCGCCGAAGCGTGCGCCCACAAAGCCGCCCATAAAGCCCATGGCTGCGGCCAGCACCAGAGCGACGATGCTCTTTACAGCCTTGCCTGCATTCTTCTTAGGCTTCTCAGGCTTCTTCGGCGCGGCAGGGGCTGTGTTCTGCGGGCCTGCGGGGGGCGGCATTGCGCCGCCGGAAGGCTGGGTGCTCTCGCTGAAGGTAGAAGCAGTGTTTGCGGTGTTCATGCCGCTGGAACCCACATTGGGGTAGCCGGTATCACCGGCAGGATTATTGGAAGAGGAATAGTCATATTCCCATTTGTTTTCATCCATCGTGATTACTTCCTTTCTAAGGGATTAGAAGTTGTTTTCATAACCGTTGCGCACCGTCTGAGCGGTCTTTTTGCCCGCATACTGCGTTGCTTTCCCTTGCAATCCGCCTAGGATTGCTTCGGGAAAGCGCCTTGCCTGCCGGCAAAAATCCTCGCCCATTCGGCACTCTCCGGCTATGAAAACAACTTCGGCCGGGGGAAGAGCTTTTTCGCTCCTCTCCGGCACGGTTTTATTCTATCCGCTAATTGTGAAAATCAATCGTTTCCCCAGTGAAGAATGTGTGAAATAAAGTCCTAAGGAGTTTCTATGAAAATCAGCGCCACTCAAACGGGCTTTGCCCTTTATAAAGAGGCCGACGTCATCGGCCAGTGCGGCGTCACCCCCACCCCAAAAGGCGCGGACATCACGGCCCTGTCCGTCCTGCCCCAGTGGCGGCGGAAGGGCTACGGCTCCTACCTGTTAAAAGAGATATTGCGCCGGTTCGGCGGTTATGACCGGGAGGCCGCGACGGTGTTCACCGCGCCCCTGCCCGCCGACGAGGGCGAAGGGCTGTTCTGGCAGAAATTCGGCTTTGCGCCTGAGGATGGGCGGCTCGTCCGCCGTCGCACCCCCGATCTGACGGCGGTGCGCTTCGTGCAGGACTATCTTGCCGCCCATCTCCCCCACCCGAAGCTCTGCATCGACGCCACCTGCGGCAACGGCGGCGACACGGCGTTCCTCTGCCGCCTTGTCGGCCCGGAAGGCCGGGTGCTGGGCTTCGACATCCAGCCCGAGGCCATCACCTCCACCCGCGCCCGGCTCGAAAAGCAGAGCCTCACGGCAGAGCTTATCTGCGATAGCCACGCGAACCTCTTACAGTATGCCCGGCCCGGCACGGCGGACATCGTGATGTTCAACTTCGGCTGGCTGCCCGGAGCCGACCACAGCGTCTTCTCCACAGCAGACAGCAGCATCCCTGCGCTGGAAGCCGCCCTCGCGGCGCTGCGCGCCGGCGGCGTGCTCAGCGCCATCCTCTACAGCGGCCGCGTCATCGGCACGGACGAAAAGCAGAGCATCCTCGGCTGGCTGCGGGCTCTCCCGCTGGAAAAATATACCGTACTGGTGTGTGATTTTGCCAACTGGGCCGATACTGCGCCCCTGCCCTGCCTTGTTCTGAAAAAATAGCAAAAACTCTTGCATCCATGTGGATTTTCTGTTAAAATAAGCGTTGTATGTAATTTTATAGGAGAGTTTCCCATGGAAACAGACCCTATTGTTTGCTGATACATCCACCCGGCCCTTCGCGGGGCCGCATCTCAGGAGAACGAAACTTTTATGACAAATCGTGAAGAAATCAAGCGCCGCCGGACGTTTGCTATCATCAGCCACCCCGACGCCGGCAAAACGACGCTGACCGAAAAGCTGCTGCTGTACGGCGGAGCCATCAATCAGGCAGGCTCTGTCAAGGGCAAGCAGAGCGCAAAGCACGCCGTGTCCGACTGGATGGACATCGAGAAGCAGCGCGGCATCTCCGTCACTTCCTCTGTGCTGCAGTTCAACTACGCAGGCAAGTGCGTGAACATTCTGGACACCCCGGGCCATCAGGACTTCTCGGAGGACACCTACCGCACCCTGATGGCAGCCGACTCGGCTGTCATGGTCATCGACGCCGCAAAGGGCGTCGAGGCCCAGACCATCAAGCTGTTCAAGGTCTGCACCCTGCGCCATATCCCCATCTTCACCTTCATCAACAAGATGGACCGCGAGGCCCGCGACCCCTTCGAGCTGATGGAGAACATCGAAGAAATTCTGGGCATCAAGACCTACCCCATGAACTGGCCCATCGGCTGCGGCAAGGAGTTCAAGGGCGTGTTCGACCGCAACACCCGCAAGGTCCTGGCTTTCTCCAGCGACGGCCGCGCCAACGGCGTCAAGAAGGTCGAGGAGACCGAGGCTGAGCTGGGCGATGCCGCACTGGACGAACTGCTGACCCCCTACCTGCACCAGCAGCTGGTGGACGAAATCGAGCTTCTGGACGGTGCTGCCGAGGAATTTGACCTCGACCGCGTGCTGCGCGGCGAGCTGAGCCCCGTGTTCTTCGGCTCTGCGCTGACCAACTTCGGCGTCGAGCCCTTCCTCGAGAACTTCCTCCGCCTCACCCCCACCCCGCTGGCCCGCGTGGACAGCCTGACCGGCGAGGCCGTTGACCCCTGCCGCGATGAGTTCTCGGCCTTCATCTTCAAAATTCAGGCCAACATGAACAAGGCCCACCGCGACCGTATCGCCTTCATGCGCATCTGCTCGGGCAAGTTCGAGCGCGGCATGGAAGCCTACCATGTGCAGGAGGGCAAGAACATCAAGCTGGCCACCGGCACCCAGCTGATGGCGCAGGACCGCGCCATCGTCGATGAAGCCTACGCAGGCGACATCATCGGCCTGTTCGACCCGGGCATCTTCTCCATCGGCGACACCCTGTGTACCGGCAAGAAGAAGGTCGAGTTCGCCGGCATCCCCACCTTCTCCCCCGAGCACTTTGCCCGCATCGAGCAGAAGGACACCATGAAGCGCAAGCAGTTCGTGAAAGGCATGGAGCAGATCGCTCAGGAGGGCGCTATCCAGATCTTCCGCGAAGTGGGCGGCGGCATGGAAGAAGTCGTGGTCGGCGTCGTCGGCGTGCTGCAGCTGGAAGTGCTGGAGTACCGCCTGAACACCGAGTACAACGTCGAGATCCGGATGCAGCAGCTCCCCTTCGAGCAGCTGCGCTGGATCCAGAACGACCCCGACACTTACGTCCTGCGTGACCTCGACCTCACCAGCGACACCAAGGCCGTCGAGGACATGAAGGGTAGCCGCCTGCTCCTGTTCACCTCCGATTGGGCTATCCGCTGGGCTGAAACGCACAATGAGACGTTAAAGCTGAGCGAATTTGGCAATATTTAAGTTACAGGTTCCCAAGAGCTGCTGTGCAGAAGACCTGCATGGCAGCTCTTTTTGGAATAAATCTAAAATGCAACAATATGTACCAGTCAGCGACAACACCCCCCTTCGCGGGGCGCTGCCGGAAAAGAAGGTAACGATTTATGGAAAAACGTAACATTGGCAAAAGCGGCCTCTCCGCACCATTTCTGGGGCTTGGCACCTGGGCCATCGGCGGCGGCAGCTGGTGGGGCGACAACGACGACGCCCTGTCGGTAAAAGCCATCGAGACTGCCGTGGAGCAGGGCATCACCTGGATAGACACCGCCCCCATCTACGGCCTTTACCACAGCGAAGAGGTGGTGGGCGAGGCTTTGCGCCACATCGACCGGGACAAGGTCATCCTCTCCACCAAGTGCGGCCTCGAGTGGCGGCACGAAAGCCCCGTTCTCCACAAGGTGGTGGACGGCGTGCAGACCTACCGCGACCTGTCGGCCAAGAGCATCATCGAGGACGTGGAAGACAGCCTGCGCCGTCTCGGCACCGACCATCTGGACGTGCTCTACACCCACTGGCAGACGCCGGACCTTTCCATCTTCCCGCTGGAAGAGACCGTCGAGGCCATGATGAAGCTCAAGGAGCAGGGCAAGATCCGTGCCATCGGCGCGTCCAACACCACCGCTGAGTTCATCCGCGGCTACTGCAAATACGGCCAGCTGGATGTCATTCAGGAAAAGTACAGCCTGCTGACCCGCCGCATCGAAAAGCAGCTGCTGCCCACCTGCAAGGAGCTGGGCGTGTCCATTCAGGCTTATTCTCCCTTGGAGCAGGGCCTGCTCACCGGCAAGGTGACCATGGACACCACCTACCCCGAGGGCAGCACCCGGAACACAAACCCCTGCTTCCAGCCCGCCCGCCGGGCGCAGGCCATCCGGCTGCTGGACAGCTGGTCTGACCTCTGCGAGAAGTACCACTGCACCAAGGCGCAGCTGGTCATCGCCCTGACGGCCCGGATGATCCCCGGCCTGCACGTTCTGTGCGGCGCACGGACGCCGGAGCAGGCCATCGACAACGCCGGTGCGCTCCACATCGCACTGGAAGGCGCCGACGCCGTCCAGATGAAGTGGGACGTGGACGCCATTTCCTGAGCAAAACCGCAGATATGAAACGAGCAGAGCCTCCACCGAAAGGTAGAGGCTCTGCTCGTTTTATATCTGGATTCTTTGTGATAAACTGGAATTTATCTAACTTTTCCTTGAAAGCCTAAATTCTTCAAAGCATCTTCTCCAAACTTTGCAAAGTCACCTTCTGCACCAAAAGAAAAGAAAGCTTCTTTACCACCAGTGGCAATAATATCTGCACTCTGATACCCCTGATACTCGGATAACATAATTACTAAACTGGCATAACTTCCTGTTCGTAAAAACCAGTTTTCAAAAATTAATAGTAGTGTTTTGGTGTCTCCCAATTCACGTATAATTTCGTCTTTGAATTCCACATCGGAGAACTTACGTTTATCAAATTCTTCTTTGATTTTATTTTTGATTTCATCTAATTCATATCGTTTTTTAGCATACATTTCGACTTTCTTGCTTGCCATTGAAAACGCTCCTTTCAAATTCCGATTTGCCGACCTCACCCATTCTCCTTCCAGAACAGCCCGCCGCTGGTCTGGAAGAGCAGCCACGGATTGATGCTCTTGCTGCCGAGCTTGAAATCCATGGTCAGGTCTTCGCCCAGTGCGCCCACGGCCTGCCCGCGCTCCACGCTCTGACCTTCGCTCACCGAGAGAGCATCCAGCCCGTAGAGGTAGCTGCGCATCCCGCAGCCGTGGTCGATGACGACGGTGTTGCCGGTAAGGGCGAGGTTCCGGGCCAGCACCACGACGCCGTTGGCGGGGGCGCGGCAGGGGTCGCCCGGGATGGTGTAGAGTTTCGTGGAGTTCGATTTGCTGCCCTGCTTGCCGCCGGTGACTTTGGTCTGGCCGAAGTCCACGAGGGTCATGTAATTCTCCGCCGGGCAGGCGAAGCCGCCGCTCCACAGCTTTTCGCGGGCGGGCTGCTCATAGAGGGGCCAGACGGCGTTGCGGAACTCGGTGTTGGCAGCTTCGGAGGCTTCCGGTTCGGCTTCGGTCTCAACCGTGCCGAAGTCCTTCGGGATGACGGTGATGTTCTTCACCACCGTCTCGCCGCCCACGGTAAAGGTCACTTCATGCGCACCGGCAGCGGCATTGTAGGCCGCCGGGATATAGGCGCGCCACCCGCTGCCCAGACGGACAGCCTGCACATTGCCGAGGTCTGTTTCCACCGTGGGGGCTGTCTCACCCACCATGCCGGTGAAAGCCGCGGCCACCGTGCCGCCCTGCTCCATCCGTTCGGCGGAAAGCTCCACCTCGGCGCTTGCCTGCAGCGTGAAGCGGAAGGAATAATTGTACCAGCCGATGGGCTTCGCGGGCTTTTCGAGCCGGACGTCCTGCCGCAGCTCGCCGGTGCTGCCGCCCTCGAACTGGGTGGCCAGCATATTTTCCGGCAGACGCCAGACGGTCAGCTCGGCCTTATAGCCGCCGTTGGCCGGGAACAAAAAGTCGTCGTAGGAGGCCGCAGTCCCCTCGAAGACCACATTGCCCGCGCTGTCGGTGATGGTCAGCGGGCCGTAGCTGTACCACTCGGGCAGGGCGAAGGCCGGGTGGGCGTCGTAGAGGACGCCAAGCTTCTGCACCGTGAGGGTGCGGGGGCTGGCGAAGACTTTATCCACCTGCCCGCCCAGCAGCGGCACCTGCCAGCACCAGCCGTTGGGCTCCAGCTCCTGCCCGGCGAACTGCACCTCAGACGCGGGCTTCGCGCCCTCCGAGGTGAACGAATAGCTCACTCCCAGCACCGCCGCAAGCAGCACCACGACGCCCAGCGCGACGCCGATGAGCCATAACAAAAGCTGCTTCATATATGTATCTCTCCTCCTAAAGTTTGGGTGCAAGGCCCGGCTGCTAAAGAGCCGCAGGCGAAAACGCCTTACCTGCCCGGCCTGCCAATGGCTCTCCCCTTGGGAGAGCTGGCGCGCAAGCGCCTGAGAGGGTATAAAAAGGCGCACCGACACAGCCCTGTTACAGACTGCCGGTGCGCCCTTCGTCATTTTGTTCTGTTTCGGCCCGCGTTATTCGGCAGTATCCTCAGCGGGAGCAGCCTCTTCTGCAGCCTCGTCTTCGGCCTCAGCAGGCTCTTCCTCAGCGGGGGCGGCGGTATCCTCGCCGAACAGCAGACGCTCGTACTCGTCCAGCTCCTTCTCACGGCGGCGCAGATAAACAGCCACAGCGGCCAGCGCACCAGCCACAGCAGCCAGCGTTGCGATAACAGCGATCAGACAGGATTTCTTCATAGGTTCAGCACACTCCTTTTTGGTCGAACCAGCGGTCCGGCTATTTTCAGCGGTCGTTCCGCGGCACAGGCTCGGTCTATTCTGAAACTATTATACCCGTACTTCACGAAAATTACAACCAAAAAGGCAAAATTTTGCTTTTTTCAGAGTCCCAGCTTTTTCTTATACGCCTTGAATGCGCCGGGCAGGGTGTATTCGTTCTGCAGCTGTTCGCGGCTGGCCCAGACACAGCCCGCCGGGGCTTCCGCACTGCCGACGCAGACAGAATAGCCGCTCATCCGCCACTCGATGTGGCTGAAAATATGCTTTGCCGCCGGCAGAGGTTCGATGCCCTCACAGGCAAGGCCCAGCGCTTCCAGCCGGGCGCAGACTTCTTCGGCGCTGAGGGCTTCGCCCTCCCACAGAAGCGGCTGCCACAGACCGGCCAGCAGACCTTTTTCGGGCCGCTGCTGCAGCAGGAAGCGCTCTTCGGTGTCTTCGGCCAGCACTACCGTCACCGGCTCGATGCGCCGTGCTTTGGGCGCAGCCTTATGGGGCAGTTCCAGCGCCGTACCGGCCCTGCGGGCTTCACACAGAGAGGCCAGCGGACACCGCTCACAGAGCGGGGCGCCGTTCGGCACACAGACCAGTGCGCCCAGCTCCATCAGAGCCTGGTTGTAGTCGCCCGCCTTCTCGGGGGGCTGATGCTCCATGACCCGGGCCGTAAAAGCTCGTTTTACCGGCGGTTCTGTAATAACGCCAGAGTCATTATACAGTCTGGAAAACACCCGCAGCACATTTCCGTCCACCGCCGGGACAGCCAGCCCGAAGCTGATGGATGCGATGGCTCCCGCCGTGTAGTCCCCGATACCGGGCAGAGCGCGGAGAGCGGCGTAGTCGGCTGGCAGCTGCCCGCCGTACTGCTCACAGACGATGCGGGCGGCCTTTTGCAGGTTGCGCACCCGGCTGTAGTAGCCCAGCCCCTCCCAGAGCTTGTGGAGCTTTTCTTCTTCGCACGCCGCCAGCGCCGGGATGTCCGGCAGGGCGGCGAGGAAGCGCTCATAATAGGGCAGCGCCGCCGAGACGCGGGTCTGCTGCAGCATGATCTCGCTGAGCCAGACGTGGTAGGGGCTGGGGTCGGTGCGGAAGGGCAGGATGCGCTGGTTCTTGTAGAACCATTCCAGCAATGCCGGGGCGATGTTTTCCACTTGTTTTGCTCTCCTTGTTGAAAATAAAAGAAAACCTCTCAGTCAAAGCCTTCGGCTTTGCCAGCTCCCCTACCGAGGGGAGCCTCTGGCGAAAAGGAAAAGTTTCCCGTTCTGCCAAAGCCTCTCCTCGTCAGGAGAGGTGGCATTGCGAAGCAATGACGGAGAGGTTGACTCACTGATCAGAAGCCGTAAGCCGTGCGGGGGAAGGGCAGCACGTCACGGATGTTCTGGATGCCCGTGAGGTACATGATCATGCGCTCGAAGCCCAGACCATAGCCTGCGTGCTCCACGCCGCCGAACTTGCGGAGGTTCAGGTACCAGTCGTAGCTGGACTTGTCCAGACCCAGCTCGTCCATACGGGTCACGAGCTTGTCGTAGTCCTCCTCACGCTGGCTGCCGCCGATGAGCTCGCCGATGCCGGGGACCAGCATATCGGCTGCGGCGACGGTCTTGCCGTCGGCGTTCTGCTTCATGTAGAAGCTCTTGATCTCCTTCGGGTAGTCGGTGACGAAGACGGGCTTCTTGAACACTACCTCGGTCAGGTAGCGCTCGTGCTCGGTCTGGATGTCCACGCCCCACTCCACGGGGAACTGGAACTTCTTGTTGTTCTTCTTCAGGATCTCGATGGCGTCGGTGTAGCTGATGCGGCCAAACTCGCTGTTTGCCACCAGCTCAAGGCGCTCGATGAGGCCCTTGTCGATGAACTGGTTGAAGAAAGCCATCTCATCGGGGCAGTTGTCCAGAACGTAGCGGATGACATACTTGGTCATGGCCTCGGCGGTGTCCATGTAGCCGTTCAGATCGCAGAACGCCATCTCCGGCTCGATCATCCAGAACTCGGCGGCGTGGCGGGTGGTAAAGCTCTTCTCCGCGCGGAAGGTGGGGCCAAAGGTGTACACCTTGCCGAACGCCATTGCCATGGCCTCGGCTTCCAGCTGGCCGGAAACGGTCAGGTTGACGGGCTTCTCGAAGAAGTCCTTGGTGTAATCGACGGTGCCGTCCTCGTTCTTGGGAACATTGTCGAGGTCGAGGGTGGTGACGCGGAACATCTCGCCGGCGCCCTCACAGTCGGAAGCGGTCAGCAGCGGAGAGTGAGCGTAGACGAAGCCGTTCTCCTGGAAGAACTTGTGGATGGCGTAGGCGGCCACGCTGCGGACGCGGAAAGCGGCGTTGAAGGTGTTGGTGCGGGGGCGCAGGGTGGGCATGGTGCGCAGATACTCCATGCTCATCTTCTTTTTCTGCAGCGGATACTCGTCGGCGGGGCAGTCGCCCAGGATCTCGACGGAATCAGCATTCAGCTCAAAGGGCTGCTTTGCCTGCGGAGTCAGCACGATGCGGCCCACGACGCGCAGGCTGCTGTACAGGCCGGTGTGGACGACCTCATCGTAGTTTGCCAGCTTGCCGGCTTCCAGCACGACCTGCAGGGTCTTGAAGCAGCCGCCGTCGGACAGAGCGATGAAGCCGATGTTCTTGGAGTCACGGATGTTCTTTGCCCAGCCGCATACGGTGACGACCGTACCATCGGCGGGGGTGTTCTTGTACAGCGAAACGATCTCAGTGCGTTCCATAGTTTTTCTCCTTATCGATTGAGATGCATTCCGGCTTGCCTGAGAGTCGTCAAGACGCGGGCTGGCACAGGATTTTTGTTGTCAGGCAAAGCTTATTGAGCGCAGGAATACTTGGTGTATTTCAAGCGAGATAAGCAAAGCATGACGGCAAAAAGACCCGCCAGACAGCGCCGGGACGGCTCGAAGGTAAGCCTAAAAAGAAAAAGACAGCTTTGCCCTGAAAGTTCAGGGCGAACAAGCTGTCTTGTAATGTCCGCGGTGCCACCTGAATTACCGGAAGTGTCCGGTCGCTCACGCGCTCAAGTAAAAGCGCTGCTCCGTTAACGCTGAGCCTGCGGCGCACCTACTGGCGGCGCATTTTTCTCACTGCGCCCTGTTCAGTTTGCTGCTCCCGGGTGTTCGTTCACGCACCGTCCGCGCACGGCTCCCAGCTCTGCCGCGCTCTCTGTGGCGTTGTGATGCGCTACTTTTCCCAATCACTGCATTTACCATTAAAATATAGCACTTTGCCGCCGTTTCGTCAAGCATCCGGGCCAAGCAGGGCCTGCACAAGGCCGTTGGCCGCCAGCTGCCCGGCGTAGAGGGCCTCGTTGAGGTTATTGCCGTGGCCTCCTATCTCGATGAGCAGACTGCCGGTGGTGAGGTCCTGATTATAAAAGCGGTAGCTGAACAGCACAGGCCGGGTGAACCCGGGGTACATCCCCTCCATGCTCCGCTCCCATGCGGCGGCGAAACGGAGGTTCTGCCGCCAGCCGGGCAGCCGGACGCTGCCGCCGTTGTCGCACCCGCAGATGATCATGACCTGCGCGGCCTGCCGCCCGTCCACGGTGCAGACCGGGGCCATCCGGGAACCTCCCTCTGTCTCGATGGCGTCCCGGTGGACGTCCAGCACTACCTTGATGCTGGGGTACTGGGCCAGATACCGCTGGACGACGGCCCGGCTGTTCTCGTAGCTGCCGGTGTAGCTGGGGTAGTCGTTCAGGGTCTCGTCGTGGAGGGTGTTCAGCCCGGCGGCGTTGAGGGTGTCGGCCATCACCCGGCCCACGGCACACATATTCAGGTTCGTGTCGGTGGTGCGGGCGCCGTCGCCGGGTGAATACCACAGCCCCGCCGAGAGGCGGTAGTCCTCAGTGGCGTGGGTGTGCATGATGAGGATCTGCGGGTCAGGGCTGTCCTTTTCGACGCCAAAGGGCAGTGGGGCCTGTATCTCTGCCGCGATGTCCGCCGCAGTCTGTCGGGTGTTGTTCTTGATGCTGCCCGCGCCGCAGGCAACGTACTTTTCACCGCTGCCTTGCGGGTAATTTTTTTCAATCACTGCGCCTGCGCCTTCGGGCCGGGCGTCGTCACCCAGAAGCTCCACAAGATAGCTTTCGATGCCGCCTGTCGGGGCGGCGGCTTCGGGCTGAGAGGCGGCAGTCCCGGTGCTTTCAGGGGCGGCTTCGGCCACAGATGCGGCCTCCTCCTGTGCCGCGCCGGAGACGGCCCTTCGGCTCAGGGAGAGCGCCGTCTGCGCCGCCGGGACAGGCCCGGCGATGACCGCCGCCAGCCCCAGCACAACACTGTGGGCCGTGATGGTCAGAGCCGCAAAAAGGGCCGCTGCGCCCAGAAAGGGCAGCAGATGGCTCTGCCCGGCCTCGCCATAGCGCATAGACTGCCCCCTCCCCTTTTGTTTTATCCATACAATATGATGGACGGCCTGGTTTTATCCCACCAGCCAGCAGAGCTGGGCGATGCTGAGCCTCGGCTGCAAGGCGCGGTTGATGGCCGCTCCCAGCAGGGCGGCCCCGTGGGCGATGACGCTGTCCAGTTCCCGGGGCGTCACCACGAGGTCTTTGCCCTCCTGCGCCATCATCAGGGTCGGGATGCCCGCCGCGATGACCGGCAGGCCCAGACGGGCCGCGTCCAGATGCTTGCTGCTGCCGGGCTGGGCCGGGCAGAGGCCGGTGTCGGAGAACTGCAGCGTCCGGCCCAGACGCTGGGGTTCCGACGAGCAGAGGCTGTCCACACAGATAAGGGCTGTGGGCCGCACTTCCCGCACCAGCGCACCGGCCAGCTGCTGCAGGCTCAGACCGGTGGACGCCGAGACGCCCGGGGCCACCGCCGCCACCGGGCGGATGCCCTTCACCGGCGGACGGCCTGCGCCCATCGTGACAAAAATTTTCTGGACGGTGCGGGGGCCGAGGGCGTCGGCGGTGACCCGGCGGTTGCCCACGCCCAGCACCAGCACCGGCCCCTCCGGCGGCACAAGCGCCCGCAGCTCGTCCGCTGCCTGCTCGATGACCTCGGCGTCCCGCTCGTCCAGCACACTGACGCTGGGGACTTCCAGCGTGACGTACCGCCCCCGGGGCTTCTCGAGGCCCTCCCGGGCGATCTCCACCCGCGTCACCGTCACGCCGCCCCGCTTTGCCGTGGCCGCGCGGACTCCGCCGGGCAGGTCAGCCGCGGCCGTGTAGAGCTCGTCCGCCATATCTGTCAAGCGCATGATTTTCCCTCTTTTCTGCTCTGTTTGCCGCCAAAAAGCCGGTTTTGGGGCCTTGCGGCACAAAAAGTATGGGAAAATCAAAACTTTTTGAAACAAAAATCGAAAAAATGCTTGCGCTGGAACGGCAAATATGGTATCATAAGGTGCGCTGTTATAGGTAGCCAAGGAGGTGGAACGAATGCCTAACATCAAATCTCAGAAGGACCGTGTCGTGCAGGCTGCTGCAGAGCAGGCTCACAACAAGGCCATTAAGACCAACCTGAAAACAGTCGTCAAGAAGGCAGACGCTGCCATCGATGCGAATGCCGCTGACAAGGACGCAACCGTCCTGGCTGCTGTTTCCGCGATCGACAAGGCTCGCGCTAAGGGTGTCATCAAGAAGAACACCGCTAGCCGCAAGATCAGCCGTATGGCAAAGCGTGCTAACAAGAACGCTTGATCGCAGTTTGATTGACGAACAAAACCCCTGTACCGGGACCCCGGTGCGGGGGTTTTTGTTTTTTATTTTTCCGGGTGCGGGGTCGGTCAGATTGCTGTTGCCGCAGGGCTGATTTTTTCTTTAAGTGGGGTTTCGCGCCGGTGGCGCGGGGGATGTTTTTCTTTCGGTCAAATGGCTTTGCGCTCCGCGCGGGCCAGAGGTAGGGAGGGGTGTTTCGAATCCCCCCTCCCTA
>ENA-OWZM01000017-OWZM01000017.1-human-gut-metagenome-genome-assembly--contig:-NODE-17-length-164426-cov-20.9979_pt1 | contig 164426 bp, 150 predicted proteins | sample MGYA00249259_ERZ652113 | MGnify/ENA primary metagenome ERZ652113 (study PRJEB26925, sample SAMN05827264) | human gut metagenome | biome: ENVO:2100002; feature: ENVO:00000062; material: ENVO:00002003...
TACATATTTTCTGGGCATAGCAAAACCTCCTCGTGTAGTTCTATTATCCTACACGAGGAGGCCTTTTGTCTATTGTCTACTTTTTACGGACCTGTTCACATTTTGTTAATTGATGGACTCTTTGTTTTACGTTGAAAGCGTTATAAACGATATATAAAGGTTGGGAAGGATGTACTTCCCGACAATTTATTGGGAAGTATAATCCCCACTAACTCGTCGGGAATAAAGAATAACTTCTGCCCAAATTGAACAGAAGTTAAATTTGTCAGTTATCGGTTCTGACTTCGTGCCAAACTGGCACGAAGTTACTGCTCGCCAAATTGGCGAGAGGTATGGTTCCTGCTCTTTGACTTGTTCCCGATTTGGGAACAGGTCTGATCATGAGAACTCTTAATTTCACTTGTACCCAAGTTGGGCACAAGTTCAAATATGGGAAAAGAGCATTTCGGCTTGTGAACGAATTGGCCACAGGTGGCACAGTGGAATTATTCCTAAGTTGGAAATAAATTAGAGCCATATTTTGCCCCTTCACAAATTGGCAAGCAGTGTAAACCTGTACAGGTTCACGATTTTTGCAAATCCGCTTGTTGGGGCAACATCCCAAATCCTCTTCGAACATCATCTTTCGATGATGGCTGCTCGCTCATTCTGAGCGTTTCCGAGAGTGCAACTTCTGGCCAATTTGTCCAGAAGTAACATGAAAAAAATAACTTCTGTGCAACTTGCGCCGAAGTGAAAAATGTTTTTCCGATACTCCTCGACATACTTGTTTTTTCTACAATTATCCAGTAGAATAAACGCAGAAAATTGAATATCGGTTCGAGATTGATTTTATAGTTTTACGGGATTACCCGATTTTGAGTCTGACATATTTGTGAAGGGACGAGTCCTTCTTCACATTGGCTGTTACATAGAACCATCAGATGAGTGCAGGTGTTCTTGTGCTTATTTCTTGATGCTCTGTGTGGCAGCTTTTTGTTTTGACTTCTGCCCAACTTGGGCGGAAGTTGGCAGACAATACACGAAGGAGGAAATAAGTGACCAACGAATTTAATTTTGATGTAAAGCACGAAGATTACGAGGAATGGATCAACCAGATTGGACAGGTTTCGGATGTTGATTGCTCACTACTTTCTGAGCCAGACCCTTACGCTAAATGTGTACGTTCGCCAGAAATTCAGAAAAGTGCTGCTGCAAAGATGGATGCCAACGGAAATATCCACGCAGGCAATATTTCTGTATACTGGATACCGCAGATCACGCTCCAAAGGGAAATTGGCGGGACAGTCTATACCATCACCGGATATTACGAAGGGAAAACAGATTTCCTCCGTAAACTGGAACGAATGACCGTTGACAGAATGCGCAGAGCCATGGAGGACGACACCAATGACAAATAATAAAACCTTTGATACAATATCCTTAACTAACCAAGAACTGACAGTTGCCCCGATGAAGGAGGCGAGAGAAATGTTAAGGGCAACAGACAGAATTACCGCTTTATATTGCAGACTTTCTCAGGAGGATGCACTGGCTGGCGATAGCAACTCCATTGTGAATCAGAAAAATATCCTGCTCCAATATGCCAAGGATAATCGTTTTCCGAATCCGACTTTTTTCGTAGACGATGGCTACAGTGGCACTACCTTTGAGCGTCCGCAGGTACAGAAGCTCATTGAGTTGGTGTGGGCCAATCAGATCGACTGCATCATCGTCAAGGATTTTTCCCGCTTCGGGCGCAACAGCATTGAAACTGGATACTTCATCGAGCGTGTGTTCCCACTGTTCCATACCCGCTTCATTTCCATCAGCGACGATTTTGACAGCAGCAAATTCAAGGGCGACACCGGCGGCATAGATGTGGCGTTCAAGTATCTCATCAGCGAATATTACAGCCGCGATATGTCCATTAAAACCAAGAGTGCCAAGTACGCCAAGATGCAGCGCGGCGAGTATCAGAGCAAAATCTGTCCCTACGGCTACCGCAAAAGCGCCGATGGCAAAATGGAGCCTGACCCGGAGGCCGCTGCCGTTGTGCAGTTCATCTTCCAGCTTGCCGCCGAGGGCATTAACGCCACCGCCATCACGCGGGAGCTTTTCCGGCGCGGCATTCCGACACCCGGCGAATATAAGGCTGCGCACGGCAATCACACCCACGATATTTCCCGCTGTCACGGGATTTGGAGTGCGTCCACCATTCTCCGCATTTTGGAGGACGAACGCTACACCGGCGTGTATGTGATCGGCAAGCGGGCGGTTCTCGAAGTAGGCGGCACCAGAAGCCGCCTGAAGGACAGAGAATCGTGGTACATCATCCCCGACCATCACCCGGCCATCGTTGAGAAAGCTGTGTTTGATACCGTGCAGGCCAGCCAGCTCCGATTTTCCCAGCCAAACAAGAAAAAGCGGGACTACCCGCTGAAAGGCAAAGCCTTCTGCGGCTGCTGCGGTCATGCGCTGTCCCGCACCATGCAGAAAACCTCATATTATCACTGCCGCCATTCCGAGGCGGACGTAGAAGGCCGCTGCCACAAGATGCGTCTGAACGCCGCAGAGCTGGAACAGGCGGTATTCCTGACGCTGAAAAAGCAGATGGAAGCCGCCGCACCGCTTGCCCCTGACGGTACGCTCCAAGTGGATGCTTCCGTACCGGAACGTGCCGAATATGAGCAGCAAATCGAGGCGCTGCAAGACGGTAAGCGCGCCTTGTATGAACGCTATCTCATGGGCGAGATTGACCTGAACACCTACAAGGCGGAAAAGGCCGCGTGTGACGAGCTGCTGCTGAAAACAAAAAACGCCTATGCCGCAGTATTGGCACAGGCGAAGAAAAAGCAGGACGAACAGGCACGGCAGGACAGCCGTAAGGAAGCGTCCAAGGCGATTTTCGATGCGGACACGCTGACCACCGAGCTGGCCGAGCTGCTGATCGACCGGGTGCTGGTGTACCCTGATAAGCGCATTGAGATCGCATACAAAATCCAAAACATTTTCGATTGAGGTGGCAGTCATGAAAATCGCTTTCTATTGCAGAGTGGACGGACAGGGCTTCGGCTTTGTTCTCCCCGATGAAGCTGAGAAGCTCCGCGAGTTTTTCGCCGAGCATCAGGATAAGCCTGCGCTTGATATTATTAGAAGGCTCCAAAAAAGGCTGACACATTTCTGATTTCTGTGCTATAATATAATTGAGTTTTGTACTTAGAGGTTCTAACGCACTATTCTGAAATGGAGAATCGCCATGGTAACTACGATTACAGGAACAACGAATAAGCCAGTATCTAGTGATCGCTTAAAGAATTATTTTAGTGCTCACAATGAATTTGATGGCATTCTATATATCGGGTACCCAATTATCGGTACTGTTGAAGGTGCTTATCCTATTGATGCTTTGTGGATTTCACCCAAACAGGGACTTGTTGTGTTTAACCTTATCGAGGGGAAACGTCTAGGTGATTATCAAGATGATCAGGACGATTCATACAACAAAGTGGAGTCCAGGCTTAAAGGTCATCGTGAACTGGTATATAAGCGACAGTTGCAGGTTTCAATTAATGTTATTACATTTGCCCCGGCCATTGTAACGTTGCCTGAAAACGATGACTATCCTGTATGCAATGAAAACACAATAACCAATCAAATATGTGATCTCAACTGGGAACACCCCGAGTACTATGAGAAACTTGTTTCAGTACTGCAATCGGTTTCAATGATTAGGAAGGGCCGGAAGAAGAGAGAAGTAAAACATTCAGAGTCACGAGGCGCAAAGCTTCAACAACTTGAAGAATCGGTTGCAAACCTTGACAATGCGCAAGGTCGAGCTGTAATTGAAACAGTAGAGGGCGTTCAAAGAATTCGCGGACTAGCTGGCTCTGGAAAAACAATTGTGTTAGCCTTAAAAGCAGCCTATCTCCACGCACAGCATCCGGAATGGAAGATTGCTGTGACCTTCAATACACGCTCACTGAAGGGGCAACTAAAGCAATTGATTAATTCGTTTTATATCGAACAGACCAGCATGGAACCTGACTGGGATAATTTGCAGATAATTCACGCTTGGGGATCGAGTAGTAAGACTCCCGGAATCTATTACAATTTTTGCGTAGAAAACGGTCTTGAATGCTTAGACTATTCATCCGCTAGGAACCAGTTTGGACGTAATATGGCTTTCTCTGGAGTCTGTGAAAAGGCTATATCTGAAATAGAAAACGCTGCTCCCATGTATGATGCCATATTAATTGACGAGGCTCAAGACTTTCCCGTAAGCTTTTTACAGCTTTGCTATAAGATTTTATGTGAGCCTAAACGGTTAGTATATGCATATGACGAGTTGCAAAATTTAAATCTGCAATCGCTCCCGTCGCCAGAAGAGCTATTTGGAACAAATAACGAAGGAACTCCAAATGTACGCTTTAACTACGAACCAGACGGCACATCAAAACAAGATATTATTCTCGAAAAGTGCTATAGAAACTCAAGACCAGCTCTTGTATCTGCTCATGCGCTTGGATTTGGAATTTATAGAGAGCCAGACGCCTTTTCTGACATTGGTTTAGTGCAGATGTTTGAGCAGAAAAACCTATGGAAGGAAATTGGCTATTCAGTTATTGAGGGCGAATTGGAAGATGGCAAACGGGTGGTCCTTGCCAGAACTGAAAATAGTAGTCCGAAGTTTTTGGAAAGCCATTCTCCTATAGATGATTTGATTCTGTTCAAGTCTTTCAAGACAAAGCATGAGCAAGACGTATGGGTTGCCAGTGAAATTGAAAAAAATCTACGTGATGATGAACTCAGAGCCGATGATATTATTGTAATTAACCCGGACCCAATTACAACTAAAGATGCTGTTGCTTCAATAAGGAAGATTCTTTATGATAAAGGAATTCAAAGTCACGTTGCAGGTGTCGATAGTTCTCCGGATGTGTTTTTTGATACCGATAATGAATCTGTAGCCTTTACCGGTATTTATCGTGCAAAAGGAAATGAAGCTGCTATGGTGTATGTTATCAATGCTCATGACTGCTTCCAGGCGGACGATATAAATATGCTGAATTCGGACAATGCCAAAATACGAAATCGTCTATTTACAGCGATGACGCGCAGCAAAGCGTGGGTCAGAGTTGTTGGCATAGGTAGCCAAATGGATGATTTAAAGGCCGAGTACGAAAAAGTTAAAGAAAAGGGCTTCACCTTAGATTTTATCTATCCAACAGAAGAACAGCGAAAGTATCTGAATATTGTTAATCGAGATATAAGCAATGCGGAGAAGGAAAATATTGCGCGTCGTAGGAAGTCAGTAGCTGACCTTCTTCAAGACATTGAAGAAGGTCGAATTTACGTTGATGATTTGGGTTCGGAACAGATTGAACGTCTAAATAAAATACTGAATTCGAGGCGGTCAGAATGAAAACCGCCAAGATGGTTTTTAATCAAATTTCAAACCTAACTAGTGATTTAGTTGGAACTGCACTTTGTAACGATCAAAATTTTCCGATTCACATAGGTCAATCATGGGATGACTGCCAAATTGAAATTCCCAATATAAACGTCTCCGCAGCATTGAAACATAAGCCGTACAGAGAATTGTTTTATGAATTAGAGCGGGCACGGAGTTTTAACCTCAAGTTGCTTGATGGTGCATTGATTCAACTCCAGTACAAATTCAAAGGTAATTCATTGACAGGGCACCGCTTGGGATTCTTTCCAAACCCAGATTTGACAAGTTTTCAGGAAAACCCAGAAGAGTATTTGGATGATGAAATCTATCTTGACGTCACCGATCCCCGGATTGTTGTTACTCCACTACGGTTCGATTATGACAATCGTGAGGAAGTTGTAAGAAATATGGAACATCCCATGTCACATCTTACCATTGGTCAGTATCAGAACTGCCGCATACCAGTTGTTCGCCCGTTGACTCCTAGCCAATTTATTTCTTTCATTGTGCGTAATTTTTACCATACAGCTTACAACAAATATTGCGGACAACTAACCTCCTACACAGATTTGTTTGACTCTACAATTACTGAGGACGAGCGAAAGATTATTCATATGGGGATATACTGAAACTGAAATGCTTTTTTAATTCAACGCAACCAGCCCCTTTCAGTATTAGTAACAGCAAAAGTGCAAATCCCAGACTATCAGCCTGTTTGATAGTCTGGGATTTCTGCTTTTGCAGAGATTTATTTTTTGTCGTGTGCTTGACATACGGGTGGCGCAAACCATGGAACACGATACGTGGGAACTCCGGGTGTGCATCCTGCCATTTCAGGAATTTCTTACGGATGAGTACCGGCTCCACCGCCAGACCGTTGGGCAGACGGAACAGCATTCCGCTATCATGGCAGCGTGCCGGGTCTTTTCTCTCGTCTGCCGCTAACTGATTCAGCCACTTCTTCAATTCCTCTTTCAGAGCAGAGGTCATGAAGATGGTGCGGCAGGAAGACGCCGTTTTGGTACTTTTCAGGATGAGGGAAGTGGTGCTGCGTTCCAGCTTGTCCGGGAATACCTTGATGATGCAGCCATCGTCCACTTGGTTCAGGGCTTCTTTTCGCACTCGCTGCATAGACTTGTTGATACGGAATGTTCCGATACCATCCGCAGCATCAAAATCAAGATCCTCCGGGGTCAGGCCTACGATCTCGCCCTCTCGCAGTGCGCCCACCAGTGTGAGGTGCACCGCCAGATGCAGAATGAGGTCCTCCATGCTGTCCAGAGCCGCTCGCATTTCCTCCACCGTCCAGATGATGCGCTCCTGTGTAGACTTCTTGGGGCTGTCCACGGGAACAGGGCTTTTGACAAGGATGCCCCACTCTACGGCATACTGGAAGGCTGTACCCAGCAGCCGATGAACCTCGGCGAAGTTTGTCATGTGCATAGACACCTCCTGCTCCATCAGAGCATTTGCAATGCACCCGGCAAGGAAACTCTTGCCGGTGCCCACACCGCCCCAGAGGAACAGTCCTAGGTTCTCTGCACGCATGGTCTGCCATTGCTCTACATAACGGTGTGCATGACACATCTGCGGGCTGCGGCCATTGTCGTTTTCAAACTTCCAGTCCAGCATTGCCGGGTCAGAAAATCCCTCGGCTTTCGGCCGCCGCACAAGGTCGCTGTGCTTTTGCTGGCTGATAAGGGCTTCCTGCTTTGCCCTCTCGATGCGTTGGCAGCTGCATTCAATGGGGTGCTTGTTCTTGCCCATCAGAGCGACGCCTTTTGCGAAGAACGCTTCCTTTGGGGTGTGACATCTTCCGCAGTAAAGCAGACCGTCCTCGTCATAATAATCCGCAGTGTTTTCGGGAATACTGGATGGGAGCTGTTCCAAAATTTTTTCGATCGTCTTTATAGGCTTTCTCCTTCCTTGAATGTGTAGTCCGAGATGCCCGGTTTCGATTTTTGTTCTGCTTTCTGCCGTTTTGCCCAGATGCGCAAGGTGGCAGCATGGTCGGCATACTTCTTACCTGTGGACTGGATATAAGCCGAAAGTTGCTCGATCAGGCTGTCCAGCCCGGAAAAGTCAGCCTTGAGCTGGTTGTACTCTTTTTCCGTCAGATAGACATTGCGATATTCTCCAATGGTTAAATGAGCATCTGTTGTTCTTATCAGGTGGCTATCTTTCAGGTTGTTCTTATTACGTTGGTTAGGTGTGCATTTTTGCGTAATCATACTGCTCATTTCTGCACAGTCATGCTCGGCATTTTTGCATACTGTGACAGCGCAATTCTGCGTAGTATGCGGAACCTTGAGCAGAATACGGCTGGGCTTAGAAAATCCACTGCGGATACGTTCCACGAGTTGTGCGTTTTCCAGTTCGAAAAAAGCACGTGTTATGCTGGAAATGCTGCATCTCAAATCTTTTGCAAGACTGGAAAGTGGATAGAGTACATAAATGCGCCCCTGTGCATCTATCCAGTTGTTCTTTTGAGAAAGCGTTGCCCGGTCAAGCAGCAGAGTGTAGAGTAGCTTTGCCGTGTGGCTTAGGTCTGTATCCAGCAGAAAGCGGGCATCGGGCAGATATTGCGGTAAGGGCGTAGTGACAGTCAGGTAGTCAGAAATAGAATTCACCTCCAGCGTTTTACATCAAAGAATGGCGCAAAGGTCTGCGTTTTTGCTCCGGGCAAGCTGACAGGCAGAGATTTGCGAATTTCTGCCCGCAGCTCGTCCGGCTTTTTCAGTGGGCCACTTTGACCAACTGATTCCGTTACGGCTAAAATCAAGTTCCCAAAGTGGGAACCTGATTCGGCAGGGGCTACAAATCAAGTTACGGAAAACGTAACTTGATTTCAGATGACAGTCCAAATTCCCACTTTGGGGATTTGGGAGTGAGCGATTGGGCATTACGGTATTTTGGTACTTCCCAAAATGGGAAGCACCACTTTACGGGATAAAAGCGGCACCGATAAGGAAATTGACAAAGTTTGTCAAGCTCCTCCAAGAGAAGCGTGAGCCGTTACTTTACGCTTGCGGTAGTCTTTCTGCCGACAGGCGTTGTTGCAATATCTGGCATCTGCCCGAATCGGTAAGAACTGCTCCCCGCAGCAAGGGTAGGTATACTTTCCTCGCTCAACGCGCTTTTTAAGGCTTTTCCGCAGATTCAGCATCTTGTGACCGCAAGTCTGGAAGCTGCAATATTTTCGGTTCCGAGTCTGGGTGTAGATGACCTTGCGGCTGTATTCACACTGGATTCTGCGCACACTGGGGTCACCGTCAATGAAATATTCCATCAGGGTGTCCTGATTTTCGCATTCCCATTGTTCCGTTGTCATAGGCGTCCTCCTTTGGTGTTATGGGTATATGGTGGTTACCAAAATGGTAGCAGTCACTTTCGCACAATAAAGCGTTGCGGTTGCAAACTCGAAAACTTCCTGAGCAAAAAAATAACCGCCCGCATCAAGTGAAACTTGAAAATGGACGGTCTTGATCGCAAAATAATTTTCAAATTTGGAAAGCACCTTGAGAGGCTTCATAGCACCCGCAAGCAGTGTCTTCGTATATACAAAGACCATTTTGCGTTGCAAAATGCTTGTTGGGAAATCCCAAACCCTTTTTGATCTGCACCGTTTCGGTGCAGGCTGCGCAATTGCATTGCTGAAAATTACGGTTTCTGTTCAGAAAATAAAATCATTAGAAGTGCGATCATAATTTGATGCCAGTGTACATTTTGCAAATCATAATAGAAAAGACGACTCTTATATGATGACCTGAAACGATCGACTCGGCGAGAGCGGATATGCCTTTTGTACCGCTATGACCAACCTGTGACTGGAGATGCCGGGATGGTTTAGATAAAATGAAACTGTCTTTTGGGCAGAATGAACGAATTTACAAGAAGATGATTGGCAAAAAGTACATATTGAAATATACTAAATTTTGTATTATCATAAGAGCAGATGAATGAGAGGAATCGTGGAGAGATAAACTTGAAAGAGGAGATTCTTTCCTAGAGCAGATGAGACGAGGAAAAATAGCGTTAAAAAGGAAAGAAAGTTATGCTGAACAAAAGTCTGCTGCAAAAATCGGGGCTTGCGACCTTGCAGGTTGCGCAGATCCTCGCAGGCTTGGAGCCGGGAGAACGCATACCTACGGTTACAGAGCTGAGTGAGCAATGTGATATGGCACGCGGGAACATTCAGATCGCGCTGAACAATCTGAAACAGAATGGAATTATCCAGTTGGAGTCTCACGGGCAGAACGGAACGATCGCTACCGACATTGATTATCTGGCGATGGCGCAGTATTGCAGTAACACAAATCTGACCTGTGTGATGCCGATGCCGTATGGTCTGCGTTATGAAGGTCTAGCAAGCGGCTTGTATGAAGAGTTGAACCAGAAAAGCGTTACCGGAGCGATCGCATTTATGCGCGGTTCAGGATACCGCTTGGCTTGTGTAGAAGAGGGGCGCTTTCACCTCTGCGTGATGAGCCATCTGGCGTTTGAATATTATGAACAACAGGGCAAAGACATTCAGATGGTGGCGGCGTTTGGAGCACGTAGTTATGTTGAACAGCACCGAATCTTTGTGCGTCCGGATTTTGATGGGAACTGGCAGGGATGTAAAGTTGGTTTGGATACCTCTTCGGTAGACCAGGAGCGGCTGACCCGGTTCTGCTTCGCTGATAAACCTGTACAATATGTTCCCATTATTTACAGTCAGCTCGTACCGTTTTTGCACAACGGTATGATTGATGCAGGTGTATGGAGCGCGGATATGCTGCCGGAGGGCTTGAGTTACTATCCGATGCCCTGCTTAGATGAGCAGGAAAAAGATACGGTTGCGGTGCTGGTCTGCCGGAAGAGCGACAATGTGACGGCACAGTTGGTACGCAAGGTCTTGTCTGTGCAGAATGTTACGGACATTCAGAGACGGGTTATGAACAGAGAAATCATTCCGCGTTATTAAGTGGAGTGCGAAAAAGAAAAGAGCATCTGCATGAGTATGTGCAGATGTTTCTTCTGGAACAAAAATACAAAATATTGTATAAAATATTTTTGTCTCCGGAAATGATAAAGCCGTTTTAATTTTTTGGACGAAAAGGAGAGTTTCCCATGAAAAAGATCTCGCGCCGCAGCTTTATGATCGCATCCGGAAAGGCCATGGGGGCCATGACCGTCGCCGCTGCATTTGCAGGCTGCGCAAGCCCTGAACAGGCCGAAAACTGCTTCAAGCCCTCTGGAATGCCCGTCAAGGAGGATGCGCGACTGACCGCCATCGATGCCATTGTGGAAAACTACATGGGGCAGGGCTACTTCCCTGGTGCGACCATCGTTGTGGCGCGCGGTGGTAAGATCGTCTATGAAAAATCCTATGGATATGCAATGCTGAACGACATGGGCGTTCGTCTGGATGATCCCCGTCCCATGGAGATGAACACCATGTTCGATATGGCATCCTGCACGAAGATCATGGCCACGACCCAGTCCATCATGAAGCTGTACAGCGAAGGAAAGATCGACCTCGATGCGACCGTAGCAAGCTACATCCCTGAATTTGCGAAGAATGGCAAAGAGAATGTCACCGTTCATCAGCTGCTGACCCATACTTCGGGTCTTCCGCAGTGGAAAGCTATGTTCCTGTACATTGATAAGGACAAATCCAAGGTGCTGGATTATATCTGCAACTGTGAATTGATGTTCGCACCCGGTGAGGAAAAGTACAGCGACCTCGGTTTCCAGATGCTGGGCTTCCTCGTGGAGCGTATCACGGGCCGCGATATGGACGAGTACGTTCAGAATGAAATCTACAAGCCGCTGAACCTCAAGCGTACGACCTATCTGCCGCTGAAAAACGGCTTTACCACCGATGATCTTGCAGCAACTTCTTTCGGCAACCCGTATGAGTATGCTATGGTCGATGAGATCGGTCATCCGGGCTTCGGCTACGATTGCACCGCCGATCTGGATGCCTTCAGCAAATTCGATGGCTGGCGCAATTACACGCTGGTCGGCGAGTGCAACGATGGCAACGCATGGATGGCAAACGGCGGTGTTGCAGGTCATGCAGGTCTGTATTCTGACGCAGAGGATCTCGCGGTGCTCTGTCAGGCAATGCTGAACGGCGGCATTTACAAGGGCGTCCGCCTGTATCGTCAGGATGTCATTGATCTGTTCACCAGCGAGCAGAACGGCAAACCTTCCCGTGGTCTGGGCTTTGAGCGTGGCTCGTCCTTTATGGGACGCGGCGACCGTCACTATGACGCATTCGGCCACGCGGGCTTCACGGGTACGCATGTCGTGATGAACAAGACCAACAAAACGGCGGTCGTTTTCCTCACGAACAAGCAGAATGTCGGGTTTAAGCCCAACTCTACCTCGTATTACAGCCCCTATAACTGCTGCGGCGAGATCTGCGAGTTGGTGTGGAACACCTTTGGCGCAGAAGCTCCGGCCGAGACGCTGGCAGATAAGATCAGCGCGTGGCTGTAAGCACTGGAATAAAAAGCTAGGAGATGTCAGAAATGGATTTTGAACCGAGATTATCGATCCTGCGTCAGGCGGGAATGCTGTCAGATGAAGATTACCAGAAGGTGCAGGATGTGATCCGGTATTTTCAGGAAAAATACGATCTGACATTGACCGAAGAGAATGCTTCGTCTATGATCACGCATCTGTGTGCCGCTCTTGGCCGCATCCAGCGTGGCGAGCCGGTAGAACCTCTGGACGAGGAGGTCTATGAGGAGACAAAAGGAGAGCCTACTTTCCCCAAGGCTCTGGAAGCAACGCAGGAAATTGTCCGGGACACCCTGCCCGGTCTGCCGGAGAACGAGCAGAAGTTCCTTACGATGCACATTGGGGTTCTGCTGGCACAGGTGTGACAGCATTTGAAATATGACCCGCAGTAGAAAGGAGAGTTTGTATGAAAATCGTAGTTGGCGGTCAGATCGACAAGCAGAAAGTCTATGATGCTGTCAAAGGTGTTGTGGGCGATCGTGCCACGGTTGAGATCAAAGATGACATTGCGGCGGCAATGGCAGTCAAGACCGGGCAGGCTGATTATTACTTTGGCGCGTGCAAGACGGGCGGCGGCGGTGCGCTGGCAATGGCGATCGCACTGCTTGGAATGAATCAGTGTGCCACCGTATCGATGCCGGGTAAGATGCTGAGCGAGGAGGAGATCCTGGCTCAGGTCAAGGCGGGCAAGAAAGCCTTCGGCTTTACGGATCAGCACATCGAAAAGGTCGTTCCGATCATTCTGAAGGGTCTGGGCTTCTGAACCAACTCTGAAATATAAGGAGGATTACACATGGAAAACATTTTACGATACATCATCATCGCGGCAATTGGCGCGGTGGCATCGATCTTGGCAAACCAGAGCATTGCTGTTTTCAACGATGGTCTGCGTCCGGTCATTCCTGAGTATCTGGAAAAGCGCATGGACCGTAAAGCACTGGCAGCGACCAGCTTCGCCATCGGTTTTGGTCTGGTCATCGGCTACGGCCTGCCGACTTCCATCGCGGCAAGCATTATTCTGATCCACTGCATCCTGCTGACCACCGATATCATCGGTACCTGGTGCCCGGATACCAAGAAGGGCTTGATCCTTTCCGGTGTGATCGGTGCAGTATACGGTGTGGCACTGCTGTTTGGCCTGCAGGTCATCATTGATCTGTTCAATATGCTCCCGGTCAACTTCCTCGGCAGTCTGGGTCAGGTCTCCGCAGGCATCACGCTGGCCTTTGCTATCTTCCCGGCGGTTACGGTCGCATTGCAGTTCGGTGCGGTCAAGGGCGGTATCACTGCTGTCGTCACCCTGCTGGTCCGTCAGATCGTTGAGACCTACGGCAAGATCGCTCTGGATGCAGAGCACACCATCGCTCTGAACAAGGACGGTATGGCACTTCTGGCCGGCATGATCATCATGCTGGTGTTCGCCGCAATGGATAAAGAGGGCAACAATCAGAATTCCAACGAAATGCTGACCCAGATCTTTGCGGACAAGGTTGCCCGCATCCGCAAGTATATGCCGTACCTCGCCATCATGGGCGGCCTGATCGCTGCAGGCACCAGCATGGGCATCATGGCAGGCGACCCCATCAGCCTGGGTCTGCTGGCTGAGGGTGACCGCGTGAATGCTGGCCTGACCGCTCTGGCCCGTGCCATCGGATTTATCCCTCTGGTTGCTACCACCGCCATCACCACCGGTGTTTATGCCCCGGCTGGTATGACCTTCGTCTTTGTCCTTGGTCTGCTCATCCCCAACCCCATCATTGCTCTGATTGCTGGCGCAGCCTGCATCTGTGTTGAGATCCTGCTGCTCAACGTGATTGCAAAGGGTCTGGATAAGTTCCCCGGCATCAAGCGCTGCGGCGACAACATCCGTACCGCTATGAGCTATGTCATCGATATCGCTCTGCTGATCGGCGGCGTTCTGGCTGCACAGGCCATCATGCCGACCACAGGTCTGTTCATCATCGTGGCATTCTGGTGCATCAATAAGTGCAGCAAGAAGCCTCTGGTCTCCATGGCTGTCGGCCCGCTGGGTGCAATTCTGGTCGGCCTGATCGCAAACGTCCTGTTCCTGCTGTCTCTGTATACTCCGGCCGCCTGATGAAGCCGTGAAAACAGAAGAGTATCTTCCGACGGGTGTCGGAAGATAACTCTTGTGAAACCGCAATAGGAGGCGAGTCTTTTTGAAAATCCCTGAAAAGATTTTATACGCACATGAACATACCACCATCGACCTTTCTGGCCCGAAGAACAATATCGACTGCCGCTTGGATGATTTTGACGCAACGGTGGCGGAATACCGTCATCTTGTAAAGCGTGGTGTGGTCAGCATCATTGACCAGACCAACCGAGGCATGGGGCGCAATGTGGCGTATACCGAGAAGGTCGCGGCGGCGGCAGGCGTGAAGATCACCCATGCTACAGGCTACTACAAAGAACCGTTTCTCCCTCCGGAATGCTACACCCTGACGGAGCAGCAGCTGAGCGATATCATGGTCCGGGAACTGACCGTCGGTATCGAGGATACGGGCATCCGTGCAGAACTGATCGGTGAGATCGGAACATCCAAGGAGATCACCGAGCCGGAAGCAAAGATCTTCCGTGCGGCATCCCGCGCTCATGCAGAAACGGGTGCGCCTATCTGCACCCATACCACGCTGGGAACGCGCGGCATGGAGCAGCTGGAAATTTTCAAGAGCTTCGGCGTTGACCTGAGCCGTGTGGTGCTGAGTCATATCGACCTGTCAGCCGATCTGGATTACATGAAGCGTCTGCTGGATCAGGGAGTGAACATCGCCTTTGATACCATCGGTAAGTGCAATTATCAGCCGGATGGATCCCGTGCAATGTGGCTCAGCCAGCTCTGCCGTGAAGGTTATGAAAACCAGATCGTGATGAGCATGGACATCACCCGCCGCAGCAACTTTGCAGACCGTGGCGGTGTGGGTTACAGCTATCTGCTGGACACCTTTGCACCGATGGCCTGCGAAGCCGGTGTACCGGAGCAGACCTTTGAAAAGCTGCTGTACCGCAACGCACTGCGTATTTACAAAGGGCAGAGCGAAGCATCTGTCTAAGGAGAGCAACTATGAAAACCTATCCCTTGCATTCCATCTCATTGGAACAGGCAAAAAAACTCCAATTCAAGGCCATTGATGCAGTGACCCGTAATTTCAGCGGGGAAGAAGTTCTTTCACTGGGCGATCTCGGCGTTGTCAAGGGGTTGAACAAGCCGCGCTGCACCCTGCGGGCAGAATACGTTTTTGCAGATACTTTTGATGCCGAAGCTGCGCTGTTCGTGCGCGGTGCAGGCACGGGTGCGATCCGCTGGGCACTGACAGCCTGCATGAAGGCAGGCGAGAGCATTCTGGTACACACCTCGCCCATCTATCCGACTACGAAGGTCACGATCGATTCAATGGGCCTCAAGCCCATCCGGGCAGATTTCAACGATCTGGAACAGCTCAAAGCAGTCTGTGCCGCCCATAAGGATGAGATCCGGGGAGCACTGGTGCAGCTGACCCGCCAGAAGCCGGATGACAGCTATGATTACAAGGCTGTTATTGCCACCATCAAGCAAGCGCTGCCGGAGGTTCCGGTCGTGACCGATGACAACTATGCCGCTCTCAAGGTGGATGCCATCGGCTGCCAGGCAGGCGCAGACCTTTCGACCTTCTCCTGCTTCAAGATTCTTGGCCCGGAGGGCGTTGGTATTGTGGTCGGCAAAAAGGAACTGGTTGAACGCATTTATAAGATGCAGTATTCCGGCGGCAGCCAGGTGCAGGGCCATGAAGCCATGGAGGCACTGCGTGGTCTTATCTATGCGCCGGTGTCGCTGGCAATCCAGAGCGAGGTCAACGAAGAGCTGGTGCGCCGCCTGAACGCGGGCGAGATCCCGGGCGTCAAGGAAGCATTTTTGGCAAACGCACAGAGCAAGGTGCTGCTGGTGGAGTTTGAAAAGGACATCGCCGAAAAGGTCTTGGCGGCAGCTCCGCAGTTTGGTGCGGCACCCCACCCGGTGGGCAGTGAGAGTAAGTATGAATTTGCCCCCATGATCTATCGTGTCAGTGGAACCTTCCGCGCACAGGATCCCACCATCGAACACCGAATGATTCGCATCAATCCCATGCGCAGCGGCCCGGATACCATCATCCGCATTCTGCGTCAGTGTATGGAACAGGTACAGAACGACTGAGTCCTTTTTATAGAAACTAGAAGAAAAGGAGAGATGCCCTGTGTTTTTAAAGTCCGTCATGGAGCGCAACCAGCCTTTGGTGCGTCTGGGCATTGAATGGCAGCAGGCAGGTGTGATTCTGCCGGACACTTATCTGCTGGATTATGACACGATTGTGGAAAACGCGCGCAGGATCAAGCAGGCGGGCGATGCAAACGGCGTACAGAACTTTTTTATGCTCAAGCAGATCGGCCGCAACCCGATGATCGCCCAAGCACTGGCAGAGATGGGATATGTCGGCGCAGTGTGTGTGGATTTCCGCGAGGCACTGACGATGGTAGAAAACAATGTCCCCATCGGAAATGTGGGCCATCTGGTGCAGATCCCTCGTGCAGCCCTGAAAAAGATCCTGTCGGCAAAACCGAAGATCGTCACCGTCTACTCGCTGGAAAAAGCGCAGGAGATCAGCAGGGTCTGCACAGAACTGGGCCTGCATCAGAAGTTGATGCTCCGGGTCTTGGGAGAAAACGATATGCTGTATTCCGGCCAGTACGGCGGATTTACGCTGGCAGAGCTGGAACAGACTGTTCACGCCATTGAGAATATGCCCGGCGTTGAAGTAGGCGGCGTGTGCAGCTTCCCCTGTTTTTTGTACGACGAAGCGGCGGGGGATATCCTGCCTACACCCAACCTCAGTACGGTGCAGACCGCTGCCCGGATGCTGACCGCATGGGGATACAAAGATCTGATGCGTAATACTCCGAGCGCGACCTGTGTCCACAGCATCCCCAAAATTGCAGCGGCAGGCGGTACGCACGGTGAGCCGGGGCACGGCCTGACGGGCACGACCCCCTACCATGCCGCCCACCCGGATGCCGAGGAGCGGCCGGGCTACCTGTATGTTTCCGAGGTCAGTCATGATCTGGGAACAAAATCGTATTGCTACGGCGGCGGCCACTATCGGCGTGGACACATGAAGAATGCGCTGGTTGGCACAACGCTGGAAGATGCAAAGATCGTCCCGGTGCTTCCGCCGGACGATTCCAGTATCGACTACCATTTTGAACTGCAGCAGAACTGTCCGGTGTCGGCTGCGGCGGTCATGGCGTTCCGGACACAGTTTTTTGTGACCCGCAGCCGGGTGGCGGTGGTAAAGGGACTGTCCGAGGGAAAACCCGAGCTGGCAGGGCTTTACTCCGCACTGGGAGACCCGGCTCGGGAATAATGGGAAAGGATGTTTCTTCATATGGGAAAGTTTGTTGTGATCGTGCTGGATGGCTTTGGTGTGGGCGCAATGCCTGATGTGCCTCAGGTACGCCCGGCGGACTGTGGTGCAAATACCTGCATCCATATCTTTGAGCGCACACCGGATCTGAAACTGCCGAATCTGGCAAGCCTGGGTCTGGCAAACATCGTGGGGCGGGAGTTCCCCGGCCTGCCGTTTGCACCCAACGCCACCTTTGGCCGCGCAATGCTGATGCACGATGGTGCCGATACCTTCTTTGGCCATCAGGAGATCATGGGTACGCATCCCGCTAAGCCCTTTGGCGAGCCGATCTGCAACAAGATCGAGAAGATCAAGCAGACGCTGGAAGAGGCAGGCTATCATGTCCGCTACTACACCGGAACCTCCGGCAAGCGCCTGCTTATCGTCAACGAGGCGTGCACCGTGGCAGACAATGTGGAGTGTGACCCGGGGCAGGCGTTCAATGTGACCGCTGCCATTGATGATCTGGATTTTGAGGAAGAACTCAAGATCGGCCATCTGGTGCGCAGCGTGTCGGTCGTGCCGCGCGTCATCACCTTTGGCGGACGGGGCGTGCATCTGCAGAACCTGCTGGACGCCATCGAAGAGCACGGCGACTACATCGGCGTCAATGCTCCGGCCAGCGGCGTTTACAACAACGATTACCATTGCATCCACATGGGCTACGGCGTTGACCCGGAGGTGCAGATGCCAACCATTCTGGGCAAGAGCGGCCTGCCGGTGTTCCTGCTGGGAAAGGTGGCGGATGTTGTTACCAACAACTACGGAACCAGCATCCCGATGGTGGATACCGCCAGTGTGCTGAAACGGACTCTGGAGATCGTGCAGGAGCAGGAGACCGCCTTCATCTGCACCAATGTACAGGAGACCGACCTTTGCGGCCATCGTGAGAATGTCGCGGCCTATGCCGACCGTCTGCGCGTAGCGGACGAGTGGATCGGCAAGATCCGGGAAGCCCTCGGTGAGGATGATATCCTCATCGTTCAGGCCGACCACGGCAATGACCCGACCATCGGCCATCCGCACCATACCCGCGAGATGGTGCCGCTGATGATCTATAGCAAGCATTCTACGCCTAAGGATATCGGCATCCGTAAGACCCTCAGCGATGTGGGTGCGACTGCAGCCGAGTATTTCCACAGCAAAGCACCGCAGAATGGCACAAGCTTTCTGCCGCTGCTGCTAAAGTGAGAAGAAGGAGCGTTTTTCCATGAAGATCATTCGTGCAAAAGACTACAAGGATATGTCCCGCAAGGCGGCAAACATCATCTCCGCGCAGGTCATCATGAAGCCGAACTGTGTGCTGGGTCTGGCGACCGGAGGCACCCCGGTGGGCGCTTACGCACAGCTGGTGGAGTGGTATAACAAGGGCGACCTCGACTTCTCCGAAGTCACCACCGTCAACCTTGACGAGTACCGCGGGCTACCCAAGGAGCATCCGGAAAGTTACTGGAACTTCATGCACAGGAACCTGTTCGACCACGTGAACATCCGCCCCGAAGCCATCCACCTGCCCGACGGCACCAACCCCGACGCGGCAGACGCCTGCGCCAAGTACAACGAGATCATCCACAGCGTCGGCGGCATCGACCTGCAGCTGCTGGGCCTCGGCCCCAACGGCCACATCGGCTTCAACGAGCCGGGCGAGGCCTTTGAGCTGGAGACCCACTGCGTGGACCTGACCCCTGCCACCATCGAGGCCAACAAGCGCTTCTTTGACGGCAACGAGGACCTTGTGCCCAAACAGGCCTACACCATGGGCATCAAGACCATCATGCAGGCCCGCAAGGTGCTGGTGGTGGCCAACGGTCTGGCAAAGGCCAAGGCCGTCAAGGCTGTCGTTTCCGGCCCCGTCACCCCCGAATGCCCGGGTTCCATCCTCCAGATGCACCCCGACTGCATCCTCGTGGCCGACGAAGAGGCACTGAGCCTTCTGTAAAGATTCCATAAAATAAAGCCGCCCCGAATCAGACTGTTTTTCGCGGAACTGATTTGGGGCGGCTTCGTTTTATGTTTAGAATGATGATGATTTATACATCAGTCCTCTAATCTGCCGTGGTCACAGCCGAGGGAAAGATAATGCTCCATCCCTCCACCCAGTACAAGCTGTGCGTACTCCAAGGGCTTGTTGTAGAGCAGCCAATCCGGTTCTGCCCGCTGTGCCAGAGTGTTGCCGTACTCGTCCTCCACAGCGGCGCAGTCGATGGAAAGGACAGTTTCATCCTCAAACCGGGCTTCCACCCGGTTGGTGTCCATGTTGTAGCGACAGGAAAGCCGTTTCGTCATAGTCGTATCCTCCAAGACTTGATTTTTGGTGTGCGGTCACTCGAACCAATGCCGTCAAGTCGTCGTCGGATGAAGTGGTTTTCAGTTTGTCTGGGAGTAAGTGCACGGTTTCTGCACGGATTTTGCGCGGTTTCAAAACGTGCAGAGGGTGCTTTTCGCTGCAAAATCCGAAAAAGAGTGCAGAAATTACCGGGTGAAAAATCACGCTGCTTTGATTAAAAATAACGGTAACTCGAAGCTTCCATGAATTGAGGCGAACCGGCGGCTTGTTCTCATAGCTTCTACTTCGGCAAAGACGCCTTTAACGATATGGTGCGCAACAGTAAATATGCCGCCAACAAGCAATGGTGACATCGTTTTGTATCGTTCTGACCGGATCGTTCTATTCTACGGCTCTAATTCGTGGGCGTATACTCGCCTTGGTAAAATGGATCTATCGGAAAACGAAGTAGTCCACCTGCTTAGCAATGGCGATGTAAGCATTCGTTTGACTCTGTGATTTTCTAGAACGACAAGTTCCAGCTTATTACGTTTGCCCGTAGCAGGGTTTGGGGTGAGACCGCGTTTGCGCAGCGATGGATTTTGTCGGGGAAATCAGCGGCAAAATAAAACTATTTTGCTCGAATTGAAGTCTACTTGACTTTTTTATTGAGGAGATGTCCGTTTTATGCTGCTGCATCTGCCTGCGGCATCATCGAATTTTCTGCATCTGTAACAGCCTGACGATAAGCACCTGCAGCGTTGTTATTTTGTTCAACCAGCTGGGGGATAGTCCTCTGCACCGGGCGAAGTATTCCGCAGTACGGTTTCCACCGCGCACAGAGCAATCTTGGCAAGATTCAGCGTGGTATGGGGATTCATGGCGGTATATCTCCGTCTATTTTTCTGTGTATAGAATACCACATAAACAAAAAGAGAACGGACGGTCGTTTCTGTTTACGAATTGAGCGCCTGCCACAACGCATCTGAAGCATCAAATACTGCCACGCTGTACCCGGCAAATCGGCGTTGAACATCCACGGTCTGGCTTCCGTCGGCGGCGGTATTGTAGCTGCCAAGATCAAGGTTTGAGAGCGTGGACTGCTGGCTCCACAGGATAAGCTGTGTTTTCCAATTTTCTCCCAGTTTTTCACTCAAGGCACCGTAGGCCTGTTCAAAGCCCTCCGGGTCATCCAAGATCCAGATTTTGCTCTCGCCGTTGGCAAGGTCGGTGTTCATCTGGGTGGCACCCGCCATCTGGCCGTTCATGTCGGTCAGGGCGGCATCGTCGCTCCATGTGTAGTTGTTCACCTGCACGATGACCGCCCCGTCACCGTTGGAGTCCTCCGCATAGTCTGCCAGCGCAGTCTGTAGGCGTTGCACGGCCTTGTCCGGCAGAGCTTCTGCCGTGACCACGGCCACGGTGTAATCGGGGTCTGCGGTGGTCAGCAGACCGTGCGCTACATACGCCACACCCACAATGACCATCGCCGCCACTGCCACGATACCCCAATTATAATACCACCAGTTGGCGCGGGAGCGCTTTTTCTGCTCCTGCGCGGTCAGGGGCTTTTCCGGCGCTGCCGGGCGCGGGATGCTGCGCACTTCTATGCCGTACGTCTGCTGCAGCACCGGGAACAGGGTCTGCATGGCCGCCAACCCCGGCAGCCAGAAACCGAACAGCACCGCCCAGAACACGCTGACCGGGAACAGCAGGATCATGTTCATCACCCAGTATTCCGCAGAGTACGGCCTGATCATGGCTGCCTCTGTGGTGGCACTGATCCCGGTGCTGATCGTGTTCCTCTCTCTGCAAAAGTACTTTGTGCAGGGCGTGGCATCCACCGGCATCAAGGGCTAAATAAATCACCCGTAAGCGGGGCGTGGGCAGTATCCGCGCCCCGCATTTTTTGCGAATATGCGAATCGAGGAAAATGTTATGTTATATCCGGAACAGAATGAAGCACGTCTGAGGCTGAGCCTGGACGGTACATGGGCGTTTGCGCTGGGCAGCTGCGAGGAAAACCAGTTCGACCCAGCGAAGCCCCTGCCGGATGCCCAGCCCATCGCTGTGCCTGCCAGCTACAACGACCAGAACGACCAGACCACTGCCCTGCGCCGCCACTACGGCTGGGCATGGTATCAGCGCAAAGTCACCCTGCCCGCCTTCTGTGCCGGGCAGCGGGTGGTGCTGCGGTTCGGCTCGGTGACCCACACCGCCAAAATCTGGCTGAACAGCAGGCTCATTGCACAGCACAAGGGCGGCTTTACGCCCTTTGAAGCGGACGTCACCAACCTGCTGCACCCCGGCGAGACCGCGCTGCTGACCGTAGCCTGCGACAACCGGGTGAACCACAGCACCCTGCCGGTGGGCAATGAGGACGGGCAGCTGGCCTTTTTTGGCTCGGACAATGCGGGCATTCCCAGTGTGGAGGCTGCAAAACGCGCCGCCGCACCCCAGAACTGCCCCAACTTTGATTTCTTCAACTATGCCGGCATCCACCGCCCGGTGGTGCTCTACACCACCCCCAAAGAGTACATCGAGGATGTGACCGTGGTGCCTGCCGTGGACGGCACGGTGCAGTATGCAGTCAAAACCACCGGCAGTGCGCCTGTCCATGTCACGGTGCTGAACGCGGACGGCAGCGCCGTGGCACAGGTAGAGGGCGCAGAAGGCATCCTGACCATCCCGGAAGTGCATCTCTGGGAGCCCAGACCCGGTACGCCCTACCTGTACACTCTGCACGTCACCTGCGGGGCGGACGTCTACGACCAGACCTTTGGTGTGCGCAGCATTGAGGCGCGGGGTACACAGGTGCTTTTGAACGGCAAGCCGCTCTACTTCAAGGGCTTTTGCAAACACGAGGACTTTACCGCCCATGGCCGCGGCTTTGACCCGGTGCTGAACATCAAGGACGTGAACCTCATCCACTGGGCAAATGCCAATGCGGTGCGCACCAGCCACTACCCCTACGCCGAGGAGTTCTACGACCTGTGCGACCGGGAGGGCATTCTGGTCATGGACGAGACCCCGGCGGTGGGCATCGGCGGCGGGGCGGCGGTGAACCCCTATAAGGAATACCCCCTTGCGGAGCATCACCGGCAGGTGCTTGCCGAGATGATCCAGCGGGATAAAAACCACCCCTGTGTGGTGCTGTGGAGCCTTGGCAACGAGCCGGATCTGGAGCACTTCCCGCAGGACGCCTATGATTACTGGCATCCGCTGTATGAGCTGGCGCATCAGCTGGACCCGCAGAACCGTCCGGTCACCCTCGTCTGCTGCCAGAATGACTACACGAAGGACATCACCACCCGCAACATGGATATCGTCTGCATCAACCGTTATTACGGCTGGTACAACCTTTCCGGTGATCTGGACGCCGCCTGCTACGGCTTAAATCAGGAACTGGATTTCTGGGCAGAGCAGCACAAGCCCGTGATGATGAGCGAATACGGCGCGGACACCGTGGCAGGGCTGCACACCGCCGGAGCCGAGATGTTCAGCGAGGAGTTTCAGGTGGAGTTCTACCGCCGACTGGATGCGGAGTTTGACAAGCGCCCGTGGTTTGTGGGAGAATTTGTCTGGAACTTTGCGGACTACGACACCGTGCAGGGCCCCATGCGGGTGGACGGCAACAAAAAGGGTCTGTTCACCCGGGACCGCCGCCCCAAGCTGGGTATGCACTTTCTGCGCCAGCGCTGGGCAGAGATCCCGACCTTTGGATTTAAGGAGTGACCATGATGAAAACCTACCAAAACCATGCCATGACCGAGGCCGAGGCACGGCAGGCACTGACCGATGCCTGCAAACAGGTGGAGACCAATCTGCCGCTGTATACCTACCAGTGCCAGAACCATTCCAGTGTCAATAATATCTACCCCGGCTGCGCCAATAGCCAGTGGACCTGCGGTTTCTGGCCGGGGGAGATCTGGCTGGCCTACGAGGCCACCGGGGAGGAGAAATTCAAGAACGCCGCGCTCATTCAGGTGGACAGTTTTGCGGACCGCATTGCCCGCAAGGTGGAGGTGGACCACCACGATATGGGCTTTTTGTACAGCCCCACCTGCGTGGCAGCGTGGAAGCTGGTGGGCAGCGAAACCGGTAAAAACGCCGCCATTGCCGCCGCCGACCAGCTGCTGACCCGCTACCAGCCCAGCGGCCGCTTCTTGCAGGCATGGGGTACCATGGATGACCCCGGCAACTACCGCTATATCATCGACTGTATGCTCAATGTGCCGCTGCTGTACTGGGCGGCACAGGTGACCGGCAGCGACCACTACCGAGAAATTGCCGCCGCCCACACCGCCACTACGCTGGCAAACTCCTTCCGGCCGGACGGCAGCACCTACCACACCTTCTTTATGAACCCGGACGGCACCCCCAAGGGCGGGCGCACCTGTCAGGGCTATAAGGACGACAGCTTCTGGGCGCGGGGACAGGCGTGGGGCGTGTACGGCAGCGCCATCGGCTACACCTACACCCACGACAAAAAGTTCCTCGAGGTGTTCCGCAAGGCGTTGGAATTTTATCTTTCCCGCCTGCCGGAGGATATGATCCCCTGCTGGGATATGCTCTTTGCACCGGAAAGCGGCGAGCCCCGGGATTCTTCCTCCGCGGCCATCGTGGCCTGCGGTCTGCTGGAAGCCGCCAAATATGTCGGCGAGGCTGAAGCCGCCCAGTGGCGCACGCTGGCGCGCCAGATGCTGGCCAGCCTCGCCGCAAACTACGCGGTAAAGCCCGGTACCCTCGGCTCCGGCCAGCTGCTGCATGGCACTTACAGCAAAAAGAGCCCCTACAACACCTGCACCCCGGAGGGCGTGGATGAATGCACCAGTTGGGGCGATTATTTCTACATGGAGGCGCTGACCCGCCTGACCAAAGACTGGGAGATGTACTGGTAATGAACTTACAGACCAAAGCGGACTTTACCGCGCTGATGCACAAATTCCTCGACCCCCTCAAGCCCTGTTATTCCGCAGGCCGCGCCCGGCTGCATCTGGGCGAGACGGGTGCGACCTACAACCAAAATGCCATCGAGCTGGAAGCCTTCAGCCGCCCGCTCTGGGCGCTGGTGCCTTTCTGGGTGGGCGGCGGCTCCGATGCGGAGTTTGAGGCCATCTACCGCAAGGGCCTTGCTGCCGGTGCCGACCCGGAAAACCCTGAATACTGGGGTGCCGCCGGGGAGTACGACCAGTGCTATGTGGAGATGGCGGCTATTGCCTGCGGCATCCTCACTGCGCCGGAAAAGCTGTGGACGCCCCTTTCGGATACCGAAAAGCGGAACCTTGCCGCATGGCTGGGGCAGATCAACGCCCACACCATCCCGGACTGCAACTGGCAGTTTTTCCGCATCCTTGTAAACCTTGCCCTGAAAAGCGTGGGGATGCCTTACAGCCCGGAGCTGCTGGAGAATGGCCTTTGCAGGATCGACAGCTACTACAGCGGCGACGGCTGGTCCACCGATGGCGCCTCGGTGCAGAAGGATTACTACATCCCATGGGCCATCCAGTATTACGGGCTGCTGTACTCCAAATTTGCCGCCGACACCGACCCGCAGCGCGCCGCCCTTTACCGCCAGCGCGCCCAGCTGTTTGCACAGCAGTTCGTCTACTGGTTCGATGCCAACGGTACAGCGCTGCCCTTCGGGCGCAGCCTGACCTACCGCTTTGCCCAGAACAGCTTCTGGGCGGCCTGCATCTGGGCAGGGCTGGAGCCGCTGCCCCTGCCGGTGATGAAGGGACTCATTGTCCGCAATTTCCAGTGGTGGCTGAACCAGAAAATGTTTGACCGGGACGGCATCCTCACCATCGGCTACTGCTACCCGCAGATGTACATGGCCGAGCGGTATAACGCCCCCGGCAGCCCCTACTGGGGCATGAAGAGCTTTTTGCTGCTTGCTTTGCCGGACGACCACCCCTTCTGGTCTGCCGAGGCCGCGCCTATGCCCGCATTGGAGCGGCTCAAGCCCATGCCCTATGCCAATATGCTGGTGCAGCGCCGGGCAGGACGGGTAACGGCCTACGCCGCCGGTGTCAACGAGGGCCACGGCCACGGACAGTTCCCAGAAAAGTACGCAAAATTTGCTTACGATACCCGCTTTGGTTTCTGCGCCTCCCGCAGCCGGGAGGTGCTCAATCAGGCGGCACCGGACAGTATGCTGGCTTTTGTCATCGACGATAACGTATTTGTGCGCAAGGTGAGCAAAACATGGAAGATCGAAGCCGGGGCTGTGACCGCGCAGTGGTCGCCCTTCCCCGGCATTGATGTCACCACCACCATCACCCCCACTGCCACCGGCCACCGCCGCCATCACGAAATTGACAGCAGCTTCGACTGCGAAGCCTATGACTGCGGTTTTGCCGTGCCCAATTTTGCACCGGGCTATGAGGAATGCGCCGAGGACGGCCTTGCGACCGCCAGCTGCGACACTCTGCGCAGCGCCGTGGCGGGCAAGGGAGTGGCGGTCATCATCGGCTGCGACCCCAACACCAGCTTGTACTTCACCAACGTCCATCTGCCCGCCGTGAAGTACCACATCCCCAAGGGGCACACAGAACTGGACACCGAGGTCTTTGACGAAGCGGACTGATGCCGCTTTTCTCCAGAAAAATAGTTGTTTTTGTGCGGCTGTTTTTCTTATATCCTGTGCTATAATGAGAGCAGAAAATGCTGCGAGGTGACACTTATGCCTTTGAACAACCCCATCACCGCTGCCCTTCTGGCGGATCCGGAAATCTTCCAGCAGAACCGTCTGCCCTTCCATGCCCATTTTGCGGACCAGACCAGCCCGGAAATGCCGCTGACCGTCAGCTTGGACGGCGAGTGGAGCTTCCGCTATGCAGAAAATCTCACCGCCCCCTTCTCGGAGTGGGACACCCTGACCGTGCCGGGCTTCATCCAGATGCAGAGCCTGCAAAAGCCCGGCCGGCCTTACGGCACGCCCCATTACGTCAATACCCAGTACCCGTGGGATGGCCATGAAAAGCTGCACCCCGGCGAAATCCCGCAGGACTATAACCCCATCGGGGAGTATCGGCGCAGCTTTACCCTGCCGGAAAACTGGGCAAGCTGCTACCTGCGCCTGAACGGCGCGGACAGCGCCGCCGCCGTCTGGTGCAACGGCGTTTACATCGGCTACACCGAGGATACCTTCACCCCCGCGGAATTTGACATGACCGCCGCCGTCCACCCCGGCGAAAATACCCTGACCGTGCAGGTGTATCGCTTCTCCTCCGGCAGCTGGCTGGAAGATCAGGATTTCTGGCGGATGAGCGGTTTGTTCCGCTCCGTGGAGCTGTTCACAAAACCGGAAGTTCACCTCGAGGATGTCTTTGTAAAGCAGGATTTTGCCCCGGACTTTTCCAGTGCCGCCGTCACCTTTGATTGCAGGGTCAGCGGCGCTGGCCGGGTGTCGGTGGCGTTCAATGGGCAGGAGCAGTCCGCCGAGGTGGGGGAGCCTGCCGAATACGACAGCGGTGTGGTGTTTGGCAAGGGCGAAGCCGACCCGGACGTGGAGGAGGACGTGCAGGACGTTTCCTTTACCTTTGCGGTGGAGCATCCCGCCCTGTGGAGCGCCGAGCAGCCGAACCTGTACGAGGCCGAGATTGCTCTGCTGCGCGAGGGCGCTCTGGTGGAGCGCACCGGGCTGAAGGTCGGTCTGCGCAGGTTTGAGCTGAAAGACCGCCAGATGCTTTTGAACGGCAAGCGCATCGTGTTCAAGGGCGTCAACCGCCACGAGTGGAGCTGCCGCACCGGCCGCACTGTCAGCCGGGAAGAGATGCTGTGGGACGTGAAAAACCTGAAAGCCCACAACGTCAACGCCGTGCGCACCAGCCACTACCCGGACGACCCATATTTCCTGCAGCTCTGCGATGAATACGGCCTGTATGTCATCGGGGAGACGAATCTGGAGAGCCACGGCACATGGCAGAAACTGGGCGCAGACGGCTCCGACCGGTGGACCCTGCCCGGTGCACGCCCGGAGTGGCGGGAAAATGTGCTTGCCCGTGCCGAAGCCATGCTGGAGCGGGACAAAAACCACCCGGCCATCCTCATCTGGTCCTGCGGTAACGAGAGCTACGGCGGCAAGACCCTGTGGGAGATGAGCGAATATTTCCGCCGCACCGACCCCAGCCGCCTTGTGCACTACGAGGGCATTTTCTGGGACCGGGAATACCCCGCCACCTCCGATATGGAAAGCCAGATGTATACCCCGGTGGCAGACATCAAAAAGTTTCTGGCAGAGCACCCGGAAAAGCCCTTTATCATGTGCGAGTACAGCCACGCCATGGGCAACAGCTGCGGCGGCATCACCGACTACACCGAGTACGCCTACGAAGAGCCGCTGTATCAGGGCGGGTTTATCTGGGAGTACATGGACCACGGCATTGCAGTGATAAGCCCGGACGGCAAGCCCGGCTTTGCCTATGGCGGCGACTTTGGCGACCGCCCCACCGACCGGGAATTCTGCGTGGACGGCCTTGTGCTGCCCGACCGCCGCAACACCCCCAAAATGGACGCAGTCAAGGCGGCCTACGCACCGCTGAAAATCACCCTGACCGACACCGAAGCCGTGATGGAGAACCGGAATCTCTTTACCGACCTGAGCGCCTACGACCTTGTGTTTGCATCCTCGGTCAACGGCAAGCCGGTGCGCCGGGCGGCGCTGCGGGCAGATTGTGCGCCCGGCAAGACGGTACACATTGCGTTCCCGTTCCCTCTGCCGGAAACAGGGCTTGCCTGCATGAGCGTTACCGCTATCCAGCGGGCTGCAAAGCCCGGCATCCCGGCGGGTTATGAAGCTGCCTTTGGGCAGCTGTGGCACAACCATGCCGAAGCCCGGCTGACCGTTGCCGCGCCGGAATTGGTGGAGATGGACTGCAACATCGGCGTGAAGGGCGAGGGGTTTGAGTACATTTTCAGCCGGGGCAAGGGTCTTGTGTCCATCCGCTATAACGGCGTGCAGCTGCTGGACGATACCGTGCGCCCCAACTTCTGGCGTGCGCCCACCAACAACGACGAGGGCTGCGCGGAACCCTTTGCATTTGCCTTCTGGAAAACCGCTGGTCTCTATGCCCGCTGCGATAACCTGACTGCCGAAACAAAGGGGGAATTTGTCACTGTCCGTGCAAGCTACACCCTGCCGGACGGTCAGACGCTGCCCATTGATTTTGCCATCGACGGCGCAGGCCGCTGCGACATTACCATGACATGGCAGGGCGAAAGGGCAGAAGTACCGGAGTTCAGCTTGCTCTTCCCGCTGCGTCGGGAGCTGACCGAGGTCTCCTATCTGGGGCTTGGCCCCCGGGAAACTACCGCCGACCGCACCGCAGGCGGCAAGATGGGTGCATGGGGCTACAATGTCCGGCAGGATTTTGCCCAAAACAGCCCGGTCTACCCGCAGGAGTGCGGCAGCCGCACGGAGGTGTACCGCGCAGCGGTCACCGGCAGCGGATTGAATATAGGCATCGGCTTTGCAGGGGACGGCATGACCTTCTCGGCGCTGCCCTATACGCCCCATGAGCTGGAAAACGCCCGCCATCTCTATGAACTGCCCCGGGATGACAATAAGACGGTCGTCCGCTGCGCCGCCTTCCAGCGGGGCGTGGGCGGCGACAACAGCTGGGGCGCAAAGCCCCATGCGGACACCTGCTTTGCGGTGGAGAAGGGAACCTCGTTCCGCTTTATGATCCAAAAATAAAAATTTACTTTACGAAAGTGGCGGGGATCGTCGTGATACCCACCACTTTCGTTTTATTGCGAAACCATCACAAGATAAAAATCAGCGCAACATACAAATAGTATATTTGCGATATGCGCTCCAACGATGTTGCTGCTGCGTTAGAAAGTTGGATTGCGATGGCTGCTTCGCTTCCGCAAGCTGGATATGACCCAGCCGGAGCAGCGGCAGGCATTGGTGGATACCTTCATCAATGCCATCTATCTCTACGATGATAAGGTGCTTATTACCTTTAATTATAAGGAAGGTACAGAAATGGTCACTTTCGGGGAAGCCGTGAAAGCAGAGAAAAGTTCGGATATGAGTGCGCAAGAAAAAGCGAGGGAAACTTTTGCAAAAAGAGAGAGGGCTGGACGGTGCCAGCCCTCTTGACAGGAGCAGATACGCAGATTTCTATTTTATGCCCGCACATCCTCCCGGCGTAAAAGCAGCCATGCCAGAAGGAACATCGTCCCCAGCCAGAAGATGCAGCTGAAGGCAAACAGCCCGTAGCTGCCCGCCAGAGCATCCGCACTTTTGTTGGAGTTCATACCCAGCTGCATCAGGGAATAGGGCCACAACAGCCCATGACCCTTGGAGCTGATAAAGATGCCGGTAATCCCGCCCAGCAGCCCCAGAAAAATGGGCACGGCAAAGCTGCGGATGACCATGGCCAGCACCAGCTGTGCGGCAATGACAGCCAACGCACCCAGCAGTCCCCGCAGTAAAAACAGAGGTAAGGTGACCGGCGGCAGCCCGGGCAGATGGGCAAATACCTTGCCGCAGAACACGAACAGCGCGAACACAAAACCGTGGGTCAGAAGCGCCAGCTTTGTCACCACAGCAAACTTTGCTGCAAACAGGTCCAGCGGCGGTACGGGGCTTGCCATGATCAGGTTCCAGTTGTGCCCCAGATGTTCCAGCCGCCACAAGTAGGCAGCATAGGCGGCTGCCATGGCAGGGAAGAAGAACATGGAATAAAACAGGGTGTGCTGGGTCCACAGGCTATACCAGCCGTCGGTGAGGATCTCAAGATTTTGCAGATAATTGAAAGTGCCGTAGGTGGCCGAAAGAATGGGCAGCGCAAAGAACATTGCCCAGATGGGGGATGCGTGGAGTTTGCGGTTCTCCGCAAGAATACAGCGTTTCAGCATGGTTTTATACCTCCTCGTCCTGTACCTTGCGCCACGCAAGGGCAAACAGCACAGCGCCCAGCGCAAGGGTGAAGGCCAGCAGCACCCAGTTGAAGGGGCGGGTGCCGTAGGTGACGGTGTGGGTAGCCTTGTCCCAGTTCGCCACTTCGTAGGCGCTCAGAGGGATGTAGTACCCAAAAGGCACAAAGTAACTGGCAAGCGGCGGCATAAAAGCAGAAAACAGCCCCACCAGTGCCCCTACGATGCCCACGCAGAGCGCCGGCAGGGGGTTGCCCACCCACAGCATCAGCAGAAATTCCCCAAAGAAGAGCATTACGTCCACCGCCAGCGTGCAGATGAACAGGTAGACCAGCTGCCCGGTGGGAAAGGCTTCGGTATAACCATGAACGCGCCCCAGCACCGGAACGCAGGCCAGCTCCAGCACTGTGACCAGAAGAACTTCCAGCACCCCAAAGACCGCCTTGCCTGCAAACAGGCTGCGGCGGCTCTGCAGGGTGTAGAGCAGCTTTGCGGTGTTGCCTTTGATCTCCATATCCCACAGCCGGGAGGCCAGCACTGCCATCATCACCGGCATCAGAATGGCTTCAATGACGGGCAGGCTGTAAAGCAGGGCGCTGTAACCCTTGGCAAGCTCCTCCGGGTCAGCTGGGGCAAGGCCGCCCACCCACAGCACGACAATGCCGGGGATGAGCAGGCAGAGAGCAAGGTCGTGCCTACGGTGGGCTTTTTGCAGTTCTGCACGGAAAGCTGCCATCTTACGCCACCTCCCCGCTGGTCTGGGTCAGGCTGAGGAAGATGTCCTCAAGGCTCTTTGTCTGTGCAGTCAGTCCAACCACGCCCACGCCGCTTTCGGCAAGAGTACAGACCAGCGCCGCCAGCGCTTCGTCCGGCAGCGGGGGGAGCTGCAGGGTGTCCGGCTGATCTGCCGGTGCGGTGGCTTTTACTCCCTGCTGCTGCAGGACGGCTGCGGCTTTGGGTGCGTCCAGCACCCGCAGCAGAATGCCGCCCCGGCTGTGCTTTTGCAGCTGCTGCAAGGAGCCCTCGAACAGCAGCCTGCCGTGGTTCAGGATGCCCACCTGATCCACCATCTGCTCGATCTCGCCCAGCAGGTGGCTGGAGATCAGCACGGTGGCTCCGGTGGTCTGGGGCATGGAAGCGATCAGACTGCGCATCTCCTGAATGCCTGCCGGGTCCAGACCATTCGTAGGTTCGTCCAAGATCAGCAGTTTGGGACTGCCCAGCAGCACCATGGCAATGCCCAGCCGCTGCTTCATGCCAAGGGAATACTGCCCCACCTTCCGGTCAGCGTCTTTGGTCAGGTGTACGATCTCCAGCACCCGGCTGATGTCCTTCCGGTCCACGTCTTTCAGGTCAGCCACGATGGAAAGGTTTTCCCGGGCAGTCAGGTGCAGGTAACCGGAGGGGGATTCGATCAGACTGCCGGTCTGCCGCAGCAGGGCAATGCGGTTTGCTTCGCTCAGGGTGCGCCCCAGCAGTTCCACGCTGCCGCCGGTGGGGTGTACAAGCCCCAGCAGCATCTTCATGGTGGTGGATTTGCCCGCACCGTTGGGGCCTAAAAAGCCGTAGACACAGCCCTCCGGGACAGTCAGGTTCAAATGATCCACCACCGGACGGCCATGGTAGCTTTTGCAAAGGGCATGGGTCTCGATCACAGGTTTCATAAATGGTCTCCTTTCGCATTCATGGATTTCGGAACGATGCCAGAATACACCCGCTGCCTTAAACTGACCGGAAGCGCAGCTTAATTTACCCTTAAATTTGCAGGTGTTTTCCGCTGTGGCGCAAAAAGTGTGGTATAGTAAAGGCGGGAAAGGAGAACTGCCCTTATGGATACCGTTTATGATGCAAAGCTCCTGCTTGTGGACGACAACGCCGAGCTGCTGGCACTGCTGTGTGAGCAGCTGCGGGGCGCAGGATATGGCCATATCAGAACTGCCCAAAGCTGCACCGCTGCCCGTGTCTGCTTTGCGGCAGAGCAGCCGGAGCTGATGATCCTGGATATCAACCTGCCGGATGGGGATGGATTTTCGCTGTTCCGGGCGCTGCGGGCAAAAGCGGATGTCCCGGCGCTGTTCCTCTCCGCACGGGATGCGGATGCCGACCGTCTGTTCGGGCTGGGTCTTGGCGCAGATGACTACCTGACCAAGCCCTTTCTGATGCAGGAGCTGCTGCTGCGGGTGCAGCATATTTTGCAGCGGGCGTACCGGGCAGAGCTGTCCCGTACAAAACCGGCACCTTTGCAGCTGGGGGAGCGGTGCGTAGACCTGAATGATGCCATTGTTACCCTGCCGGAGGGCAAAACACTGGCGCTGACCGCTACCGAGCTGGCGCTGCTGCGGAAATTGGCAGAGAACCGGGGACACATCGTTACCTACGATGCCCTTTGTGCGGCGGTCTGGGGCGCAGATTACTATGGCTACGAGAACAGTCTGGGTGTACATATCCGGCATCTGCGCGAGAAGCTGGAAGCCGAACCCGGTGCGCCGCAGTTTCTGCGGACGGTGCGGGGCATTGGCTATAAGCTGACAAAGGGGGAAGAAGCATGAAAACCTTTGTGCGCCTGATCCGGCGGTATGTGCTGGCGGCGGTGGGCATCGTTCTGCTGCTATTGTTTTCCGGTGTTGCAGTGCTGGGCTGGCTGGGTTGGCAGGAGGGCTGCAGCCTGCCGCAGCGGGAGTATTCATCCGGCGAGATCGCGGATTCCATGGTGGAGACCGCCGAAGGGCTTGCCTTTGGGGCAGAACGCACCCCGCAGGAATGGATGAATGGCTACGAGTGGGCGATGGTGCTGGACGATGTGGGAAACATCCGCTGGAGCTACGGCCTGCCGCAGGAGCTGAACCATGCCTACACTCCCGGCGATATCGCCCAATTTGCCCGCTGGTATCTGGCGGATTACCCGGTGTTCTGCTGGACAGAACCCTACGGACTGTTCGTCATCGGGCTGCCAAAGGGGAGCCTGTGGAAGTACAGCATTTACAGCTCACCGGACTTTGCCCTGAGCATGGTGCGGGTGCTTCCGGCGGCAGCGCTGGGAATGCTGCTGCTGGGGCTGGCGCTCTGCTTCTGGCTGAGCTGGCGGGGGGCAAAGCGGCTGGAGACCGTGGCAAACGGTCTGGATGCTCTGGCGCAGGGGCAGACCGTCCGGCTGTCTACCGACGGTTTTGCCGGGGAACTGGCAGAAAAGCTGAACCGGACCGGGGCGCAGCTGCAAGCCAAAAATGAGATGCTTTCCCGGCGGGACAACGCCCGCACCCAGTGGATCGCAGGAGTCAGTCATGACGTGCGCACCCCGCTGGCGCTGATCTTAGGCTGGGCGGAGCAGCTGGAACAGGATGCACTTTTGCCGGACAGCTCCCGGCAGAAAGCGACCGGCATCCGCACCCAGTGCGAAAAGCTGCGCACCCTCATTGATGACCTGAACCTGACCAGTAAGCTGGAATACGGTGCCCAACCCCTGCGCCGGAAAGACCTCCGGGCAGGGCCGCTGTTCCGGCAGCTGGTGGCGCAGTTCTGCGAAAGCCCACTGGCAGAGCGCTGCGAGATCACACTGGAACAGGAAGAACCAGCAGAACAGACAGTGCTTTCGGTGGATGAGGCGCTGCTGGCACGGCTGCTGGAAAACCTGATGAACAACAGCGTCCGGCATAACCCAAAGCCGGTGAACATTACCGTGCACACCCGGAAGGTAGGAGAGCGCTTCTGCCTGACCGTGGCAGATGACGGTATTGGCTATCCGGCTGCCGTTCTGGTGGCACTGAACGCTGCGGAGCCTGCCGAAAATGCGCCCCATATCCTTGGCTTATATGTAGTGCAGCAGATCGCCGCCGCCCATGGCGGCACGGCAGTGTTCGGGCGGAACACCCCCTCCGGAGCAAAAGCAACGGTCTGGCTGCCGGTAAAATAAAAAATGTGAACCTTTTAGGTGTTTCCACCCAGAAAAGTCCACATAGAAAGAGCTGCTTTGGATTTATAAGAGATCGCAGTTGTCCAAATCCCTGCCATGGATCGTGGTTGTGGATGTACATTTGATGCTTGGTCTAAACAGGCAAGATCATAGCTGCTGTTTTGGACTCGAACCCGGCCGTTTTCCCGGCTTTGCATAAAAATCCGATCCCTGTTTTAAGGGGCTGATTTTGACTCTGCACATTTTTGCACACTTTTTGCACACCGGAATGGTTGGATAACGGATGCAAAAGAAGATGACAGCTGCAAAGGATGCAGCAGATGCAAAATATAAATTGACGATAAAACGATAAAAACAACAAATCGGCGCAATTCTGAAAATTGACGATTGTTTCACGTTGGCTTCTCTTGATCAGTGGGCCCAGGGTTCGAGTCCCTTCCATCGCGCCAAACAATGAAAATCCGAACTTTTCCCGATAGGGGAAGGGTTCGGATTTTTTGTATTCTTCGGAAAACAGAACGAATCCCTTGCTTCCATCGAAAAACATCCCAGACCTTATCATAAGAAAGCACGACAGCCCTTTGAGCTTGAATGGCAATCCAGAGGAATATTTGAAGAATGCAGTTGGAGGTCATGGACTAAAATCATAAGATAAATCAATAAACACCAAAAACGGAGACCTTTTATAAGGTACTCCGTTTTTTAGGCTGCGTAAAGGCGATTTTAATCTTGCACTGCACGGGAAAGAATGCTATACTAGGTAAGTTAAAACTAACTGTTACATATTTGACCGGATTCAGGAGATCGCGAAAGAAGATGGAACTCAAACAGCTAGAGTATTTTACCATTGTATGTGAAAAAGGCAGCTTCAGCCAAGCGGCAGAATGCCTTTATACATCACAGCCCAATGTCAGCAAGGTGATTTCCTCGCTGGAAAAGGAGCTGGGGAGAAAACTGGTGGAGCGGAGCAGCCGGGGGCTGCGGATCACGCCCTATGGGGAAACCGTGCGCGATTATGCAAAAGTCATTCTGAAACACGCTTCTCTGATCGGCTCGATGGCGACGCACCACAATGGCAAAAAATTTACGCTGGCAACTTACCCCAGCAATATGATCACGAATCTTCTGGTGGATTTTTACCGGCACTGGGGCAGAGAGTACATTGTCGAGCATCAGGAGGGCAGTGTCGAAGAGGTCAGCAACTGGGTGGCCAGCGGGCAGACGGAGATCGGCATTGTCTATATTGCACAGCGTCAGCTGGCGGCGTTCCGGCATATCCTTGGACATAAAAATCTGGAATTTGAACCGCTCGATGTAAAAGAGGCCTGTGTCTATGTGGGTCCCAATCACCCATATTACGAGAGAGACTGCGTGGATTTCTCGGAGCTGTCCAGTTTGCGCTTCATCGGGGCGGTACGGGACTACTTTTCCATGGAGCATCATCTGGACCGGGTCTCATTGGGCGCTATCAGCACCAAAGATTTGAATTATTCCATTTACTCGAATAGCGACCACATGACCATCAATGCGCTGACGCAGACCGACCTGTGCAGCCTTGGCATCAATTTTATGCACCAGCCGTATAAACACTATGACATCAAGAATCTGAAAATCAACGGATGTGAGCCGTTTTTGCTGATCGGGATCGTTCGACCAGAGGGTGATGAACTAAGCAAAGCAGCACAATGGTTTATCGAAAATTTCAAAAAGCTGCTCTGAGAAAAGGCTTGACCCACTATAACGATTTGTTATGGAAAGCCATGCCGATTTCGTCAGTAGTCAGGCAGGACAAACTGTGGTATCCTATGGGAGCGCCGCGCGGCAAGCGTGGGGCTCCTTTTTCGTTATAACTGATGTTTTTTGATACCACAGGAGGAAACACACTATGAAAATCTCTCGCAGAAACTTCTGTCTGCTGATGGCGGGTGCCTGCTGCACCGGCGTGCTGGCTGCCTGCGGCTCCAGTTCTTCGTCTACTGCTTCGTCCAGCGCTGCATCCGCTTCCGCTGCGGCATCCGGGGAAGTCCGCGATGAGCTGATCTTTGTCAACTATCGTGATATTCGTGATCTGAACCCGCATCTGTATGCGGGCGAAATGTACGCCCAGAGCATCCTCTACGATACATTGGTCAGCATTACGGCAGATGGCTATGAAGGCTGTCTGGCGGAAAGCTGGGACATCAGCGAGGATGGCCGCACCTACACCTTCCACATTCGTCCCAATGTTCTGTTCTCGGATGGCGAAAAGTGCGATGCCAATGCCATCCTTGCCAACTTCAACGCCATTCTGGAAAACCGCGAACGCCACACCTGGCTGGAAATGATGAACCTGCTGGTGGGCGTGTCGGCTCCCGATGAAAATACCTTCGTCATTGAGATGAGCGAGCCTTACTACCCCATGCTGACGGAGCTGGGCTGCATCCGTCCCTTTGCCATGATCTCCCCCAGCTGCATGATCAACGGCAGCACGAAGGATGGCGTCAATGGCCACATTGGCACCGGCCCCTATGTGCTGACGGATTTCGTGACCGATGAATACGCGGTGTTTGAGCGGAACGAGAATTACTGGGGCAAAGCTCCGGCCATCCGCAAGATCACAGTCAAGGTCATTCCCGACAACCAGACCCGTATCATGGCTCTGGAATCCGGCGAGATCGACCTGATCTTCGGCAAGAACATGATCGATGCCGATGCCATCAGCCAGTATCTGGACAGCGATAAGTTCACGGTCGGTCTGTCTGACCCCACCTCTACCCGCCATATCGTTATGAACACTACCCGTGAGATCCTGGGCGACCCGGCGGTTCGTAAGGCATTGCAGCACGCTACCGACCGTCAGACCATCTCGGATGGCATCTTCTACGGTCTGGAGCAGCCCGCGGATACGCTTTACGCCACCACGGTTCCCTACTGCAATGTCGGCCTGAAGCCGTATGAGTACAGCACCGAGACTGCGGCGCAGATCCTTGACGAAGCCGGCTGGGTATTGGGCAGCGACAAGATGCGCGCCAAGGATGGCAGGCAGCTGGCGCTCGACCTGCTTTACAACAGCGACAGCGTGACGGAAAAGACCATCGCCGAGTATCTCCAGAGCGAGTACCTCAAGCTGGGCATTTCCATGACCATTCACGGCGAGGAAGAGCAGTCCTACCGTGATAACATGAAGGCCGGCAACTTCGATATGGTGTTCAATATCTGCTGGGGTATGCCGTATGACCCGCAGTCTTCGCTGGCCGCGATGCGCGCCCCGGTCTATGGCGACTATGCCGCCCAGCAGGGTCTTGCGGACAAGGCAGAGATCGACGAAGCCATTACCAAGATCCTGACTTCCACGGACGAGGCCGAGCGTCAGGAGCTGTATAAGTCGGTCCTGACCAACCTGCACGAGGATGCAATGTATCTGCCGCTGACCTATGAGTGCAACAAGGCTCTGTACACCTCTGCTCTGCACGGCGTCCACTTTGGCACCGACCAGTACGATGTACCCTTTGCGGATATGTACTTTGAATAAGAATTGACAGGAAAAGCCGCTTCGGGTATGGAGCGGCTTTTCTTGAAGAAAGGACTGCCCATGAAACGCTATGTTGTACGCAGACTGTTGATGGCGATCCCGCTGCTGCTGGCCATTTCGTTCGTCTGCTTCTGCTTTATCAATCTGATCCCCTCCAACCCGGCGGAGGTCGCGCTGCGCGTCCAGCAGACCCCCGTGATCACGGAGGAGATCATTGCTGCGATGGAAGAGCAGCTCGGTCTGAACAAGCCCTTCTTTGTCCGTTATTTTGACTGGGTGCTGGGCTGTCTCCACGGCGACTTTGGCATCAGCTATGTCAACCCGAAACGCACCGTGGCGGGCGAGCTGCTGCGCTGCCTGCCTGCGACCCTTCAGCTGGCAGGAACTTCTTTTGTCATCGTGGCGGTGCTCAGCATCCCCATCGGCTTCCTCTGTGCAGTCTATAAGGACGGCTGGTTTGACAAGATCATGCGCGGACTGGTCTTTGTGACGACTGCCATGCCTGCCTACTGGGTGGGTCTGCTGCTGATGTGGGGAATTGGCGTCAAATTGAACTGGCTCCCCACCAATGGCAACGGAACATGGCGGCATCTGATATTGCCGTCCTTCACGGTGGCATTGAGCTATATTTCAACGTATATCCGCCTGATCCGCAACAATATGCTGGAAAACATGAAACAGGACTATGTGCTTTACGCCAATGTGCGCGGGCTGCCGCAGAAGTCGATCCTAGTCAGGCACATCCTGAAAAACTCCATGCACACCTGCATCGTGGCGATGGGTATGAGCATCCCCCAGCTGATCTCCGGCACCATCGTGGTCGAAAATGTTTTTTCGTGGCCGGGCCTTGGTACGCTCTGCATCAGCTCCATCTTCAATCGGGATTACCCGGTCATCCAGACCTATGTTTTGCTGATCGGGGTACTGTTTGTCCTGTTCAATCTGCTGTTTGATATTTTGCAGACCGTCTCCGATCCCCGTCTGCGCAAGGAGGACTGACCATGAAAGAACGATTCTTCCGCAACCGCACGGCAGTGTTTACCGTTGTGTTTGTGCTGCTGGTGGGTCTTGTGGGCATTCTGGCTCCTGTCATTGCGCCCAACGACCCCTATGAGACCAATATCCTGAACAAATTTGCATCCTACAGCCTGCAATATCCGCTGGGTACCGACCAGCTTGGCCGCTGTGTCCTTTCCCGCATGATCTACGGCATCCGTCCTACCCTCGGCCTTGCCCTGCTGACCATGTTCGGCACCATCAGTCTGGGTGCCATCCTTGGCATCATGGCAGGCTATTTCCGGGGCATCGTAGAAGAAGCTATCATGCGTGTGGTGGATGTGATGCTCTCTTTTCCCAGCCAGATCATGGTGTTCGCTGTGGTGGCACTGCTGGGTGTCAGCGTCCAGAACGTCATCATTGCAAATGTTTTCATCAAGTGGGCGTGGTATGCCCGCATGATCCGCACGGGCGTCATGCAGTACCGCGACCGGAACTTTGTCCAGTTCTCCCGCTGCGTGGGAATGCCGGAGCGGTTCATCCTGTTCCGCCATCTGCTGCCCTCCATCACTTCCGACCTGGTGGTTCTGGCTTCGCTGGATGTGGGCTGGGCAATCATCAATATTTCCACGCTGTCGTTCCTGGGACTGGGCGTGCAGGCTCCCACACCGGAATGGGGTGCAATGCTCAATGAGGCAAAAAATGTGATGACCTCGAACCCGGTGCAGATGATCGCTCCCGGTATCGCCATTGTGATGCTGGTCTGTGTGTTCAACCTGATGGGCGATGCCCTGCGGGATGTGCTGGACCCCAAGGAGGTGCAGAAATGACCCCTGTTTTTGAATTGAACGATCTGCACGTTTCTTTGCAGAGCCACCATCAGGAGATCGAACTGGTGCGGGGCGTGTCCTTCGCGGTTGCTCCCGGCGAATGCCTCGGCATTCTGGGGGAAAGCGGCTCCGGAAAGTCTATGTCGATGAAAGCGGCGATGGGACTGCTGGACCACAGCTTCCATGTCAAGGGCAGCGCACAGTTTCAGGGGGAAGAGCTTCTGGGCAAGAGTGCCGAGGAACTGCGCCGTCTGCGCGGCGGAAAGGTCGGCATCATTCTTCAGAATCCGATGACCTGTTTTGACCCGCTGTACCGCATTGGGCAACAGATCGCTGAGACGTTTTCGGCGCATAATAACTGGACAGCAGAGGAAATTCATATCCGCTCACTGGAGCTGCTGGAAAAAATGCGCATCCGAAACCCGGAGGAAGTGCTGGAAAAATATCCGCATCAGCTTTCCGGCGGGATGCTCCAGCGCATCATGATCGGCATTGCAACAGCCATGAAACCGGCTCTTCTGATTGCAGACGAGCCAACCACGGCAATCGATGCCATCACCCAGTATGAGATTCTCAATGAACTTCTGCATATCAAAGAAAATCACAACACAGCTATGATCTTCATTTCACATGACCTGAACGCCATTTCCCGCGTGGCAGACCGTATCGTGGTGCTGAATCACGGAGCTGTGGTGGACCGCGGCGATTTCCGGCATATCCTGCATCATGCACAAGACCCCTATACGAAACTGCTGGTAGAGAAGCGTGCGGATGTTATGCGCAGGTATACCGCTGTTTTGAACGGCAAAAAGGAGGCTGCCCATGCTTGAACTCAAAAACATCAATGTGAGCTTCCGCAGTGAGCGACAGGATAAAATTTTTGGTCATACCCGGCAGCAGGTGTTGTTTGATGTGTCACTTGCCGTAAAAGAGGGCACCTGTCTGGGCATTCTGGGGGAAAGCGGCTCCGGCAAATCCACGATGGGCCGTGTGCTCTGCGGGCTGCTCAAACCGGACAGCGGTGAAGCCGTTCTGGATGGGGTTTCGGTCTACGCTTCCCGTGCCGGACGGCGGAATCTGCAAAATAAACTCAGCATCGTGTTTCAGGATTACACAACCTCCGCAAATCCCCGGTTCCGCATCCGGGATATTATTGGGGAAGGGCTGACCGTACAGGAACGCAGAGAGGGCAAAAAACTGGATCGGAAAGCAGAAACGAGCCGTTTGCTGGAGTTGGTCGGTCTGCCTGCCGATTTTGCAGACCGGTTTCCCCATGAGCTTTCCGGCGGACAGCTGCAGCGTGTCTGCATCGCCCGCGCGGTGGCCTGCAAGCCGGAGATCATTCTGTTTGATGAAGCGATCTCCTCGCTGGATGCGCACACGCAGGTACAGGTCATGGACTTGCTGCGGGAACTGAAAGACCGCCTTGGTCTGACGTACATCTTTATCACCCATGACCTGACTTCCATTACCTATCTTTGCGATGATGTGCTGTTTTTGTATCAGGGCCGGGTCACAGAGAACCTGCCGGTCGAGCGCATCAGTGAAACGAAGGACGAGTATGCCCGTAAGCTGCTGGGCTCCATTGTCGTCTTTGATACGGAGGAATCTGCATGACGCTGTGCGGCTTTGAGATCGCCCCCGGCGAAAAACGGCAGGTAAAACTGCCTGTTCCCGGCGGTGCACTGCTGGAAGCATGGCTGCTGTGCGGGGCGCACCCCGGAAAGACGCTGGTGGTCACAGCTGGGGTGCATGGCTGCGAATATGTCGGGATTCTGGCTCTGCAAAAATTAGTGGAAACGCTGGACTGTGCCACTCTTTATGGACAGGTCATTTTGCTGCCGCTGGTCAATCCCAAAGGTTTTTTTGCGGGGGTAAAACAACTGAATCCGGCAGATGGCAGGAACCTGAACCGGGAATTTCCCGGTAAGGCGGACGGAACCGAAACACAGCGGATGGCATGGACGATCGAAAAACTCCTTTACCCGGAGGCGGATTTTCTTCTGGACCTTCACGGCGGAGACTGGAATGAAGAACTGGCCCCGTTGGTATTCTTTCCCTGTGGAGCCGGGCAAAAAGTGGAGCGGGAGACCCGCAGGGCGGCACAGGCTCTTTCTGTTTCCATGCGGGTCTGTTCAACGACCCGAAATGGATTGTACAGCTGGGCAGCACAAAAAGGGATCCCGGCTTTGCTGTTGGAGCGGGGTGGAAATGGCCGCTGGACTTCCGAAGAGGTGGATGCAGATCGCGAAGATGTACTCCGTCTGATGGACCATCTGGGAATAAGAAAAGGAGAGTTCGATGCCGTTTTGCAAACAGAGATCGCAAAAGCCGTCTACGAAGAAGCACCGGCGGATGGGTACTGGTTCCCGGAAGTCTGCGCCGGGCAGGAAGTATTAAAAGATGAACTGCTGGGCAGGTGGAAAAGCTCCGATGGAACGCAGAGCTGCGAAGTCCGTGCACGGTTTGCGGGGCGGGTTTTGTATGAGACCACGGCACTGGGAGTCCGCAGAAGTGACCCGCTCGTTGCATATGGAACAGCATGAGTTTCCATAAAAACAAAAACAGGGTGCGGTTCAGAACATGAGGTCGCATTTAAGGTGATCCGGCGGCTGCATGGGGGATGTCTGTAGACAAGATCCTGGTATTTCGCAGAGAGCGGGGATAAAAATCAGGCAGCTGTTATAGAATGGCAGCTGCCTGACTTTTTTTGAATGCTCTACGCCCGCTGTTCTACTGTTGTTTGATATGCTATAATAGAGACACTGATTTTTCAGAACGCACAGTTTATGATCTGCGTTGACTCGCCGTACAAGTACAGACCGCGCAGGCCGCACAAATTTCTTCCGGGAAAAATGCGCGTTTTATGGGCGGCTGGATCAGGAAAAACTATTGTTATTTTTTGCGAAGAATGATATTATCATTAGGATAAAAGGATGTTTTTCTTAAAAATATGCACCGCCAGCCTTTGAACTTTTGAACCTTTGAAGAAAGACCGGACGGGCAGAAACGGTAAATGCAATGGAGATTTTACTCACAGGTTTTACAGCGTTCCTGACGCAGGAGTGGATCGAGACGGCATTCCCGGATGATCATGTGCTGACTACCCGCGCAAAAGGGAAGGCGCTGCCGGACACTCGGATCAAGACGGTGACGCTGGAAAGCAGGCAGCTGTTGGATCAGCTTGCGGAGACCTATCAGTTTGACCGCGTTGTCTATTTTTCTGAATATCTTCTGCCGCACGGGAATCAGGAAGGTGAACTGGACCGCCTGCGCCGGGTCCTGCAATCCTGCCGCGAGCGGGAGGTGGAGCTGCTGTACCTCTCAGGGCCGGAGGCAGCATTTGTGCCGTCCTCCGGCAAAACGCTGCTGGCCAATGCGGCGGAGGAGCTTTGCTTCCATTACGCCAGAACCAGCAAGCTTCAGGTCAAGGTGTTCCGCCTGCCCTACCTGTATGCGGTCTCGGCCAGCGGCGCGGATCAGTTTGCGCGGCTATTCGAACAGATGCCTACTGGTACGGTTCAAATGGAGGAACAGGCCGCGCAGCCGCTGCTGGCGCTCTGTGCAGAAGAACTGGCCGATCTCGTTGCCCGGGTGTTCGATACATGGACACCGGAGCCGGAGCGATTTACGCTGCCGGATGTGTTTGGGAGCACACAGGGGCAGCTGGGCGAGGTTCTGCAAAAGCTTCAGCCCGGGCTGAAGGTGCTGTACGGAACCGATACGATCCAGACCTACCCCGCAGCAGATAATGCTGTCCGCCGCAGGTACGGCTGGTTCCAACGGTACAGCATTCTGGATGATCTTCCGGCAATCTATCATGCGTGGTGCGCCCGGAAGACCGAGAAAAAAAGCTTTATACGCAAAATGGTGGATAAGATCCGCCGGAGCCCACTCCTGCTGCGGCTTGCGGAGATCGCTGCCGCGTGGCTGGCCACGGAACTGCTGGTGCGTATTACAGGCACGGACGCGCAGTTCCGGATGATCGATTTCCGGCTGATGTTCGTTGTGCTGATCGGGACGGTCTACGGCCTCAATGCAGGCGTGCTGTCTGCTGTGCTGGCGTCTGTTTCTCTGGCAGCGGGCTATCTGCGGCAGGGTACCACCCTGATGCTGCTGTTTTATGCGCCTGCCAACTGGCTGGCGTTCATTGTATATTTTGTGGTGGGAGCGTCCTGCGGCTATGTGCAGCTGCGTAACACAGAGACCGCCCGTTTCGTGCAGGAAGAAAATGACCTGCTGCGTAAGCGGCTTGAATTCACCCGGAAACTGTATCAGGATACGCTGGAGGATAAACGGTTGTTCCGCCGCCAGATCCTGGGCCGCCGGGACAGTTTTGGCAAGATCTATGCTGTGACCCAGCAGCTGGATATGCTGCAGCCGCAGGAGATCTGCCGCAAGACGGTGCAGATCATGGAAGACGTGCTGGAAAACCACAGCCTTACCATCTACCGTATGGAAAAGAACCAGGGGTTTGCCCGCCTTACCGCCGCCAGCGCCGGAATGACGCCGGAGCCGGCATACTCGCTGGAGGTGGATCAGTGGCTGGATGTGCTCCGCGCCATCGAACAGGAAGGGCTGTGGGTGAATCGCGGCTTCCTCCCCGGACGTCCCATGTATGCCGCAGGCGTGCGGCAGAACGGCAGCCTTGTGGTACTGATCGGGCTGCATACTGCCAGCGAAGAGCAGATGACCCTGTATTACCAGAATCTGTTCCGCATCCTCTGCGGACTGGTGGAAACAGCACTGGTGCGGGCCTTTGAGTACGAGAGCGTTGTGCGGGAAAACTGGTATCTGCCCGGCACCTGCCTGCTGCGTCCGGCTGTGTTTGCAGAGCAGCTGGCTACAGCCTGCACCCTGCAGGAAGACAAAATGGCCCATCATCTGCTGCTGCAGGTGACGGGAACGTTCAAAAACCGGGCCGAAATCAACGACCGGGTGAGGCGCTCCATCCGCAGTACCGATGCAGCAGGCGTTGGAACAAACAACGCCATTTACCTGCTGATGAATCAGACCGATGAAGAAAATCTGCCGCTGCTGACCCAGCGACTGGGTGAAAAGGGGCTTCATGTCACTGCGGTGCCGCTGGATGAGCAGCTGCGGCTGATCAGCGCTGCAAAACAGGAGGCATCGCATGCGTAACGGGTTCTGGCTTGGTCTTGTGCTGCTGGCAGTACATCTGGCCGTATGCGGGGGGATCTGGCTGCTGGCCAGGACCCGGGTACTGGAGGTGGAGGGATATTTTGCCCCGGTGATGCTTCTTGTGCCGCTGTGGGGGCCGCTGTGCGTGCTGCTGCTCCACACTTCCAGCCGCCTTACAGGCGGGTGCCTGCGGGAACAGACACTTGAAAAGCTGCACATCAACGAAGAAATACACAAAAGCATCCTTGTGGCGGATGACGAAGGCGAGGATACGGTCGTTCCGCTGGAGGAAGCGCTGCTGGTTGACAGTCCCGCGCAGAAACGCAAGCTCATCCTCTCGGTGCTGACGGATGACCCCGCAGGCTATTATGACCTGCTTCAGCAGGCCCGTATGGACAACGACAGCGAAGTGGTACACTACGCTTCCACGGCGCTGTCGCAGATCACCAAGGAGGCGGACCTGAAATTGCAGAAGCTGGAGCAGCGCTATGCCGCTGCCCCGGACGATGCCGCCGTGCTGGAAGAATACTGCGACTATCTGGAAAGCTACCTGAAAGACGGTTTCGTACAGGGCAGAGCCGCAGAGATCCAGAGCCATCAGCTGGAGCAGCTGCTGAAAAAGCGGCTGGAAAATCTTGACGGACGCCGCAGCTGTACGCTGGAATGCAGGCTGGCAGAGGTGCAGCTCAGTCTTGCTGAGTATGACCGCGCAGAGAAAACGCTGGAAGAGCTTACGGCGCGCTGGCCCCAGCGCGAGGCACCGTGGGTGCTCCGCCTGCGGCTGGCAGCAGCGCTGCGAGATGGGGAGGCTATCCAAAAAACACTGGGTCAAATCGAGGAAAAGGAGGTCTACCTCAGTGCAAAGGGCCGCGAGATCGTGCGGTTCTGGCAGGGGAAACAGCAATGATAAAGGAGATCCTTTCCCGGCTGCGGACGTTCCGCTGGCAAAAGCTGCTGATCATCTGGGCCGTGTTCGTGGCGATGGCCGCTATCCTGTTTGCGGAGCGCAGCGGTATTCAATACAAAGCAGCGAAATTCGAGATCGATTATCTCCCCCGGACAGAGGTCGAGCCTGCACAGACCGCCATGTTCGGCCAGCCTGTCACCTGCCTGCTGCTCTACGATTCCGGGCAGGAAGGTACAGACCTTGCAAAAGAGCAGTTCGATCAGCTCTTGCTGGATATGAAGGTGAGCACGCAGGCTGTGGATGTACACACGACCTCTCTTGAAGGGATCCCGGAGTTTGACCGGTATAAAACCGTTGTGGTCCTCATGAGCGATCTGGATGCGTTAGGCAGCCGCCTGATCGACCTGATGAACTGGGTAAAGGACGGCGGCAGCGTCCTGTTTGCCATGACGCCCCAGAAAACGACGTATTTTGATGCCATTTCGCCCAAACTCGGCGTCCTGTCCTCTTCGTGGGAGTATAAGACCGCAGAAAGCATCGTTCCCACAGAGGAGTTTATGCTGGGCGGCGGGCAGCGGTATGAGCTCAGCGACCCATTTGAATCCTCTCTCAGTGTCAGTCTCCGGGAGGAAGCCACAGTCTATGCCCGCACGGGGGACGAAGGCGTTCCGCTGGTGTGGGGCACAAAGTCTGGTGCCGGCAGGGTGGTGGTGGACAACATCGGCATCTACGATAAGATCATGCGCGGCATCTATGCAGCGTCCTTCAGCCTTCTGTGCGATGCCGCTGCTTACCCGGTGATCAACAGCGCGGTGTTCTATCTGGACGATTTTCCATCTCCGGTGCCCGGCGGCGATGGTAGTTATATCCGCAGGGATTACGGGATGAGTATTGCGGACTTCTATTCCAAGGTCTGGTGGCCGGATCTCGTAAAGCTTGCACAGCAATACTCCATCTGTTTTACCGGTGTCATGATCGAAAACTATGAGGACGATACCCAAAGCACGCCGGTCCGTCAGCCGGACACCCAGCAGTTCCGATACTATGGCAGCCTGCTGCTGCAGCAGGGCGGGGAAGTGGGCTTCCACGGCTACAACCATCAGCCGCTGGTACTGCCTGATACGGATTACAAGGATCTTTACAGCTACCGTCAGTGGCCCAGCGAGGATGCCATTGTGGCAGCGATGAACGAGCTGATCGATTTTCAAAAGACCGTGCTGCCCAACACAGAGGGCAGTGTCTATGTGCCGCCCTCCAACATCCTTTCCGCTGCAGGGCGGAAGGTGCTGGGCAGCAAAGTGTCCCAGATCCGCACCATTGCCAGCACTTACTTTGAGGATGGCACGTCCCTGCCCTATGTGCAGGAATTCGGTGTGGCCAGCGACGGTATCGTGGAGCAGCCCCGCATCGTATCCGGCGGTATGGTGGGAGATACCTATATGCGGCTGGCCGCAATGAGCGAGTTGAATATGCATTACGTCAGCACCCACTTTATGCACCCGGACGATCTGCTGGATGTGGACCGCGGTGCTGCGGAAGGCTGGGAAACCTATAAGGGCGGTCTGGAAGATTATCTCAAGTGGCTCAGTGCCGCTGCACCGGATCTGCGCAGGCAGACCGGCACCGAGTGCTCTGCCGCCATCCAGCGGTATGCACAGCTGACGGTCACGCTGGACAGCACCGACACCGCGTGGATACTTCGCCTTGGCAATTTTGCCGATGAAGCATGGCTTTTCTTCCGCGCCAATGAGGGGACTCCCGGCAAGGTGACGGGCGGCGAATTGACCCGCCTGACCGGAGATCTTTATCTGCTCAAGGCCAATGCCGACACCGTCCGCATTGAAAAGAAGGGAGCATGACCATGCGCATCTGTCTGGTGCTGGAGGGGTCTTACCCCTATGTCCACGGCGGCGTATCCACATGGATGCACGCTTATATTCAGGCTATGCCTCAGCAGGAGTTCTCCCTCTGGGTCATCGGTGCCAAAGCGCAGGACCGGGGAAAGTTTGTGTATGAGCTGCCGCCCAACGTGAAAGAGGTGGAGGAGGTTTTTCTGGATGATGCCCTCCGTCTCCACGGTGAGCAGCATCCGGTCCTGTTTACCGCAGACGAGCGCACCGCCCTGCGGGAACTGGTACGGCTGGGCAGCCCGGATTGGGATGTGCTGTACCGTCTGTTTCAGGAAAAAGGGGTCCACCCGCTCTCTTTTTTGCAGAGCCGGGACTTCATGGAGCTGTTCACGGACATCTGCATGAAAGAGTATCCCTATGTGGCCTATGCGGATGCGTTCCATACCATGCGCTCGATGCTGCTGCCGGTACTCTATCTGCTTACGGGCCGGGTGCCGAAAGCGGATGTCTACCATGCGATCTCTACCGGCTACGGCGGTCTGCTGGCCTGTCTGGGCGGCAGCCTGAACCATGCACCGGTGCTTCTTACGGAACACGGCATCTACACCCGCGAACGTGAGGAGGAGATCATCCGCGCAGAGTGGGTGGTGCCATCGTTCAAGAGCCGGTGGATCCGGTTTTTCTATCTGCTTTCAGAGGAGATCTACCGGCGGGCGTTCCGGGTCAGCAGCCTGTTCTATAATGCCCGCCGGACGCAGATCGAGATGGGGTGCAATGCTGAAAAGTGCATCGTTATCCCAAACGGCGTCCAGTATGAGCGGTTCTGCAATATCCCGCTCAAACAGGAGGATGGCTGGGTGGATATTGGCGCAGTGGTGCGTCTGGCTCCCATCAAGGACGTCAAGACCATGATCTATGCATTCTTTGAACTGGCCTCCCGGGTCCCCAACGTCCGGCTCCACATCATGGGCGGCGTGGACGATGAGGATTATGCGAAAGAATGCTATGCGCTGGTGGAGGAATTGCAGCTCAAAAATCTGATCTTCACCGGCCGTGTGGACGTGGTGCAGTATATGCAGAAGCTGGATTTCACTATCCTCACCAGCATTTCGGAGGGACAGCCGCTCTCTGTGCTGGAATCCATGGCAGCCTGCCGTCCCTGCGTGACCACCGAGGTGGGATGCTGCAGGGAACTGCTGGAAGGCGCCCCGGGGGATACGTTCGGCATTGCAGGCTACTGTGTACCCCCTATGTACCGTCAGGGGCTGGCCGATGCGATGGAGAAAATGTGTGCCAGCCGTGCCCGGCGCGAAGAGATGGGGCGCATTGGCCAAAGACGGGTGGATGCTTACTTCCACCACGAGCAGATGCTGGCGAACTACCGCAAAATGTACGACGAGACCGCAAAGGAATATCACTTGGAGTAACCATGGCAGGAATTGGATTTGAATTGAAAAAGCTGTTCCGCCGCAAAGGGCTGTTTGCCTCTCTGCGGGCCTACGGCTATGCGGGCATCATCTGCACCGGCCCCATGCTGCTGGGCGTTCTGCTTCAGCTTGGTATTTTGCTGCTCTGCAGCTGGGTGGGCGCCCCGCGGGATCAGCAGGATCTGCTGGTCTGCATGATCACCTATACGCTGCTGTTTTCCCTTACGGTCACCAGCTTCTTTTCCATGCCGGTAACACGGTATCTGGCAGATATGCTGTATGAGGAACAGGAGCAGACCATCCTGCCTTCGTTCTGGGGCTCCAGCAGCCTGATGCTTGTACTGGGCTGCACACTGTATGGGCTGTTTCTGCTGGTTTCCGGGGCCACCCTTCTGCAGGGCCTGCTCTGCCTGTGGCTCTTTGCAGAGATGATCGTGAACTGGAACGCCATGAGCTACCTGACAGCCATCAAGGACTACCGTGGCATCCTCTGTTCTTTTCTGGCTGCCATTGCGCTGGCGTTCGGGCTGGGGTTCGTGCTGGTGGTGCTGCTGGGCGATCCGGTGCTGGAGGGAATGCTCTTTGCTGTGACCATGGGTTACGGTCTGATGATGGTCTGGGATGTAGTGCTGCTCTACCGCTACTTCCCGCAGAGCGAGGAGAGCCCCTGGGCATTTCTGCGCTGGGTGGATGCGTTCCTGCCGCTGGCCTTTACGGGGCTGTGCACCAACATCGGGCTGTTTGCCCACCTTGTCATCTGCTGGGCGGGGCCGTTGGGCGTACAGGTCAAAGGCCTGTTTTATGGGGCTCCGTACTATGATGTTCCTGCCCTTATTGCATTTTTGACCATTCTCGTCACAAGCGTAAATTTTGTGGTGTCGGTGGAGGTCAATTTTTACCCCAAATACCGGAATTACTACAGCCTGTTCAACGATGGCGGCGTTGTGGGCGATATTGTCACAGCAGAGGAAGAGATGCTGGCTGTGCTGAACCGTGAACTTCGGTTCACGGCCCTCAAACAGCTGTTCGTCACAGCGGCGGTACTTTCGCTGGAGAACACTCTGCTGGCTTTGCTGCCTCTTGGGTTCAACGACCTGATGCACGGCTACTTCCGCACCCTGTGTGTGGGGTACGGCCTTTACGCCGTGGGCAACACCATCCTGATGATCCTGCTTTACTTCACGGATTACGGAGGCGCTGTCGCAGCTGCCGCTGTGTTTGCTGTTTCTGCCAGCGGGCTTACGGCGCTTTCCATGGCGTTTGACCCTGCATTTTACGGATTCGGCTTCCTGATCGGGGCGGCACTGTTTTATCTGGTAACGCTGTTCCGGTTGGATGTCTTTACGGCCAACCTGCCCTATCGGGTGTTGGGGCAGCAGCCTATTGTGGCAGAAACAAAATCCGGGCGCTTCACCCGGCTGGGGCTGTTCCTGGAGCATAAAAAGCGAAAGCCGACGAAGCGTGCAAAGCATAGTGCTTCTTGAGGGGAGAGAAAAGATGGAAGACAAGAAACTGATCCCGCGCCGCAGGGTGCTGGGGCTGGGCGTGGCGCTGGCCGGGCTGTGCGCAGGCTGTGCCGTGCTGCCGGCCGGGAGTACAGAGAGCGCTGCCGGCTCACAGGCGGCGTCTGGGGAGAAAGCAGCGGACAAGGTGGAAAAGGCTCCGCTGGAGGATATCAACAGTGTCCACCTGCGGGATAATGCAGAACTGTACAACGTCTATGATGACAGCGGCGTGGTGACGATGTACCTGACCGTGAGCCGGGGCAACGACAGCGAGAACACCAACCACAGCTGGGCGGAGATCAATCACTATTCGGTTTATGACTACGAGTACATGAACACTCCCCGCTATCAGGTGAACGGCCTTTTGCAGGTGGGCGATGAGAACGGCCCGGTCGTGGGAGAGCTTGGATATGATACCCTGACCCCAAATGCCACGGTTCAGATCCGCGGACAGACCTCCAGTGAGAATGCTCAGAAAAACTACAAAATAAAGCTCAAGAAAAACAAGGGCAGCTGGCGCGGTCAGCGCACCATCGCCCTCAATAAGCACATGGGTGAGGGTCTGCGCTTCCGCAACAAAATGGCCTATGACCTTATTAAGGGGATCGACCAGATGATGGGCCTTCAAACCCAATTCGTGCATTTGTACGTCAAAGACCTGACCGACAGCGACAGTGGTGTATTTGAAGATTACGGGCTGTATACTCAGGTCGAACAGCTGAATAAGACCGCTCTCAAGACGCATGGAGCAGATCCAAACGGCCAGCTGTATAAAATCAATTCCTTTGAATTTTTGCGCTATGAAGATATTATCCGCCTCTCAACGGACCCTGCATATGACCAAACTGCATTTGAGGCGCGGCTGGAAATAAAGGGAGACAGTGACCACTCCAAATTGATCGAAATGCTGGAAGTTCTCAACGATGAAACGTCGTCCATGGAGGATGAGCTCTTCGCAACGTATTTTGACAAGGAAAATATCGCCTATTGGATGGCGTTTCAGCTGCTGACCGGCAATACAGACACTCAAAATCGAAATGTCTACTTGTACAGCCCGCAAAACTCCAGCAAATGGTATCTCTGGGACTGGGACAATGACGGTATGCTCCGCCGCCGGGAACGTGGGATCATCAAGTTCTCGGACTCTGAAAGCTGGGAACGCGGCGTGAGCAACTACTGGGGCAATGTATTGTTCCGGCGCTGTCTGCAAACACAAAGTTACCGTGATATGCTGGATGCCGCCATGAAGGAGCTTTATGCTTACATGAATGAGACGCGTATCCGGTCCATGCTGGAACATTACCGAGGTGTGACGGAAACGTATGTCTGGCAGATGCCAGACCGGATGTATGTCCCTATCACGCATGCCGAATACGAGGAGGTTCTGAAGAGCATCTGGCCGGAGATCGAAGAAAACTATAATTACTACTGGGAGAGCTACCGTAAGCCCATGCCATTTTACATTGGCATACCGCAGGTAGCAAATGGTCAGCTGCATCTGAATTGGGATCCTTCCTATAATTTTAAGGTCGAGGAGATCCATTATACGGTCGAACTTGCAAAAGATTATCTGTTCAACACAGTGTTCTTCCGGCAGGAAGATCTGATCCTGCCGGAGCTTACAATGTATACGCTTCCTGCCGGACAATATTTTTTGCGGGTCCGCGCAACGAATGCATCCGGTTACACGCAGGATGCGTTTGATTATTATGTTACCGAGGCCGGCAAGCATTATGGCATGATCTGTTTTTACGTCCAGCCGGACGGCAGCATCGTGGAGGATACCTATGAAGAGTAGACCGGGGCAGCACAACGGGCCAAGCCTGTTTGAGCGGGGCAGGAGCCTGCTGGCCCCGCCGTCCTCCCGCACCGGAGAAAAATACCGCCACGAGCTGAAATATCTTATTTCCTATGCGGATAAGGCAGAGCTGGCAGTGCGGCTGGCTCCGGTGCTTCATCTGGACCCCCACGCAACGAATGGCGGCTATTTCATCCGCAGCCTGTATTTTGACGATTACTGGAATACTGCTTACGAGGAAAAAGACGCCGGTGTGTTGCTGCGCAAGAAATACCGCATCCGCATTTATAATTGCAGCGACCGCAGCATCAAGCTGGAGCGAAAGAAAAAAATCGGCAGTTACATCTATAAAGAAGCTGCGCCTTTGACCCACGCAGAGTTTGATGCGATTCTCGCCGGAGACTATGACTTTCTGCTGCACAGTCCCCGCCGTTTGTGTCAGGAGTTCTACACCGAGTGTGTGTGCAATGTGCTCCGTCCCCGGGTCATCGTGGATTACGACCGGGAACCGTGGATCATGGATGCCGGCACGGTGCGCGTTACATTTGACCAGAATGTCCGGGCAGCTGTGGGCAGCTGGAATATTTTTGACTCCACGCTTCCCGCCCTGCCGGTGCTGGAGCCGGGCAAACTGGTCATGGAGGTCAAATTTACAGAGTATCTGCCGCAGATCGTGCGGGATATCCTCCCGCCCCGTGCGCAGGAGCTGACTGCAGTTTCCAAGTATGTGCTGTGCTGCGATAAGACCGCCTATCGGCACGGGTTTGAATACTGGAACGAAACCTGAGAGAAAAGGAATTACAACGAACCATGAGCACAAAAGACTTTATCAAAAAATCTGTCCTGAACGCCTTTACCCAGTACGATGCGCCGAAGCTTGCCGTGGCGCTGCTGGCGGCGCTGGCGCTGGGCATCCTCATTTATCTGGTCTACCGCAAATTCTATACGGGCGTGGTCTACTCCCGCAGCTTTGCGGTAACGCTGGTGGGTATGTGCGTGCTCACCTGCATGGTCACGCTGGCCATCAGTACCAACGTGGTCATCTCCCTTGGTATGGTGGGTGCATTGTCCATCGTCCGCTTCCGCACCGCAGTCAAGGACCCGCTGGATCTGTTGTATCTGTTCTGGTCTATCACTACGGGCATTACGGCGGGTGCCGGAATGTATGCACTGGGGCTGGTCACGGCGGCTGTCATGATCGTTATGATCTACCTGTTCTCCCACTGGCAGGCCAAAGGCCGGGTGTACATCGCGGTGATCCACTATATGGGCACCGAGGCCGGAGACGACATCGTCCGGGCGCTGGGGCGCATCAAGTATGCGGTCAAATCCAAGACCATGCGGGGCGAAAACACCGAGATGGCGGTAGAGGTATTCTGCAAAGACCCCAGCATGGAATTTGCAGACCGTATCCGAGCTGTAAAGGGGGTGCAGGATGTCACCCTTATCCAGTATAACGGGGAGTATCATGGGTAATATTTCAAGGATCCTGGCGGCAGGGCTCTGTCTGCTGGGGATGGGAGCTGCAATGACCGCATCGGCCACAAAGATAAGGACCTATGCTGCGGATGACAGCGCATTTCCCAATGCCCAGATCGGTTATGCCCCGATGATCGATACCGCAGAGGCAGGCGATGCAACGCTCCGCTATCTGGAGCTTACATGGCGGGAGGCAGAGCCGGAAGAGGGCGTGTATGCGTGGGAGGCGATCCGCGAAAAATACGACTTTGCCTCACTGCGGGAGCAGGGGATCCACCTGGTGCTCCGTTTTGTCTGTGATGTGCCGGGACAAGAGACGCATCTGGATATTCCGGACTGGCTTTATGCGCAGACAAGGGATGGCAGCTGGTACGACACGGATTATGGGAAGGGCTACTCTCCAAACTATGCCAATGCCGTGTTCCGGGCTGCGCATCATCGTGTGCTTTATGCGCTGGCGGAGTTTTTGGGTACGGATGGATTTGTTTCCTATGTGGAGCTGGGCAGCCTTGGACACTGGGGCGAGTGGCACATCAAAAGCAAAGAAGGGCTGGTACCCATGCCGGACGAGGCGGTCCGGGACGAATATGCCGCGGATTATCTTGCGACTTTTCCTACGGCGAAGCTGCTGATGCGCAGGCCGTTCAACATCGCCGCAAAACATCAGCTCGGCCTTTATAACGATATGACCGGCGAGGAAAAAGACACCATGGAGTGGCTGGGATGGATCGCAGAGGGCGGCTGGTATGGCGATGAGCCGCATGCTCTTTCTGCCATGCCCACTTTCTGGCAGGATGCCCCGGTGGGCGGCGAGTTCACCAGCAGCCTTTCCATGCGGGATATGCTGGGGAAGGAGCTTCCCCGTACGCTGCACCTGCTGGAGGCATCGCACATGAGTTTTCTCGGCCCCAAAACGGCATCGATCAAGTACGCGAAAGGATATAAGGCCGTGCTGAAGCGGCTGGGCTATCGGCTCCGGGTAACAGAGTTGAAGCTGACTCCCTGCGCAGACGGTGTTTGCGCAGAGCTGACTGTGGCAAACGAGGGCGCGGCACCATTCTACTGGGAGTGGCCCGTGAATCTTTATGTGGAGGATGCAGCAGGCAGCACGTTGTACACGGCGCGTCTGCCGCTGTTCCTGCCAAAGCTGATGCCGGGGGATAGCCAAAAAGCATCGGTCAAACTGGAAGGGGCGGATGCACAGGAACTGCTCAGCGGAGGGTGGAAGCGTCGCAGTCCAAAACATCTGACCATTGGCATCGTGGACCCAATGACAGGCCGTGATGCAGTACGGTTTGCCATGAAAGCGGAGCAGAAAAACGGAAGAACGACGTTGCTGTAGGCTGCCGCGCAAAAAATAAAATTTCATAAGACCAGGTTTTGGTGGAATGCTCCCGGACGGCCCGGCCAAGCGGGGCTTTGGAAAAAACCATGCCCGAAGCCGGTCTGCTGTAGATCATACCCCACAAGGAGGTCTGTTTCATGAATCCGACTCTGCGAAAGGATGCCGATGCCATCATCGCATCCAGCCTGAACGCCGTCCTGCCGGACGAAGCTGTCCGCCGCGCGCTGAAAGCCTTTGCGCCCAAGGGCGGCAGGGTGGTGCTGGTCGCAGCGGGCAAGGCCGCATGGCAGATGGCACACGCGGCAGTGGAAGCGCTGGGCCGTGTGGACGGCGGCGTGGTCGTGACCAAATACGAGCATGTCAAGGGCGAGATTCTGGGAGTAAATTGTTATGAAGCGGGCCATCCGGTGCCGGACGAGAATGGCTTTGCGGCCACCGAGAAGGCATTGGAGCTGGTGCAGGGGCTGACAGCGGAGGATGCCGTGCTGTTTCTGCTTTCCGGCGGCGGCAGCGCCCTGTTTGAACAGCCGCTTGTCCCCGGTGAGGAATTGCAGGACATCACCGGCCAGCTTCTTGCCAGCGGTGCTGACATCGTGGAGATGAACACCATCCGCAAGCGGCTTTCGGGCGTCAAGGGCGGGCGGTTCGCGCAGGCATGCGCCCCGGCTCAGGTGTTCAGCATCGTGCTGAGCGATATTCTGGGCGACCCGCTGGATATGATCGCCAGCGGCCCGGCGGTGCCGGACACCTCTACCTGCGCACAGGCGCTTGCCATTGCGGAGAAGTATCACCTGAACCTGTCAGAACAGGCGAAGGCGTTGCTGACACAGGAAACGCCGAAAGCTCTGGACAACGTCACCACGCAGATCACCGGCAGCGTCCGAGAGCTGTGCACCGCTGCCGCTAAAGCCTGCCGGGAGCTGGGATATGAGCCCGTCCTGCTGACCGATCAGCTCTGCTGTGAAGCCCGGGAGGCAGGCAGCTTCCTTGGCTCCATCGTCCGGACCCACGCGGGGCAGGGAAAAAAGATGGCCTACATCGCAGGCGGCGAGACGGTCGTCCACCTGACCGGCAAGGGCCTCGGCGGACGGAATCAGGAGCTTGCCCTTGCAGCGGCTCCGGCGCTGGCCGGGCTGGATGCAGCAGTGTTCTCGGTGGGCAGTGACGGCACCGACGGCCCCACCGATGCTGCCGGCGGCTATGTGGATGGTGACACCCTCTCCGCACTGACCGCCAAGGGCTGGAATGTGTTCGACACCCTGCAGAACAACGACGCCTACCATGCACTGAAAGCGGTGGACGGCCTGATCATCACCGGCGCTACTGGCACGAATGTCAATGATGCTGCCGTGGCGCTGGTGGGGGAGGAGTAAAAATGTGATTCTGGTATGAAAGAGGGGGAGGCTTCCATGTACGTCGATTGGGAATACTACAAAATTTTCTATTATGTGGCAAAGTATCAGAACTTTACGAAAGCGGCGCGGGTGCTGGGCAACAACCAGCCCAACATCACCCACTCGATGAACCGGCTGGAAAGCCAGCTGAACTGTGTGCTCTTTACCCGCTCCAACCGGGGCGTCACCCTGACGCCGGAGGGCGAGATGCTCTACTCCCGCATCGCCTCGGCGGCGGTGCAGATACAGGACGCGGAGGAAGAGCTGAGCGCCAGCGCCACCCTCGAGCATGGCTCCATCAGCATCAGCGCGACGGAGACGGCGCTGAACATCTATCTGGCCGAGAAGCTGCGGACGTTCCACACCGAGTATCCCGGCATCCGGCTGCGCATCTCGAACCACTCCACGCCCCAGGCGGTGCAGGCTGTGAAGAACGGAGAAGTGGATTTTGCCGTCATCTCCACCCCGGCGGAAGTAGAACAGAGCCTGAAGATGGTGGAACTGAGACCGTTTTATGAGGTGCTGGTGGGCGGAAAGACCTTCACTGCACTGGCCAGCCGGCGCCTGACGCTGAAGGAACTGAGCTGCTATCCGCTCATCTCTCTCAGCGATGAGAGCATGACCCGGAGCTTCTACCGGCAGTTCTTCCTCGACCACGACGCCGTGCTCCGGCCCGACACCGAGGCCGCCACCACCGACCAGATGCTCACGCTGGTGAAAAGTGAGCTGGGCCTTGCCTTCGTGCCGGAACCAATGGCAAAAGAGCTTCTGGCCCGCGGCGAGCTTGTCGAGCTGCATCTGCAGGAGATCATTCCCTCCCGCTCTATCTGCCTCATCTACGACCATCACCGCCCGCTGAACACGGCGGCCCGGAAGTTCCAGCAGATGCTGACGAAAGCAGAGCCGGGCCATCCGGCAGTGCCGGAGCAGGCGGAGAACGTCTCATTCATATCCCAATAAAATGATTTGTCGTTGTCCCATACCGGAAAGCCGCGGCCTACAGAGGCCCGGGCCGCATCGAATTCATCTGGCGCAAAAAGGCCAAAGGGAAGGAAAAACAGAATGATAGACAAAATGCTCGTGCGCGGGGCAAAGGTACACAACCTGAAAAACATCGACGTGGACATCCCGCTGAACAGGATCGTGGGCATTGCGGGCGTGTCGGGCTCGGGCAAATCCTCGCTGGCGCTGGGGGTGCTGTATGCCGAAGGCTCCCGCCGGTATCTGGAGGCGCTGTCCACCTACACCCGCCGCCGGATGACCCAGGCTTCGAAAGCCTCGGTGGAAGAGGTGCTGTATGTCCCGGCGGCGCTGGCGCTGCACCAGCGGCCGGGCGTACCGGGCATCCGCAGCACCTTCGGCACCGGCACGGAGCTTTTGAACAGCCTGCGGCTCATGTACTCCCGCCTCGCAAGCCACCGCTGCCCGAACGGGCATTACATCCCGCCGACGCTGGCTGTCGCGGCGGGCAGGGAGCTGGTCTGCCCGGAGTGCGGTGCGCATTTCTATGCGCCGTCGGCGGAGGAGCTGGCGTTCAACTCTCAAGGTGCCTGCCAGAAGTGCGGCGGCACAGGCAGCGTCCGGACGGTGGACATGGCGTCGCTGGTGCCGGACGACTCGCTGACCATCGACGGCGGCGCAGTGGCCCCGTGGAAGAGCCTGATGTGGTCGCTGATGACAGACGTCTGCCGGGAGATGGGCGTGAGGACGGATGTGCCGTTCCGCGACCTGACCGAACAGGAAAAGGACATCGTCTACCACGGTCCGGCAGAGAAAAAGCATATCTTCTACCACGCAAAGAACTCGAATCAGGCCGGCGAGCTGGACTTTACCTATTACAATGCCGTCTACACCGTAGAAAATGCTCTTGCAAAGGTCAAGGATGACAAGGGCATGAAGCGGGTGGAAAAGTTCCTGCGGGAAGATGTCTGCTCCGAGTGTCACGGCTCACGGCTCTCAGCGGCGGCGCGTGCGCCGAAGCTGCGGGGCATCTCGCTGGACAAAGCCTGCCAGATGACGCTGGAAGCCCTCGTGGAGTGGGTGAAGGGCGTGCCGGGCAGCCTGCCGGAAGAGATGCGCCCGATGGCGGAGAGCATCTGCGAGGCATTCGAAAGCACCGCCAAGCGGCTGATGGATTTAGGTCTGGGTTATCTGACGCTTGACCGCTCGGCCTCGACCCTCTCCACCGGTGAGCGCCAGCGGATGCAGCTGGCCCGGGCCGTCCGCAACCGCACCACCGGCGTGCTCTATGTGCTGGATGAGCCGTCCATCGGTCTGCATCCGTCGAACATCGTGGGCCTGACCGGCGTGATGCACGACCTCGTGGCCGACGGCAACTCGGTCATTCTGGTGGACCACGACACCCAGATCCTGAAAGAGGCCGACTGGGTGATCGAGATGGGGCCGGAAGCGGGAGCGAAGGGTGGACATGTCATTGCCGAAGGGACGATAGCTGATCTGGAGGCAAAGCCGGAGTCCCAGATCGGGCCGTTCCTATCCGGAAAAGCTGAGACAAAGCTGCGCCGGTGTGCCGGGACAGGGGAGATGTTCGCAGAGGGGGCCATCCATCTCTCTACCGGCAGCATCCACACGGTCAAGCCTTTGGAGCTGGACCTTCCCAAGGGGCGGCTCACCGTGGTAACGGGCGTGTCCGGCTCCGGCAAAACGACGATGGTGCTGGAAAGCCTCGTACCGGCGCTGGAAGCAAAGATAAACGGCAGCGCCCTCCCGGCACATATCCGGGAGATTCGCGCCGAGGGCATCGCGCACGTCAAGCTCATCGACGCGACGCCCATCGGCATCAATGTGCGCTCTACCGTGGCGACCTACGCGGGCATCCACGACGAGCTGCGGAAGCTCTATGCCAGATCTCCGGACGCCAGGCAAAAGGGCTTCAAGGCCAGCGATTTTTCCTACAACACGGGCAGTCTGCGCTGCCCCGGCTGCGACGGCACCGGTGAGGTGAGCCTGGACGTGCAGTTCCTGCCGGACGTGAACATCGTCTGCCCCGACTGCCGGGGTTCCCGCTACGCGCGGGCGGCTTACGGCGTGAAGTTGATGAACAAGGCGGAGCAGGCCGTCTCCCTGCCGCAGCTGATGGAGATGGACGTCAACTCCGCCCTTGCGTTCTGCGGCGGGATGAAGACAGTGAGCCAGCGCCTGCGGACATTGCAGCAGCTGGGTCTGGGCTACCTGACGCTGGGCGAAGAGACGCCCAGCCTCTCCGGCGGCGAGGCCCAGCGCCTCAAGCTGGCCAGCGAGATCGGCCGCACCCAGACCGACTCGGTGTTCGTTTTCGATGAGCCCAGCATCGGCCTCCACCCGCTGGACGTGCAGGTGCTGCTGCGGGTGTTCCAAGCCCTGCTGGACAACGGCGCAACGGTCGTTGTCATCGAGCACGACCTCGACGTCATCCGCAACGCGGACTATGTCATCGACATGGGGCCGGGCGGCGGCGAGAGCGGCGGCCGCGTCGTGGCAACAGGCACGCCGGAGGAGATCCAGGAAAATCCGGAGAGTATTACCGGAAGATATTTATAACAAAAAGGGGGCAGGTGCTGCATGACACCTGCCCCCTTCGTCAATATTCTTATTTGCTTTCCGGGACACCGCGCAGTTCGGCACGGAAGCGCTCGGGAACATCTTCTTCCCGGATATTTTTGACGAGATCCGGAAGCTTTGCGGTCTCGCCTACGGGATAGACCATGATGCACCTCCGATGCTTCGCCGACGATCAAAACAAAAAGTTAATTCTCGGAAGAAATATCCTGGCCGAAATATTTCTCGCTCAGCTCCTTGAGGGTGCCGTCAGCGCGCAGCTCGTCGATGGCGCTGTTGAGGGCGTCGAGGAAGGAAGAGTCTTCGCTCTTGACGATAGGGATCGCAACGTGAGAAGCATCTTCGGTCTGGGCGACCAGCTTGAAGTCGGCGTCCGGATGGACGTTCAGGTAGTCGTAGAAGGAGACGTTGGCGTTCAGGGTGGCGTCGATGCGGCCAGCGGTCAGCAGCTGGATGGTCTCTTCCAGCGTGTCGATGCCCTGCACGGTCGCGCCGTAGCTCTCGGCCAGCTCCATGTAGGTGGAAGCGAGGCTGTTGGCCGTGGTCTTGCCGGCGAGGTCCTCGAAGCTCTTGATGTCCTCGTTATCCTTGCGGACGGCGAGGGCGGTGTGGATGTAGCCGTAGGGAGTGGTGAAGTCGTAGGTCTTGGCGCGCTCTTCGGTGACTTCGACGCCGTTGCAGACGAGGTCGTAGCGGCCAGCGTCCAGACCGGCAAACAGGCTGTCCCAGTCGCTCTCGACGTACTCGGGCTCGACGCCCAGCTTCTCGGCAATGGCGCGGGAGACTTCGACGTCGTAGCCCACGAGGGTGTCGCTCTCATCGTGGAAGCTCCAGGGCTGCCATGCGCCTTCCAGCGCGATGACCAGCTTACCGTTGGACTGGATGGTCTCCAGCTTGTTGGCGGCAGCAGCGGAAGCAGAAGCTGCGGTGCTGGAAGCAGTGGAGGCGGAAGTGTTGGAAGAGCAGCCGGCCAGCGAGAGAACACCGGCAGCGGCCATGACGCTCATGAGAGAAATAAAGGTTCTGCGTTTCATAGGTGATGATCCTTTCTGTAGTAAAACAAACTTGGGAAAAGCAGGAGAAGGCTCTCCCTTTGGGAGAGCTGGCGCGTGAGCGCCTGAGAGGGCAAGGACGCTGATGCAGAAGATAAGTGCGGCGATAGTATCGCTCTGACAAAGAGCCTGCATATCGCTGTGCGGTAACTCTGTCACAGGCGGCTTGCCCTCTCCGTCATTGCTTTGCAATGCCACCTCTCCCAAAGGGAGAGGCTTTAGGCTTCCGCATGGGAAATTTTCTGCAAAAACTCACGGGTCCTTGCCTCTTTGGGATGGGCAAAGAACTCCTGCGAGGGTGCTTCCTCGACCACGACGCCGTTTTCCATGAAGACGGTGCGGGACGAGACGTTGCGGGCAAAGCCCATCTCATGGGTGACGACCAGCATGGTCATGCCCTCCTGTGCCAGCTGCCGCATGACGGCCAGCACCTCGCCGGTCAATTCCGGGTCGAGGGCGCTGGTGGGTTCGTCGAAATAGATGATCTCGGGGCCGGAGGCGAGAGCGCGGGCGATGGCCACGCGCTGCTGCTGACCGCCCGACAGCTGACGGGGGTAGTAGTCGGCACGGTCGGCGAGGCCGACCTTTTCCAGCATCTTCATGCCGACGGCATCGGCCTTTGCTTTGGGCATCTTCCGGGCGACGATGAGGCCCTCGGTGACGTTCTGCAGGGCCGTCTTATTGCGGAAAAGATTGTAGTTCTGGAAGACGAATGCCGTCTTGCGGCGCAGCCGCGCGATGCTGGCGCGGTCGGCGTGGGCGAGGTCGAAGGTCTCGCCGTCGAAGATGAGCTGGCCTGCGTCCGCCGTCTCGAGGAAGTTGAGACAACGCAGCAGGGTGGTCTTGCCTGAGCCGGAAGGGCCGAGGATGGCCACGACGTCACCCTTTTCCACCGTCAAATCGACGCCGCGCAGCACGTCAAGGCTGCTGGTCGGCTTGGGGGCGCGGCCAAAGATGCCGGGATGGACGCCGGGCTTTGCGTAAGTATGGAAGGATTTGTGGACGCCGCGTATCTCTAACATTGCCATAACAGCCGCACTCCTTTCTTACTGGAAGCCGTGGGCGTTGAGCTGACGCTCCAGCAGCCCTTGCAGCTTGGTGATGACGGTACAGAACAGCAGATACACCACAGCCACCTCACAGTAGATGGGCAGGAAGATGTAGGTGCGGGCAGCGACGCGCTGGCCGGCCATGAACAGCTCCGCTACCGTGATGTTGGAGGCCAGAGAGGTGTCCTTTACCATGCCGATGAGGGAGTTGGAGAGGGCAGGCACGGCGGTGCGCAGGGCCTGCGGCAGCACGATGCGGCGCATGATCTGCCACCAGCTCATGCCGACGCAGCAGCCGGCTTCCAGCTGGCCCTGCGGCACGCTCTCGAGTGCGCCGCGCATGGTCTCGGCGCAGTATGCGCCCTCGTTGAAGGCGAAGGCGATGACTGCCGCCGGGAAAGCGTTCAGCATGATGCCCGCACTGGGCAGGCCGTAAAAGATGATGAAAAGCTGCACCAGCAGCGGCGTGCCGCGGATGACCCAGATGTAGAACCGGGCCAGCTGGCTCAGCACCGGCACTTTGGCGTACTGCACCAGCGCCACGGCCACCGCCAGCACCATCGCCAAGGTGAACGAGACGAGGGTGAGGGGGATGGTCATGGTGAGGCCCGCCGAGAGGATGCGGGGAAGAGCCTCCCAGAGCACGCTGACGGTGCGGTTGGATAAGAGTGTTTCCAGCATGGATACTCCTTTTTTTAAAATTGAATCAACAGACAGGACAGGTGGGTGGACATATTATATACCTTAAAGCAGGGTCAAAGTCAAGAGGAAAAAATGAAAATCCTACAAAACCTACCAGAATACTATAACATGATTTGGGAATGAACGCAAATGGTTTCGAAAAATTGCATGGTATAGACGAAATGGGCGAAAAACAGGTGCTGACTTTGTGCAGAACGGCAGAGTAGTTGACGCGGCAGAAGCTTTCGGGTACAATAGAGCTGTATAAACCTGTAAAGGTACAAACAGGCCGCACGCCCCGCCAGACGGGAGCGCGGCGGATACGGAGGACAAACGTGATGAAACGTATTGGTATTCTGGGCGCTGGCACCTGGGGCATGGCCCTTGCACGGATGCTGACTGTGAGCGGGAATGATGTGCTGGTGTGGTCGGCCATCGAGAAGGAGATCGACAGCCTTTCCACCACCCGCAAGCACCCCAACCTGCCGCAGATGAAGATCCCCGACGAGCTGCGGTTCACCAAGAGCATCGAGGAAGTCTGCAAGGACAAGGACATCCTGCTGTTCGCAGTGCCGTCGGTGTTCGTCCGCTCCACGGCGGCAAAGGCCCGGCCCTATGTGGCCGACGGCCAGATCATCGTGGACGTGGCAAAGGGCATCGAGCCCGACACCCTGTACACCATGACCGAGATCCTGGCCGATGAGCTGGGCAAGGAGGGCGGCCCGAAGGGCGTGCGCCTTGTGGCCCTGTCCGGCCCCACCCACGCCGAGGAAGTGGCCATCGATCTGCCCACCACCATCGTGTCGGCCAGCAAGGATATGGAGGCCGCTGCCTATGTGCAGGAGGTCTTCACCAACAATGTCATGCGCGTCTACACCAACGAGGACATCAAGGGTGTAGAGCTGAGCGGCGCCATGAAGAACGTCATCGCGCTGGGCGTCGGCATCTCCACCGGCCTCGGCTACGGCGATAACGCCCGCGCTGCCCTCATCACCCGCGGCATCGCCGAGATCGCCCGTCTGGGCGTGACGATGGGCTGCAATGTCCACACTTTCGCAGGTCTGGCCGGTATCGGCGACCTCATCGTGACCGCCACCAGTATGCACAGCCGCAACAACCGCGCCGGTATCCTCATCGGCAAGGGCGAGACCCCGGAAAATGCCGTCAAGGAAGTCGGCATGGTGGTCGAGGGCATGAACGCCCTGCCCGCTGCGCTGGAACTGGCCGAGCGGTATCAGGTGGAAATGCCCATCGTCCAGACCGTCAACGCCATCGTCAACAAGGGCATGGGTGCGGCAGAGGCTGTCAAGTCCCTGATGGAGCGCGGCCTGAAGAACGAGCTGCCGCAGGGCTACGAAAAATAAACGAAAAGGGGCGGTATCATGCCTTCTACCTACGCACACCGCCGCTTTGGCGCGGATGTTCTGGCCCTGCTGCCGGATGGCCTGCGCGCGACGCTGGAACAGCACCGGGAGCTTTACGACATAGGTCTCCATGGGCCGGACCTGATGTTTTATTACAAGGCCCTGCAGTCGAACCCGGTGAACCGTCTGGGCAACGCCATGCACGAGCAGAAGGGCGAGGTGTTTTTCACCCGCGCCCGCACCGTGGTGGAAAATGCAACGGATAAAAGCGCCGCACTGGCTTATGTGCTGGGCTTTGTCTGCCACTTCGCGCTGGACAGCACCTGTCACCCTTATGTGGAGGCCTATGTCCGGGAGAGCGGTGTGGGACACTGCGAGATCGAGACGGAGTTTGACAACGCCCTGATGCGGGAAGACGGCCTCGACCCCATAAAGTTCTTCACAGCCAGCCACATCAAGCCCAGCCGGGAGCGGGCCGAGGTCATCGCGCCCTTCTACGAGGGCGTCACGGTGGACGAGACGCTGGCGGCGATGAAGGGGATGATAACGGTGCATCATCTTTTGCAGGCGGCGAACCCCGTCAAGCGCTGGGTGGTGCTGACCGGGATGCGCGTCGCGGGCAAGTATGAGTTCATGCACGGCCTTGTGGCGAATCCGCAGCCGAACCCCAAATGTGTCCAGAGCAGCCAGAAGCTCGAAGAGCTGTATAAAACGGCTGTGCCGCTGGCGGTAAGGCTCATCGAAGAGTATGCAGAGAACAAGCCGCTTGGGGTGGAGTATCAGCATACGTTTGGGGAGAACTGAGAGGAGCACCGGATGGAAAAGAGCGGCAAATTCCGCCTGACGAGCTTGGAGCGGAACTGGATCCTGTACGACGTGGGCAACTCGGCCTTTGTGCTGATGGTGGCCACCCTTATCCCCATTTTCTTCAACGCGCTGGCGGCAGCCGGGGGCCTGAGCTCGGTGGAGTATCTGGCTTACTGGGGCTATGCCAGCTCGGCTGTGACCATCATCACGGCTGTTTTGAGCCCCATTTTGGGGACAGTGGCCGACACGAAGGGCTTCAAGAAGCCTATCTTCATACTCTGCGTCTTCGTGGGCATCGTGGGCTGCTGCGCCATGGGCGCGGTGTCGGCGTGGCTGCCGTTTCTGGTCATCTTCGTCATTGCGAAGGTGGGCTTTTCGGGCAGTCTGGTGTTCTACGACTCGATGCTCAGCGACGTGACCACTCCCGAGCGGATGGACGAGGTGTCCAGCCGAGGCTATGCGTGGGGATACATCGGCAGCTGCGTACCCTTCGTGGTCTGTCTCGGCCTTGTGCTGGGGGCGGGGAGCATCGGCATCAGCCAGATGACGGCGCTGAACCTGGCACTCCTGCTGACGGCGGCGTGGTGGCTGCTCACGACCCTGCCGCTGCTGAAAAGTTATAAACAGCTCTACTATGTGGAGGTGGAAAAGCACGCTGTCCGGCAGAGTTTTGCCCGCATCGGCCATACCCTGCGGCATCTGCCGGAGGATAAGCAGGTGTTCTGGTTTTTGCTGGCGTTCTTCTGCTACATCGACGGCGTGTACACCATTATCGACATGGCGACGGCCTACGGCACGGCGCTGGGTCTGGATACCACCGGCCTTTTGCTGGCACTTCTTGTGACCCAGATCGTGGCGTTCCCGTCGGCCCTCGTCTTTGGGCGGCTGTCGAACAAGTACCCCTCGGCAAAGCTCATCCCGGTGTGCATCGCGGCCTACGCGGGCATCGCGGTGTTTGCGTTTTTCCTGACCCAGCAGTGGCAGTTCTGGGTGCTGGCCGTCATCGTGGGCATGTTCCAGGGCGGCGTGCAGGCGCTCAGCCGCTCCCACTTTGCAAAGATCATCCCGCCGGAAAAGTCGGGCGAATACTTTGGCCTCTTCGACATCTGCGGCAAGGGCGCGTCCTTCCTCGGCACCATGATCGTCAGCGTGGGAAGCCAGCTCACCGGCAGCGCCAATGTGGGTGTCGGCTCCCTCATCCTGCTGTTCATCGTGGGATTCGTGCTGTTCAGGGTGTCCTGCCGTCAGGGTGAGACGGCATAACAAACGCTCATAAAAATCGGAAACGGAGAGAGCTGTCCTGTACGGCTCTCTTTTTATTGTGTTTTTCAAAAATAGTGCCTATCAAAACGGCATAGTTGCGATATGCAGCTTGCGGATGGGGCTTGTGCATTCAAAACGCAGACTGTTGTATTTTGTGTAAAACGCAGAAAAGCCGGGCGATTTTTTATGCAGAAAGCCGCCACAAAAATACTAAAACCTCTTGACAAATATAATGGGGGGGGGGTATAATGAATCAGAACAGAGGTTTGCCTTACGCCCGGAAGGAAGAAAATGCGAGCGGGGAAAGACCTCTAAAACAATGTGGAGGTTTTTAATTATGAGACTGGATATGATTTCCCGCCGCCGTTTCCTCAAGAGCGCTGGTGCTGCGGCTCTGGCTGTTGCCGCAGCAGGTGTGCTGGCAGGCTGTGATGGCGGCGACAGCAGCAGTAAGGTTCCCGGTACGGAAGTTCCGGATGTGCCTGGCACGACGAGCAAGTCGGTAAAGATCATCTTTGCTGATGTTGACAATGGCGGTGCAGGCGTTGGAAATGGCGGCGATTATTATGAGCATCCCGTTCTGAAGGATGCTACCGTCGTTGACCCGACGACGATTCCGGTGGATAAGTTCCCCGAGGGCTATGACTTGGCCGATGCAACTCCCGTTGAAATCATCGACAACGGCAACATGGTGTTTGCTAAGGTTCCGGTGAAGAAGGGTACGCAGACTCCGCTGACTGAGGAAGTGGAAATCAGCCTGATGGATATGACGAAGCCTACTCAGCCGGCTACTATTAAGACCACAGCAACGATTCAGAAGGGTGCGACCACTGTTATGCCTAAGCAGATCAAGATGCCGGAGGGCTATGAGTTTTACGGAAACTACAAGATGGATCAGCCCTTTGAGCTGACCATGACATTCGTGGTTAAGAAGATCGGCAGCTAAATATTTTTGGTATTCTTCCATACAATATCTACAGAGGCTTCCCCTTTGAGGGGAGGCCTTTTTGCGTCCGGGAAGTTATGATTCACAAACCATTCATTGTGTTTTGGCGGGCAGGATGATACAATAGAATCAAAATCCAGAAAATATAAAGGAGCAAGACCATGAAACAATATCCCGGCTACACCCTCGTCAAGCGCGAGGACTGCCCCGAACAGCACGGGACGCTGACTGTGCTGACCCATGACGTCAGCGGGGCGGCTGTCCTGTTGGTGGAAAACGACGACGACAACAAGGCCTTCGGCATCGGCTTCGGCACCTTCCCCTCCGACGACACCGGCGTGTTCCACATCCTCGAGCACTCGGTGCTGGCAGGCAGCGAGAAGTACCCGGTGAAGTCGCCGTTTTTGCAGCTGCTCAAGAGCAGCATGGCGTCCTTCCTGAACGCCATGACCTTCCCGGACAAGACGGTGTATCCCTTCGCTACCCCCAACGAGACGGACTTCAAGAACCTGATGGACGTCTATCTCAACGCGGTGTTCTGCCCGCTGGCCATGGTGGACAAGGGCGTGTTCGAGCAGGAGGGCTGGCACCGGGACGAAGACGGCACGGTGAGCGGCGTCGTCTACAACGAGATGCAGGGGGCGCTGGCGACACCGGACGCACAGCTGCAGAACGCTCTGAGCCGGGCAATGTTCCCGGATACGGCTTACGGCTTCGTCTCCGGCGGCGACCCGGCGTCCATCCCGGCGCTGACCTATGAGAAGTATGTGCGGGTCTACCGCCGCCACTACAGCGCCGACAACTGCTGCATCACCCTCTACGGCAAGATGGACATGGCCGAGAAGCTGGCCTTCCTCGACGAGCAGTATCTGAGCCGTATGCCCAAGAGCGCCAGCCGCCCCCGCCTGACGGTGCAGGACGAGCAGACCGGTGCGAAGCGGAATATCCCGTACTATACCGAGAAGCCGGAGCCGGACGAGGCTCAGTGTGCGCTGGCGTGGTACACCGGTGCGTTCAGTGACCGGGAGCGCCAGCTGGGCGTGGAGATCCTGCTGGACGCCCTGCTGGGGACGAACCAGGCGCCTCTGAAAGCCGCTCTGCTGGAAGAAAAACTGGGCGCGGACATCGACGTGGGCTTCGATGACAGCACGCTGCAGCCGACCTTGGAGCTTGTGCTGCGGGGCGCGACGGAAGAGTCGGCGGGCAAGTTTGCCGCCGCTGTGCGGAAGGCCGTGGACGGCATCCTCGAGAAGGGCATCCCCGAGGAGCTGCTGATGGCAAGCCTCAACTCCACCGAATTCGCTTCCCTTGAGCGGCCGGGCAGCATCCCGGACGGTGTGCTGGACGCCATCAATGCATCTACAGGCTGGCTCCACACCGGCGACCCGGCCCTGCTGCTCCACACGAACGCTCTGTTCGCTTCCCTGCGGGAAAAGCTGGAACAGGGCTGGTTCAATGAGCTGCTGCGGGAGCTGTTCGCGCCTGCGCCGGTGGAGATCATCCAGGTGCCGACCCTGCCCAGGAAAGAGGAAGAGGGGCGCGCCGCCCGCACCGACGGCAAGCTGGTGCTGGACCATCCGCTGACAGCCGCCGACCTCGGCGAGGGCAAAAAGCAGACACCGGGCAGCAGGGAGCTGCTGGCGGGTGCAGAACTGCTGCACCACCCCTCGGCAGGCAATACCTACCTGTACCTTTACTATGATCTGGGCGGCATGGCACCGGAAGACATGTCCTGCCTGCAGCTGCTCACGGATGTCATGGATGAGCTGGACACCGAAAAGCACACAGCCCGGGAGCTGAACACTCTGCGGAACACCTGGCTGGGAAGCAGTGGTGCGTGGATGGACTGCTGGACGGGACAGCAGGAAGGCAGGCCCTGCCACGCCAAGCTCACCGTGGGGATGAGTATGCTGGAACGCAGCCTCGAAAAGGCTGTGGAGCTGGGCAGCGAGTGGCTGTATGAGACAAGGTTCAGCGGCCCGCAGGCCGAAGCTGCGATGGAGCGGGTGGCAAGCCAGCAGAAGCTGCTCATGGAGCAGAAGTTCCTGCGGGAGGGCCACACCTTCGCCGCCATGCGGGCGGCGGCACATTTCTCGGTGGAATCCGCACTGAGTGAGCGCTGCAACGGCGTGAGCTACTACCACTATCTCTGTGAGCTGCTGGAAAAGGCCGACTGGACCGCTCTGGGCAAAAGGATGGAAGAGCTGTGGAAGAGCGTGCTGAAAAAGAACGCCCTGACTGTCAGCCTCCACGGCAGCGACGCGGCGCTGGATACCCTGAAAAAGCTTCTGCCGGGCAGTGCCTTCGCGGCAGAAAAGCGCGGCGAGGCAAAGCCCTGCACGGAGGAGCTGACAGCTCCGGTGAACGAGGCCTTCATCATCGACGGCGGCGTGAACTACGATGTGCTGGTCTGGCCCATGGAGCGGCGGTTGGAGCGGAAGGTGCTGGCCCGGGTGATGAGCTACGAGTATCTGTGGCACAGCATCCGCGAGGTGGGCGGCGCGTACGGCACCGGCATGGTGACCCAGAACGACGGCACCGAATATCTCTACACCTACCGCGACCCGCACCTGAAGGAAAGCTATGAGACTTTCGCAAAGGGGCCGGCAGAACTGGCAGGCCGCGACTACACCGAGAAGGACATGAACGAGTTCATCGTGGGCGCGGCAGCAAAGCTGGACACCCCGCGCAAGCCCCGGGAAGAGGCTGCATCTACCGACTGCAAATATTTCTGCGGCATCACCGACGAGATGACTGCCGCCGAGCGCAAGAGCCTGTGCAGTGTGGATGCTGCCGCCCTCAAGGCCGAGGCGGCGGACCTGTCGGCCCGGATGGAGAAGGGCGTGAGGGTGGTCTTCGGCAGCAAGGAGGCTGTGGAGGCCGCAAAGGAGCTGTTTGACCGGGTGGAGACCCTGTAAAAATACGCAGAGAGTCTCCCGGAGACTTTGCGCAGAAAATTGAGTGAAGGATCCCCTGTCTGTGGAAAAGAACACAGGCAGGGGATTTTTGCTGCTTTGAAATATTACTTACGGGATAAAATATACAGCAAAATACAAATCTGAGGGAAAAAAGTATGTACTCCTGCGGCGGAGAAAAGCGTGGTATCCTTTTGCCAGCGACAGAACGAAAGGAAGTGAGAACACAGGATGGGGCAGGAAAAGCAGGCTGCGGCCAAGGGACAGGAAAGTCTCCGGAAAGCCACCGACACCCTGAGCACCATGCTGGCGCAGGAGGTGAAGGATTTGAACGCCCGCCAGCGCGCGGCCCGCAGAGAGAACAGCACCGACCCCGGCATCATGAAGGGACTGAAAGAAGCGACTGCCGTGCTGAAGGATCTGGCGGGCGTGTCGAAGACCCTGAACGACCAGGGCGTGGACGCAGAAGGACGAGAATGCGGTGTGGTGCTGCTGCCGCCGGTGGAGGATGTATGACGACAGAAAACAAGAATGCGGGCGTCGTGTGGAGGCCTCAGCCGAAGCAGATGGAATTTATGCGGAGGCCGGAGCCGGAAGCGCTTTACGGCGGCGCGGCAGGCGGCGGTAAGAGCGACGCCCTCGTCATCGAGGCACTGCGGCAGGTACACATCCCGCACTACCGGGCGCTCATCCTCCGCAAGACCTATCCGCAGCTTTCCGACCTCGTGGACAAGAGTCAAAGCTATTACCGCCGGGCCTTCCCGGAGGCGCAGTACAACGCCACGAGCCATGTGTGGGTCTTCCCCAGCGGGGCGAAAATTTACTTCGGCTCGATGCAGTACACCAAGGACCGGACGAACTATCAGGGCAAAGCCTTCGATTTCATCGGGTTCGACGAGCTGACCCACTTCGAGTGGGAGGAGTACAGCTACATGATGAGTCGCAACCGCCCCACCGGCCCCGGCACCCGGGTGTATCTGCGGGCCACCACCAACCCCGGCGGGGTGGGCCACGGCTGGGTGAAGGCGCGGTTCATCACGCCCGCCCCGCCCGGCACCCCCATCGTGGAGGAATACCCGGTGCGGATGCCGGACGGCACCGAAAAGGTGCTGCGGCGGGCGCGGGTGTTCATCCCGTCCAGCATCTTCGACAACCCCGCCCTGCTGGAAAATGACCCGGACTATCTGGCCAGCCTCGCGGCCATGCCGGAGGCCGAAAAGCAGGCGCTGCTCTACGGCAGCTGGGACAGCTTTTCGGGGCAGGTGTTCACCGAGTGGCGGAACGACCCGAACCACTACGAAGACCAGCGCTGGACCCACGTCATCGCGCCGTTCACCATCCCGAAGCACTGGAAGATCTACCGGGGCTACGATTTCGGCTTTTCGAAGCCGTTTTCGGTGGGGTGGTACGCGGCGGACGAGGAAGGGCGGCTCTACCGCATCAAGGAGCTGTACGGCTGCACCGGACGCCCCAACGAGGGTCTGCGCATCGACCCGGTGGAGCAGGCACGGCGCATCCGGGAGGCCGAGCAGAACGACCCGGTGCTCCGGGGCAGAGTCATTCAGGGCATCGCCGACCCGGCCATCTTCGACGAGAGCCGGGGCGAGAGCATCGCCGCCATGATGGAGCGGGGGCCGAACTTTCTGCACTGGATGCCCGGCGACCACACCCGTCTGGCGGGCAAGATGCAGACGCACTACCGGCTGAATTTTGACGGTGAGGGCAGGCCGATGCTGCAGGTGTTCAATACCTGCAGGCACTTCATCCGCACCATCCCGAACCTCGTGTACGACGAGAGCAACGTGGAGGACATCGACACCCGGCAGGAAGACCACATCTACGATGAGTGCCGCTATGTGCTGATGGAAAATCCCATCTCGCCGCCCCGGCATACATCGGCCCCGCCGGTGCTGGATGACCCGCTGGAGCTGCATCGGAAGGCGAAGTTTCTGAGGGTGTAAAGGCTCTCCCTTTGGGAGGGGCTGGGGGCGGAGAAAAACGATAGCGCCCTGCAACAGAGGGCAGGAAGGAGAAAAACTATGGATGAAGCAACAAAACTGCCCATCGGGCCGGAAGAGGTGGCTGAGGCTGCGCAGATCCTGCAGCGGTACAAGGCGGGCAAGGCCGCGCTGGACAAGCGCCTGGTGGACAACGAACTGTGGTTCCGGATGGGACACTGGAAGAACTACCAGAACCCCATGATGGAGGGCAAACCCCAGCCGTCCAGCGGCTGGCTGTTCAACTCCATCGCCAACAAGCATGCCGACGCGATGGACAACTACCCCAGTCCCAACGTCCTGCCCCGTGCCGAGGACGACGAGGCAGCGGCACAGGCGCTTTCCAGCGTGCTGCCCGTGGTGCTGGAACAGGCGGACTATGAGCAGGTGTACAGCGATACCTGGTGGCGCAAGCTCAAGCAGGGGACCGGCGTCAAGGGCGTGTTCTGGGATCCGGAGCAGCGGGGCGGTGTGGGCGAGATCGCCATCCGGCCCATGAACCTGCTGATGCTCTACTGGGAGCCGGGCGTGGACGATATTCAGGAGTCGCCCCACTTTTTCTCGCTGAGTCTGGCCGACACGGCTCAGCTGGAAAGCCGCTGGCCCCAGCTGGCCGGACACACTGCCAGCGTGCTGGACGTGCCGCATTACATCCACGACGGCGGCCTTGATACCAGCGACAAGAGCGTCGTGGTGGACTGGTACTACAAAAAGCTTTCCCCCGAGGGCAGGAGCGTCCTGCACTACTGCAAGTTCTGCAATGGCGTGGTGCTCTACGCCAGCGAGAACGACCCGGAGCTGGCCGAAAGAGGCTTCTACGACCACGGCAGGTATCCCTTTGTGTTCGACGCGCTGTTCATGGAAGAGGACAGCCCGGCGGGCTTCGGGTACATCGATGTGATGAAGGAGTGCCAGACCGCCATCGACAAGATGAACCACGCCATGGACGAGAACGTCCTGCTCTCGTCCCGCCAGCGGTATGTGCTGAGCGACACGGCGGGCGTCAACGAGGAAGAGCTGACGGACCTGTCGCGGGACATCATCCATGTGGTGGGGCGGCTGAACGACGACAGCTTCCGGCCGTTGCAGACGGCGGGCCTGCAGGGCAACAGCCTGAGCTACCGCAACAGCCGTATCGAGGAGCTGAAGGAGATCAGCGGAAACCGCGACATGACCCAGGGCGGCACCGCAGGCGGCGTGACGGCAGCTTCGGCCATCGCGGCCTTGCAGGAGGCGGGTTCGAAGCTCAGCCGGGATATGCTCAAGAGCGCTTACAGGGCATTTGCCAAAGAGTGCTGCCTTATCATCGAGCTGATGAGGCAGTTCTACGACGAGGAGCGCATCTTCCGCATCACCGGCAAGAGCGGCGAGAGCGAGTTCGTCCGCTTTTCGGGCCAGGTGCTCCGCGCCCAGCCTGCAAGAGTCGTGGGCGGCGTGGAGCTGGGCAGTCATGAGCCGGTGTTCGACATCGTGGTGAGTGCGGAGAAAAAGTCCACCTTCTCCCGCCTCTCCCAGAACGAGACGGCCAAGGAGTGCTATCAGCTGGGCTTTTTCGCCCCGGCCAACGCCGACGCCGCGCTGGCGGCGCTGGAAATGATGGACTTTGAGGGCATCGAAAAGGTGCGCCAGCGGGTGCGCCAGAACGGCACCCTTGCCCAGCAGCTGGCCCGGATGCAGGCCCAGATGGCCCAGCTGACGGGCCTGCTGGAAGTGCAGAAAAAGTCCGAAGCCCCCAAGCTCAGCGGCCCGGCACAGGAGCTGAGCACGGCCGCGATGGCGAGGGCGATGAAGACGCAGAAAGGAGAAATGAGATGATAAAAGTAAACTACACCGAGCTGGACGGCCCGGCAGGCCCCACCTGCCGGCTGGAAGCTTCGGGCCACGCGGGCTATGCCCCCGCCGGGCAGGACATCGTGTGTGCGGGGGCCAGCACCCTGATGCAGACCCTCTGCGCCCTGCTGGCGGGCGAGGAAGGCACCAGGAGCGGCGTGTGGGACGAGCCGGACGGCCCATGTCTGGCCGTGACGGCGGCAGCACCCCAGAAGCCGTGGGTGGAGGGGGCGTTCGAATTTGCAAAGGCGGGCTTTGCCCTGCTGGCAGAACGCTACCCGGACAATGTCCGCTTCGCCGATTTGAGCGGACGGGGAGAACAGTCGATGGTGGATCTGCAGCTCTTTGCCTCGGAGGACGGCGATGCCGCCGCCCCCTCCGCTCCTGCCCTCAGCCATGCACAGGCTCAGCAGGCCATCGCCTCCGGGACGATGAAGGCGGATGAGGGCCGGGAAGCTTCGGATGTGCCGACACCGGCGGCAGTGCAGGAGCCGGAAGAGCGTCCTGCACCGCCCGAACGCCCTGCGCCGCTGCCACTCCCGCCCATCCCGGGCCTGAGAGAGGGCGCGAACACCGTCCGCGCCCTCCACGCCCGCTGGGCGGCGGAAGAGGCGATGCTTCGCCGGGACGTGCCGGATTTTTCGCTCAAGCAGGAGCTGGCGAACCCCGAGATGCGCCGCCTGATGGAGCTGCCCGGGATGCGGATGGGTGACGCCTACCGTCTGGCCCACTACAACGACGCTCTGCGTCAGACCGCCCAGACCGTGGAGCAGGGCGTCGTGGAGCGCATCCGCCAGCGTTCGGCCCGCCCGGCGGAAAACGGCACCAGCCCCGGCGGTGCGGCCATCACCCGGGCCGATGTGGCCAGCATGACCCGCGCCCAGCGTGAGGCACTGGAACGCCGTGCGATGCACGGGGTGAAGATCAGTTTTTGAAAATTTTGATACAGAAAGGACAAATGACATGAAAAGCTACAACCTGAAGATGGACCTCCAGCTCTTTGCCGACCCTTCTGCCAGCCTGCAGAACACCACCGGCACCATGACCAACGAGATGAAGACCTTCTACGAGAAGCGCCTTATCGACCAGGCAGAGCCCCGTCTGGTGCATGACCAGTTCGCGGACTACTATCCCGTACCCCAGAACGGCGGCAAGACCATTGAGTTCCGCAAGTACGACAGCCTGCCCAAGGCCGATACCCCGCTGACCGAGGGCGTGACTCCCAACGGCCAGACCCTGAACGTGACCACCATCACCAGCGACCTGCACCAGTACGGCGGCTGGACCCCGCTCACCGATGTGCTGCAGATGACGGCCATCGACAACAATGTGGTACAGGCCACCCGCGTTCTGGCAAGCCAGGCGGGCCGCACCATGGACAGCATCACCCGCGATGTGCTGGCCGGCGGCACCAACGTCATCTATGCGCCGAAGCTTTCCGCAGACGGCACCGAGACTGCCGTCACCAGCCGCAAGGCGCTGGACAAGAGCTGCACCCTGACCCCGAAGCTGTTCTTCCAGGCGGCGGCACAGCTGGGCGCGATGAACGCTGACCCCATCGGCGACAGCTACATCGCCATCATCCATCCCTACGCCGCCTACGACCTCAAGACCTGCAAGGAGTTCATCGAGGCCCACAAGTACGCCGACCCCGACACCATGTACCGCGGCGAGATCGGCAAGCTGGGCAACATCCGCTTCATCGAGACCAGCGAGGCGAAGATCTGGAAGGACGCTACCTGTCCGGAGGGTCTGGCCGTCTTTGGCACCCTCGTGCTGGGCGCCCACGCCTACGGCGTCACCGAGCTGGAAGGCGGCGGCCTGGAGCACATCGTCAAGCAGCTGGGCTACGGAGACGATCCGCTGAACCAGCGTGCCTCTGTGGGCTGGAAGGGTATGCGCGCCGCCGAGCGTCTGGTGGAGCAGTACATGGTGCGCATCGAGAGCGTGTCCAGCTATTCCACCACTGCGGCGGCAAACTGAGCCCTCTCAGTAAAAACAGAAAAGGGTGGGCCTTGCTTCCGAGGGCAGGTCCATCAGAAAGGAGAAGCTATGGCAGAAAAGAAGAATGTCCGCATCCGGCTGTTCAAGGACAACAGCCGGTACAAGGGCGATCTGTTCGTGAGCGTCAACGGCGTGAACTACAAGATCCGCCGGGGCGTGGAGGTGGAAGTGCCGCCTGAGGTGGCCGAGGTGCTGGAACACAGCCAGCAGCAGGACGAGTACACCGCCGCCCGCATCGCTGCGGCAGAGACTGCGGCCCAGTAAAATAAGACAACGCGGCCCGGCAGAAACGGCGGAGAAGGCCGCTTCTGCCGGGCCTTTTTGGAAAAAGCGAAAGGAGGCTTTTTATGACGGTAGGAGAAGCGATGGAGCGGGCCGAAGAGCTGCGCCCGGGCAGCCGTGTCGCGGCCCGCACCCGGCAGCGCTGGCTGTGCGAGGTGGACGGGATGCTGCGGGAAAAATTTTTCCGGCCCAGCAGCGCCGACAGCCGGGAGGGCGTGGGCGCGGACATTGCGTGGGACAACGGTCTGCGGGATGACGACGTGCTGCTGGTGCCGCCGCCCTTCGACAGCCTGTACCCGCACTATCTGTGCGCCATGACGGACGCCGCGCTGGGCGAGAACGACCGGTACGCCGGTGAGCAGGCCCAGTACAACAGCATCTTAGCCGAGCTGGCCGCGTGGCTGCGGCGGAAGAATCTGCCCGCCCGGGGCTGCAGCTGGCGCTGGTAAGGAGGGAGAAAGATGATACTTTCGAACCGGAACGGCCTGAAAAACACCCGGAATATGCTGCGGGTGTTCGGCGGGCTGAACGAGACGTACAGCTGCACCGAGGCAGAGTACAGCGCGGGCATCAACTTTTCGGCCCGGAATTTCCCGGCCCTGAGCACCCGTCTGCCCCGGCGGAAGCTGCGGGAGGAAGCAGACCTGAACGGGATGTATCACCTGAACGGCCTGTTGACCGTCTGTGGCAGAGACCTCGTCTACACGCCGGATGACACGGATGAGATGAAAGTGACCCTGAAAGACGCCGTGGAGGACGGCAGGAAAACGCTGGTGGGCATCGGAACGAGGATCCTGATCTTTCCGGACAAGCTGGCTTTCGACACTGCCAGCCGGAAGGTGAGCGCTCTGGGCGCGGTGTGGTCGGGCAAAAACACCAGCGTGGAGTTTGCACCCTGCGACGCGGAGGGCAAGGTCTACGAGGTGAGCGGCTGCGGCCCTGCTGAGCCCGACAAGCCGACGGACGGTCAGCTTTTCCTGCGGGTGGAAGACCCGGAAAAGCCATGGAGCAGCGAGAGCACGCTGGAAGTATATAGTAAGGCGTCCGGCAACTGGTCGGCGGTGGTGCTGGACTACTGCCGCATCTCGGCAAAGGGGGTGGGGACAGACTTTGCGGCAGAGGACACCGTGACCCTCACCGGCTCTGCAGCGGAACAGGCCGGGCAGTGGAACGAGCTGGACGGCGACCGCATCGTCTACGACGCCGGCGCAGATGCTCTGCGCGTCAAGGCCGACCCGGGCGGCGAGTGGTTCTATGGTCGTCTGACCCGCACCGGTGCAGCGGTAAGATGGGTGAGTCTGGACGGCAGCGTCAGCCGGGAGTTCGTCTCGGCAGAGGTGGTGGAGCTGGAACGCCGGGTGCCGGACATGGACTACCTGACCGAGTGCGACAACCGGGTATGGGGATGTTCCAACAAGGAGAACGTCATCTACGCCTGCAAGCTGGGCGATCCCACCAACTGGTTCTCCTACCGGGGCATTGCCGCCGACAGCTATGCCGTGACCGTGGGCAGCGACGGGGCGTTTACCGGCGCGGCTACCTGTATGGGATACGCGCTTTTCTTCAAGGAAAACACCCTTCACAAGCTTTACGGCTCCAAGCCCTCGGACTTCCAGCTCAGCAGCCTGCGCTGCCGGGGCGTGGCAAAGGGCGCTGCCCGGAGCCTCTGCGTCATCAACGAGACGCTTTATTATCTCTCGCCCGACGGCGTGATGGCCTGGGACGGCAGCATCCCCACCAAAGTTTCGACGGCCCTCGACCCGGCCCGGCTGCGGAACGTGAAGTCGGCGCTGGGCGGCGCGCTGGACGGGCGGTATTATCTGCACCTCGTGCGGGGCAGCGGCGAAGCCCAGGTCGTGCGGCTGCTGGTCTACGACACCGAACGGGGGCTCTGGCAGGAGGAAGATGTCTGCTCCTACGAGATGGCCGGAAGCGGCGGGCAGCTCTATCTCTGGGACGGAAAGGCCATCTGGGCCGCAGATGCGGACCGGGAGGAGAACTGGCAGCAGGCGGGCGGCATCGAGGACGGCGTGAGCTTCGAGCTCGTCAGCGGGAACATCGGGCTGGACAGCCCGGAAGAGCTGTATCTCTCCCGGCTGACGCTCCGGCTCGAGGCCGAGGTAAAGAGCCGCATCGAGGTGGCTGTGAGTTACGACAGCGGAGTGTGGGAGACACTGGCCCAGCTGACCGCCGACGGGCGGCGCTGCTTCGATGTTCCGCTTGTGCCGAGGCGGTGCGGGAGCCTGCGGCTCCGGCTGAAGGGCAGAGGCCAGCTCACCCTGCGCAGCCTGACCCGGACGAGCGCCGCCGCGAAGGGCGGCATTCTGGCACAGGAGGTGAACTGAACATGGCAAGCGTCACGGGACTTTCGAAGATCGGACTGCCCCATCTGAGCGAGAACATGGACGCGGAGGATGCCCGCGCCATCCGCAACTACTTATACCAGATGCAGGAGCAATTACAATATGTGCTCTGCAATCTGGACGTGGAAAATATGTCGGAGCCGCTGCGCGCCCGGCTGAACAGCATCCAGTGAGAAAGGAGAATTTATGAGCACCGAGAAAAAGAAAGAACAGCAGCTGCTGGAAGATGTGACTGCCCGGCCTGCAGCCCAGTCCTCCTACAGCACGGCGGGACTGAACAGCCGCAAAGAGGTGGAGAATGCACTGACAAATGCGGTGTACACCCCCGGCCAGAGCGTCACCGACGCAGCAGCGGACCTGAGAAACTGGCAGCAGAACCGGCCGGGCAAGTATGAGAGCGCCTATCAGGGCCGCATCGAAGACCTCATCGGCCAGCTGCTGGAGCGGAACAGCTTCCAGTACAGCTATGCACAGGACCCGCTCTACCGCCAGTATGCCCGGCAGTACACCCAGAACGCCCGCAACGCCAGCGCGGACGCCGCCGCACAGGCTGCGGCCCTCACCGGCGGCTACGGCTCCAGCTATGCGGCCAGTGCGGCCCAGCAGGCGTACCAGCAGCAGATGGGCGCGCTGAACGACGCCCTGCCGTCCCTCTACCGGCTGGCGCTGGACACCTACAACAGCGAGGGCGACGATGTCGTGACCCGGATCGACCAGCTCAACACGCAGGAGAAGAACGCACAGGCGCAGTATAACGCGGAGCTGTCGGACTATTACAGTCAGCTCGACCGGAAGGGCAGCGCCTACAATGCTGCCTACGAGCAGGACTATGGCCGCTATCAGGACTATCTGGGCCGGCTGAACACCCTGTACGGCTACTATTCCAATCAGGAGCAGCAGGCCATCGCCAAGCGCCAGCAGACGTTCAATAATGTGCTGAGCATTCTGGGCGTTATCGGCGACGCGGTGCAGCTGGCCATCACTGGGACCACCGGCATCGGCTCGCTGGTGGGTGCGCTGGCCAACACCGGATACAATATGTACGCGAAAGACCGCGCCTACGCGGCCGAGCGTGCCGACGCTGCGTGGGACCAGCAGATGCAGGAGACCCAGCGGCAGGACAGCCTTGCCCAGCAGAAGTACAAGAACGAGCAGGCGGAGCGGCAGTATCAGGACACCCTGCGCCAGCAGGAGTTCAATAACAATGTGACCAGCGAAAAGCTGAATATCGCTAAGGGCGAATGGGCGCTCAAGCAGTCCAAGGCAGCCCAGAGCGCCCAGCAGGCTGCGGCAAACGCCGGGGCAAAGAGTGCGGGCGGTTCGGGAGGCTCGGGCAGCGGGTCAGTGCTGTCGTCCGGCGGCAGCACCATCGTACCTTACAGCGCCGCCCGTCTCTACCGGCAGGGCAGGAGCGATACGGCCATCCGCAGCGAACTGCTGAAGGAGGGCTACTCCAACGATGAGATCAATAATATCCTGAAGCAGCTGGGAAGCTGAGAAAGAAAAACGCCAGAGTGCAGAGTACCTTTCGGTGCTCTGCACTCTGGCGTTTCACTCTATTTATTTGTTCGAGTCCTACGGGGGATCCCCACAAAAGAAAAAGTCCGCTGCATTGCAGCGGACTTTTTAGTGGGGTGCCCAGTGGGACTCGAACCCACGGTCTCCAGATCCACAATCTGGCGCGTTAACCGACTACGCTATGGGCACCACATCAATGCGCCCGAAGGGACTCGAACCCCCGGCCCACTGCTTAGAAGGCAGTTGCTCTATCCACCTGAGCTACGGGCGCACGTTGTTATCCCATTGGGTCCTGATATGGTTCGCAGCTGTGAGCCGAAGCACGCTGCGTGAAGTATAATACCATAGCCCCGGGGTTCTGTCAAGAGAAATCTGAAACTTTTTTGCGCCTTTTGCAAAAGGCTTCTCACAGCAGCCACATCCCCACAAAGCCGAACGTAAGCCCGAAGGCTGCGCCTGCCAGCACATCCCGGACGAAGTGCGCCCCAGAAAGCACCCGCAGCAGACAGATGAGGGCGGCGATGGCCAGCATCACGACGCCGACGGCAGGGTAGAAGTAGAGCCACACCATCCCGAGGACGGCGGCACTGAGTGCGTGGCGGGAAGGGCAGGAATTGCCGTGGGTCTCCTTAGATACCAGCGGCACGAAGCCCGGCTGCTCATAAGGACGGGGGAAGTTGAGCCTCGCCCGCAGGATGGTCCCCAGCCAGAACGCCAGACCCGGAACGAGAATGGCCCGGGCAATGACCTGCATAAAATCAAGAGCGCCGCCGCCCCGTCCGATGGTGAGCATCGTGAACCACCGGAGATTGAGCAGCACCAGAAGCACCGGATAGCAGACGAAAGGCACGAGGGGGAGCCAGCGGTTGAGCAGGATGATGCCCTCCCGCAGGGCGGGATGTCCCTCGAGCCAGTCTGTCAGTCTTTTATATCGTTCCGGTGTCATGCAATTCCCTCCCTGAGAGATTCATTCAAAACAGGTGTTGAGGTAGTTTTCTACATCGAAAGGCTCCGGCGTGGAGTCCTTGCGCAGGTAGAGGGGATGGTGGGGGTGGCCCTTTTTGCTGCGGGGGCCGAAGGTCACCCAGGGGATGTTCTTTTCCCGCGTCAGGGCAACCATCTCCCGCATCAGGCCGGGCAGATAGTCCCGCTTTTCGATCAGAGTACCCCATGCGGCCCACATGGTGGGCTCGGTCTGGGCCAGCACGGCCTGCAGCCAGCGGAGATTTTCGTCGCAGAGGGCGCGGTCGGGCGTTTTGTCCATGTCGTTGGGGTTGGTGGCCCGCTGGGGGTAGACGTTGAACATGATCCAGCTGTCGAAGCCGTTGGCGTTGGCCAGACGCTCGACGCTCTTCAGAGTGGGGTCCAGCGCGCCGGGCTGGGCGGTGCTGGGGTTGATGCCGATGCACACCAGCGGGCGGCGGCCCACCCGCCCCAGCACATAGCGGTAGGGCTGGTAGGTGTGGGGCTCGTAGTACCACAGACCGCCGGGATATTCGTCGGCTTCCAGCCGGGAAAGGGTTTCACAAAGCATAGCTTACCTCACAAGAAACGTGTGTTTCTTTTATCGTACCTTAAAATTTGTGCGAAAGCAACACCTTGCGGCGAGAAAGTCTCCCATAATTTCGATTTTCATGCTATACTATCCCTTAGAGGAAAGTATCCCTCTTCGCTTGCTGAAAAAGCAGAAGGAGTTTTGTTTATGATAGAAGATTACCGAAGCGCCCAGCGTGCGGGCCAGCGTGCCTACCGGGCCAATGTGGCCCGGGGGCAGTCGCCTTATCTCGCGGTGCTGGACGACATCCTCACCGATGTGGACATCGTGGCGCAGGAGCCTCTGGGTCTGGTGGACATCCCGGCCGAGAACATCGTGGGTACCAAGACCGCCGGACGCCACACCGCCTTTGCCTCCAATTTCATGCCTCTTCTGGACGACGACACCGAGTTTGCAGCCAAGTGGTCGAACCTCTGTGACGCCCATCTGGAAGAGGGCATCCACACCCCTATTATTGCCTTCGAATACCTGAACAAATTCTATGTGCAGGAGGGCAACAAGCGCGTCTCCGTCCTCAAATACTATGAGGCCGTGAAAATTCCCGGCACCGTCACCCGGCTCATCCCGGCAAAGAACGACACGCTGGAGAATAAGCTCTATTACGAGTTCCTTGATTTTTACAAGCTTTCCCGCGTCAACTACGTCGGCTTCTCCCGGCTGGGGGGCTATGCAAAGCTGCAGGCGCTGGTCTGCAAGGCCACGGGCGAGGCGTGGACGGAGGACGACCGGCTGAATTTTTCGTCCCTTTACACCATGTTCAGCCAGCAGTTCTATGCGCTGGGCGGCGGCTCACTGGGCCTGACGCCGGGCGACGCACTTTTGGTGTACCTGTCGGTGTACCGTTATGCCGACGCCTGCGAGTCCACCCCGACCGAGGTGCGGGAGAATCTGGCCCGCCTCTGGGACGAGGTGAAAATTCTGGCAGAGCCCCACGCTGTGGAACTGCTGCTGGAGCCGAAGCAGAGCTCGGAGCCGCTGCTGAGCAAGCTGAACATTTTCAGCTCCCGCCCCAGCGAGCTGCGGGTGGTGTTCCTCCACGAGCACAACGCCCAGACCAGCGCATGGGTGCGCGGACAGGACAAGGGCCGTGCCGCGCTGGTGAAAGCTTTCCCGGATAAGCTCTATGTCAGCTGCCGGGAGAATATCAACCCCGAGGTGGACACAGAGCAGGTGCTGGAAGAGGTAGCCCACGACCACGCGGACATCGTCTTCACCACCAGCGCCCGGATGCACACCGCCTGCCTGAAGGTCGCGGCCCAGCACCCCAAGACCCGCTTTTTGAACTGTTCCCTCAGTGCGCCCCATCCGCTGGTGCGCACCTACTACCCCCGCACCTATGAGGTGACCTATCTGCTGGGAATGCTGGCGGGCATCGTCTCCCACAGCGACAAGGTGGGCTATGTGGCTGCAAACCCGGTGTATGGTGTGCCTGCGGCCATCAATGCCTTTGCCCAGGGCGTGCGTGCCGTCCGGCCCGACAGCCGGGTGGTGCTGCGCTGGGCCTGCCTGTGCGATGCGGCGCACCCGCAGGATTTCTCGGACAGGAAAGACATCGAAGTCTTCTACAGTCAGGACTTCCGGGAGCCGGAAGGGACCTACCGCGATTACGGCCTCTGCCGCCGTCTGCCCGACGGCGTTCTGCAGCCGCTGGGCCTGCCGGAGTGGCGGTGGGACGTGTTCTTCACCGAGATCGTTCGCTCCGTGTTCGCCGGGACATGGGACAGCGCCCCCGGCGGCAGGGCGATCAACTACTGGTGGGGGCTCAAGAGCGGTGCCGAGCGGGTGGAATACCCCACCCGGCTGAACGACGGCACCATGCAGCTGCTCAAGATGGCAGAGCGCCAGCTCTGCGATGGGGAGATACATGTTTTCCCGACCGAGAGCTACAGTCAGGGCCATGCCCTTCACCATGCGGCGGCTTCCGGCATCTATACGCCCAAGGAACTGATGGAGATGGACTGGCTGGAAGAGTGCGTAGAGGGCGAACTGCCCAGCTACGACGAACTGGACGCCAAGACCCGCAGCCTTTTGAACGTCAATGGTCTGGACATCGTAAAGGGAATGCCGCAGTAACAGGCAAAGCCCTAAGGACAGAAAAGAATGGAGAAAAAACATCGTGAAAATACTTGCGATCTCGGATGTGCCGTCTAAACTGCTCTGGGACGAGAGTGTCCGCAAGCGGCTGGAAGGCATCGATCTTATCCTCTCCTGCGGTGATCTGCCGAAAAAATATCTCGAATACCTCACGAACTTCACCACCGCCCCCATCCTGTACGTCCACGGCAACCACGACGGCAGTTACAAGGAATCGGAGCCGGGTGGCTGCATCTGTGTGGACGATGCGGTCTATGTCTGGAAGGGCCTGCGCATCATGGGTCTGGGCGGGTGCAATCGGTACAACAGGGACGACACCTTCCAGTACACCGAGGCTGAAATGCGGCGGCGCGTCCGGAAGCTCTGGCTCGCGGCCCGGCGGGCGGGCGGCATCGACATCCTGCTGACCCATGCCCCGGCATCCGGCCTCAACGACGGCACCGACAAGGCCCACAAGGGGTTTCAGGTGTTCAACGATCTGATGGACCAGTATCAGCCCAAGTGGTTCATCCACGGGCATATGCACCTGAATTATGGGGCAAACCTGCCCCGTGTCTGCACCCGGGGCGGCACGACGGTCATCAACGCCACCGAGCGGTACGAGTTTGAGATACCCGACCCCGTTCAGGTGCCGAAGCGGAAGCTGTTCGGTTGGGGATAAAAATCAAAGAAAAAGGAGAACGACAATGGAGATAAAACGCGCCTTGCAGCAGCTGGAATCGCTGCAAAAGAAGCTGTACGCCTACCACTGTGCGGACAGCTCCCTTTATCTGGACGCCGTGACCACCGCGCCCAGCGATACCTCCGAGGGCCGGGGCGTGGCCATGAGCATTCTGGCGGGAGAAAGCCAGAAGCTGATGACCAGCCCCGAGACGAAAGCGCTTCTGGATGAGCTGAGCGCCCGGGCCGGGGAGCTGGACCTCGTCCACCGCCGCGAAGTGGAGGAGCTGCGCCGCAGCTGTGAGCAGCTGACCCGCATCCCGGCGGACGAATATATGGCCTACAAAGAGCTGTGCAACCGGGCGGACGACGTCTGGCACAAGGCCAAGGCACAGGACGATTTCGCCCTGTTCTGCCCCGTCTTGCAGGAGCTTGTAGACTACAACCGCCGCTTTGCCGGTTATTATGACGCCTCGAAAGCGCCCTATGACGCTCTGCTGAACGAGTACGAGCGCGGCGTGGACAGGAAGATGCTGGACAGCTTCTTTGCGACGCTGCGGGAGGGGCTGGTGCCGCTCATCCGTAAAATCGGCGAAAAGCCGCAGATCGACGACAGCTTCCTGCATCAGGAGTACCCGGCAGCACGGCAGAAGGCCTTCGCCGACTATCTGATGGAGGTGATGGGCCTCGACCGCAGCCATTGTGGTCTGGGCGAGACGGAGCACCCCTTCACGCTGGAATTCAACAATAAGGATGTCCGCATCACCACCAACTACGACGAGCACAATGTGGCATCCTCGATGTACTCTGTCCTCCACGAGGGCGGCCATGCTCTGTATGAACTGGGCATCCGGGATGACCTGCAGTACACCTGTCTTGCGGGCGGCGTCTCGATGGGCGTCCACGAGAGCCAGTCCCGTTTCTATGAGAACCTTATTGGCCGGTCGCGGCCCTTTGTGGAAGCTATCTATCCCAAGGTGCAGGAGTTCTTTCCCCGGCAGCTGGGCGGCGTGAGCGCAGAGCAGTTCTATCGCGCGGTCAATAAGGCTCAGCCCAGCCTCATCCGCACCGAGGCCGACGAGCTGACCTACTGCCTCCACGTCATGGTACGGTATGAGATCGAAAAGCAGCTCATCGGCGGCACGCTGGAAGCAAAAGATGTGCCGGCTGTCTGGGCAAAGCTTTATAAGGAATATCTGGGCGTCGAGGTGCCGAATGACCGGGATGGCTGTCTGCAGGACAGCCACTGGTCGGGCGGCGCGTTCGGCTACTTCCCGTCTTACGCGCTGGGCAGTGCCTACGGCGCTCAGATGCTCCGCCGGATGGAGCAGGACGTGGACGTCTGGGGCGCAGCGGCCCGGGGCGACCTCACGCCCATCACGGCGTGGCTGCGGGAAAAGGTCCACCAGTACGGCGGGCTGATGGAGCCTGCCGACGTGGTGAAGAACGCCTGCGGCGATTTCAGTGCTGAGGATTATATCCAGTACCTTACCCGAAAGTACACCGAACTGTACGGCTTATAAAAAAGAAAAGGCGTCTGCACAAATGACTGTGCAGACGCCTTTGTTCGTGTTGAGGAACATCACAGCTCCAGCTTGCCGGAGACTTTGTTGATGACATAGTAGGCCATACCCTCTTCAGGCTTGACGTAGACCTTGCAGGACTGGACACCCACTTTATGGGTGGTGCGGTAGTCGGCCTTTGCGCGCTCGATGACATCGGTGATGTTGTACTGGTTGGTGCCGAACTCGACATATACCTCCGGGGAGAGCGGGGGACGGCCGCGCCGCTGTGCAGCACCAGAAGATCTGCGCTTCTTTGGCTCTGCCGCAGGAGTCTCAGGAGCAGCGGCCGCTGCGGGGACAGCAGACTTTTTCTCAGACATAGCTTATACCTTCTTTCCTGTATTCCACTGCAAATTGAAAACGTGGATGATTTCCGGGCCGGAAGCTGTATTACCGGTCAGTCCGACCGCTTTCTGTTCGTGCCAACGATTGGAAGCACTATACTTATATAATAGTTATTTCTTTGACGTTTGTAAAGTGTTTTTTGGAAAAAGCATCCCCATATTTCTGCGCCCGGAGCACCAAATTCCGACAAAAAGGGGAAAGAGTGTCCTATAAAAAAGAAACTGTCCGGATTTGTGTGCGGCGCAGTGGAGAGAAAAGAAATGCAGCGCGCGGGGAAAAGCAGAAATTTCCGGAGAATTTACCCGGCACAGCAGTCCTCGGCCCGCTTCACGACGGGGGCGAGAAGTTCCTCGTCCCAGTCCTCGGCGAGGACAAAAAGGGCCTGATCGATGACCTCCTGTGCGCGGGCGTCCGGGCGGCCCTGTGCCAGCCGGAATACTGCTGCCAGCAGCCGCAGTTTGAGGGTGCGGATGTCATCCGGCGCGGCCCAGAGCCGGTCGAGGTCGTAGTTGTCGGTGTTGCCGCAGCGCATGGTGCAGGTGGCGCAGTTGGGGGCGACGCGGTGCTTTTCCGTCTCGACGATGTGGTACATCCGGCGCAGCGCGTCTTCGGCAGCGTCCGGGTCGGCAGCCAGCCGAAGACCGGAGGTCAGCACACGGTCGGTGTCCTCGGTCTTCGGCTCGTTGACGGTGGAGCGGGCCAGCCCCACCAGCACCCCTAACAGTGCGTCGCGCTGGCGCTGGGCGTCGGTAACGGGGGCAGAAAGAAACTGATTCATAGAGAGTACTCCTTTGGATATGATGTTGTCTCTCTCAGTATACACGCCCGCGACCCAAAAGGGGAGAGGAAATTTGCAGAAATTTGATGAGTTGTGAGCTGCATCTTGATTTTGGGAGAAAAATCCGCTATAATAACTATGTTGTCCGTAAAATAGAATATGCCGGTGTGTCGGAATGGCAGACGAGGGGGACTCAAAATCCGCTTCGTGATTTTTCTTGTCTGTACGAGAAATTCACGATTGTGCGTTGAATTTTGAAGGTTTGTCGAAGCAGGATTTCTTACATCCCTCCTGAACATCCCTCCAATCTTCAGAAACCGGTACGAATGTCTCAAAATTGAATATCAGCCGATGTGGCGGAATGGCAGACGCAAACGACTCAAAATCGTTCGGGAAACCATGTGGGTTCGAGTCCCACCATCGGCACTCCATCATAAAACAGCTTAGAATCGAAAGATTTTAGGCTGTTTTTCTTTTTTGCCCATTTTTTATACTTTGGCGTTTTCTGGGAAGATATTGACGATTGCATTCGCCGAAGATACCTTACTGGAGAAATCCAGATGTGTATAAATGTTGCTTGTCGTGCTGATGTCGCTGTGCCCCAGCCACTCCTGAATCTCCTTCAGGCTCACGCCATTGGCATAGAGCAGACTGGCGCAGCTATGGCGCAGATCGTGAAAGCGGATACGCTTCATCTGGTGTGCGACCAGAAAATCCGGGAAATGTTGGCTCAGGAAATCGGGCCGAATCCGTTTTCCCATCGGGTCTACATAGATATAGTCAAGATAATCGGTGCAATAGCTTTTGCCGCAGACCTTCCGATTCTGCTCCTGCTCCTTTTTCATTTTATTGAGCATCTGCTCACAGGCAGGAATCAGGGGAAGCGTCCGGCAGCTCGACTTTGTTTTTGTCTTATCTCGTGCGATCTCTGTTAGCGTTCCGTTGACCTTTGCGGTCACAACCGTATGCTGAATGCTGATTTTCTTGTTCTCAAAGTCAATGGCATCCCATTTCAAACCAACAATTTCACTGCGCCGCAGCCCGTAGAATGCAGCCATGATGACGCCAAACTCCGAAGGGTCACCTTGAATCACCTTGAAAAGCTGCTCCAGTTCTTCACTGCTGTAAATCTCCGACTTGAACTTTTCCTTACGAGGACGTTCAACGCGATCTGCCGGGTTGGAACGGATCATGCCGATTTGAAAAGCGTACTGCAAGCATTTGCGGATGTTGGCGTGATAGTGAATGACGGTGTTTGCCGTAAGGCCACGATCCAACTCATGCTGGTAGAAGTCTTGGATGTATTTGGGATGCTGTTCCATATCCTGCAATGTATAGTGGAGCGGTTCAAAATATGGGACGATCTTGTGAACGATTGCTCTTTCATAGCTGGTATAGGTTGTGATTTCCACTCGTGACTTCATCATTTTCAACCAGTCCGTGATGAAGTCGGTGAAAAGTACCGGGGAGTTATCAAGGCAGGGGTCAACTTCTTTGATGGGGCTGACCTTCAGCCAATTATTGGCAACGGCATATTGCAGGGCATCGGCCAACTCCTTGTGCCAATCAAGAAGCTGCTGTACACTGGCCTCCTCCTGCTGACGCTCATAGCGGAAGAACGTTTCCTGATCGCGCGGAGAGAGTGCTTTCAAAGACAGCCGCTTCTTTTCAAAGTATGGGACAACTACTCTTCCCAGATCATAAGCATATCTGCCATAGGTTTCGGGCGGAAGGTTCATCACGCTTTCCCGAAGCCAGCGGTTCAGATATTCCGATACCGGCAGGTCGGAAACCTGCTGCATCGTTTCAGGGTTAAACTCTTTTTGTGTTTTACGCAACAGAGATTCAGCTCTTTTTTTGTTTCCTTTAACCGGAAGTCCTGTGCTGATAGATTTGGTTCTGCGCTATCCATCTGTGTCTTTCCAGCTCAGAATCATCTGATACATACCGTTTTGTTCTCTTAAATGTCCGGCCACATTTGTCATAGTTATGCTCCTTTCTGTTCGCAGCCAAACGTCCTTTGCTTAGGCATCATAAGTTTAGAAGATTCTGGAGTGTTTTGCAAGGATGGCACAAGGGAGTTTGAAAGGTGCATCCCTCCAAGTTGCCGATCCTGATCGAGCAGGTACTCTACCACGCAGAGTTTTGGTATCTTATAGCTGCGTCCTACACGCGCCGAGTGGATCTTATTCTGCTTGACCAACAGATACGCATTCTTCCGGCAGATGCCAAGCATTTCCTGAAGATGCTCCACCGTCACCACATCCGGGTAGTCCTTGAACATCGTCAGATACCTCTCCGTCTTTCGGTCAGGCTCTTCCTGAATCAAAGTGCAGGCTGCGATCTCGCTCATTCCTGTCCTCTCTTTCTAGTTCAATATGTCGATTATTCAGCAGAAAATACTATATGTAAAGTGTGATGGTCTTTTTCGGGAACCATCTCACTTGCCAAAGGAGATATTTGAGCTTAGAACTTCATCGGCAGTGCGTCTTTCCTGCACTTGCCGTTGTAGGTGGTGTAGATGGGGTAAACGTACCGCCGCCAGCCCGGAAGCTTGGCGGGGTTATCCCGGCTGACACGGTAGAGCTCCATGGGATGGACGCCGCTCAGCGCACGGACAAGCCGCTCCTCGCTGTACTGCCCATGATACAGCTGCACAAAGTACATCACGCCCCGCAGGACAGCCGCCCGGAAGGAATCCGGTTTGCCCTCCCACGCTTCCACGATGTGCCGCAGAGCTTCGCAGTAGATCTCTTCGCCCAGCTGGTCGTACAGCTTCAGCGCCGTGCCCACGCAGCCGATGCGGTAGTCGCTCAGCTGCATACTGTCGTAGTTGAGGGAAAGCCCCGCCCGGTTAGTGGCTGCGACAAACGCCTTGGAAGGCGCATCGCCGCCCACCACCTTGGCGCGCAGCTTGATGCCCGCCGACAGGGGTGCGGCGTGACCGTTCTGCTCGGCAAAGAGCAGGGCTTCCTGCTCCATCGTCAGACCGGTGTAGACCTTGCAGAGGATCGGGCGGTCCTCGCCGCCGTTGAGGAGGATGCAGCCCTCGATGGTGTGCTGCCCATCCATTACATAGTACCTGCCGTTGCGGAAGCTGACCTTCGGCTCGTTAACGATGTACTCGTTGAAGTCCCTTGCAATCAGCTCCACCCTCTTGCGCTCTACGCCCCGCTGGTAGATCTCGCGGGGATAGATCAGCTTGCTGCTGTGGATGACCGAAAGCTGGTACGGCGGGTTGATACCAATGAAAGTATTGTTGTCGTTCAGGCGCATCGCATTTCCTCCTTGATTCTCCAAATGTACTTCTCGGCTTCCTCTAAGATCTCAGTCACCTGCTGCTTCCGCTTCGGGCTGGTGAGCAGGCTGGGATTGAAGGTGAAGCTATATTCGAGCCGCTGGATCATGGCATGAACCGCGGATTGCAGTTCGGTGTACAGCATCATTTCCTCGATGCTTCCGGCGTTCTCAAAGGACGACCGGATGGGCGTATAGGGGTAGACAGGCGGTTTGCCATCCACCACCTCAGGCGGCGCATAAACCGCCGTAGAGCGCCGGATAGGCTCTATCTGCTGGATGCTGCCCATAGGGTTCAGCGCAAGGCTGATGCGAACCGCATCATCCACCCGGCGCATCTCCTCTGGGGTCAGATGCCCCAGATACTTCAGTGCCCGGCTTTTGTCGATGGTGAAGATCTGCTCTGCCTGCACAACGGACGGCATATTCAACCCTGCGTTTTCCAACAGGCAGTGGGTCGGCTGGTTTACTTTCTTTTCCGCCTTGCTTGTCATGGTCGCAACGATCAGGGTCGGAGAGTGATAATTGCCCACGTCATTCTGAAGAATGACCGCCGGGCGGTCACCGTGCTGTTCCGAGCCGGTGCTCGCCCCGAAATGGGTGAAGAAGATGTCTCCGCGTTGGAATTTCCAGTTTTGCTGCAAAATTGTACCTCCATGTTGTTATGTGCAAAGCCCGCTGCCGGATGTTCCGCAACGAGCTTCGTTCAAGGTATGGTGGTATGGTTGGGTCAGCGGTGCATGACCACATAATCATAGCCGCGCCGCATCTGGCAGACGGTGCATGTGTCCATGCTCCGGTCTGGGCTGGGTACAAGCGCGATTTTGAAAGCCTTTGCATCCACAAAGTGCCGCAGACAGGTACCGCAGAGAGTTCGGATGGACTTGACCATCTCAGGGGTCAGCTCCATCTCCTCGTAGATCTCCTGCTCGCGCACCGTGGGGTTCAACTCGTCCATAAAAGTGTCCTCCTATGTATCAAAAGTGAATATTCGGATAAAGAATAAATAAGAGTACGTAAAAAACGGGAACTGCCGGATGCGTGGAACGTACCCGACAGTTCCCGGATCAATATGATTAAAGGTCTCGCATATTCGCCCTCGGCTCCCTGCGAGTGGGGCATGAACATCTGGCAGCGGACTTGTACCGCTTCATTGGCATTTCAGCCACCCCGTCTGCTTTGTGACCGGGCCGCGAATTACGGAAGTATCATTATCGGAGTACCAGATGACGGAACTATTCAGTTTTCAAGGTCCCTGAGGTCGGACGTTTCGCCCTGCGGCAGGTGCCGCTTGGGAAATTGTCCTCTCACTTGGTAGCCGACGAGAAAGGTCAATTCGTAGCATTGAAATTGAAGTTTTTCAAAAATTTAGTAATTCTCTTGATTTTGATACTAATAGTGGGCCGAGATACGCCGTAGACTTTAGAAATTTCAGTGATGTCGTATCCCTCGTAAGCGTACATGGTGATGATTTCCAAATCTTCGGTTTTCAAAGTTTCGAGTGCAGTAAGCAACTGCTCGTTCTCAATCTCACCAATCCATGCAAAACGGCTTTTAGTTTCGTGGTAAGTATCTGTCACGGTAATCGCATCCTGATAGCGTAGCATCAAAGGCGACGCTTCTTCCTCAGAGCTTTCATACGCAGGAGCGGTGAATTCCTGCGTCCGCTCGATAAAGGTACGCTCCGAATTGAATTGCTGACGGTCATAATCGTACATCTTCTGGATGGCCTCTTTCGTCATTCCCGCAGCTGCGTACTCGATGCGCAACTTTTCCCAGTGTGCTTCAAACTTCTTCAACTCATAGCCTTTATTAAAAGACATCGTAAACCTCCAAATTTTCGATAAGTCGTAAAAAGTCGAAAATTTGGAAGGCTACGGATATTTCGCCGCTTGGGGCATCCATGAAAAACGGACAAACATAAAGCCTGCTCCTTTTTACGGGAGCAGGCTACCTGAAGGCTAAAAAAATAGCCGGACAACCAACTAACAGAGCGGTTCTAAAGCAGAATCACTCTATCAGCTGTTGCCCGGCTATTTGGTGCGCGTTTCATACATTGCCTTGCGGCAATGGCCCGTTGCTCGGTGACGAACAGTCCATATTCAGGGTGCAATGCACCCGATTTTTGAAATTGTGGTTTGTCTAAAAAAGTCAGCGTCTGCGGTAGGCTAAGTCAACTGTTGCTATGTTACCGCACTTGAGGCACTTTATGCTGATAGAGCCTGAACAGCTCTCGTTTTTTTGGTAGAGCTTGTGTCCGCAAACCTGACAAAACCTCCAGCCAATGCTGAATTGTGCCTGCTGTATATTGTTCAGCGGTTTACTCTTAAAAGAGCGATTATTTGACCAAGTCATATTATTCTCCAAATCGAATGACGTCCAATGGATGGCAGTGGATGGGTTTTCCGTTGATGACCTGCATCTGCTGTAATCTGATCCTGATCGCAGACCACGATACCCCGATCCGTGCAGCCATCTCCAGAATTCTTTCATAGTTCGGGTCCGATGCGGATTTGTACAGGATTCCATTTGGCAGGCACAGCGCTGCACGTTCTATTTCGGCGTTGACCAGAAATGTTGGCATCAGCAGCTCCGCTGCAAGGGTATTCGCCTGCCATTCTTCCCATGAGGGCTGTCCGTTTCGTTCCCGATAGGCAATGTGCCCACGGCACTTGACTGCTTTTCCGTAGTCGTTCGGAAACAGGTCAGCCAGTATATGGTGCGCCGCTTCATGCGCTATCGTGAAATTCCGGCATCCGGTGCAGCTGTCTGACGCAAGGGCGGAATCGATTACAACGTCCTTCGGCATGAACACCTCCACAAGCTTTGTCCCGTCCCCCAAGGTTACGGTAAAACCGCATTTCTGGAAAACAGTCAGTCCTAGAATACTTCCATCGCTGCATAGCGGCAGCATTTTCACATTCAGCCCAAGAACAGAACTTGCGAGCCGTTCAGGGTCAATGGGTTCTGGGTCATCTTTACTGATCCCGAAACGGGTATAGTACTGGTCGATATACTTACCCGCTATGTGCGAAAGATCTGCGCGGGATAAGTATCTTGCCATTACGAAGCACAGCTTTCCGGCACGGAGCAGTAGGCTTCCACGAACCACTTGCCCCGTTCAAGCCAAAGATTCCGCTTCTGACCGCAGATCAGGCAGGTGAAGCAGTGACCTTTTCCGCCTAGGCGTGATGTCCCATGTTTGACTGCCAAGACACGATCAATTCCATAAGTGTGAGCCTTGTCATAGTTTATGGCAAGAGGGCGGATCTTACCGTCAGGAGTAAAACGAACGTCCACTTCGACGTATCTTTTCTCACGGCGAAGGTTGTAATCACCACACATCAGAATTCCTCCTTTTTGCGGATTTATCAAAACACGGCGTGCATTACTTGCGAATCATACTGCGTGCCACGAGCTGTTTTTCGTTCAACAGCGGAACGGACACTGTATGTTTTTTCCACTCATCCATAGAGCAGGTCACTGCTTTGCACAGACGGCATTTTGTCCAGCCACCGGTTTCATCAAGATCCACATCATAATTCATGGTTCCGCACATTGGACATCTTACATTTTCTTTTCTCATAGTATCACCTCGCAAAAAAACGCCAAACAAACACAATCCCATACGAAAATAACACCAAAAGGCTGTTATTTGTGGATTTGGTTTGATTATACACCCACTTTATGGAGATGTCAATTACGCATTTATCGCCATTTTAGAGATTTCCTGTTGATTTCTTATATTTTCTATACTATAATAGAGCTACCGGATCACAAAGGAGTGTTCTTGTTATGAAAAAGAAAACCACGCTCACCAAAATGCACATAGCCCCATCCACAGTGCGCTATGATGCAGTCGCTGCGAGGGATAGCAATGAGGTTGGTCAGATTCTCGCAGGCACACGAAAAAGGAATGGCTATTCACTTGTAACTTTCTCTGAACTTCTCCGTCACTATGGCGTCGATGTCAGTGATAAAGGAATCAGCAAATGGGAAAAAGGCTATACCACTCCTAGCATCTACCAACTAGTTGCAATCTGCTACGCATTGAACATCAAGGAGGGTCCTTCCTACTTTACAAAGAACTTCCAGAAACCCGCCCTTCTAAATGACATCGGGCAAAAAAAAGTCGCTGAGTACGAAATGGACTTGATTGCATCCCGGCGCTACCAGCCAGACGCAGAAGAGCCCGCGGAAATCGACTACATAATGATGCCTGTATCAGAGTTGCCAGTATCGGCAGGTCTAGGAGCTTTTCTTGAGGGTGAAATGTTCCAGCAGATACAAGTGCCTGCCAGTAGCGTTCCGGCTGGTGCCGAGTTCGGGATATATGTTAGCGGTGATAGTATGGAGCCACGCTATCATAACGGACAGATTGTATGGGTGAAGCGCTGCGAAGAACTTGAGTGCGGGGATATCGGGATATTCGTATATGATGACTGTGGATATCTGAAAAAATACGATGAACATACCCCAGACAAATCCCAAGCAGAGTTCCTTACCGACAGCTATGGCGTGGTGCATAACCAACCGGTTTTGGTTTCTCTTAACACCAAATATTCGCCGATCCTTATATCTCCAGAGCAAAGATTCGAGGTTGTTGGAAAAGTTTTGAACTAAAAAGATGGGAGGAGTTTTTGTGGATACGATCAAGCGTGTTCAGGATTTGATGCAAGTGCGTGATATGAATCTATGTGTATTGGCAAAGAAATGCGGAATATCGTACTCCACGATTCAAACCACCGCCCGTCGGGGAGGGCAGTTAAGCGTAGAGACGATTGAAAGAATTTGTCAGGGTTTAGGAATTACATTAAAAGACTTCTTCGATTCCTCCTACCTGTAAATATAGGGGCAGCAAAAAAGCCGTTCGCCACGCTGGAAAATCTGCGTGGTGAACGGCTTTAATACTGCTTCTATTTATCCTTTGGTAATCTCCAGATAAACACTAATCTCCATGATTGTTACCATTGAAGGAATACATTTGCGACGATCTTCGGGCATACCGAATAAGATTTGCATTGGCAGTTGAAGACGGCTCATGTTACCTATTGCAATTCTGACTATTTGGAAATATACTTGTAAGTATCAAATTATTTCACTTTATGGGAGGAAATTATTATGGCAAGACCCAAGGGAAGCAAGAATAAGGCTCGTACTGTAAAGGCCAGCGTTGATTATGTAGCAGTCATTGCAGAAAAGGCCGCAAAAAAAGAGAAAATCGAATCTGAGGTTGCTACGTTGACTGCAAATCTCGATGATCTGAAGACGCAGCTGAAAGCCAAGAAAGCAGAATTGAAAGCCGCCACCAAGGAACTTGCCAAAGCCGAAAACAAAAAAGCTGCCGCCGAAGCAAAAGCAGCAGAAGAAGCAAAGAAGGGCGAAGCAGAAGATGTGCTGAAGAAGCTGCTTGCCAGCGGTATGACGGCTGAAGAAATCCTTGCAAAGCTCCAGTAATGCAATATGATGAACTGGACAAGCTGCTGAAGTAAAGGAAGGGGCTGTTGCACAAGGATAAAACCGGTGTAACAGCCTCTTTTTCATTCATGCTGCAATTTTTTCAGCTTTTCAAACGTATCTAAATTAAAGTGGCATATCATCTTCCTATTTCACAAATCCTTGCCGTTTTCAGACAGGAGGTTGCTTTTATGAAAGTATCTGCCGACTATCGTATGCTCGCTCTCGATGCCCTGCGCGGAAAATAGAAAACTGCTGTTTTGACAGGTATTGCCGCCAGTGCGCTCGGTGCTACCATTGTGAGCAGTTCCAACAGTGCCGTATCCAATTCCAATCAGGCAAAGGACATCCATTTTGAACTGTTCTCCCAGCCCAACGGCGGTCGGCTGCTTGCTGTTCTGCTTGCCGGCATTGTTCTGTGGGCAGTCCTCCAACTGATCGTGGGCGGTGCAGTTCAACTGGGATATGCTCATTTTAATCTGAACCTTGTAGATGGAAATGATGCTGCCATCTCGGACTTGTTCTCTCAGAAAGACCGTCTGTGGGATGGCTTCTGCATGAAATTCCTGCAGGGTCTGTACATCGCCCTCTGGTCGCTGCTGTTGGTGATTCCGGGAATCGTGAAAACATACAGCTATGCGATGACACCTTACATCATGTCCGAGCATCCTTCGCTGACCGCAAATGAAGCGATCACAGAATCCCGGCGGATCATGAATGGCAACAAATGGCGGCTGTTCTGTCTGGATTTCAGCTTCATTGGCTGGGAGCTGCTCTGTTCGGTGCCACTGTATGCCGAGGGTTTTCTGGTTCTCAAATATTTCACCGGTTCAGAGGCTCTGGCGATTTCTCTTGTTCTTCTGCTGACAATTCCATTGAGCATTGGCTTCTTTTTTGTACACCCCTATGAGGAAGCTGCATGGGCTACTTTCTACCGCGATATTACCGCAGCACCTACCGAACCGGATGAAGCATATTGACTTTTATATTAAAATTATCGTTGTAGTTCCCTTCATCGGCTATGACTCTAAATGGCCGGATCAGAGTAAACATAGATTGAAAAAGCTGATCCAAAACGCAAACGATTCTATTGTTATTTCACATTCTGCGGATGTTTCCAGTTATAAAAAAAGAAATTATTATATGGTCGATCATGCAGAGTACCTTATCGGTGTGTTTGATAATCAGAAAAAGCTGCGTTCAGGCACAGCACAGACAGTCAACTATGCCTTGCATCAGGGAAAAGTAATCACTCTGATCCATCCAGACACTATGGAGATAACAGCCCCTGCGCCTTAACAAATTCACAAAAATTTTTCATTAGCATTTCTAACAAAATATTTTCATTGAAGGGGTGCTGTGATATAATAAGATATAAAACTACGCTCAGAACAAATGGTGCCGCTATGAACAAATATATTGGACAGCAATTTGCTGCTTTAAGATACGAAAAAAATATTTTGGTTGTTGAAGAAACTACATCTGCTGGTGGATGCGGCTCCTTCAACGCGGCTTCTTCATGTCCTGCGTCAGCCTGTCTTTATGACAGTGCGGCGTGGGGCTTTTTTATTGCCTGAAAGGAGTATGAGAACATGAGTCTGAAATATACCTGCCCCAGCTGTGGAACCCCATTGGGTTATGAGGGATTGTGTTGGAAATGTAAGTGCGAGCAAGAACGGCAAGCTGCTCTGGCCTGGATGCCGGAACAAATTGTCGAAAAACAAAGAAACTTGATACAGAACATCCAGAGGCTGGCTGATATGGAGGACCCGGAGTTCACCGACTTCTGGCAGCTGCTTGGCTACCATGATGCCATCACCCCGGAGATTCAGCGAGTGGCACTGGCCGCAGAGGTGTTCTGGCCCTGTGAGATCTATTATCATGCTCCCGCCGATGTGCGGGATGGTCTGATCCATGCGCTGTTGTCCGCGGAATATTCCAGCGCGGCCTCCAACCTGATGAGTTGCCTTGCTATGCAAGGAGATGACAAGGCAATGGAGACTCTGCTGGAGCTGGAGCGAAATCCCCGGCCCTGGCGCAAGGGCCTCTATGTAGACCCATCCAGCTATGCGCAGATCGGAGGCTGGACCTTCGACAAGGAGGGCCAGAAAATCCAGCTCAACTTCGATACCTGCTATCCTATGGTCAAAGGAACCACCAGCGAGAAATCTCCCGTCCGCATTGGCCGGGCACGGGAGGACACATGCCCCCACTGTGGCGGACGCATGGTGGACATGCTGGTGCTGGATGGCCGGGATGAGCGGCTGAAATTTCTGGGGTTGGATGGTATTCTGACTGCCACCTGCTGCCCCAACTGTGTGGGATTCTTGAAAGGTCCAGCCTTTAACAGTTTTACCCTGGATGGCGGCGTGGAAGTCTTTCCCTCCGAGTTCTTTGACGGGGCGGAGAAAACGGATTGCTATGTCAGTCCCGAGGACTACAAGGCCCTCACGGAAAATCCCTTTGTGCTGGGCGAAGCGCCCGTGCCCCTGTTTTACGGTGCGGCCTGCCAGGATGTGAACACGGTGGGTGGCTTTGCCAACTGGGTACAGGACGCGGAATATACGACCTGCCCCCACTGCGGGAAACCTATGAAATATCTGGCCCAGATTCAGTGGGATACGGTGTTTGACTGTGCGGAGGGCACGCTCTATGTGGAATTCTGCCCGGACTGCCATATCGTGTCCATGCAGCACCAGCAGACCTAAAAAAGTCGCACAGTATGAAAAGAGAAATACCAGCAGGTATTTGCGTAAGGAGGCGTCCACTATGTGCGAGCACTGCCGAAACATTCAAACATGGAGAAAATTTGACGCCCCAAAGGACTATCTGGCCTGTATTGCTTACATTCAGCAGTTGGTGTCGGAGGGGGAATTTGAACTGATGCAAGAGGAATCCACCTGCCCACTGGAGAAGGTAAAGACAGAGGATGGCTGGGCAGACGAAATTATGGCTCACATGATTAGGTGCAAGCACTGCGGCCAGATCTTCACCTGTGTGGTCAACACCTGGCGAGGCAGTGGACACTTCAAAAAAGCAAAGCATGACACAGAAAAGGCGGTGAAATGATGAATCAGGCAGAAAAAGCAGAGCTGCTGGAGCAGCTTGAGCAATGGAATAAGAAGGACGAGTATTCCCGGTGTATCCGGGCCATCGAAGCCATCCCGGAACAGGAGCGGGGCTATCTGCTGACCGTCAAGCTGAGTCGGGCTTACAGCAATCTGGCGGTGCTGGGAGATCATGGAGAGCATGGGACCGACGGTGAAGTGGACGGGGATCTCATCCGACACGCCATTGAGCTGCTGGAGTCCGTCCGCGCCCAGGGTGAGAACGATCCCTACTGGAACTCCCGGATGGGCTATTCCTGCCTGATGGCGTACCGCTCCGCAGCCACCGCCTATGAATACGCAAAATGCTGGCTGGCCCTGGCCCCGGATGACCCAGCCGCCCAAAAGCTGGTTCGGGACTGCGAGGAATATCTTGAGGAGGAAAAAGCCTTGGAAATAGATTTGAAAGAACGGGAGGAATTTATTCGGCGGGAAACTCCCGATGATGAAAAGGGGGTTATATGTAAATGAACAGCGAACAGATCACAGCATTTTTACAAGAGCATTGGTACATTGCCTCGGTGCTCATCGGGGCCGTGATTTTGTTTGGAGCAATCCGCAACTGGAACTGGCTCTGCGACCCCACTGGTACGCGGGATGCCCATCGACACAGCAGAGGATACCGGCGTGTGGTTTTCTTTCTGCTGGGTGTCCTCTTGATTGTGGTGAGTATCTGGGGATTTGTGCTGAAATTGAAATAGGAGGAGAAAGACTATGATGACTGAGAAATATCCCACCTGGCTCATCGGCCATGTGAAAGAATGGGCGGAGAAGCGTTTGCCCACCGTGATACTTTGTTCCACCACCGGCAATGAACTGCTGGAGGTTTGGTATTACGGAGATCTGCTCACGGTGAAAGGAGAACCCCAATCCTATATCATAGATAGCGACGAGGCCCCCGGACTGGTGACAGCCCGTGACCCGGAGAGCGGCGAGGAGTTCGTCATCTTTGACGGTGGACGGCATGGCTACGACAATATGTTCTGCGATGAACATGATCCATCCGAGCTGGAGCACCGCCCCCTCAAGCGGTATGAGATCCCCGCCTCCAAGTTGGTGCTGGAGCTGGGGTACAGCATTGACTATGAGGACGAAAAAGAGAACTTTGAACCGGATGAGGCGGATACCGTGGAACTAATCAACGGTGAACGGATGCCGTGGGAGCAGGCCAAGCGGGACGGCATCGACTATATCGCCCTTTACTATGTGAACGAGAAAGGAAAACCAGTCCAGATCCTGGACGCAGAGCTGGCCTGAGTATACCGCAGCCAGATGACGGGATAAAGGAGGGCGACAGCGTGATCAGGACAGATGAAAACCGGGCGGTGCTCCATGTGGAGGTCATCTTCTGGAGCGGCAAACGAAAAATACCACCCAGCCTGGTCAGCGGAAAGTATTGTCCCCATTTTGTGGTCACAGGAACTACAGAATATTTGGGTGTATGCTTTCTGGACGGAACCGAGTGTACATTTGATACACCAGCTTTGGGAAATGCCCAACCCCTATATCCAGATACCATTGACTATGCCCCGCTGGAAAACAATGCGGAATTTTTGATCTATGAGGGAGCCAATGCCGTTGGCAAGGGCCGGGTGCTGGGCCGAACCGTTCCCTATAAAGTGAAACAACAACGAAAGCAGGTGCCTTATGTACCAAATTGCATATATTGGCCGCTGGGAGACCCTCCCGGAAACGGCTGCCGCCATCTGTGACCATGACACTCCCAAGCTGGAGGCGCTGCTCCAAGGCGGTCTGGATTTAGATGTTCCCATCCAGCTCAGCGAATACATCAAGCTGATGCCATTGGAGATTGCGGTTTTTCGGAATGATGTGCCCATGATCCACTTCCTGCTGGAGCATGGAGCTGATCCCGGTCTGGCAGAGGAACAGCCCCTGCTGCTCACCGCCGCCCGCTGTTGTGGGCCGGAGGTGGTGGCGCTCTTTGCTGGACAGGCCGCAAAACTCAGCTCGAAGCAGAAAGAGCGGGCCTTCCAGGAAGTGCGCTGGGGCAAGCGCCCGGAGAATATCCAGGTGCTGGAGCAAGCTGGGATCACAGTGAACAAGTTTGGCGGCGAGGCATTCCGGGCCGCTGTGTCTGAGGGCAATGCCAAACTTGCCCAGCTGCTTCTGGAAAAAGGGGCAGACATCAATTACCACAAGCCGGACATGGTGTTTCCGAACGCCTCTACCCCTGTCACCGAGGCCGCCCGCTCCAACAATTTCTCCATGGTGCGCTGGCTGGTGGAACAGGGAGCGAATATCACCCTTGTTGACAAATACGGCGACCGGCCTTACAGTGTGGCAGTTCAAAACAAGAATCAAGAGATGGCCGACTACCTGAAGGCGCTGGAGCCGGAGGACTGGCACAACGAACAAGAAAAGGTCCGGCAGCTTATGCCCTACAAGCTGCCTGCCAAGTTGGTGGAATACTTGAAAACCGGCCCCCTGCGTTTGGAATTCCCGGAGCAGGAATGGGTGAAATGGGCGGAGCTGTACGCCTACATGGATGTGCAGGAGATGACCTGGAAACGGAAGAAGCTGCTCTCCCTCATGGTGCAGATGGACAACTACAGCGACTATCTGCTGCTGTGGAGCCCCAGGGACAAAAAGCTGTGGTATCTGGACATAGAGCATGAGGAATTCCACCCTCTGGCCAAATGGGATGACTTCATCGCAGATCCCGGCCGGTATCTGAACGGGATGATCGAGGGCGAGTTTGAGAAATGAGGAGAATGATCTATGTTCGAAGAATTCTATGAGATGTATGAGACCGAGGAGCAGGAAGTGGTCGCTCTGATCAATCGCTGCATCGGAGGCGGATTTAACTGGAAAGGCAACTTTTGGGAAATGACCGTTGTGACGCTGGGCGTGGTATTTTGTGACACCGGCAAGGTCAGCACCAAAGAGGAGCGGCTGGAGTGGCCGGTCACCGATGAGGAGCGTAACAGCGAAAAGGGCTGGGAACGCTTTCAAAACGAGCAGATCTGCCGCCTGAAGATCCGCCAGATGAAAGAGGAATGGGCAAAGGATCTGGTGGCGTGGCCCTGGTGTATCTCCGAGGTGGTCAAGACCCATGAGGACTGCCCGGAACTTCAGGCCGTTCTGGACGAGTACCACAAGCCGGTGGTGATCCAGGACCAGGTGCTGGGAAAGCTCGAGCTGGACAAGGACCATGATGCCTTTGAGGGTGAGATCCAGTGGCGCGGAAAGGATGTGCTTCTTTCCCTTGAGGTCAATGCGGAGAGCAAGCCCTCCTGGACCCGCGCCCGCAGTGCCGCCAAGAAGTTGCTGGCCGACTGTGAAACTTGGGACAAGGCCATGCGAGAGCTTGCGGCCAAGAACCTGACCGAGCTGGCCAACAACTGGCTCTCCCAGGATGAGGAACCCCCCCGCAATCCGGAAACCGACCCCATCACAGAGGAAGAATTGGCCCGACGGATCAGCCTGACGAGCCTGTCCGTCACCTCCGGTGGCAGCTTCACCGCCTGGTTTGACTGCGACGAGATGTTCACCGACCATGCGGTGACGATCTACGGCTCCTTGAAAAAGGGCCTCAAAACTGCCAACATTGAGGGATAGGAGTTGTCTATGGAAAAAGCGACTGCTGTTAATACCTGCTTAGGTGTTTTGAAGGGACGGGACTGCATCTATCTGGATCAGGTGAAACAGGATGCTCTGAACAATCTGACCTTTACGGGGGACATCAATGGCCATCTAATCTCCCAGTGCAGGGACGAAAAAGACTGGTTTCCCTATACACTCACCTTCCGGCAGGTGCTGGCCTATTTTACCTGTGAATTGGACACCTATGAAAATATGGCTGGGACGGAGTATCTGGATGGCAGTTCCTTCGATTTAATTGAGGACAGCACCTGGCTGAAGTCTCTGCCAGTGCGGGAGGACTTTGACAAAGGCATCTATCGGCACTACCGGCTGTTTACATACGATGATGTTTACAACATCATTGCGGTTTCCTATGAGTTTGCAGCAGAGTTGTAAATGCCTGAAACATGGAAGACCATTGGAGGGATCTATCAAGGAAGGAGGTATGGCGATGAAACAGAATAAGCATCAGTTGGAGCATCTGCCCACACTTCTGGTTCAGCAGATCCGCCTGCAATGGTATAAAGACTGCCGGGGCGGAAATGCGGCCGCACAGCGGAACCAGTATCCCAGAGCCATGCGTCTGCCGAAAGACTTCTTCTCCTATTATCCTTTTGGTCTGCCTACTCACTTTGCATCTATCATACAGAGGCCCGATGGATTTCAGATCGATAGGGACTGTCGTAGGCTGATGGAATGGAAGCCGAATGGCACAATACGGCTTCACCCTTTCGAACTGATTCAGCAGGAGCCCGGAATCCATGTGCGTTACCGCAATGATTGGCACATCGGGGCGATACCGGAGCGATATACCTACGATAAGACCGGGCAGAAACAGCCTCTCAATGAGCTGGCACTGGATTTGATTCCTGGTGATTATGGTCGAGCTGTCTGCAATGGGCGGTTCCGAGACTGGGACACTGGGGTCTGGTATTATGTACTGGATATTTTGAATGTGATGCCGCTTGCAGAACCCACCGACGCATTGACCAGTTTTACGGACAGAGAACCGAATAAGATATATACCCAGATCGATCGGCTGTGGTGACGAAAAACAGGAGGATACTACCATGATCAAAGAACGCATCCCTATCTCTGGCGATCTGGGCAGCAAGGTTAAGCAGCTGATGGAGTACGCCGGGTGGTACGAAGGCCGCAGTGTGGACATCTCCATTGCGGAGCAGTATTACGCCGATCATGGCGTCCCGATGATGAAGACCACCCAGCGGCTTTATCGCAAATATTTCGGCCTGTGCTGCGAGTGGTACTTGGCACAGAAAAAGCTGAAATGGGCAGCTGACTTTGAGTTTGCTTTATTCCCTTACCTAGTCAATGGGATCAAAAACCATTTGGAGGACGCCTATTTCCGGGATATGTCCGGCTGTGAACTGGCAGAGATCGAACAGGCTGCCGGTGAAAAATGCCAGCCTATCGGTCATATCGGCTACTACTACCCGGCAGAGGTTTGGATCTCGGAGTATGGGAAACTGTATGCGAAATATGAGTATCAGGACGAGATCGAGTGCTTTCCCGATGTGTTTGCCCTGATCGAACGGGAACTGCGGCAGTGCAAATTTGATTCCGCTGCCATGAAAACGGTTGAGGCACTGGATAATAAACTTTGAAATCCTCAAAAAGAGGGGGTACTTTTATGCCAGACTGGGCACAAATCATATCTGATGCCTTGGACATTTTGAAATTTGACGGAGCCGTACAGGACACTCTGGCGGAACTGCGAGAAAAATGGGGCGCGCAGGTCCCGGCGCTGCTGGATGAACGCTTTGATGCCGTTGGCGTTCAGTATATGAAGCTATCCCATGAAAAAGGGGCGGCGGCATTGGGGCAGGAGCTGTCTGCCTTCGGCTGGGCGCTGTATAACCTGGATGATGAGGACGAGTATCTGTTTGCCTTGATCCCAGAGGAAGAACGCAGCGAATGGGAACGCTACTGCAAAAAGCAGGGGCAATATTGCCACCTGATGAAACAGCAAGGGCGAAAATGGGGCGACCATGCCAAGGAGCAGGACCCTGGGAAGCTGATGCCCTGCGAGGAATACATACTTCAGGATGAGTACGATTATTTCTTCAACTCCCTGGCGGGTGATTTTGCGGCGGGCGAATGGAAAAACCAGGATGCAGAAGAATGGAAAAACGGCTGTGTGGCCGATCTGCGCCAGCGTCCGCCCCAGGTGACCCGCGCCCACAGTTTGTCGCACCTTGGGTGCCTCACTTATTCCGCAGAAAATGGACTCTATGCCGCGTCCAGAGCCGCTGGCAGCGGGACTATTGGGCGGGCATTACTGAGCAAGAATCCGGCTACCCTCAACTGGTTCGAGCCGTCCCCCATTGGATATGACGGTCCGCCCCGGACCCTGTGCTGGGCTGACCATTCCCTCTGGGTGGGCGATCCCACCAACGCCACACGGATTGAACTCACCGACCGGGGCACCTGTCAGGATGTGAAAAACTGGCCCCTGCCGGAAGATGGATGGAGCACCAAATACCATTGTGGCATCGTGACAGACGGGCTGGGCCGGGTCTACTTTTCCAACGAGTGGTACAAGGGGCAGATTTACCGCTGGGAAAACGGCAAGGTAACAAAACACACCTTCTCTCTGGACGGATACGACCATCTCTCCGAGGCCGTTCCCGTTCCCGGCACAGGCCGCATTACCATGATCCACGCAGTCAGTGGCAAGGGGCGGATGGAAGAATGCCTGCTGGAACTGGACATGGACACCGGGCGGTGCCGCATCGCCCCCCTGCCCGGAATGGGCGAGGGGCTGAAACTTCGCTGGTTTACCGGGGACTGGCTGCTGGTGCAGGGAAACGGCGAAATCCTCTCCGATGACTTTGCTCAGCTCATCAATAGGAACACCTGTGAAGTGCTGCGTATCCGTCCGGGAATGTTCGGCGGGGAGAAAATGCAGCACATTGGAATACTCACCGATGGCACGGTGGTCATCGTTACCCGGCGGGACAGGGTTGGGCCGGTGTTCCGTTATCCCATCGACTTCTGGGGCTTCCTTCGGACGGCAAACAAGCCCAAAAAGCTGGAATGGCGGGAGTACAAAGAAGTATACCAAAATCTGCCCATCTTCCTACCGCCCAAGGCCACAGAGCGAAAAATCATTCTCAAAAAAGACAGCCTGACCATCCTGGGGTCGGTATTTACGCCGCCGTTTACCCTGTCGCAGCTGGCGGAAAAGTTGGGGCCTGCCCACATTGTCCTGCAAAATGGAACACGGAAAAGCCCCATGACTGGCCGAGAGAGTCCCTATACCCAGGCACTTGCTTTGTGGGACGAGCTTGGACTACAGGGCTGGTTGGACGAAGATGAGCAGACCATCAAAACCATTGGTGTCCGGGTAGCGGCACAGGGAGAGTATGCGGTCCGGCAGACATTTGACGGAGCGGTTTGGATCGGGTCCAAGGACTACCGAGAGGCCAGCTGGAAGGATTTCGCCGGATTTGCCCATACCCTCAAATTAGGCGGCTTTACCGTCTATACCCGCTTGCCGGGTCCTGTTTCAGAGGAGCAGTCAGCGCAGAAAGCAAAGCTGGAGGCCCTCTCCGCCATGGTGCAGATCAGCTGGAAAGAGCCAGAGCAAAAGGCGGCGAAAGCACAGAAATACAAGTTATCCAAGCCGACTGAACCAGTGCTCACCTTTACCAGCTTCAACTTCAAGCTGGCGGTCATGGAAGTCCTGATGTACGAGAAAGGCTTACTGGCTCCTAAACTGGATGCCCATGAGTTTGCCAGAGAGTATAGCCGACGCAAAATCGACATTGACACGGAAGGGTATGAACCCATCCCAGAGATTTGGAAGTGGCTGGAGAAATACCCTGTCCCGGAGCGGCTGGCACCGGAGGTCACAGAAATCGAGATGGATGGCGGCAGCGAGATTTATACCCAGCTCTGTCCGTTCTGGGATGGCGAGGATGGAGCCTTTGATCTTAATACCGTTACTGAGGCGGAACTGCGCCAGTTCCCCAATCTCAAACATATTACTCTCATGTCCTCCAAGCCAGAACAGGTGCTGCCGGTTCTGGAACGGTGCAGTATCAAGGTAGACTTGCTGTGAGGTGAAAGTATGAAAGAGAAACTAAAAGTGATAAAGAACTGGGAGTTCGAGGAATTTGAACTGACGGGAACTTCCTTCAAATACAGCCCGACTGGATGCAAGGGTATGGTAGCCCGCAGCGAGGATGAAATTGTGTTTTGGACCTATCATCTCTTGCAAAAGTGCAGCGGCGTTTTGTGGGTCAAAGGCGAAGTTTCCAGGTGGATTCCCAGCCCAGAGCCGAAAGAGCAGCAAGATGTTTGGGAAGTTCCTGTCTTGCTCTCATGCGACAGAGGAATACTGTTGGTTTGCCCAGCCAGTAAATCCCTTTGGTGGATGCCGCAGATGGATGGAGAGTGGATTCCGATCCCCATGGATAACTGGTGTGCCCAGGGTATTCCCAAGCCGGTGGCAGTCACCGGAAGCCATAGCGTTTTCCCTATTGTGTGCCGAGTGGACAACTCCGCTGATGCGACCAACAGTTTTACCAGCCTGACGGTAGACTTTGAAGCCATAACTGCACACTGGGCAGAAAGCGGCTCTTGTGTATACAGCAAAGCAGGAACCCGACAGACCCATTTGGCGGCGGTAGAGCGAGCTGGCGGCAATTTTGCCCAGGCAGACTTTCACTACAACTATCCTATTCCGTGCGGGAGTTGTATCTGGAGCATTTCGGAAAATAGTTGGGAGGAATCTGATGAAACGGACAGATATTTATACTGAGGCTCTGATCTGTCTGCGCTCAATCCTTCAGGCAGACCATCCGGAATTCAAGAACTGGATTGACTGGTTGGAGCGGGACATTCAGGACTGGAACCAGCGGCGGGAGGTTACCCATCATCTTCGGGCATACGGTGGTATGGGCTCATTCAATGATCTGCCCAGTATGCGCGGAAATCACGACTACATTTTTGACTTTCTAAAGTCTGTGTGCTATGCCTTCGGCCATCTTTATGGCAAACGGGAAGGCATTTCTCCGGAGGTATTGATGGCGGAGTGCCTCCACGATGTAGAGCAGGCAGCCTATCACCCCCATAAGCCACTGAACCAAGCCATTGCCCAGCACTTGATGCAGGGCGATTTACAGGAAAACCTGGATAGGCTGTAGGAGAACTTACTATGAACGAAAAACTGTCCCGTCCCCAATTCAATCAAATGGACACCACCGAGAAGCAGACACTGATGGAAAGCCTGGCTGCTCGTTATAATATGACCTTTCTTGATCTACATACTTTTGACCGCTGGGGCCAGAGCAGCACCACCGGCATATTCGAAAAAGATGGCCGGAAGTTTGTCTTTGTTCCCGGCGATACCGTCACCCTGGGCTGGGAGCAGTTTGCCGTGGGACTGAATCAGGAGAGCCGGGAGGAATTGGAGTATCTGTTCCGGGAATGGGAAATGGAACCGCAGAACCCAGAGGAGATGATTCGGGAAAGCATGGCTCCCGTTCGGCAGGCGGCCATTGGCCCCATGCTGGTGGGTCGGGAGCTGGAGGAACTCTGCTGGGAGCCAGTCAAGATGGACGATCCCAGGCTGACCGCCCACCCTGACTGGCTGAAGGAGTTCCGGGATTTTGCCTGGAGTGACAGCAGCAGTCTTACCTTGCATCAGTCGGCCCGCATTGAGCGGACGGAAAAGGGCTTTCAGATCTGTATCTATAACCACACAGACTACGATGCGCTTCTTGCCATGCTGGAAAACAGGGGCTTCTCCCTGCCCACGGCGGACGAGTGGGCCTACCTGTGTGGCGGCGGGTGTCGGACCCTGTTTCCATGGGGAGATGGGTTAGACTACTCCATGCGTCTGCACTGGTTTGAGAACATGGATGAGGATGAGAACCGGCCCTATGACATGGAGGAGCCCAACTTCTTCGGCCTGTCCATCGCCTACGATCCCTATATGCGGGAAGTGGTGCAGGCTGATAGGCTTACCACCTGCGGCGGTGACGGCGGATGCAATATCTGCGGTGGGCTGGGCCCATTTCTCGGTTTCCTACCCTGTTCGCCCCACTGTAAGCCAGAAGTGCAGGAGGACAATGAACTAAACGGAGATTATGACTTTTATCGGCCTATCATTCGGTTGGAGAACTATGATTGACAATAGAAGCTTGATACGAAATAAAGAAAGAGAGGTGCCGACATGGGAGCATGGGGCATAAAAGCATTAGAGCGTGACGAAGGGTTGGATGTACTGGACATCCTCAAAAATGAATATGTACCGGAGCATCCGGTAATGGATCTGGGCGAGATGATCGAACTGATGAAAGAGGAAGTCATGCTGGGATCTGACTTCTCACAAATCGACTTCCTCTTTGACAATACTGCGATGGCTCTGGCGGAGCTGTATTTCCAATGGAAGGATAACAGCAAACTGGACTACGATCATGAAGAAGCTATATGGGATAAAGTCACCGGTTTCACAGCATCCAAAGAAGCCCTTGCTTTCCTGCTGCGGCAGCTCACCGACATCAAAAACGAGGTGCCGGACGAGGACGGCATCCGTGAGATTGTGGATCTTTGGAAGAACGAGGACAGCGGTGAGATCGCTCCTGCGTGGTTGGAACACTTGAATCAGCTCATTGATCGACTGGATTCAGAACAGGAGGCACGACAAATGTATATCAAAAAATACTGGGGCAACTTTATTGGCGGTTCCGATGACAGTCTGAACCTTGTGGCATTTTTGGAAGACCAGAAGAAAGAGGAGATCCCCCTCAGCGAGATATTTGCCAAGATTGGGCTGGACAAACAAAACTGGGACTTCCGCCAGACCGTGGAGTATCTGGAGTTTACACACTCCGATGGCGTGGAGATGGACTTCCACTTCGCCATTGATGTGGTCACTGATCTGGCCGCCATCCTGCTGGAGTGCAGCGTCAGCGGCAGTGTAAACCTTCAGGATCTGGACGAGTACAACACCCCTGCCCGCCGCATTCGCATCACCGCCACGCCAGAGGAACACGACGCCATGAACAAGTCCCTGGCGGATTTTGCCCAGAATCCGCTGGAATATGACCTCAGTGAGATGATGGACAACGAGGAGATCCAGGAGATGGCTCGGGATGTGGAGGCGCTGCGGAAGGAACTGTACGAGGCCGCTGGCCGCAACCGGGACTACCATGTGAAAGCGGAGGATGTGAAATCTCTGCTCCCTGACTGGAAGGGTGCCGATGGCTGCATCGCCACCAACCGCATCACAGTAGAGGGCCGCAAGGTGGGCTACTGCTACAGGGAGGAGCCGGACGGCGGCTGGGACAGCGGCTGGCGCTTTACCGCCGGTGATGAGAGCGACGAGTACATGGACGACCCTAACAACGCCGGGATCTACAAGCTGAACACGATCTGCAATGACGATCCCGACATCATCCCTTTGCTGAACACCCCCGCTCCCTGCGCCTTTGAGCGGGATGAAAATGGCGTGTTCCAGCAGATCAAAGACTGGAAACCAGATGAGGACGAGGAGGACCCTGATATGGATATTTTGAAGCAGTGCCAGAAGTGGCATGAGGAGGACAAACACCAGAAAATCGTTGACGCACTGGAGGCAATCTCTGCCGAGGAGCGTACCCCGGAAATGGATATGGAGCTGGCCCGCGCCTACAACAATCTGGCGGACTCCAGCGAGCCGGAGGGAAGGAAGCTGCTTCACCAGGCACTGGAACTGATGCAGTCCCATGAGGAGGAACTGGGAGATACTTATTCCTGGAATTTCCGTATGGGGTATGCCTATTATTATCTGGATCAGGAGGGCCGCGCTCTGCGGCATTTTGAAAAAGCTCTGGAACTGCATCCCGGTGATGATCCTAAGCTCAACACCCGACAGGACATGGAGGAACTAATTGACTCGTGCAAAAAGGGTATTTCTCTGCCGCAGTTCTGGGAGTGCTTCCGGGAACGGACAGAGAACTGGTGGGAAACCTTTGCCGAGATGGAAGCAGAGCTGCGCCAGATGATGGACGAGGACAAAGATCACACCCGCGGTGCGGAGATCGTGGCCCAAATGGAGGAAACCCTGAATTTGGTTTTTGACGAGATTTCCTTCGAGATGGGCTTCAACGGCGAGAAGTACGAGCTGATCCTCACTCCGGAGGGTGACAAGGTCAAGCTGTTTGAGCTGGTCTACTTCCAGAAGCACGCTCCCAAGGAGGTGCTGGAGCACTGGAACATCCTGGTGGGCCGTCAACCTTTTCAAAACATCGGTCTGCGAACCAATGATGGCTGGGAGATTTCCGGGGATGATGTGCAGATCTGGCTGGAGGAGCAGGGTGAAAACAGCTTCGCCATCTCCGCCTACTGTGAAAAGCTGCTGCCTATGCTCCGGGATGAGGAAGGCCGGGCCTGGTGGATGCTCACCACCTTCACCGACCAAGTGCTGGGCGAGATCCCCCACATGAGATACATAGACAGCTTTGATGTGCTGGAGGAACCCAAGGCAGAGCCGTCCTTCCTCCTGTCCCAGCTGCCCGACAAACTGCGGGAGCAGGGCCTGGAGCTCTCCACCGACCCGGAAGCCTATCTGGAGAGCTACCTTGGTTACAAAATGGAACCCAAACAGGACCCGGACGCCGATTGGCGGCTGGATGTAATGGCCGGTTCCACCTGCTGTGTGCCGCTCATCAACGGCTATCTGAATGCCGACAATGATTTTATGGACGATCTCCATGCCGACGGCGCGGTGGCGGGCTTCTTCTGCTATCCCCTGGATACCCTGCGGGAGGAGGAAGGCAGTCAGAAAATTTTCGACTTCCGGGACAAACTGGAGGAAGTGCTCACCGGCGGGGATGGTTCGGAAGTGCTCACTCTCACCGGCGGGGCTACCGGCCTCTACTGTGGCTATGTGGACTTCATCGCCTGGGACATCCAAGAGGCGCTGAACATGGCGAAAGAGTTCTTTGAAGGCACGGACATCCCATGGGCCATCTTCCACACCTTCCGCCGTGAAGCCGGTTCTGTACCCCTAAAGCAACAAGATGATGGGACAGAAACTGAGAATCAGGATGACGAGTTGGACGAAACGCTGACGGGCATGGACTATATTCCTTACACCCAACAGAACGCCGAAGCATTCTTCGCTCAGCTGGAGCAGTGGAACGACGAGGATGAGTACACCCGCTGTATCCAGGCACTGAATGCCATCCCGGAGAACTGGAGGAACTACCGCACCGCCTACGCCCTGGCCCGTGCACTGGAGAACTACGCCATCATCGGGGACCATGACGAAGGTACTTTGAAATCCAAGGGAGACAAAGCCCTTCTGAGGGCCATTGAGGTGCTGGAGTCCGTCCGGGAGGAAGGCCAGAACAAGGCCCAGTGGAATATGCGGATGGCCTATGGCTATCAGTATCTCTACGGCCAGGAGGAAAAGGCCATTCCCTACGCCGAGCGGTGGGCGGAGCTGGACCCGGAGGATGAAAATGCTCCGGCGGTAATTCGGGAGTGTAAGGCGGAGATCCGGAAACGCCAGCGCAGCCGGAAGAAGAAGGCCAAATTCGTGCCCGGTGATACCCCATTTGAGGGCTTCGACCTCACCAACTTCTGGGACGACAGTATGTATGCGCTGAAAGAGTATGTCAGTGATCCGCCTTCCGATGAGCTGATTGCCAGCGTGGAGGAGGAACTGGGCTACAAGCTGCCCGCTGCCTACATCTGGCTGATGAAGCAGCACAACGGCGGCATTCCGGTGAACACCTGCTATCCCTGCGATGAGCCTACCTGTTGGTCAGATGATCATGTGGCCATCACCGGCATTTTCGGCATCGGACGAGAAAAGAGCTGCTCCCTCTGCGGAGAGCTGGGCAGCCAGTTTATGATCGATGAGTGGGAGTATCCTGCCATCGGTGTGGCCATCTGTGACTGTCCAAGCGCCGGACACGATATGATTTTCCTGGACTACCGAGCTTGCGGTCCCCAGGGAGATCCTGCGGTAGTCCATGTGGATCAGGAAAATGACTATAAAATTACCCATCTGGCAGACAGCTTTGAGGAATTTATCCGCGGACTGGAGCATGAATCCCTCTATGATCCGGATGAAGATGCAGAGGGTCTTGAGGATGACGCCGACGAGGAGGAAACCGACCATAAGGGTTCCTTTGCCGGATCTGTGCTCCTCTCCAAAGCAGAGTGGGACAAGGAGCAGTTGATTCGAGATCTGCGGGAAGAATGGGGCATCGTAGATGAGGAGCCGGATGAGGGCGACGAAGATGTTGAGAACAGCGATGACGCTGTGGTAATGCGGGTCGGCAATATGATGCTGATTGTGACACTATTCCACGGTCACATCCCGGACAATGAAGCAGAGATCAACGCCGAAAACAACTATATGTGGCCAGAGGCCGTAGAAGTGGCCAAAGCGCACAAGGCCCATATCGTGGTGGCTGTGTTGAGCGAGGAGGAAAAACTGCTGGAACGGGGTAAGCTGTTCACCAAGGCGATGGCAGTGTGCTGCAAGCAGAAATACGCCACCGGTGTCTACACCAGCGGCGTGGTATTTGAGCCTCGTTTCTATGAGGGCCTTGCCGATATGCTCAAAAAGGACGAACTGCCCATCTTCAACTGGGTTTGGTTCGGACTGTACCGGAGCGAGGGGGGCCTAAACGGCTACACCTACGGCATGGATGTGTTTGGCAAGGAGGAAATGGAGGTGTTGAACACCGACGCTGAGCCGGAGGAACTACGGGACTTTTTGGCAAGCCTTGCCTCCTATGTGCTGGCGTGTGATGTGACGCTGCAAGACGGCGAGACCATCGGTTTTTCTGCGGACGATAAGCACACCATCACCCGCAGCCCCGGTGTCTCTCTGCCAGAGGAACAGATGACCCTGAAGATTGGTTACGAGCCTATAAAGGGAGATCCGAAGGATGACAGCTGCGACCACTCAGACAATGATGACACGCAGGATGAGGAAGAATTCAGTAATCCCGAAGTCTACACCGAGGAGGAGATGGAAGCCGTCGAGGGGCACATTGAGCAGTATTTCGGCAAGTTCGAGAATGTGTTCCATGAGCTGGTTTCTCCCGACATCCATGTGGACATCTGCGTGGTGCCGCCCTCTGAGGAGCGGGACTACTGCACCCTGGTCACCATGGGCATGGGCGCTCACCGGATGAATGTGCCGGAGGAACTGGCGGAATATAAGCTGGAGCGGGCGGAGCTGGCCATTGCCCTGCCTGCGGACTGGAAGCTGGATCAGGAGTCCATGAAAGACGAAAAGTGGTACTGGCCTATCCGTCTGCTGAAAGTTTTAGCTCGTCTGCCCATTGCCAGCGACACTTGGCTGGGCTTTGGACATACCATGGATAACAAGGAGAACTTTGCGGAAAATACGAAGCTGTGTGCCGCCATTCTCACCGGCCCCCAAAGTACAGAGGAGGGCGGCGAGGTCTGCACTCTGCCGGGCGGCGAGGAGGTCAACTTCTATCAGGTCATTCCGCTTTATGAGGACGAGTTGGACTATAAACTGGAACATGATGCAGACGCTCTGCTGGACAAGATGGCGGGGATCAGCTTTGTGGTGAACCCCACCCGCCAGGATGCAATCACCCGTGGCACCCTTTCCAATGATGATTTTGACGGTGAGATGGACGATGCTTCCTATCATATCGAGAGCATTGAGGAGAAGGAACTGCCTATTGACCCCATCAATGCTTATAACCACATGGCCATCTACCTGCGCTGGTGTATGGAGCACGACCTGATGGGCGAGGACTTCCTGAAAGAATACAGCGAAGTGACCAAACAGGTCAAAGCTGATCCTGCCAATGTGGATCTGAGGGAGTTTATCCGGGATGAGCTGGACGGCTGTCTGTTCTCTGTGCTGTTCAATCAGCAAGGCCGTGCCTTTGCAGGCTATTACTACGGAGAGGGCGACAGCCCCTACTATCCTGCCGACATTGATGACTATGCCCTGAAATATTTTGGTCCGTCCCGATACCACTCCAATGAATTTCAACAGGAGGCATACTTATTCATCCCATTTGATGAGAAATACTATCAGACCATGGCTCAAGTGATTGAGGAACGCTTTGAAAACTGGCAGGGACAGGACTTCGACGAGGACACGCTGGAGCCTTCCGAGGTTGCTCAGGCCATCATGGAGTATCTGGACAGCGAGTGTACCTATTTCCCATCCATGGCAGATGATGACCCCATCATGTCGGCATACAGCTACGCCCAGCGGCTGGGGGTACGGGAGGGCTTTGTTCCCGTACTTATCCAGGCGGATGATGAAACGCTGTTGGAATGTCTGGTAATGAACGCCGACCCGGAGCATGATGCGGACTGCTATGAATTTGACCTCAAAACGGTAGAGGAGTACCGGAAGAAGATGCTCTCCGCTCCCATCAAGGACGGAAAGGCGGTTTTGGAGGAATTGACCGGCCAGCGCAAGGAAGAAGCCGAGGACGATGATCTGGACTGGGAGGAGGAAGTCCTGGGCGAGATGGAGGGCGGAGAACCCAACGACCGCTTCGCAAACTATTGGAACGATGATACCGGAATGACATATCCGCTCATTCTGGCTAAAATTCCGGTAAAGGACCCCTGGGAGATCTTCGCCTACCTGCCCTTTGGAAATTGGAATGAGTGTCCCGACACACCGGACCTGATGGCAGTGGCGAAATACTGGTTCGAGCAACATGGTGCCATCCCTGCCGCCATGAGCCACGATGAATTGGAGTTTGAACTTCCAACTCCGATCTCCAAGGAAAGAGCTATGGAGGTGGCTGTGGAGCAATATGGTTTCTGCCCAGATCTGGATCAGAATGAGGATGGAAGCATTGGCTCCTTGGCAGATGTCCTGTGGCAGTCCACCGTCTGGTATTTCTGGTGGGATTGATGGGAGGTGCGACCAATGACAGAATATCAGAAAACCTATATCGAACTAAAAAAAACAGTTTGTTGCGACCAATGAAGGTCCGGACAGTGTCCGCGCTCTATATACCTTCAAGGAAGAACTTGAGCAGAGTGAGGATCAGCAGGCCAAAGAAGTGCTGGTGGATGTATATGACCTGCTGGACTTTAAGAAGGACGCCTACGAGCTGCTTTGCCAAATTGGAAATCGTTCCGATAAAAAGACCCTCAAGCGGCTGGGCACGCTGAAGGACTATGCGGAAAACTGGGGCAATCATTATGCCCTCCCCAAGCCCAAAACGCCGGAGGAAAAGCAGAAAGAAAAGGAACGGCAGGCCCAGCTGGGCCTGCCCGCCTTCCGGTATCACCCAAACCCTCTGGAAACTGGGGCTTTTGAGGAATCCGCAGACGGCGTTGTCTGCGACTGCTGTGGCAAGACGACCCATATTTTCTATACCAATCCGTTCTTTTCCGTGGAGGATATTGCATATCTGTGCCCGGCGTGTATCGCCAGCGGCGAGGCGGCCCGGAAATATGACGGCAGCTTTCAAGATGATTTCTCTGTGGACGATGGCGTAGACGATCCGGAGAAGCTGGACGAGCTGATCCACCGTACTCCCGGCTACTCCGGCTGGCAGCAGGAATACTGGCGGGCCCACTGTGGCGATTACTGCGCCTTTTGGGGCTATGTGGGCGCCAGAGAACTGCGGGCACTGGGTGTGCTGGAGGAGGTGCTGGACGACCCCATGTGGGACGAGGAGCAGAAGGGAATGATCCGGGAATCCGTCAATGGCGGGCATCTGCAATGCTATCTGTTCCAGTGCCTCCACTGCGGAAAACACCTGGTCTGGATGGATTTTGATTGAGGTGGCAACATGGAGAAGAAGGATTTTCCCAAGGGAACCAAGCCCCGTGAGATCTTCGTCTATACCTGTGAGCGGATCGCGGAGCCTTTGAACCCGCTGGGCTACAAATACCGCAAGAGCAAAAATGACATCTACAAAAAAGACGGCATCTTTGTGTTCTCCTTTTACTTTTCCCCCTCCATCCGCTTTGGCTCCACCACTTTTACTGCCTTCTTCGATGTGAGTTCCCCGGTGATTGCCCAGTGGCGCAGTGAGCAGGAAGGGACGGAGGAAACCTATGATGGTATCGTGGGTACCTCCATCGCCCGGCTGACCCACCGGTATGATGACTTCCCCCGCTATGAGGTATCTACTCTGCTGGAGCGGGAACGCTCTATCCAGGAAATTTCCGGGCAGATCCAGGACTATGCACTACCATTCTTTGCCCGGTTTTCCAATCTGCCCAAGCTGCTGGACGATGTGGAACAGGAGGGGTTCTTCCCCCATCGGAAGGGGTTCGATGTCCCTAAGCGGAATCGGGAGTTCATCGAATGCTTCCGGGAGTATCTCCAAAAGCAGTAGGAATCAGCAGAAAGGAAACAACACCTATGTCAAACAGTAGAGTATCCACTTGGAGTGGAATCCGGAACAAATTGGAGAATGACTACCTGTGCCCGGCACTCCGGGGCCACATCCAGTATTTTGCCACCAGTTACAGCAAAAGCGCCGACCATGAGGGCCGGGCCGCCATTCGTGTGGACGGCGTGGAAGTGCTGCGGAGCAACTACTACACCTATTTTGAAAATGTGTGGACGAAATTTCATCACTTGCGCTCCACCACGCTGAAAGATCACGACTCCGCAAAAGAGGCCATCAATCAGGCTCATGCCTATGCGCTGGAGCAGGGCACCTTTGACCAAAAGGTGTTCTATGAGGCGTTTGGGATCTTTGACAACCAGAGCATCGAGAAAAGCCTTGTCAGCGAGAATCCCCTTGTCCGTATCTTTGCCCTTCTGGATCGCAGGCTTGGCAAGCGCCGCCTGCTGGCTTTGGAGGACTCCATGGAGCAGGAACTGGACTGGGTGCGGGCTTTCTATGTGATCCGGTTGCAGGCCGAAGGGCTGATGGAAGCGAATAACATTTAGGAGGAACCACCATGTCACAGATCGCGTCCTTTTATCTGATAAAAAATAACCAGCGGCAGGAGTTGTCCGACGGTGACTGCTCCGGCGCGGTCTATATGGCCATCTGGGACTGGTGTGAGAGCGAACTGGATCTGGATGTCCGTTTTCCTGCTCCCCAGACGGAAGACACCCTGGACTGCGCTCTGCTGGAGGGAGAGCTGGCGTCTCAACTGCTGGCAGCTCTGCGGGAGCAGGATCTCCCGGAGCTGGCCGCTGAAATTGCCCCGGACTGGGATCTGCCCACCGAGGCGGTGCAAAGCGGGCTTAATACGCTGCGCTCCCATCTGGAACTGGTGCAGGGCGATGCTGCTCTGCTGTATGATAATGACATGAGAACGGAGGGATACCATGCTGGCAAAGCGGTTTGAACACATTTTACATGATCTGGGCATGGCTGGGCTGGAACACCCTCTGTTCTACCATGCACCGGTGGGCATTCGTTTTAAGATCGGCGGGGAGGAACCAATCTATCTGGATAGGCGTGCGGCGAAGCTGAAAACCAACCCCGCTTATGTTCAGGGGGCGCTGGACCGAGCCGCCGCGATCTATCGGGCACTTCCGGCGGTGCCGGACCTTCTGCGGATCGACGGGTATCCCGATGAAGAACCCGCCGAGTCCCTGCTGACCGTTATCCGGCAGCGAGTGGGCCTCCCAGTTCCCGATGAACAACTTTCGGCCACAGAGCAGGATGAAGATGGGGATACCCATGCACAAGTGCAGTTTTACTGGGATCTCAGCAAGATCAGCTTTCAACCAGAGCTGCTTCTTCGGGAAATCATTCTGGGGGACATCGGCGGCTGGAACGGCTTTGTGTCCAGCGTCTATCTGGCTGGGCCGGGGCCGTTCCTCTACCATTTGTACGATGACCGTGGGCTGGATGTGCTGGGCGGCTCACAGAAGCTGCTATTGCCTCTCTATCATCAATTTCATGACTGGATTTTGGAATACGATCTGGAGAAGATTGACCAGATGTTCGCTCCAGCAAAAGAATGACTGCATAACAGAAAAGGAGACATTGCTATGGGACTTGATATTTACGCCGGGCCGCTGACCCGGTACTATTCTCACAACTGGAAAACTGTTGTTCAGCAGTGGGCGGAGGAAAACGGATACACCTTTAACCGGATCACCCCGGATGGAGAACCCGCCGACAACGAGGAGGAGCTGTCCCCGGCTGAGATCCAGGCGGCAGTGGAGGACTGGCGGGATCAGATCTTAGCCGCCATTTCCCAGCCGAACCAGCCGCACTACACTCCATGGCCGGAGGACAACGAGCGGCCCTATTACACCGATAAGCCGGATTGGGATGCCTTTGGCGCTATGCTGCTGGTGGCCGCCTGTCATACATACGAGGAACCGGTGCCTCTCACCGTGGAGAAGGACTGGGACTTCGGGGAGCATCCCCTGATTGCCCGCCTTGCATCGGACGAGGAGCGGGTGTGGTCCCTGCTTCGGGGCGCGACTTGGTGGCTTCCCCTCACCGACAGCTTTCTATTCCAAGGCCCTCTGCCCACCGATGATCAGACGATGATCGCCACCTTGGGCGGACTGCGGAAGGAGCTGGAAAAGCTGAACCAGCTGGCATGGCAGGCCGATGAGGACACTATCCTTGGTTGGGCAGACACGGAGGGATACCCGGTAGACGGAACCGTAGACTCAGATGGACAGTACAGCAAGGCAGACATCCCGGAACACACCCAGTATGACACCCAATCCTTGGCCAAGTTTGCCTTCTCCGTGTTCTGGCGGGCCATGCGGTTTGCCGAGGAGCAGCAGGTGCCTATCCTGCTTGACTATTAAAGAGAATTCGTCAGGGGGTGGAGACCGTGGAACAAAAACGGCCGGCAGATATAATTCAGGAACTTCTGGACTACCTGTGGAACGGCCTGGGCCTGGAGGAAAAGGGCTGGAAGCGTCTGAAAAAGGGCGACTTCAAAAAGAAAATGAAAAACGGGCTGACCTATCAGATCTGGTTTGACCGGAGCCGCTACAACTACATAGACTACGAAATCGGCCATGGGAATGTGGAGGTGGGCTTCACAGGCATTGACGATGATATCCACGTCGGAGCGGTTCATCAGGTCTTTCAGGATGCCAAACTGCTTTTTGGTACCAGCAGACACCAGATTTTCATTATCTATCTTTTTGTATTAAGGTCTACAGCAATCTAATCCCACGTTAAAACGAGAAAATGCTTAATTGTTCTCCTCAAAGTTCTCTACCTGTTCCATGACCTTTTTGAGAACTTCGGGGCTGTACTGCGGGGGATATCACGCTTTTCAAAGAACGAGCCGGAGTTGCGCGCAGCGCGCAGATAATCCCGGCAGTTAAACAAAATCTAATCAAGGTTGAGAGCTTTTTCTTCAGCCTTCGTCTTTGCCATGGCGTTTTTCTCCAATCTGAAAATTACAAATTGCGGACAAAAAGGACGCATTGTTGTGGCAAGCAGTGCAAGCTGGTACCAACTTGCAATTTTTGAATCCGATTTCTAAAAATCAAATTCAAAATGCTTGTTGGGCTGTGCCCAAACCCCTTGTGTTCTGCATCCAGTGGATGCAGGCTGCACATTTTTGAAAAATGCTTTTTAATCTGAGTGCCGATGCCTGTGGTATCGGCACTTTTTGCACAGATGGATTCCCGGAAGCAGAAAATAGTGCTATGCAGCACATCCGGGATTGTGCTATACTTGATTTACATAAACTTGTTTGTCCTAAAAAGTTGGAGGTGTTCATGGCAACACGAACCATTTGTTTTCCCATATCCGGCTATCCCTATTGCAGAGAACAGCCGGTGACATTCACATGGATAAAAGGCAGCAAGCGGCAGAATATCCGTGCCGTCCATGATGCCGTCCATACAACAGACCCTGATGTTTCGATTCTGGAAGTCAGCTCTGCATCCGTTCAGCCGGAGGGTGAAGCTGTTTCTTCTCTGCGGCTTTTGCTGCATCTGGATTCTGTTGCGCAGGATGTACCCATCAGCACGGTTTTTGAAGCCACCAAAGTGTTTGAACATGGTGGGCCATTCGCTGACCTTCTGACCTGTGAGCCACCCAAAGTCCATAAGGACACTCGGCTGCGAACCAGTGGAGAGCTGCTACGTTACTCTCTGGAAGGAAACGAGTATCCGACAGAGCCGTACATGGATTCGTTCTTTGAGTGGCTCTACTGCCGTGCGTTGAAGCAGTTCCCGGAAAAGGCGGAGCCGCTGAGCAGATATAATGCTTTTTCTGATATTGCTGCCGCAGCGGATTCTAAAAAGTATTATGGCGATTCCTCACGGGCGGCTGCGATTTATGTGGGACTTGCAGCGGCAGGAAAACTTTCGTGCATCGATTCCTATGAATTATTTATTGCTGAGGTCTATACGGAGCCGAAACCTTTGCCCAAGTCTGGAAAATCTGAGGCTGCTTCAAAAATGACACCCGAAGTTTCTGCACCAGCAAAGGAGACTCCGGCAGACGAATTGCCGCAGCCCGATAACGCAAATGCGGAAGTGATTCCGGACACTGCGCAGATGGAGCATATCCTTGAGCTGCCCAAAGCGACCTGTCTGCTTCTCTCTTTGGCAAAAAATGCTGGCCTTTCTGCAAATAGTTCCAGTGAGCTGACATATAAGGGAAAGGAATTCCTTCTTGACGCTTATCAGATAGCGCTGAAAAATAAAACGCTCCAAATCAATATCCAAAAGAACAAAATCACATTTCCGATGGAGGAACCGGACAGCGGATTTCATGCAGTTGGTGTGTTGACCCGTTCGCCTGCTTGGGAATACGGATGGAAGTTTAACTATCTGACTGAGAATACATCCGGTGCAGAAAAGTCCGAAGTTAAAGAAAAAATCCCTCCGAAGCCTTTGACCGCATTGGAGCATCTGGAACGCTGTGGGTATAGAATCGTTCAGCAGGTCGTACCGAAAAAACTTCCGCCGATTGCCGTTCAGCGGATGGCATGGAAAACAGGCGAAGCTCTTTGCGACCCGGTAGTGGTGGATTTCTTGCAGTTTATTCGGACACATATGCAGAGTGACGGCTCTTTTTCGTTTCGTATCCCAAAGGGTACTTCCAAGAATTCGTTTGCCACACTTTCGGAAATCGCTCAGACGTGGGATAAAATGGGACTTTTTGCATCCATTGTGATCTATCCGCAGAATATCGTCTATGAGCTTGCGCAAAATGAGACTGTCCGGCATTTCCTGAGCGGGAAGTGGCTGGAACTTTTTGTGGAGCATCAGGTTCAGCAGATTTTGAATCGCTATCAGGAGGAGCAGGGCGCAGAAGTTTCGCTTTGCTCCAATGTGATTCTTTCAGAAGCGGCATCCGCAGGGAGCACGCATGAACTGGATGTTGCGTTTTCCATCAACGGAAAATTCTTCTGGGTGGAAGCCAAATCGTCCAGCCGAAGCATTGATTATGGAAAATATGCTGCTCTGTGCGAAAAGCTGAAAGTAACCTCCGACCGACTGCTTTTGGTCAACAGCGATTTGTCCGTTGAGGAGTGTGAAGGCGTTTCTTACTTCTGGAATTATCGTGTTGCAAATTGTGCAACGATTACGGGGGAATTGGAAAATATGGTTGCCAAACAAATTGAAACTGCCGGAAAAGCCGTTCCAAGTACAGACTGAGCAATAAGCAAAAAAGACCCTGAGAACCCTGCCGGATAAGCGGCAAAGTTCTCAGGGACTGTTTTATCGGATCTGCTCGACTTGCTTGGAGTCCTTTTCCTCCGCAAAGAACAGTTCCACATTCTTCTGTGCTTTTACGATTTCCTGCATCTCATCCCGTGTCTTTCGGTACTCTGGGTAGAGTGCTTTTTTCTTGGTGAGCAAAGCCGAATACTCTGCATTCAGGTCTTTCACTTTGGGCAGCTTTTTCAGGCCGGATTCATTGAAAGCGGCTTTCGCCGTCTTATGCAGCGTGACTTCTTCCCGGTGCGCTTCCAAAAATTTGGAGCTGTACCCGGATTTGCGGTAAGCATCGTATACAGGCCGGGTCTTGGCATAGTTGACGATGTGCGCCCGGAGGACGGCGATTTCTGCCATACGCTTCTCGGCGGCCTTGATGGAATCGCCCAGTTTGTGATAGCGAGAAAGTGCAGCATCAGCACGCTCTTTCAGGTCATCCGCACTGCCGATTTTCTGCTCCTGCAAAAAAATCAGCGTTTTGGACATCTCTTTCAAGTTGTACTTCTTCGCCCAGCGTTCGTAGCCGCCACCTTTGCCCTCGGCAAGTTTTGCTTGAATGTCAACCAGCAACTGGAACGGCTGCTCTTTGGGAGGTTGCTTCTGATGTGGGCGGTGTTCGGCTTTTCCGGCAATGACTGCTTTGATTTCATCCTCGCTGTACCCGGCACCCAGTGTCTTTAACCGGATAAAGCGTTTCTGCCGTGCGCCTTTAACGGAAGTGTATTTGCCGCGTTTGATTTCATAGCCCTGCTGTTCCAGCTTTTGCAGAAAATCTTCGTAGTCGGTGGGCTTCTGCTGCAAAATCTCGTCGATTACACTGCACAGCCGGTCGCGGTTGCTCTCCTTTGGTGGGTAAGTGATGCGCTTCTGCCGTTCCCGGTAAGGCTTCTTTTCAATGACTGACAGCTGATGCTCCAGACAAATCAGGTCGCTCAACCGCTGCACTGCCAGACCGGAAAAGAAAAAATCCCGGAATTTTCTTGTGCCGTCCAGAGTGGTCGAGTTATAGATAATGTGATTGTGAATGTGTTCCCGATCGGTATGCGTTGCAACGATAAAAGCGTGTTTGCCTTTCAGAAACCGGGAGGCCAACTCATAACCGATGCGGTTTGCTTCTTCAGCCGTAATTTCACCAGGTCGGAAAGATTGCCGTATCTGATAGGCGATAATGTTACTTTTTTGGCTGCGCCCGGTGGCCTGCTCGTACAGCTTTTTTGTGAGCATGAACTCCTCGTCCACAGTAAGCGGGCTGCATTGATAGCTGCTGACAAGTTCGCCTTTTTCAGTCTTGTCGGGATTCTGCGCATAATCAGTGCGGTCTTTCAGGCAGGCGGCGATAGATTTTCCTTTGTGCTGATGCAGTGCGATCAGACGAGTAGCAGCCAGAGCAGATCACCTCCTAAATGAAAAAGCCGCCCGAAGGCGGCAAGAAGATTCAAAATCAAATCAGGTCCCGGAGCCAACCGCTGAATTTCTCAACGCCCTCCACCATTGCAGTTGCGCCGACAAAAAGGACAAAGCAGAGAAATTCGGCAACCAGCAGAATCAGAAATTGATCCCAAGTCTGGCGGTAGACGGTGTAGATGCCGCAGCCAAAGATATACAGCATCAACGGCGCGACAACATAGCTGGACAGAGTAAGCAGCCACTTTGCCATCAGAGCCAGAAAAGCCACGAACAGAGAGATCGGGGCAAGCATCATCTTGAATAAAAACCTCATATCAAACACCAGCCTTTCTTTTTCGCCCCTATTATAAAGGTATCGCCCCTTGCCTTGCAAGGGTGTCAACCGTTATGTAAACCCGCAGCCTCCTACTGCGGGAAATTTTTTAGAGTTCGGTGAGTTTGGCGAGAAGTTGCTTGCCAATAGCTATCAGCTCATCCAACCGACTACGCAAGTCCTCTAAATCGGCGGCATAGAGCTGCCCGCTTTCACTGGCCCGTTTCGCCACCTGATTCAGGTTGTTGCTGCAATTCTGAAGAAGGTACGCCATCCGACGCAGCTGTGGTAAATCAAGATTCAGGCAGTAACCATCCAGAGCCATTTTTCGCAGATAAGAGCCAATGCTCAAAATACCGCAACTTTCCATCTTCTGACGAATGCGTTCCAGTTCGACTTTGCTGACACGAAAATGGATCTGCTGGTCACGGTGCTCCGTCACCGGGCATCACCATCCTTATCCAAGTAAGATTTGAATGGTCGGACAGGCTCCACTTTATCAGCCTTTTCTTCCAGAGCTGCCAGCACAGAGGGGCGGGCATCCGGCTTTTCTTCCGCTTCGGGTTCTGTCCGGCTGGACTGATGCTCCATGTTCAACAGCGCATCCAATTCTGCAAGGCGGGCAGATTTGGTTTGCAGTTCTTCCTCCTGCGCAAACGGCTTGGCGATTTCAACCTCTGCGGCCTGCTTCTGCTGTTCCAGAGAATCCAGTGCGGCATCAGCATCGGCAATGCGGTCGGCAAAATTGCCGATGGCATTGTCCAGACGGACGATGTTGCCGCGAGGGTCATCGCCCAGCGGTACCGGATAACTCAGCTCGCCGCGGAGAACGATTTGATGCTCATTCTTGAAACTGTCAAAGCGAATATTCAGCTCAAAGCCGCGATAGGTGCCCAGCAGCATCATATTCGCATTCGGCATCTCCTTGCAGGCGAGCATCAGCCGCTCACCAGCGGCTTTTTTCTCATCGAACACCATGCCCTTGATCGTCATGCCGCAGAAGTTCTCCTTATCCTGCGGGTGTGCGTCTGCGATTTGGGCATCGTTTTTCAGAGCCGCAATACGGTTCTTCGCTTTCTGAATTTCCTCCGGGTAATGCTTGAGCAGCTTATCTTCCAGACGATATTTCTGGTTCTGGTAATCCGAGCGCAGCACCTTGAGCTTTGCTACCTGCACATCCAGATCCATCTTTTCCCGGATGCGCGGGTCGCCTGCGCATAGGGCCTTGACCTCGGCATACGAAAGAGCCTGCTCATCCACATCATCACAGGAGCGCATCGGAGATTTGCTCGTCATGATCTGCGAAATAAACTTCTGCTTGTTTTCCAGCGTTTGCCAGAGGTAGGCGTCGAATGTCCCCTCCGTGACGTAATTATAGACGTAAACTTGTTTGTTTTTGTTGCCCTGACGGATGATTCGGCCGTTGCGTTGGGTCATATCGGACGGTCGCCAGCCTACATCCAGATGATGCACGGCCACCAGCAGGGTCTGGACATTGGTGCCTGCGCCCATCTTTGCAGTGCTGCCCAGCAGGACACGCACCTTGCCGCTGCGGACTTTGGAGAACAAATCCGCTTTCTTACCTTCAGTATCAGCGTTGTGGATGAACTCGACCTCCGATTCCGGCACCCCGGCGGCAAGCAGCTTTGTGCGAATATCATCGTAGACATTGAACGAGCCGTCTCCCTTGGGCGTGGACATATCGCAGAAAATCAGCTGCGTCAGATTATCCTCTTTGGTTTCGTTCCAGATACGCAGAACATTGTCGACGCAGGCATTCAGCTTGCTGTCCGGGTCATCCGGGGTGAGCGGATTCATCAGCCGCTGGTCAAGGCCGATTTTACGTCCGTCCGAGGTGATCTTCAGCATATTGTCCACCGAGGGGTCAACCGCACCGCTATGCACCTCAGCAGCGCGTTCGCTCAGGGATTTCACCATGTCCTGCTGGATTTCCGAGGGTTTGACCACGACAGTTTCAAACTTGGCTTCCGGAACAGGCAGATGCAACTGGTCGGAAGTCTTGATGTCCGCTGCCTCCTTGAACATATTCATCAGCTCCGGCAGATTAAAGAACTTGGCAAAACGTGTGCGCGCACGGTAGCCGGTTCCTTCCGGCGCAAGCTCAATGGCCGTGGTGGTCTCGCCAAACGTAGAAGCCCATGCATCAAAGTGGGTCAGTTGTTTCTGCTGGAGAGTGCTGTACTGCAAATAGCGCATCAGTGTGTACATTTCCGTCATGGAGTTGCTGATGGGCGTTCCCGTTGCGAAAATCACGCCGCGCCCGCCAGTCACTTCATCCAGATAACGACACTTGCCGAACATATCGCTGGACTTCTGTGCTTCGGAGGTAGAAAGGCCGGCAACATTGCGCATCTTGGTGTAAAGATATAGGTTCTTGTAGTTCTGGCTCTCGTCCACAAATAACCTATCTACGCCTAATTGTTCAAATGTGACCACATCATCCTTGCGATCGGTGGACTGTAGCTTTTTCAGTTTCACCTCCAGTGTTTTCCGTGTCTTTTCCATCTGTTTCACGGTAAAATGCTCACCGGACTGTTCCTTGGCCTCTGCAATGGCTTTTTCGATTTCCTCGATCTGATCTTCGATGATCCGTGCCTGCCGTTCCGCAGAAAGAGGGATTTTCTCAAACTGCGAGTGGCCGATAATGACGGCATCGTAGTCGCCGGTTGCGATGCGGGCGCAAAAACGCTTTCGATTGGCGGGTTCAAAGTCTTTCTTGCTGGTAACGAGCAGCTTTGCATTGGGGTATAGCCGCAGGAACTCGCTGGCCCACTGCTCGGTCAGATGGTTGGGTACCACGAACAGGCTTTTCTGACACAGGCCCAAACGCTTAGATTCCATTGCCGAAGCTGCCATCTCAAAACTTTTGCCGGCACCCACCTCGTGGGCGAGCAGGGTGTTCCCACCATAAAGCACATGAGCAACTGCATTGCGCTGATGTTCCTGCAGATTGATCTCCGGGTTCATACCGACAAAATGGATATGGCTTCCGTCATACTCGCGGGGCCGGGTACTATTGAACAACTCGTTATACTGCTTCACCAGCAGATTCCGCCGCTGCGGGTCTTGCCAAACCCAGCCTGCAAAGGTATCCTTGATGGCCTGCTGCTTCTGCTGGGCAAGCATCGTCTCCTTCTGGTTCAGGACACGCCGCTCTTTACCGTCCTCCTCAATGGTATCATAAATGCGGCAGTCCCGCAAATTCAAGGTGTCCTCCAAAATCTTGTAGGCGTTGGCCCGGTGGGTGCCGTAGGTTTCGGTGGACATGATATCATACATTCCGGCGGCAGATTTGTTGCCGATGCGCCATTCGGACGTAAATGGAGAGTAGCGGACTTGGATCAGGTTGTTATAGCGGATGCGGTAGGGCGGCTGAAAAGTCTCCATCATAAACTGCTGCACAATGGCGGGATTCAGCCATGTGGCACCCAGTCGGATGTCGATTTCTGATGCTTCAAGGTCCTTCGGCTGCGCTTTGGTCAAAGCCTCCACATTGATCTTGAACTCCGGGTGGCTTTCAGCGGCAAGCTGAGCCATGCGCAGTTTATTCCGCACATTGCCGGAAAGATACTCGTCCGCAGTCTGCCAGCCTGCTTCCGGCTCATCTGCATCCGCAGAAGGGTCTTTGAAAATCACGCCTTGCAGCTCTGTGGTAATACGCTCATAATCGCCGGGAGAGCCGAGAAGTTCCGCCATATAGGGCAGATCAACACGGCCATGTTCTCCAATGGACACTGCCAGTGCTTCGCTGGGGGTGTCCACGCTGGTGACGGTGCGCTCCGGGCGAATCGTTCGCTTGGTGAACATATCCGCCTTGCTTTTGAGCTGTTTATTCTCATCGAGATTTTCCAAAGAGCAGAGCAGATAGTAGGAACTGTCATCATCGAACAGGCGGGCATTTTTCTTGTCGTTGATCAGCCCGTATTTTGCGGTAAAGGCATCGTAGGCGGCGTTCAATTTTGCTTGCGATGCCTTAATATCCTCGTCCGGGAAGTCCAACTGCTGGTCAATCAGTTCGTTGACGATTTGCTGCAACTCCACCATACCAGCTACACGGCCTTTGGCATTATCGGACAACTCCACCTGCGTCATAATCGAATTTTCTCGGTAGTACACCTCACCGTCCACCACGGCATAGGAGAAATTCTTTACATCTGGGTCAGCGGGGAGCGTCTTGCGCTCGACTTCTGCATCCGCAACATCTGGTGTTTCCACCTCGACTTCAACATACTGGCCCTCAATATGCTGTACCGCTTCGGCAAGCTGGTCGGCCAGCACTGCGCCCTCGATGGGGGCAACCGTCAGTTCCTCCCGTCCGTATTGGGTGCTTTCGGTGGTCAGTTCGCCCAGAATCATCTCCGGGTGGTCCACGAAATACTGGTTGATGGCAAAGCCGTCCTCGGTCTTGCCAAGCTGCACCCATGCAGGTTCGATGTCCGCAGGGCGGTCACGCTTCTGCAAAAAGATAATGTCACTCACAACATCCGTGCCTGCGTTTGCCTTGAACGCATTATTCGGCAGACGGATAGCTCCCAACAGGTCAGCACGCTCTGCCATGTGCTTGCGGGCGGTGCTGTCCTTGCTATCCATGGTGTAGCGGCTGGTGACGAACGCCACCACGCCGCCCGGACGCACTTGGTCAATGGCCTTGGCGAAAAAGTAGTTGTGGATGCTGAATCCCAACTTGTTGTACGCCTTGTCGTTGACCTTGTAGTTGCCGAAGGGCACGTTGCCCACCGCCAGATCGTAGAAATCACGGCGGTCTGTGGTCTCAAAGCCCGCCACGGTAATGTCGGCCTGCGGGTACAGCTTTTTGGCGATGCGCCCGGTGATGGAATCCAGCTCTACGCCGTACAGACGGCTGTCCTGCATGGTGTCCGGCAGCATACCGAAGAAGTTGCCCACGCCCATACTAGGTTCCAGAATGTTACCGCTGCGGAAACCCATGCGCTCCACCGCATCGTAGATACCACGGATCACGGTGGGGCTGGTGTAGTGGGCGTTCAGGGTGCTGGAACGTGCGGCGGCATACTCGTCCTCGGAGAGCAGCCCTTTCAGTTCGGCGTATTCCTTTGCCCAACTATCTTTGCCGGGGTCAAAAGCGTCTGCCAGACCGCCCCAGCCCACATACTGTGAAAGCACCTGCTGTTCCTCGGCGGTGGCACCCCGGTGCTCCTCCTCCAAACGAAACAGAGTTCGGATGGCTTCGATGTTCCGGGCATATTTCTGCTTTGCACCGCCCTCGCCAAAATGGTCGTCTGTGATGCGGAAGTTCCCGGCAGGCGCAGCGTTCAAGGCTTCATCCAAGGCAGCGGCATCCGGGAAGGTCTGCACCTCTCCGTCCATTACAGCAGAGATGGGCAGTTCGTCCAGTTCTTCGTCAGACGGCTCCGGCTCGTCCTTGTCTGCTAAAAATTTTGCGTGTTCGACTTTGAGCCACTCGGCGGCTTCTCTGTCTGCAACTTCTTTTTTCAGATTTTCCAGATAAGATTCTGCCTGCTTCTCGTTAGAAAACTGTGGAACGGCGTGATTGGTTTCATAGTAGTCATCATAAAGATCATCCCAGATAGCAAAAAGCGGCATTTTACCGTCAACGACTTTTCGGACAGAGAAACGTTCGTATTCAGGCACTTCGGATTCCTTGGCGATGGCTTCTGCCTGCGCCAGCATTTTATCCACACGCTGAGCAGTCGCACTCTGTCGCAGCCCCTGCTCAAACTGCTGCTTGTTAATAACCTCATTGTCCCAAGACTGCCCGTGCGCACTGGTGTCGATGCGCACATCGGTTTCGCCAACATAGCCGATGGTACCTTCAATCGTTCTGGTGGGCAGGTCTACCACAACTTCATCCCCGACATTGTAGTTGGATGCTTCCTGTCTGGTAGCACGCTGTTCCTTTTCCTCATCTGTCAGATAGCGGTCGGACTGAATCATAAGGTCGATATACTTTTCCACCTGCGCCCATTTCAGGGTGATTTTCTGGTGGTCGGGATAATGAACAAATTCCAGACCCTTCCAGTCGTGGTTGACGAAGCCTCGACTGCCATCCAGATAATCGTGGGAGTGCCCACCGATGCCGTACTCCTTTGCCAGTGCTTTGGCACAGAGTTTGCGGTCAGGCTGGGTCTGGTACAGCGCAATAATGCGCTGTTTGCCGCCTGTAAACCCTGAACCATGCCGCCGCAGCTCGTTCTCAATTTCAGCCTGCGACAAAACAAAAGCGGAGGGCGTTTTTTCGCTCTCCGCTTGGTCGATCTTCTCAATTTGCTGGGCTTCGGTGGGGATGTTCGCATCCAGAAAACTTAGCTGTAGATCAGCTCCGTCATCACCAGTTCCTCTGCCTGCGCTTTCAGACTGTTCATGTGCTGCACCCACATCAGTTGGTTCTGCGCTTTGTCCGGGGCCGGGTTCTGCTTCAGCAGTTCGGCCATCATCTGCTGCATCCGGCTCTCTGCCGTCTGCTCCACCTCCATCAGGTGCGGGTACAGGCTCTCGTTCATCAGCATCGTGTGGTACAGCACCGGGCGCTGCTCCTTCAGGTAGGTCCGGCGCAGCCTGCCGTACTTGCCCAGCGGCTTCCGGGGCTGGCTCAGAATCAGGTTCGGGAGCTGGTAGTCCCCGATGGTCGAGTAGGTCACGTTCCTGCTGTTCGTATTCATATTGGCTCCTTTCTGCATTGCGGCGGCGAATGGTGGTTTTCACGGTGCGCTCGATGTTCCGCAGCACCTCCCGGCTCATGTCGCTGACGGCTGCGCCGAGGGCGTAGACACTATCCGGGGTAGAAAAGTTGTAGATTGCCTGAAAATCGTCCTTGTCGAACCACCCGGCAGGCTCAAAGCCGCAGCGTTCCAGCAGCGTGTAGGTGACGCTGATAGCGGCGGCGGACTTGAACTGCATCTCCACCCCGGCTTCATCATAATCCATCAGCAGCGAACCGTCAACGATGGCGCGAATGTCGCCGCCGTTGTTGTCCCAGTAATCTGCCACCAGTTTCCCTGCAATGTCCGCAAGCTGCTGGCTGACACGCTCTCCGCTGATGCCGTAGGTGGCGGCGAGCATTTCCGAAACCGGCTGTTTCAGGTCGTCGTTGAACTGCCACACCTCCGGGTCACGGGAATTGCGGCGCACCCCGGTGTCGCTTACGTCAAAGACGTAATGCAGCCGGGGAAATCCGCTGGATTCGTCCAGCAGGGCGATGCCCTTGGCACCCCGACGCACATAGCGGTTCATCCGGTTGTTCCAGATGTCAAAGTCGGCGCAGGCGGTGGCATCCGGGCGCTGGGCGTAGATCATGAGCTGGTCTGCAAAAGGGTACTTGTACAGCCGGGATGCAGTGGTCAGGTAGTCCGTCCAGTTTTCCCAGTACCGGGTCAGACCATTCGCCGTGCGCTGGGCAAGGGCGAGATATTCTTCGGTTTTGCTTGGCATTTTTGCCTCCTTTTTTAGATTTTAGGGTATAAAAATAGCGGGCAACCATTTTGGGGTTGCCCGCTGGAAAGTGTATTGAGATAAGATTATTTGCTATTGTCCTTTATGTACTTCATAACGCAGCACCCCATCACGATGACGGGAAGCACGGTTCGTAAACCGAGGTCGCCGACCCGCACATTTACATCAATCACAAGCCCTGCAAACCATGCCGCTAAAGTGAAAACAGTTGCCCATCCATAACTCATGAGAATTCATCTCCTTAATCTATAAAGTTACAGCTTCATAATGAGAAAATGTTTTGCGAACATCAAACACGCCAATGACTTTATTGTATTTTTTGCATAGAAAAGCGTTTGGTATCTTTGTCTGTCCTAATAAAATGCTGGAATTGCCAATACTGTGCCATTCCTGATAGGAAATTCTTCTAAGTCCTTTTTTATCAAACTCGTCTTTTGGAACCCACCCAACTGAGATACCAGCGGAAATCAATCCTCCCGCAAGCATTTCTTCTCCACAAATAGGACATTTCATATCAGCGTCTCCTAATCAATAGTACACTAAAAGATTTGATTTCACCACTTGATCTTAAATGGAATCAGTTCGCCAGAAACAATCCCAAAGAAATACAAAAGCCCGATTTCGATAGCAACACAGATTATCAGCAGAAGATTTGCAAGAGCTTTACTGTCGCTCAATTCTTCAATATTTTTTCGGTATTGGACAAAGACCCACATTTCAGAGGTGAAAAACAAAATGTAAAGGAGGCTGCTCCGAAAAAAAGCCATCATATTCGATAGCGCATAATTGATAAGAATAAGATTTATGGAATGAATAGCGACATCCAAAATCTTTGGGAATTTTCGTTTCATACACAGACACTCCAAACCTACAGTTCGGTTTCCACCGCAAGCTGCTCCTGTTTTTCTTTTTCGTCAGCGATTTGGACGTCAATATCTTCGCGCATCTTTTTCAGAAGTGCGAGGACTCGCTTGATTTGACCCTTGGTGTTTTCCACCCTGCTCTGTGCCTGATTGATGTGATCCAGAACTGCCCAGTCTGCAAAGAGGCCGTCAAAGAAGAAATCCGCAAATTTCAAAAAGCTGTCCACCGTAACCTGAAGGTCTGCGGTGATTTCAACATCGGAAAGTTCAGTTTTGAACCGCCGCAGTTCCACTTGGAGCTGTTCGATTTGTTCCTGTGCATCGTCCAGTTCCTCATACTTGGCAAGATCGGCCATCAAACCGCCGCCCATTACGTCCCATGTACTCCAGCCCTCGGCATTGTCGAGGGTTTCCAGAACTTCATTGACCGTATGCAGGGCGGTCTTTCCGGCGTTGATAGCTTCCAGCAGCTCCCGTTTTTGGACTTTCAGCGCGGCAATACGGCTTTCGCTTTCCGCAACCTGCTGTGCGGCAGGGTGGGCAGATGCTTTGATGCTTTTGATTTTTTCGGAAAGAGCAGCTTGATACTGCCTTTCGCAATCGGACAGCCGTGCCAACCTATTTTGAATTTGTGCTAAATCAGCATCAACGGAAGAAAGGTCATGGAGAGCCGCATCGTACTTGACACGGGCTGCATAGGCTTCCTGCCGTTCTTTGTCCAGCTTTTCATCCATCTTTCCGATGACCTGATAGAAAAATGCGGCAAGGCTGTGTCCCTCCAGACGGTCCACATCAGCCTGCTCTGCCAGCTTGGATTTTTCCAGCATTTTCAGGCGGTCAGCAAGCGTATCTCTCTGGGCGGTCAGTTCTTTCTGCTTTGCTTCGCAGCTTTTCTTTTCAGCGACCTGCTGCCAAAGCTCTTTCAACGTAGAATCATTCATATGGAATGTCCTTTCCCGGAATTACGTTTCTTCATTCAGAAGCTGGTTCAAAAAATGCTGCCGATTATTTACAAATGTTTTGGTGATAACGTAGCTGTCCGTATCTTCATACTGACAAGGATGAATCGTGCCATTGTCGAAGCTAAAAATCTCAGCATCAGGCATTCCGAGGAGAATGGGTGAATGTGATACTATAATGAATTGCGCCCCTTCTTGGGCACACCGATAAATGTTGATCAGTAACGTGAGCTGCCGCTGCGGGGATAAAGCGGCTTCCGGCTCGTCAAAAATATAGACTCCATCTGCACCCATGTAGTCCTGCGCAATGGCGAGGAAACTTTCACCGTGTGATTTTTGGTGATAGCCTTTGGAGGGATGATCGTCATCGGAATAGTCGATTTCCTTGGTGGCTACATTATAGAAACTCTCTGCTCGGAGAAAATACCCGAACTTTGGTCTGCGATACCCCTTGGAAATCGTCATAGCCTCACATAGTTCCGAATGGGAGTTGTATGTGGAAAATGAATAGTTCTTCGTTCCACCCTCTGCGTTGAAGCCGTAAGCAACAGCGATTGCTTCCAGAAGCGTAGATTTTCCACTTCCATTTTCGCCAACAAAGAACGTAATGGGCTTATGGAATGTAAAAGTGTCGATTCCACTGATGGCAGGAATCTGACGAACATAATTGTATGGGCGAACTCTGTTCCAGTCGATGGTCAGCCCTTGGATAAACAGATCGTTCATACAGTACTCCTTACTATATAATGTAGGAGAACGCTTAGTTCCGCTCAAACCCAAGATAGCGGGTGCCCTGAAAACTCAGCTTTCCAATGTCGCCCTCCACAAGCATTCCGTAGTCCGAACCACTTACGGTAAGTTCCATGCGGTCGCCGCTTTCCACCTGAAAGGTCACATAATAGGTCGTGAACGTATGCATCATCGTATTGTCCGTATGGTGGCGAGAAACTTCCGTGCGCTTTGCCACCACCGTTGCCGGAACGGTCAGCCGCGGTGAATGGTTGTTCTTATTCCATGTGCTGATATTTCCGATGATGGCACATAGGATCATGCCCAAAACCACAAGGAACAGGATGGGAAACAGGATACTGAACAGCAGATCAATTCCAGCGTAAAACATCTTATTCCTCCAAAATTTCTTCCAGCAGGTCCTTTACATCGTCCAGAAAAGATTCTTCTCCGAGGGTGTTCACCTTGAAGAACACCGCTTGACTGCCTCCTGCAGTGATGGCAGACAGCCGAATCGGACTGTCCGCATTCTGGAACATGGTCAGTGTCAGACTCAGGCGGTTGCCGCCCATCATGCTGTACCGTTCAAACACACGGACACTGCACCGGGCATCGCCCTCTTTGAAATCACTGCCTGCCTCTAAATCTGCCGACCAACTGCTGTCCGGGATTTCTTGTTCCAGCTTCCGAAGCAGCTTGTCAAAGTTTTTGTTTCGGATGGTCTTTTCAAAGATTGCCATAATGGTTCCTCCGTTCTGACAATTAAAAATCGGTCCCTTATTTTTGATACGAGCAGAGCCACAGGAAAATTGCGGAGAAATCGCTTGAAGAAAGGAATTTTGTCTGATTTGATTATAGCATATCTTTTGGAAGAACAAAATACTTTATGTACGCCGCCCGCAGGCGGCAAAAGTCAATCCAGTGGAAATTCCAGTTCGGCAAATTCCGCATCGGTCAGCAGTTTCAGCTTTTCGATAACACCCTCGGACAGTTCCCGCAGGGCGGTTTCATCCGGCATCAGGTAGCACTGCATGAGCCGCAGTTCGTGGATAAGCCCCAGTCGGGTGCCGGTGTTGTAAAGCATCATCAGCATGAGTTCTTCATGGTCAAAGTTCATGTTCAGTCCTCGCTTTCCGGCTTCCAGTTGGGTTACACTCCGGGGCATCGCACTTTTCCTTGAGATTCATCAGCACCGAAGGGCGTTCCGGCTGCTTGTCCAGAAACCCCTGTAAATCTTTGAAGCCGATGCTGTCCACATAATGCACAGACACCTCGCCATTGCGTTTAAGTGCGATCACATCGCTGACCGACAGGCTGTGCCCCTCAAAATCCTGCGGACGGGAGAGGTTGAACATCTGAAATAGTTCTTCCAAAACCTCGTTGTTCGGCACATCCTGCCACATGGCGGGCAGATCAGCATAGTAGGTGACCTCGTAATGCTCCGGGTCTGGCGTTTTGCCCCGACGATGCAGTTCCCGCATGGAAGCAAATCTTTCATCGAGGATTTTTTCGTCATGCCGCAGCTGCATCACCATATAAACATCGCACCCTGCGTTCAGAAACTTCTGCGGGATGTCCGTCATGGGTTCATCGTCAAAATTCTGGTTCCATTTTTGCTGCATCATCCACCTCACAGTTCCGGTGCAGAACGTGCAGAGGATTTTGGCGCAGACGTATCACTTGCCAGTTCTGCCAGCTTTTCCAGTGTGGAAGGGCGATGGTCTGCACCCAGTTCCTCGGCTTCCGCAACCTTATCCATGACGGCATCGTAGTCCTGCAACAGCCGCCGCCCCTTTTCCATGTGGTGTGCTTCCAGAATCTGCTCACGGGCTTCCTGAATGGTCAGTTCCGGGGCATCCAACTGCCCGCCGTCCATCACGGAAAAATCGCTGTGGTAAATGGTGTAGTCCCATCCATCCTCACAGGACTGGATGGCAAGATAACCTTTGCCACCCAGTTCCCATGCGGCCTGCTCGTCCTGTGTCTGAATTTCGGGGTAGAAGTCTGCATGGTTCCGCTCCATGACCTCGGCAAACTGGAAGATGTGGAACACATTGCCCAGACCGCCCATGTCAAAGTGATAATCATCCAGATGTTCCACCCGTGCCGTAAAACTGCGCCCATCCGGGTAATCCACCTGAATCACTCCGCCATCGGGAATGCGGTAGAGGTCGTCATAGTGGCTGTTGATGAGACGAATATCCTTCGGCAGCGTTTCCGGCTCCCAGATGCGCCGCCTGCCGATGCCCGCCTGTGGGATGTTTTCGAGGATATTTACGCTTTCCTGTTGGATGGCCTTACGGTCATCGTCCGAAAGTTCAAACAGATACCAGTTCCGGGCGGCAGGGATGGTGTTTTGTCCATCTGGCGGCAGATTCTTTTCCGAGATCTGCCCACTTTCCAGCGGCTCGCCGGTTACCTTGTTATAAGTGGCAAAGCCGACCCCTGCACCGTTTTCCCTGAGATGCAGATAGCGTTCATCGTTGATAAGGTAGACCGCTTCTTTTATCTGCTCCATCAGCACCCACCTTCAAATTCCAGCGAAAACTTGCTGCGGCCATCGGCTTCACAGGACAGCAGCACGGTGGCATTGTAGGTCTTGCCCTTGGCACTCTTGCAGTCCTTCAAGCGGACACGACCATCCCGCAGCAGCTTGTCCGCCACATGAGCGTCCAGCCGCTTGCCCAGACGCTTGAAGAACGCATTGTCCTTCCACAGAACGAAACGGCACTCCCTGTTCTCACAGAACCAGCCCTTTTCACGTTCCACGACAGGCTTCCCACAGTTCGGACAGACACCAATAATCTTGCTTTTCATAAGTGCATTCGCTCCTTTTTTCATTTCCGTGTTCTTTACCAGTTCGGTAATCATCGTATTGATCTCAGTCATAAATTCACCCGGCTCCATTTCGCTGCGCTCAATACGCAGCAGCTTCGTTTCCCAATCGGCGGTCATTTCCGGGGATTGGATCTCTTCGGGCATCACAGTAATGAGGGCTTTGCCCTTGTCCGTGGGCAGAAGCACCTTGTTTTTCTTGGTGCCCTTGCGTTCCAGAAAACCCTTCTGCACCAGTTTTTCGATGGTGGCGGCTCTGGTTGCCGGGGTACCGATGCCCTGACGCTCCACGCCCTCCGGCATACTGTCCGCACTGGCGGTCTCCATAGCGTGCAGCAGGGTGTCCTCGGTAAAGTGCTTCGGCGGGGACGTTTGACCCTCCTTCAGCTCTGCGTTAAGGATGCCGCACTCGTTTTCTGCCGCATTGGGCAGGGCGGTGAGTTCCTGTTTTCGGTTCAGGATGTCGGCAAGCACCTTACGTTCCACCGCTTTCCAGCCTTCTTCCAAAACCTCCTTGCCCTTGGCGGTAAATTCCTCCCCGGCACATTCGGTGGTCAGCAGGGTTTCCAGATACCGGAAGGGCTTGCTGACTGCCATCAGCGTCCGGGCGATGATGAGCTTCAGAACGTTCTGCTCGCCTTTAGGCAGCGCTTCCAGATCGGCTTGCAGCATACTGCGGGTGGGCAGGATGGCGTGGTGGTCGGTGACTTTTTCCCGGTTGACGGTGCGCCGTGTCCGGGGTACAGCCTCGTCCACATCTTCTGGGGTAATGTCAAAAAAGCCTTCCAGTTCCTCGGTCAGCACCTCCAGCATTTCCTCGTCATCGTCGGTGATATAGCAGCTATCAGTCCGGGGATAAGTGGTAAGTTTCTTCTCATACAGGCTCTGCACATAGTCCAGCGTCTGCTGTGCGCTGTACCCCAGCAGGCGGTTGGCGTCCCGCTGAAGGGTGGTCAGGTCGTACAGCGGCGGCGGATTCTCGGATTTTTCCTTGCGGGTGATGCGCTGGATCGTTGCCACCATCTCCCTTCGACAGGCTTCCAGCAGGTTTTCTGCAACGGATTTTTCAGGAATGCGGCGGCTGGATGCCGTGCATCCGCTGGTCAGTTCCAGATCCACCGTGTAGAACTTTTCCGGCACAAAAGCGGCTATCGCAGCCTCCCGCACCACCGTCATGGCAAGCACCGGAGTCATGACCCGACCGACCGCTAAAGGTTGACCGTACAGACATGAAAAAAGCCGGGACGCATTGATGCCGACCATCCAGTCGGCACGTTCCCGGCAAAGTGCTGCGTTGTACAGCGCATCGTATTCAGTTGACGGTTTGAGATGGGCGAACCCCTCTCGGATGGCGTTTTCCTCCATGCTGGACAGCCACAGGCGGGAAAAGGGCTTTTTGCAGCCCGCTTGCTGGTAGACAAGGCGGAAGATTAGTTCGCCCTCACGCCCTGCATCCGTTGCACAGACAATGCTATCCACATCTGGGCGGTCCATCAGCTTTTGCAGGATACCAAACTGCTTTTTGGTGGACGCAGACACCAGATACTGCCACCTTTCCGGCAGGATGGGCAGATCTGCGATGCTCCACTTGACGTATTTGGCATCGTAGATATTGGGCGGAGCAAGCTCCACCAGATGACCCACGCACCAGCTTACCAGATAACCGTTGCCCTCAAGGTAGCCGTCCTGACGGTTGGTGGCACCGAGGACTTTGGCGTAGGACATGGCAACCGAGGGCTTTTCTGCTACAACTAGAATTGAAATAAGCGTTCCCTCCAATCTGTTTTCATTTGGATATGTACGGCGGCAAAATGCCGCCTTGAAATCAGATGGGTTCAGTGTCCTGCTCGTCCGGGGTTTCGTCCTCGTCCGGCACATCGGTAGGGATCTCAAAATCGCCCTTGTCCTCGGTGTAGTTTGCATCGGGGTCGAGGGCTTCTTTTTCGGCTTTTTTCTTCTGCATCTGCTGGTGATAGAAATAGAAGCCGCCACCTGCTGCCAGTGCAATCAGCACCACCACACCCAAAAAGCCGGATGCGATCTTTGTGACCTTGTTTTCCTTGGGCTGTTCCGTGCCGGATGCTGCCGCTTCTTCGGCGGCTTTTTTCGCTTCTTCCTCGGCTTTCAGCCTGTCCTGTTCCGCCTGCGCCGCTGCTTCTTTTTCAGCGGTATAAGCGTTCGCTTCTTCCTCCTCCATCAGGGAAAGAAGGTCGGCTTCGTCCACAAGGTTCATAAAGTGAACGGTCTGCTGCCCCTTGGCGTTGCGGTCAATCACCAGATAGAAAGTCGCACCCGACTTCGACACCAGCGTAATGAACTGCTGACCGCTGCCATCGGAATAGTCGGTGTGGTAATCGTCCACCAGCGTCAAGTTGCCCTCCGGGGTCAGGGCACCGGTCTCCTCATCGGTCACGGTGACTACATCTTCTTCATCGGTGGTAGAAGTCAGGACGGGCTGTTCCACTTCCTCCACAGGCTCACCGCCATAGGCAAAAGCGGGAGCCGCCATGCCAGCGCACAGTGCCACCGATACCAGCAGTGCGCCCAGTTTCTTAATCTTCATCTGCATCCTCCTTCTCGAAAGTTGCACCCACGGCAGACAGCGCAGCAGGGTTCGGGGTGGTGGTGGCAGACTGCCGCAGCAGGGCGGCGAGCTGTTCCGGCGTGACCTTTGCCGTCCGCACCATCTCGTTGACCTCGGCAGAATCTTCCTCCTGAATGCGCCGCTCCAGGATCTCGATGCGATTGTTCAGCTTGATGCGGCGTTCTTTCTCTTTTGCCAGCATCGCCCGCAGTTTATCCGATTTTTCGCTCATAGTAACTTCTCCAATCATTTTGAAAGCCGTCCGAACCCGGCGAGATGCTTCTCCCAGTAGGACGAGTGAATGTTTGCGTACTTGATGGGGTCTCCGGCACTGACCATCATGCCGTTGCCGAGATAGATTCCAGTATGGCTCATGCCGGGGGTGTCATAGGTGCCTTTGAAGAAAACCAGATCACCGGGCTTTGCATCGGCTTCGGAGATGTGCTGGCTCTTGTTCCACAGACCGTTGGCGGTAGTGCGCCCTACATCGTAGCCGTTCTGGTTGTACACCCAGCAGACATAGCCGCTGCAATCAAAACCGGTTTCCGGGGTAGAGCCGCCCCAGACGTAGGGCGTACCCACATACTTTTGCGCCTCCTTGTAGATGGCGGCAAATTCGCTGTCCGTCAGGGCTTCTGCCGGAACCTGATAATCAATACCGGGTGTGCCGGAGCCATCGGAGCCACCGGGCGGCAGTCCGCCGTTGAACAGATACGGTCTGCCGCCCAAGGTGTCCTGAAAGATCTCGTAGCGTTTCCATTGGTCGTTGTCCAGTTCCTCCCGGATGACCACCTCCAAGCCACGGTTCACCAACTTGGTGTGGAAAATCTTGTACTCATACGGCACTTGGGTAGGAACAGGGATACCTGCCGGACTGATGACCCAGACCGTCTTATACCGAATCTGCACCTCCACCCATGTGGTCAGCTTGTACTGCTTTTTGAAGGTCTCCTTCAGCTTGCCCTGCACTTCCGACCGGGTGTAATCATCATACAGAGTGGTCAGGAATGAAGTGAGCTGCCACGGGTCGTGTTCAATGGGGTCAAGGTGGTACTGGTACTCGTTGTAGCCGGGGTGGTCGGTGGGGGTGCGCTTGATCTTTTTATCCAGTTCCTTTTCCAGCTTTTTGTAGTCCTGCTCTGCACCCCAGATGTCCCGATCCTCGGCAGAGTATATGGTCTGCCCGGACACCTGTGTGCCGCCCGAAAAGAGGATACCGCAGGAGGAAAAGCCCGACATCACCATGAGGACGAGCAAAAGAAAAACGCCCACAATCACCAGAACGTGTGCGTTGCCTTTTGCGGCATTCACCAGCCCCTTTACGGCGGTGCTGACGGCAGTTTTGCCCTTTTCTACCGCCTGTTCCACGCCGGACCGGGCAGCAGATGCACCGTTGGATGCCGCTTTGCCACCTGCGGTCTGCGCCGCCGTACCCGACCGGGCGGCAGCATAGTAGCTCTGCCGGATGTCTTGCTTCTGCCGCCATCGGGAAAGCCAGTTGGAACCGCCCTCGCCGGTGCCGGATGCGCCTGTATCTTGTGCCGCAGTTGGCTTCTGCACGGAAGATTTTGCGTTTCTGGCACCCTTCTTGCCCTGCATCTTGGCTTTCCTCTTGAGCTTCCGGGCATAGCGGCTCTTGGAAATATCCCGGACATTTCCTGCCGCCTTTTCGCCCTCGCTCAGCGCCTGCGTGCCCACATTGTCATCCTCGTACTGGTCAACTTCGTGATGCGCCGCAGACCGGGCGGCATGGGCAGCGTACATCTCTCGCTTCTGCGCCTTACTCAACCGGCTCAGTTCGTCCGGGGTCAGTTCCGCCTTGCCAAACCGCAGATGCTGTGCCTTTTCCGCAGCTTTATCTGCATCGGTTTTCAGCTTTTTCTTTTTGGGCACCGTCTGCTCTACCTTGGCTTTTTTCGGGGGAGAACGGGTCTTTTTGGTAGACGATTCCTCTTTGATGTTCAGTTTCGGTTCACTCATTTCTGCGCGCCCTCCGAGACTTCACCCAACTTGGTGGTCATAATGCGGTAGAGTTCCAGATCGGTGGGGAAACGGTCCACAAACGGCAGAATGACATTGCCGAAAAACAGCAGCCCCTCGCCCTCGCCGGAGTGGGTCACGTAGGAAAGCTGATGGGGCGAAATATTGAGCTGCTTTGCGAGGATTTGCCGGTCTCCTGCCGCCTGATTCAGCATGATGATCATGTCGCTGTTCTCGAAAATATTCTCGACTTCACGGGAAGAAAGCAGGTCTTTCACGTTCTGGGTCAGCCCTGTGGGAATACCGCCCCACTTGCGGAAACGCTTCCAGATTTCCACGGAATAAGCGGCGGTCTGCTCCTCTTTTAAGAGGAGGTGCATCTCGTCCATATAATACCGGGTGGACTTGCCGCTGCTGCGGTTTGCCGTGACACGCCCCCACACCTGATCCTGCACAATGAGCATACCGAGCTTCTTCATCTGCTTGCCCAGCTCCTTGATGTCGTAGCAGACGATGCGGTTATTGACGTTCACATTCGTGCGGTGGTTGAACAGGTTCAGACTGCCCTTGACGTAGATCTCCAGAGCCGTGGCAACATGGTGGGCTTCTTTTTCGTCCTGTTGGAGCAGGGCATTGTACAAGTCCTCAAGGATGGGCATATTCTCCGGGCAGGGGTCCGCAAAATATTTGCGGTAAATCAGATGCACACAGCGGTCAATGACGGTTTTCTCCACCGGCAGCAGCCCTTCCTTGCCGCCCACCACCAGTTCGCACAGGGAAAGGATAAAGTCTGCTTTCAGGGACAGGGGATTATCTTCCTCGGAGTAGTTGGCATTGATGTCCATCGGATTGATGAACTGGGTGCTGTTGGGCGAGATTTTGATGACCTGACCTTTCAGCCGATTCACCAGCGGGGAGTATTCGCCTTCGGGATCGTTCACAATAATATCATCATCCGTCACCAGAAAGGCGTTTGCAATTTCACGCTTTGCTGAGAAACTTTTGCCGGAGCCGGGAGTACCCAAAATCAGGCCATTGGGGTTCTTCAACTTCTTCCGGTCCACCATGATAAGGTTGTTGGACAGGGCGTTCAGGCCGTAATACAGGCTTTCTTTGCCAGACTGGTACAATTCCTGTGTGGTAAAGGGGATGAAGATGGCAGTGCTGCTGGTGGTCAGTCCCCGCTGAATCTCAATCTGGTTATCCGCCAGCGGCAGACTGCTCATCAAGCCCTGCTCCTGCTGGAAATCAAGGCGGCACAGGTTGCAGTTGTGCTTCTGGGCGATGGAGCTAGCCTGAAAGACGTTGTTTTCCAGCTCCTGCTCCGTGCGCCCGGTGTTCAACACCAGAAAAGTGACGAGGAACATCCGCTCGTTCTGGCTCTGCAACTCTTTGAGCAGGGCTTTCGCATCCCGTCCGTAAGTTGCCAAATCGGACGGGATGATGTCAATATCATACCCGGCACGGATTGCTTTTTTCTGCTCCTCAATCTTGCTGCGGTCCAGTTCCGTGATGGTGCGCTTCACCGTCTTGATGGCTTTGTTCTGGTCAACAGACTGGATGTGCATCGTAACGATCTGGGAAGAATCCATATCCAGAAAATCCTTCAAAAGCTGGTCGCTGATGTCGGATGCCGTGATGCTCAGAAAGCTGGCGGCGCAAAAGATACCTCCCATCTGGAAGGAGCGGCTGTTCTTGAACGCAAAGGCGGTAGGCGCAATGGCATCCTTCACGGAAAGCCCGCTTTTCACAAGGTCTTTCCAGTCAAAGTGAAACTTGCTTGCACCGTCCATGTTGAACATATCGTGCATGAGTTTCAGCCGCTGGGCACCGTTCAGGGGCTTTGCCTGCACACCCAGCCGATGAAAATTATTCAGCAGGTCATTCTGGATGTGGTCGAGCCGGGGCTTGACCTGCGCCATGCTTTCGCCCTCCACACCAAAGGTGATGAATTTGGTCTTGGTCAGACCATTATTGCCCTTGGCAAGCTGCTGGCGCAGCATCTGGCTGTACTCCGCACGCACATCGTCAAAGCCGTCCTTCTGGAACGGGATGCGGATGCTCTTTTCAAACTCGGTGCTGTCGGTTGCCATGTTCACAAAGGACAGCTCAAATTTGATGCTGGAATCGAAAAAATTCAGAAAACTGCACCATTCCTCGAAAATGGCGGTCTTGTCCTCCTGCTGGGCAAGCTGGTAGTTGATGTCCTGATACTGGATGGTACGAGTGTAATAGTTGGGCTTCACCCTGCAGGTGCCATCCTCAAACATCCGCTGCATGGGGATGGACTGCTGGGCGGTTCGGGGCATAGCAGGCTTTGCGTTCTGCCTGCGCTTCTGCGCAGACTGCGGCTTGCTGTGCTTACCGGTCTTTTTCCAAAACGGGATCATGGGTCATGCCTCCCTTCATCAAAATCGCATAGTAATTGTTAGTCTTGTAGGGGCGGATCTTCGGGCGGACAAACCGGGACTGCACATAGTACGACAGCAGCTTTTCCAAAGGCTGGCCGTTCTTTTCGTACATCCCAAGGAAGAACGCCGGCAGCATCACCGCCATCATACCGAGGGTGGCAGCAGTGTTGCCGCCGGAATCCCGGAGAACAAAAAACAGCGGCACTCCAATGAGAGCCGCTGTGCCAAAGCAGACAAGCTGCCGTTTGGTCAGGTTGAACGCCACTTTGGATTTGACCTTGGTCAAATCGCGGGGAACGGAAATATACGCAGCCAATCAAACACCTCCTTTAGTGCGCTCCGAGGACGGATTTCGTCACCGAGCTGGTCTTGAACAGGCTGAAACAGAGCAGAACGGTGTAGCCCACAATGCTCCAAATGGAGTTGATGGCATCCCCGGAAATCGCTACCGACTGTATCAGCACGGCGTAAATCGCCACGCAGATGAGGATGAGAAAGCCCTGAAAACCCAGTGCAAACAGGCATTTCAGATAGTTCTGCCCCATGTGGCTCTGCTCGTGGTTGCCGAAGGTCGCCATGGGGATGGGCGCAAGGCTCACCATGCAGTAAATTTCAATCATTCTTCCGTAGACGATGACGAAAATCACGATGGACAGGATGCGCATGGTAATGCCGATGAAGAAGGACTGCAAAAACAGCCCGAACAGGGGGCCGACATCCATCTGCATCAGGCTGGATTGCAGCATGGACAAGCCAATGTCGTTGACACGGGTATTTCCGGCAATGATGCTGCTGGAATCGGATACCACCTTTTGGGTGACATCGAACACCGCCATCACGATGTCAAAAGTATTGCTGATGAGCCACACCGAAATAGCAGTCTTAAAAATCCAGCGCATGATGAGGGCAGGCTCAAACTGTGCCATATTGTTGTGCTGGGTAATCATCTCGATCAGTTCGTAACAGGCGATAAAGGTCAGGATGATGCCTGCAATGGGCAGCACCACGTTCCGGGACAGCGATTCGATCATGGCGAACACCCGTGGCTCAAAGCTGGAGGGCTTGGTGCCCACCTGCTGTGCGATGTTGCCCACTTGGGTGTTCACATCATCAAACAAGCCGGAGAGATTGGACATAATGCCTGCCGTCAGGATGCCTTTGATCCAGTCGGCAATGGCTTTGAGAACGGTTTCCATTCAGTCACCGTCCTTAGCTGAAATGGTTGATAAGGGTCTTGAGGAGATTCAGGAGAAAAATAATGTGGGTCAAAAACTGCATAATAGCACCGCCTTTCATGGATGGGTGGATAAAAACGCGGCTTGGAGCACGGACATTTAATAAAACTGCAAGCTGCAGAGGGCTTTCCGCTGCTGCTCAAGCCGCCGTATGGAACAATGCCCTCATTTCATCTATCATTTTTGATTGATGAATGATAGATGAAATGATATGAGCAAACACAAAAAGTGTTCGACGGAAACAAAAAAGCCGACTGCTTTTCGGCAATCGGCAAATCATAATCAAAGCTATATAGCTGTTTTTATAAGTCGGCGAACAGGAACCTTATGATAAACATCAAGGATGCGTTTTTCTCCATTTCGCCAAAAGGGGTTCATATAATAACAATCGCATTCTTTACAATACCAAATGTATTCAGCTTCTCCGTTGATCTCTAATGTGAATGCCTTCATTTTTAGAAGCGGATGCCACGGGCAATGTTTCTGAAGCTTTTCTTTTTGACGATCAGCTTTGCAAAGTCCAAAAAGCTTACCACATTTTAGAGGGGGCGGATTAAACTTAAAACGACTATCAATGGGATTTTCTATATAATCATTGAAGTTTGATAATCCAAGTTGATTGAGAGGTCTATAATGAAGCCCTGCATTATGTTGATTTTTTGCCATTATAACAATCCTTTCTCAAGCAAGCATTTTGCCCTCCAGATAGGAGCAGCGGAGATAATCAGGATTGGTGTAGTATACGTTGGAATTGAAATCGGAGATCTCATCCGTGATAAACGACGAAAAAACATCCAGAATTGCCTGTGCAGCATCTTCATCTTTCATGGTGGACAGCACCAGCCCCTGATACAGCATTCCGATGGAGGTTGCAGAAGGGACCGTATAGCGGCACTCCGCAGCAGTATCAAAATCCCCATCCGGGATGTTGAGATCTTCAATCAGCTCATCTGAAACCTGCTCAAAGGACAGACAGTGGTTTACTTCTGCCAGCCGGAGCTGCCGTTCGATGCCGGCTTTTGTGAAGTGACGAATCACATCCTGCCGATGATTTTTGGTCTTACGGGCGATGGTCTCGATCAGGCTGCAAACGTAGAGAACATCATTTTTCTGCTTTTCGGTCATGGATGGATTCACTCCTCTCAAAGGTCAGGCAGTGCAAAGCGTTTACGGTATGAAAGCTGATCTGGTGTGTTGGATGCTTGAACTTCGCCAATGCCCAAAATGCTTCACGGCTGATCTGCCCGGACGTAAATCCATTGACATAGTCCCAGATGGTGTCATCTGCCATGGGACCCTCCACAATATCATAGGGATGGGTTTCGCCTGCACGACATTTTGCAATGAAATCCAGCCATTCGTCCGACATTTCAGGGAAACGCAGGATTTTCAGGTCAGGATTCTCTACATAGCGATAGACGTTCACAATACCATCGGCAGAACGGCGGTCTGCCCAGCGGTAGGCTTGTTGATAGCTGTTCGTGCAGTAGAATCCCCAAGAAAAGTCCTTTGTATACCGTGTGATGCGGATTTCGGGATAGACAACTTCTTCTTTACTGCCATGATACAATAAAATCTCGCTCATCTGATTCACCTTCTGTATGTGAGATCGTTACTATGGCTTTCCTTATTATAAATATGTACCGGGCGGCAATCGCCGCCCGCTGTTCTTAACCGAACAGACCGCTCAGCAGGGGAATCAGGGTAATGCCCACCAGAGCAACGCCGCCGCCAGCCATGAGCTGCTTCATGCCCTGACTCTTGCTGCCGGGGTTGTCGTTACCATAACCTTCCAGCAGGTTGATGGCACCCCAAACGCCGAGACCGGCACCCAGAGCGACAACCAGAGTCTGAAGAACTTCGATAGCAGAGTTGAAGAATTCCATAGTCTTTTCTCCTTTATTATAAAGCGTTTCCGGTCGTTTGTACACACCCGAAATCTTGTAGTTTTACGTTGCATAACCGCAGCAAGGCTGATTTTCTGGTGCACCTTTCTGACCGGGATAAAAATAAAACCGCCTACCGGGTCAGGCAGACGGGAGCGAATCAGCATCCACCACGATGAACTCATCTCCGGGTTGGATTTTTTCTTTGCGGTTCAGATATTTTTCAATATCGAAGGTGTTTTTGGGGTCGTAGTCCGAGGTCAGCTTGTAGTTAGGGTGCTGGGTCAGGTCGTACTTGTCGCTCAAAAACGGTCTGACGCCACGCAACTGCAAAATACACTTGCCGCCGTCCAGCACCGCCAGCTCGTCCCGGCTCAACAATTCGTGGCCCATCTTTTGGAACGTAGTGCCGTAACTGGGGCTATTGCCACGGGTGTCTGAGGTGTTGAAGGCGTCGATGGTCTCCTTGCCCAGCATCTCGGACAAGTCTTTCAGGGTGGTCGGCTCACTGCCGCCGAGGAAAATCTGGCTGTCCATGTTGCCCACAATGGTATCCGCGTTATCCTTGTAAATGGCTTTCAACTGGCTTCTCGCCTGCAAAACAAGGCAGGCGGAGATCTCACGGCTGCGGATGGTGGCCACCAGCTTTTCCAGATTGGGAATCTGCCCGATGTTGGCGCACTCGTCGATGAGACACCGTACATGAACGGGCAGCTTGCCGCCGTATACATCATCTGCCTTGTCGCACAGCAGATTGAAAAGCTGGGTGTAGACCATGCTGATGAGGAAGTTGAAGGTGCTGTCCGTATCGCTCATGATGAGGAACAATGCCGTTTTCTTATCGCCCAGCGTGTCCAGTTGCAGCTCATCGTACATAGTGAGGTCACGCAGCTCTTGGATGTCGAAGGGGGCTAATCTGGCACCACAGGAAATGAGGATGGATTTTGCGGTCTTGCCGGCAGCCAGCTTGTAAAGTTTGTACTGCCGCCCGGCAAAGGAATTGGGCTTCTTTTTCGCCAGTTCTTCAAACAGCAGATCCACCGGGTTCTGATATTCCTCGTCATCCTCCAGCATCTGCATGGTGTTGAGCATTTCCAGCAGGGTGGCGAAATTTTGCTCCTCCACCGGGGCTTCATAATGCAGATAGGCGATCAGGGCAGTGAGCAAAAGACGTTCGCTTTTCTCCCAAAATGGGTCCCCACCGGACCCTTCGCCTTTGGTGTTGGTCATCAGGGTTGTGACCAGTTTGAGAATGTCCTTTTCGCTGTGGACATAGGCGAAGGGGTTATAGTGCATGGACTTTTTGAAGTTGATGGTGTTCAGGATTTTCAGCTTGTAACCGTTTTTCAGAAGTGCGTTCCCGCACTCGACCACGATACTACCTTTCGGGTCAGTGACCACATAGGAACTATGACATTGTAAAAGGTTGGGTTTAAGCCAAAATCTCGTCTTGCCGCTGCCGGAGCCTCCCACCACCAGCACATTTTTGTTCCGGGCGTTTTTGGGGTCCGGTGGGCGGTTGGACATCATCAGCCGTTCCGTTTTGGTCAGGATGATGTTGTCTGCAAACTTGGGTGCCATGAACGGCTCAATATCCTTGGCGGTGCCCCATGAAGCGTTTTGTCAAGTGCTTTTTTGAGTTATTGACGCAAATTATCGTGAAAGTGCGAAAGTGCAAAGTGCAAAGGGTCTACGTTTTGCACTTTCAGCTTGCGGGTTCGGGTGGTTGCTTCTTCTTGATGAAGTTGTACCATTGACCGCCGACACGCCTTGCGCCTAAAATGCCGCCCATGTTGCGCTTGGCGTTCTGTACCGTCCTTTCGGATATTCCGGCTTCGGCTGCGGCTTTTACAATGTCCTCGCTGGCAAGCTCTTTCCCGTCTGCAAGCAGGTCAAGTATCAGCCTTTCAGCCTGTTCGGTTTTGGTGGCGTTGTTGCCGCCCGCGCCGGACAGCAGCTCGTCGGCGGTGATGTCGTATTCGCCTATCCACGAAAAGCCCGTTTCCGGGTCAAGGCAAAAGGCAACAGGCTTGCCCTCCGGCGCAAGGGAAGATTTGTCATGGACGATAACGCGCACATTCGGCTCTCGCTTCACGCGCCCGATCAGCAGGACGCTCCTTGCTGCGGCGCGGAAGTCGATAGAGCCTAAGCCCCTGTATGCGCTCTGCCCTCCGGCAGCTTTGTTGAGATGTCCGATAAGGATAACGGCGCACCCGGTACGCTCGGCAACATCGGCAAGGCGGCGGAACATGGGGCGCACTTCGTTTGCCCGGTTCATGTCGGTCTTTTCGCCCATGTACGCCTGTATGGGGTCAAGGATAATCAGCCGCGCTCCGTTCTGCGTAATTGCTTTCTCTATGCGCTCGTCGGAGAGGGTAAGTTCCCGTTTTGCTTCATCAATCACAAGTACGCGGTCAAGGTCGGCTTCTGCTTCCATCAAGCGGGGCTTGACGGTATCGCCCAGCCCGTCCTCGGCGGTCTGGTAAATCACTTGGAATGGCGGCGAGGGCTTCATTCCCGGCAGCGTTCCCCCGGTGGTGCAGGCGGCGGCAAGGCGTAGGGCAAAAGTGGTCTTGCCCTCGCCGGGATTGCCTTGCACAATGGTTACTTTCCCAAAGGGGATATACGGCTTCCATAGCCATTCAACGGTCTGTGTATCAACCTCGCTCATGCGGATAATCTCAACGGTTTCTTCCTGCGGCGGCTCTTTCAAGCCGTAAATCGCTTCACGGATATACTTCCCGTCCGCGATTTCTGCCCGGTGCTGCAATACCTCGTTCCAGTCCTTGTAAAGCGGGAGAAGGCGGTGAACGGTCAAGCCCTCCGGCATAAGCCCCACAAGGCGGCTGCAAGCGTCGTTTCCGGCTTGGTCGCTGTCAAGGCAGAGGTAAACGGTCTTGATGTTGGGGCGGTCAGAAAGGAAACGCAAAAGGGCTTTTTCCCCCACGCCGCCCAACGCAAGATAGCTTTGCTTTTGCCAGTCTTTTTTGAACAGACAGAGGAAAGATAAGAGGTCTATCGGGGCTTCAAAGACAAACAATCTTTCGCCCTCGCCACGGTAGCAGAAGTTAAAGGCTTTGTCGCTGCCTTTCACATCAAGCCGGAAGTTTCCCGCCGTTCCCTTGCTGTGGGCGTAGCGCGGTATTCCGTCCTCGTCCCGCCCTACGAATACGGCGTTATGGTGGGCGGCTTCCTCGTAAATATCCCCGGTGGAAAAGAAAAAGCCCGTCACATCTTCATCAATGCGGCGGGCGGCTGTGAGGTAGTTCCTCGCTGTTCGGTTGTCGGTGTTCCGGGGTGGTAGCCGGAAGTTGGAGAGGGGCGCGGGGCTTGGTCTGTCCGGCGGCGGTGCTTCGCCTTTTTCTCCTGTGAGAAGTTCAACAGCTTCGGTAAAGCTCTTGCCGAAAAACTCCATGACAAAATCAACGGGGCCGCCGCCCTTGCTCTGGCTGTGCCTGCACCACTTGTTTCCCCGGATTGTCAGGCTGTCATGCCGCTTCCAACGGTATTCCTGTCCGGCGCGGGTAAGCTGCTCGCCCTGCGATTGCAGGAAAGAAACAAGGTCGGCTTGGTTGGCGCGGTTTATTTGTTCTTGGGTGTAATACATAAAAGTTCAACTCCTTTCAGCGGTCTATATCATGCCGCTTGGTGCGGCTCTGCGTCTGCTCCGGTTGGTCGGCGCGGAGTGCAATATCCACACACCTGCGGATTTTTTGAAGCTCGGCAACCTCGGCGCGGGTATCTTTCAGTTTGGTATAATCGGTGTCCCTCTGTGTTTTGAGGTCAGCATATTCCTGTTCCCATTCCGCAATAGGCAAGGTCTTTGTTCCTTTCGGCAGATTTGCATGGAGATAGCGGCTTGCTGCGTCCCATAGGGTAAGCTCGGCGCGGCGGGCTTCCGCAAACTTCTCCTGTTTTCCTTTCCAGCGGATTTGCCGATACTCGTCCTGTATGGGCTTGTAGGTCTGATAATTTCTGCCGTACTCCATGAGTTTTTGCAGTTCTTTCATGCGCTGCTCTGCGGTTTTCATTCCCTCCCGGATTGAATAGGCTTTATCACTGACAGAGGAAAGAGAAGCGTCCAGCTCATCAAGATTAGAGATACCATGCTCGGAAAGATAGTTGACCGCTGCCGCTATGGTTTTCAGTTCATCGGCTGCGTGCTGTTGTTGCCAACGCTGCGAATACTTCCGGCTCTTTTCTCTCTGAACGCTCAAATACTTCATCAGCAGATTTGCAAGGTTGGGAGATTGCGGCGGCTGTTCCGGGGCGGTTTCCCGCGCTTTGAACAGGTCGGCAATCCATTCCTTGAGCTTCCCAATCTGCGCCCGGATTTCCCGGATAAGGCGGTTTGCCTTTTGGATATTTCGGTTCAGTTCGCCTTTCTCGGTGGCGATGCCTTTCTTCTCCATCTGGCAAGCCGCCACGCCCATGTGGACGGTGGGTATTTCGTCTATGCCGCGCTCGGCGTTGCTGCGGTGGTCGATACGCTCCGGGCTTCCGTTTCTCTCCAAAAAGTCGTTGGTAAAGTCAGCCCACGCCTTGCGCCACAAGAGGGTGTTGTCCTTGTCGTTCCAGCCTGTAAGGTCAATTTTGTGCGTCTTGTATCTGCCGCTTGGCAAGCGGATACGCTCACCGTTTTCATCAAGGTCATATTCCTTTTTGGATTTCGCCGCCCATGCTCCGCGCTCGTCAAGTGGTCGCATAGTCAGCATGATATGACAATGGGGGTTGCCGCTGTTGGTGTCGTGAATGGCAAAATCCACACACATTCCTCTGGAAACAAATTGAGAGGAACAGTATTCCCGGACAAGCCGGATCTGTTCCTCTCTGGATAATTCTATGGGGAGCGCTGCGTCAATCTCACGCGCAAGCTGGGCGTTCCCGGCTTTCTCGTAAAGTTCCACGCTGTTCCACAAGGTTGAACGGTCAGAGAAAGAGGGCGGGGCATGGGGCGGCAGCATGATTTCGGTATGGACAACGCCGCCTTTGCGGGTGTAGTCATGGGTCATTCCGTCCCATTCGTTTGTCAGCTTTTCGCCGCTTCGGTAGGCGGCTGCGGCAACGGCTGATTTGCCTTTTCCTCGGCTCACAATGCCGATGTTCCAATGGTAAATGGCTATGGGTATCACCTCCCGGATAGGATAATAAAACCCGCAAAAATGGTACAGACGCCAACGGCGGGTGTACTGTTTTTGTGGGTGTGCAGGGATAGCCGCGAAGCGGCGCAAGGGGTGCAGCCCCTTGTTGCGGCAAAGCCGCCATATCGGAGCGCGGGGAAAGCTCCCTGTGCGGAGATAAGCCCTCGGCAGAGCGCACACGCCCGCAAGGGTGTATAAGTGCGCCCTTAGTTCCTAAGGAATTTTCAGCTTGTCGCTCCCTCGGCTCGTTTTTTCAGATATTCCCGCGCTGGCTCACTCGTCAAGGCAAGCCGGAGAAGTGCTGTGGCTTCCTCGTCGGTCATGTTCTTTGCTTCCGGCACAACGCTTTCAAAGACCGCGCCCCGGACAATAAGGCGGTGGCTGCGCGTTCTGCGTTCCTCTTTGGATAGCTTCTGACGCAACATTTTTTCCCGGTTCTCAAACTGCCGGATTTTCTTCTTTCCGTCCTCAATCTCGGCTTGCAACTCCTCGCGGGTTTTCTCTCTCGGTTTCGTCATGGGTGGTCGCTCCTTTCTGTCCGTAGACATAGAAAAAGGACAGTCGATTTGCTCGGCTGTCCTGATGGTAGTATTAAATTTTCATGGGGTTATCCGTTGAAAGAACTTAGGTCAAGCGCACCATTATTTATCAGCTCTTGGATAATGGTAGCCAAATCGTTTTTCACACTTTCGCTTTCAGTTTTTGCACCCGCATTTTCAACATATACGGTGCTATCTCCCAACTTAAAGGTCGCATAGTAAATTACATTCTGTTCTCCCACGCTGTTCCGGTCTGTTACAAAATATCCTGCCGTCACGCTTGTGCCATTTACTTCGCTACTTTCTTCACTTCCTACAATCTTCGTATCAAGTAGTGCTATATCCGTTGTAGATATTACCACTTTGGCATTTTCGATTTTTCCCTCAAAACCAATCAATTCTTTGTTGCTGTCGGAAACAGTATCATCAACACGAAAAACTGCATGAGCTGTAACGGTCAAGTTTGGAAAAAGAGATGCAGCTTCCGTTTCCGTAAGTTGCCTTGTTGTTATAGTCCCGTCAATGTCAATGCTTGAGCCAGCAGTTTCCGATTTTACAAAGATGATTTCATTTCCGTTGTCCAAAGTGGCAATGTCAGTTTTGTTCCCGAACAATCCACTTTGAAATACGCCTACGCCTAAAACAGCAATTACTGCAAAGCAAGCCGCCATAGCTCCCCACTTAACCCAACCGGGTTTCTTTGCTTTCTTTTTGTAGTTAAGGGCTTCATCAACATATTTCGTATCAAGTTCACTCATAGCGTCGGAAAACTTCTTTGCGTTCATACGAATACCTCTCTTTCAATCAAGTATTGTTTCATCTTCTCTCGGATACGGGTCAGCCGGACAGAAATGTTTTTTTCTGAAAGCCCCATAAACTCGGCTATGTCCTTATAGCTGTCGGAAAACCAATAGCGGCGCATGAAAATAACGCGGTTTTCGGTAGTCAGCGTGTCTAAAAATGCTTCAATGATACGGGCTAACTCTTTGGCTTCGATTTCTGCTTCTACTGTATTCGGGGCTGCTATACAGGCTTCAATTTCTTCCAAAGCAATCGTGTAATGGCTGCTCCGTTTGGCTGCTTCCTTTCTCCAATAGATTTTGAGTGAAATGTTCCGAACGATTTTAACAAGATAAGATAGCAGCGGGTTAGGTCGTGCCGGGGGAATGGCGTTCCATGCGCCTAAATAAGCGTCGTTTACACATTCCTCCGCGTCTTGTCTGCTGCCTACGATATGGTAGGAAAGATTGTGGCAGACCTTTCCGTATTTTATATCCAGCTCTCGTATGCCTTGTTCTGAACGTCCAAAAAACATTTCTATGATTTTTTCGTCGTCTATCATCTCACCGCCTCCTTTCGGGCTTCACCTATGTACTACGGTTTCAGCGGCAAATACTACATCTAATCCGAAACTTTTTCAAAAAAATTATAGCACATCTTTTTGAATAGGGTGTGTCAAGTTGCCGGAATGTTTCTTTGCCGCTTTGCTGGCGGCGTTCCTCCGTTCTTCGCTGTATGGGGCGGTCAGACGGAAAGAGAAACGCCCCTTTACAATCTCAAACTCCATGCAACCCGTTTCGGGGTCTGCGTCGGTCTGGCGGCACTGGTCGGGGTACTGTCCGGAGTAGGCGGCAAGCCGCTTCTTTAAGTCGGTGTTGTGGGTGCGGATATGGATAATCGGGTTTTTCTCGTCAAACCAAATATCGGTGGTCTTTTCCTGCTTCGTAAGCCCTGTTCTCATAAACTCTCCTTTCTGCGCCCCTGTTACGCAATAGGGGCATTTTTCGGGTGTTTTTCCCGGCTCTTGACTTGGGGAAAATGAGGATTTTCAAATAGAAACTGCCCGGACAGGGAATGGTTCGTCGGGGCGGCTGTTATCGCAAGATTTCTGTTTTTTCCGGCTCTTGACCGTCAGACGCGGATAAACGCGAGCTGTCGGCAAGCACTAGTTTGAGCAGCTTGTCGCGGAATGTTTCTGTGCTGCTGTGATTGAAAAACAACTCCGCAACAATGGTCTGCCCGTTCCTCTGGGTCGTGATGATACTGTCGGGGGTCTGTTCTGCCATAGGCGGCTCCTTTCTCCGGGCGCAAAAGAGGGATTTCCCGTAGTTCGGAAAATCCCTCTTGGTTGACGGTTATTCTGTTTTACTGTGTGGGCTGTGCGGTGGCTGCCTGCGCCTTTCTCCTTGCCCGGTATTCCCGCGCTTTCATGCGGTCATACTCCCGCTGCTTTTCAAGGTTTCGCGCCCGGTACTCCCTTGAATACTGCCGGTGGTAGGCGCGGCTCTTTTCCTTTTTGGCTTCTTCGATTTCCTCCCGCATTTGCCGGATTTCCTGCTCGGTCGGCTCTGCAAGCTGTGTCACTTCATTCTCAAACTTGCCGATGTAATTGAAATATATACTGATGTGCTGGATTGCGTATCTCGCCCTTTTCTGGTCGCGCTCATGCACTTCAATCCGGCTGATAAACTCGTTGAGAATGGCGGGGGTAAGCTCGGTAAAGGCGGCATGGCGTTCCGTCAGCTTCAAAAACTTCTGCGCCCGTCCTCCCGCGTTCTCATAAGCGGATAGCTGCTCTTGGAGCGTGGCAAGCTCCGCTTTCAGCGCGTAGTATTCTTCCGAATACTTCTGCGACATCTGCTCATAGCGGTCTTGTGAGATCGTGCCGAGGGCGTTGTCCTCGTAGAGCTTATTCAGCACCTTGTCAATCTGTTCAAGGCGCGTCGTGATTTGCGGAATACGCTTCTGCTGCTTCTTGGTCTGGTCGGTCTGCTGCATGGCAAGGTTCTTTTTCACTAATGCTTCAAACTCCGCCCGGTTGCTGATAGAATAGTCCTCGATTTTCTTCAGCACTTCCGCGATGGTCTGCATGAGCAAGTCCGCGTCCATGATGTGCGGGGAATTGCATTTTGGGTTTTTGGCTTTTCCCTTGTGGTACTCGCTGCAAAAAGCAACGTGCCGCTTGCCGCCGTTCCGGTAATCAATACGAATGTGCATTTTTGCGCCGCAGTCCTTACAGAAAAGCAAGCCGGACAGAGGGTGGATTTCCCCGTCCCCGTTGGGGCGTCTGACGGGTGCGTTTTCCAAAATCCGCTGTACGGTTTCAAAATCGCTGCGGCTGATAATCGGCTCATGCACATTTTCTGTGATGTGCCACTGGCTCCGGTCTACATAGTGGTTATGTTTATCCCGGAAATGCTTTGTAGTCTTGAAGTTGACTACATCTCCGCAATACTCCTGCCGTGTGAGGATATTGGTCAAGGTAACTTTGTTCCACTTGCAGCGGTTATCCTCGTTGAGCGTCTTATTTTTACAGGTTCCCCGCCCTCGGTCTTTCATATAGAAAGTGGGGGTTGGGATTTGCTCCTGTGTCAGATATACGGCGATTTGGTTGCGGTTTTTCCCGCCGATAAACAGACGGAAAATCAAACGGACAACCTCGGCGGCTTCTTCGTCGATTATCCAAAAATCCTTGTTGTCCGGGTCTTTGACATAGCCGTAAGGGGCTTCGGTGACAATCGGCTTTCCACTCATGCCTTTGGTCTTAATGCCCGTTTTCACTTTCTTGCTGATGTCCTTTGCGTACCACTCCGACATGATATTGATAAAGGGCGCAAACTCCAATGTGTCGGGCTTCTCGCTGTCAATGCCGTTGTTGACCGCGATAAAGCGCACATTGTTCCGTCTGAATATCTCCATCGCGTTGCCGACTTGGAGATAATCACGCCCCCAGCGGGTAAGGTCTTTCATAATGCAGACACCGATTTTCCCGTTTTCCACATCGTCCATCATGCGGGAGTAGGCGGAACGGTCAAAAAACCTGCCGCTTTCGTCATCGTCGATATAGTGCCGGATATTGGTTAGGTGCTGCCCTCTGGCATAGTTCTCCAAAAATATTTTTTGGTTCTGTATGCTGTTGCTCTCGCCGCCGTCCCTGTCCTCGTCGCCCACGGAAAGGCGGGAGTAAAGGGCTGTAATTTTGCTATAATCAGTCATGTGCATAACCTCCTGTGCGTCCATGTATGTGTCATTTACACTTAAAATTATGCACTCCACCGGGCAGAGCCGTACTCCATGCCGTGGCGGTACTTCTTGGCGTTTTTTCCACGCAAATAGACCGCCAGCCGTAACCCTGCACCGCAGCACAAGCCCACCAGCAAATCGAGCGGATGCAAGCTGGGCAGCGGGTTCGCAAACGCCACCGGAACGGTGCCCATCATCGCCATGATCTTATCCCCCAGCTCTTTGCCCTCGGCAAGCCGCCACGCTTCGCCAATGTTGGTTGCCACCAGCCCCAGCAAAATATAGGGCAGATACAGTGCCAGCAGCTTTGTCAGCTTTTTCGTGGTCACAGTCCACGCTCCTGTTCCTTATGCCGGACTTTGCCGGGGAGTTCTGCCGCCGCCTGCACCAGTTTATGCAGTTTTGCCAGCACCGAGGGGCGTTTGTCCTTGTTGAGCAGGGATGCCGAATATTCCTTGAACGCCGAATGGAAGGCTTCTGCGTCCGGGGCTTTGAAAAAGACCAGATACCGGGGCGGCACCTCGGAATTGTCCTTGCGGATAGCATAGTCGATGCCGTACTTTTTGGCATAGCGTTCCAGCCCACGGATGCCGGTCTTGCTGATCTCCACGCTGGACACACCCCGGTTTTGCCGCAGAAGGGTGCGGATGCTTTGCTTACCTTGGGATGCTTTGGACTGGTACAGCCGAAACGCCGCTTTTACTGCCCGCAGGACGGTCCGGGCGGACAGCTTTGTGGTGGAGATCATAATGTTGAATGATTTCTGTTCGATTTCTTCCTGCACTGCCGTCACCTCCCACGCAACAGGATGCTTTTAGCGGTCATGCTCTGCCGTAGGCTTGGTGCGAGACTTTTCTGCCGGAGGTTCATCGGGCACCGGCAGCACCAGCAGGCGGTTGCCCAGTTTCAGAAAGGCTTCCGGCTGATGGAAAAGCTGCTCGTACTTCTGTGCCAGTTCCGGGGTCAGGGATGCAAAATCCTCCTCGCCCAGTCCCACCACCAGAAAGGTCCCGGCAACGGCATCGTACATCTGCCCGTCCTCGTCCCGCAGGGCACGGTTCAACGGCAGTCCCATGAGCTTGCCGTCGTCATGGCAGATGATAGCCACCGGGTCTGCAAAGGGGTAAACAGCATCAATCGAGCCGCCCACAGCCTGCTGCAAGGCTTTCAGGTCGTTGTCAATCTCGACCTGCTGCGGTTGCTGTCCCGGCGCAATTTTCAGCACCGACAAGGTGTTCTCGTTCTGTTCCATTATCGTCCTCCTCGAATTTGATAGAAATCTCCTGCCCGGCATGGGCGGCGTTCAACAGAGCTGCCACGAAGAAGCCGAAAAAAGCGCCGGCTTCAAAAAATGCGAAACCGATAAAAAAGTTCAGCATGGCACACCTCACTCCATGCAGATGCAGGGCAACTTCTGGTCATCTGCCATCAGGGTGATGCTGTGGCTTGCCAGATACTTCTGGAACAGGTAGACCTCATCAATGGTCAGCGAGATGACCTCGCCATCCATGTTGGTGCGAACAAGAATCACCGGGCCGGTCAGGTAGTGCTTTCCGCCCATCTTTAGCACCTGCGCCGGGTTGTAGCAGAGCAGCAGCGAGGTGTTGGGAAGGTTCAGGCAGGCATCATCCTCCTCAAAGCAGGGCAGGATGCCGGGAGCCTCGTCCAGCGTGATGATGGTCAGCTCCATATCCGGGGCAATGGCAGCGAGATAGACTTCACCAGGCTTTTTTCTGCCGTTCAGAATCGTGTAGATGCGAGTATCAATGGTGACTTTCTCGGAACGGATGTGAGTGGTAGTAAAGTTCATAGACGTTTCCTCCAAAATTTTTGCAAAAATAAAAGACCCGGAACTGGGTCTTTTGGTTCAGTCTGCGATCAGCGCGCTTCTTCCTGCTTCTTCTGTTTTGCCTGTTGCTTTTTTAGTTGCCACTGGTCGAGCAGCTTGATGATGATGCTTTCCATCTGCCGGGGCGTGTAATTGCGTGGAAAGTATTTCCGCAGGGTTTCGTTTTTGATGGTCACGGTGTCCAGTTCGCTTTTCTTTTCCTCATTCATAATGTTGTAGACTGCATCATAGTCAAACTCACCCTGCTGCGCCAGCTTTTTTATCCGAATGGCTTGTGAAAGAGATGGTGCGTTCTGGGAAGCATCCATTGCTTCTAAAAAATCCTGTTGCTGTTTTTCGTCCAGATAGGACAGTTCTACCGCAGGGTTAAAAGAGATTTTTTTCTCGTCCACCATAGCGAGCAGTTCAGGGACAAGGTTCGTCAGGCGTACAAAACGCTGGACTTGATTGCGACTTTCGCCTGAATCTTTTGCCACTTTTTCATCGGCTCTCAACTTCGTCCCAACTTGGGACGAAGTTAAATCTGACCTAGCACCTTGATTTTTTATTGCATCCAGCTTCATCTTGTACGCAAATGCCCGCTCGCTGGGCAGGATGTGTTCTCTCTGCAAATTGGAATCGACCATCAATATCGTGGCGGCATCATCCTCCATATTTCGCACAATGACAGGCACGGTGTCCAGATTTGCAAGCTCTGCGGCGTGTTTCCGACGGTGCCCGGAGATGATTTCATAGCCACCCTCCGGGCGTGGGCGGGCGATCAGCGGAGACAACACGCCGTACTGCTCTACGCTTTCTACGGTGCGCTGCATGGACTCGTCATCCAAGACCTTAAAGGGATGGTCTTTGAAGGGGAACAGTTCTCCAATGGGAATCTGCTGCACCTGCTCCCGCTGCTGTTCCTGTCGGGATTCTTCCGTGGAGAAAATGTCATCTGCCCCTTTCAGCGACACGCTTAAGCTGCTTTTCGGCATTCGCCAGCACCTCCTTCGTCAGAGATTGGTAGGCTTCTGCCACCTTACCTTTGGGGTCGTGCTGGAAAATGCTTTTGCCCACTGCACTGATTTCCGCAGCACGGACAGACCGGGGAATGGTCTGGTCGAACACCTTGATCTTGCTGCCGTAAGCACCCCGAATCAGGTTGTCGATCTGCTGTCCGTAGTTGGTGCGGCTGTCTGTCATGGTCAGCAGGATGCCCTCGATTTTCAATTTCGGGTTGATCTGCCGCCGGACCTTCTGCACCGTCTGTAAAAGCTGTTCCAGACCTTTTGCGGACAGATACTGCGCCTGCACGGGAATCAGGGTGGTGTCTGCCGCTGCCAAGGCATTGACGGTCAGCATCCCAAGGGAAGGAGTGCAGTCCAGCAGAATAAAATCGTACTCCCGCTTGGCACTGTCCAGCACCTGTTTCAACATCTTTTCCCGGTTCATGCAGTTGACGAGAGACACTTCCAGCCCTGCCAGTTCGATGTTAGCAGGGATCAGGTCAACGCCCTCTGCATGGTGCAGGATGCCTTCACCGGGCGGAATACTCTGATCGTCCATGGCTTTTGCCATCAGGGTGGAAAGGGTGGTGGGCAGTTCATCGGGCTGCTGCCAGCCCATGCTGATGGTCAAGCTGCCCTGCGGGTCAGCGTCCACCAGTAGGACTTTTTTGCCCTCCATCGCCAGCCCGATGCCCAGATTTTCACAGGTGGTGGTCTTGCCGGTGCCGCCTTTCTGGTTGACGATGGCTATTGTGGTTGCTTTCTTTGAAATTTTCATCACCTCCGCATCGCTAAGTCGTGGTTGGTTTGGTTCTGGTAGGAAAGTTGCATCGTGGTGGGTGCGTTGTACAGAGAAGCGAGCAGGTATTGTTTCATGTTTCGGATCGGGCTGCTGTTCTCTGCAAGGCACTTCAGCACAAAGCGGATGTGGTCGGCGTTCAACTTCATAAACCGACTGCATACCACCTCGGCGGGCTTATCGTCCCCAGCAATGTGCAGCAGCTTACGGTTGGTAGCGCAGGTGTCCACCAGCAAGTCTACGATCTGGTAGATAATGTCCTCGTCATCCGGGCAGAGCCGGAGCAAAAGGTCTATCTCCAAAGACTGAGAAAAATATTCTTCCAGTTGGGTGCGTTTGCTCATTCCCTCCGCATCTTCAGAATAGAAAGGATCAGTCTCACTCATTTCAGTATCATTCTCTTTAGTCTTATTACATCGTGATTTTGAAGGGTCTTGACTTGCGTTTTTGAAGCCTCCAGAATCGTGAAAATCACGATTTTGGAATATTGATTTTGACGATTCTGCCGAAAAGTTCTTCACATACACCAAACTTGGCTTTTCCAGACCTCTTCGTTTTCGTTCAATCAGACCAAACTTTTCGAGTTCCCGGAGCAGCTTGGTCGCTTTGTTGTCTGCGCAACACAACGCCCTCTTGACATCCTCTATCGTGAAGATAATGAACACCCGGTTCTGCTCGTCCAGCCAGCCGTTTTTCACAGACAGGCTCATGCGGTCCAGCAGGATGCCGTACAGGGTTTTTGCATCGGTGGACAGACTCTGGAACCGTGGCTCCTGAAAAAGAGCCTTGGGAATGCGGTAGAACGAAAACAGTTCTCCGGCTTGTCCGTAAAAGTAGTCAAGGGTCATGTGGCTTTTTCAACGTTTTGCTCCAGCTTGTGTTCAAAAAATCAACCGCCTTTCGTTTGAAAATAAAAAGCGCACTCTTTTCTTATTGAAAAGTGGTGCGCTATGTAATATAATGGCTATATAATTTAGCTATCCAAAAGATAGTCGATGAGATATTCTTTCGGAATCATGAAAGATCGTCCGACTTTCAGGCAGCGAATTCTATATTGATGGATTCTTCTGATGATGGCAGTCTGGCTTTTGAAACCGAGTAAAGTTGTTGCTTCTTCGACAGACAGCACATCAGGATAGTTCACAAATAATTTTTCATGATACTCTTTTGCTTGATTTTGATTCATTATCCTTGACTTTCCTTTCGTTTTGTGCCTAAGCAGAGGAGCGTTTTGCCCTGCATCCCTCCTGAACATCCCTCCAATTTCCATTTGGGCGGTCCAAACCGAAAAAACAGAGTAGAGGAAAAACGCATCGAAAAATCGTGGATATTTCAAATTATTGTTCGTTGAGGCGTGAATTTTGCCTTTGTACAGTGGGAACCAGATATCACTAGATATCACTGGATGACACCAGATGGAAGATGCGGATAAAAACTCAAAATCCCTTGTGCTAATAACACGTGTGGGTTCGACCCCCACCACCGGCATAGAAAAAGCAGTCTGAGATGAAAATTTCAGGCTGTTTTTCTTTTTCTCCTCAGTTTCTTATACGTTGGTGTTTTCTGGGAAGATATTGACGATGGCATTCGCCGAAGACACCTTACTGGAAAAATCCAGATGTGTATAAATGTTGCTCGTCGTGCTGATGTCGCTGTGACCGAGCCACTCCTGGATCTCCTTCAGGCTCACGCCATTGGCGTAGAGCAGACTGGCGCAGCTATGCCTAAGCTCGTGGAAGCGGAAAACAGGGCATTACTCGTGGTAGCGGAAAGCAGAATATGCTATAATGCAGACAGGCTATGGTTTTGCCGTAGCCTGTTTTGCATTAGAAGGAGAGGACTGCGCATGGCACGAAAAAGCCGGAAGCGTCAGACTGTAACGCTGCCACATCTGCATTCAGAGACTGCCGGGTACATCCGTTTGTCTGTCACAGGAAAGGGCGGCGATGATTCCATAGAAAACCAAAAGAAAGTTATTGAGGCATGGGCGCGAGAAAACCAGCATCCCATATCGCGATGGTACATTGATGCAGGATGGAGCGGCAGAACATTCTATCGACCGATGTTTCGGGAGCTGATAGCAGACATTGAACGGGGCGAGGTTGACTGTGTTGTAGTCAAGGATCTCTCCCGCCTAGGCAGAGATCACATCGCAGTTGGATATTATCTGGAGGTCTTCTTCCCTATGAACTGTGTTCGTTTTGTTTCAATTAATGACGACTTCGACACAGTAAACGGCTTGACCGATCAATCCCACCCACATGGAGCTAGAATTTGCATTCCAATAAAGAACGCATTTAACGAACAGGTTGCAGTAGAAATCAAACAGAAAGTTGAGGCGACTTTGCAAATGAAAATAGACCTAGGAACATTTGTTGGGCCGAGAGCCCCCTTTGGATACCAAAAGTCCGAAGCAAACCACGATCAGTTAGTCCCTGACCCGATTGCGTCCATCACAGTGCGGAAGATTTTTGAGCTGGCGGCAAACGGAACTGGCGTAACAGGTATCGTCCGCTATTTGAATGAAAAAGGATTACCCACTCCGATCCAATACGCCCGTTCCAATGGACTGACCGGGAGTTTTGCGGATGGAACGGGCGATTGGAACAGTCGATCTGTGAAATACATTTTGACTAACCGAACCTATACTGGGATGCTCATACAAGGCAAGGAAAAGCGAGTTGTAAAGGGCACCCATGAACCGCTGGTAGACGTTGAAACCTTTGACAGAATCCAAAGTGAATTCAAAGCCCGTTCATTTAATATCAGTCCCACACCGGAGGCGAGCGAGAATGTTTTCAAAGGCAAAGTTATTTGTGCCTGCTGCGGAGGAAAGATGCAGCGAAAGCGCGGAACGAACCATGCGGATTGGTATTTCTTCACCTGCATTTCAAAAAATCGGTTAGGTGCGGATAAATGTACAGGAATGTATGCCAGAGAGGAAGATGTACTCAGTGCTGTGTACTACCAGCTAAAACAGTACATCGATCATCACTTTATTACCAAAGATCAATATAAGCAGGAAATACAACGCATGGATTCCATCATTGAAGCAGCTTCTCTCAAATATGAGGAAGCTACTGATTTCAGCATGAAGCAATATGAAAAGTATGTCATGGGTGAAGGTTCTAAAGAAGCCATTGCGGCTGCACGGCCTGCAAAGGAGCAGGCCGAAGCGGAACTGAACAGGGCGATTGCAGACAAAGAAGCCTATGAAAAACAGTATCAGGTGTTTTGCAAACTGCTGAAAGCTAGCAGAAAGGAAGTCCCGTTGAGCGAGATTATTGATTGTATTGAACGGATCGTGGTTGATGTTGATCGAAAGATTATGGTAAAATGGACTGAGTAAAGAAGAAGGCGCGCGGTCAGATACTCAGAATTGATAAAGCAATTCCCGATACAAACAGCGTAATATGATGGAAAGAAAGAAACCCTTCGGCAGATGTTTGCCAATTCTCACGTCGATATGATTTATGGCTCTGCTGGTACCGGTAATTCTACACTGATTAATCACGACGCCAGATTATAAAGGTGAACGAAATGGGAGTAATCCAAGAATTCTTTAATAATCGAGAGATAGCTATCGGGATTTGGGTTATTATTGGTCTTGCTGTCATTCTCCCTACTAAACCTGCAAGACAATTTATAAAAACTGCTATTCCAATTTTGTTTTGCAAGAAATTTGTGATATTTTACATTGTATTTCTCAGCTTTTTGGGTTTGGTGTTGTTCGCATTAAATTGGGCAGGACTTTGGGATCTCACTTTGTTAAAAGACACTGTCTTTTGGGTATTCTTTGTTGAACTTCCTCTTTTTGCCAAGGCGATTGAGAAAGCAGACGGTGGACGATTCTTTTCAAATCTAATTCGGGAAAATGTTGCTATTGTAGTTGCAATTGAGTTTTTTGTAGGATTTTGGACTTTCAGTTTAATAACGGAAATTATCCTTATCCCTTTAACAGTTTTGATTTCAGTCCTACAAGTATTGGCTGGACAAGATAAAAAGCACCGATCTGCGAAACGCTTCTTTGATGGTTTGCTGGTACTGTGGGGAATAATACTGTTGATTAAT